>ERZ1023626.10-NODE-10-length-101812-cov-129.759427_pt1 | contig 101812 bp, 83 predicted proteins | sample MGYA00380331_ERZ1023626 | MGnify/ENA primary metagenome ERZ1023626 (study PRJEB33179, sample SAMN07448974) | human gut metagenome | biome: Human-gut; feature: Human associated habitat; material: Faeces | host: Homo sapiens | place: India: Bhopal | collected...
CGAACTTATTCGTGAATTATTCATATTTATAAAATTAATTTTGAACAGTTACTTATTGACGATTGTTGTTTTTTCTCATTTTGACATGACAGCAGAGTGCATGCAAGCAGCGACAATGCTATGAAAAATTGATTTCTCTTCATATATTGAAATGTTTAATCTGTTTGTTAAAATCTGATAAGAGTGCTGAGGCATGGTGTTTATTCCCCGTCGAGCTTACCTATGCGAAAATTGGCAACAGCCTCTTGCTTAAGCGACACTTCCGTAAAATAGCAGGTGTGTGCATCGTCTTTAGGACTTTGGGAACTTAGGCCAAGAAGTGTGATACCATTCTCTCCGCCGTTTTTAGACTTTGTAAAACGGATTCCTCCTACATTGATATTGCATGTAGCGAGTTTAACGTTTTCCGTTAAGACTTTCTTGTCAGAACTTCCTTCTTTTTTCTCTGACTCTTTCTGGATGCATCCAGTCATAGCAAGACTTGCTATGATTGCGATAAATACTAATTTTCTCATTGTAACATTGATTTGATGTTTATTAAATTGCAACTTCCTTGTGATTTATTTGCGGTTGCAAAATTAGAGAAAATTTACGATATGTGCAATACTGATTTCTAACCAATTTTCGAATCAGGCATGCACATTAAATAAGGTTCATTCTTAATGCAATTTCTACTGCGGCTGCGGTATTGGTAACTTTTAACGATGCTAAAATATCCTGACGATGGCGATTAACCGTATAAATGGATATGTTTAACTTGTCGGCAATTTGTTTGCTTGGTACTCCTTTAGCTATCAATGACAGTATTTCAAGTTGTCGGCGGCTAAGAATTTTACGGTCACTCGCTTCGTATATGTCTCGTCCAACCGTTTCCCCGGTCAATAGATTAACAATTATTCCATCTTGTCGGTTATGGGAAATTGGGTACGGGATGTAAGTGCATAGACCGAGTAAAACACTACCGTTGGCACTACAGCTGAAATATCTCGTTGTATGGAGTATCTTGACTTTTTCATTGTCTCCGGCCCGGTAAAAATTAAGGATACATGAAGCTGAAAAATTTGTCTTTTCTTTTATTGAACGTTCTTTTATAAAGTTGAAGAAACGAAGTTCCAGTACATGACGTTCAATAAGTTCGTCTTCTTTTGCATGACAGAATACGATGTCCTCAAAGGCAGAATTACGATCTACCATATATTCTGGAAGATTCATTATAGTTTGACCGAATCTTCCAGAATAAATATGGCATTCTTTATTTTGAAAATCTGATACAACTGCTATGCCTTCTGTTGCTAATGCATAACCATTTGCACACGCTTTTGCTTGAGCGAGTAATAGTTCCCTGTTATCCGAGGCTTCAAACTCTTGATCTGTCAAAAGCGATTTTAGTTCATTTTCTTGCTTCATTCTGAATTGATATCTATTCGCACCATTACGGAGTAGTGCCATTTAAATTTTGTTGCAAAATTACTAATAATAATTGATTTAGATCACAAGCTTCTCTTAAAATATATTAATTGAACATGAAGTCGAAATAGAGTTGGTTATCATTAAATGTTGCTTAACCCACTTGAACAACTTATGACAAGCTTTATATAAGTTTATATAATACCTTTTTGGCTCTAAGTATGTTAAAATTACCACTTAGAGCCACTTTCTTACCAATTCGTTTGGCTTTAAGTGGTATTTTTTGTATATTTGCAGCCAAAACAAGCAGGTTGTTTAACCCATTCACTATATAATATATGACAAAGATAATAGGAAGGAAACGTGAGCTACAACAGCTCGAAGAGGCATACAAAGTAGAGGAATCGCTGTTTGTTGTCGTATATGGTCGCCGTCGCGTAGGCAAGACTTTTCTTGTAAGAGAGGCCTTTGACGACAAGTTGGCATTTTATGCCACAGGTGTCAACCAGGAAAACAAGGATGTACAGCTCATGTATTTCTACCATGCGCTTTGCAAATATTCTGATGCACCCCTTGCTCTGCCAAAGACCTGGCTAGAGGCATTCGATGCGCTCATCAAGATACTGGAAGCATCCAAGGAGCAGAAGAAAGTGGTGTTCCTTGATGAATTATCATGGATGAATGGAGTGGACGGCTCTTTTCTTACCGCCTTGGAATGGTTTTGGAACAGTTGGGCTTCGGCAAGAACGGATATTTTGCTAGTTTGCTGTAGCTCAGCCACTTCGTGGATTATCAACAAGGTTTTCAACAATCATGGTGGATTATATGGTCGAGTGAATCGTCGCATTCATTTGCATCCTTTTACTCTCCGAGAGTGCGAAGAGTTTTATAAGGATAAAAAGATTGCCATGAACCATTACGACCAAGTAATAAGCTACATGGTGTTTGGCGGTGTGCCTTATTATCTCAGCATGCTGGAATCAACCAAGAGCTTGGCGCAGAACATCGATGAGTTATTGTTTCATCCCGATGGTCAACTCCATCGCGAATACGAGAATCTGTATCAAGCCATGTTCCGCAATGCAGACAACCACTTACTGATAGTAAAAGCCATGGCTGCAAAGAGCAAGGGATTGACTCGCAATGAGATACTGGAAGCCACAGGCTTGCCAAATGCGGGGAGTGCGACTAGAGTATTGGATGAACTGGAACAAAGTGACTTCATTCGCCGCTATACCTCGTTCGGACAGAAGAAGCGCGACGAGATGTATCAACTTACTGATGCATACACCTTATTCTATTTTCATTTCCTGCAGGATGGCAAGAACAACGACAAGCAGTTTTGGCAGCATCATCTGGGCACACCAAAGATAAACTCATGGGCAGGTTATGCCTTTGAGCAGGTTTGCCTGGCTCATGTGGAGCAAATCAAGATGGCGATGGGAATCAGTGGCATGGCTGTATCTACTTCGGGATGGTTTGGCAAGGGCAAGGAGCAAAAAGCTCAGATAGACCTGGTGCTGGATAGAGCTGACCATATCGTAAACCTCTGCGAAATCAAGTTCTCTACCCGGCCTTATACAATAGATAAGCAATATGCCGAAACGCTACAAAATCGCCAATGGATCTTTGAACAGGAGACAAAGACTCGCAAGAGTTGCCAGCAGGTTATGCTTACCACTTATGGTTTGGCAAAAAATCAGTATAGCAGCATCATACAGAGAGAATTGACCATGGAAGATCTGTTCCATTGATATTTTCGAGGAATTTAATAACATTTTGCGAATGATTTGTCGGATATATCAGAAAAATGAGTTAACTTTGCACTCAAAATATAAATAATATAAAAGAAAGGTTCATACAAGATGGAACAGAAATTACTGATTTACAACACTCTCACACGTACGAAAGAGAGATTCACTCCGCTCCACGCTCCTAACGTGGGCATGTATGTTTGTGGCCCTACCGTGTATGGCGATCCGCATCTCGGTCATGCACGACCAGCCATCACATTCGATATACTCTTCCGCTATCTCAAGCACCTGGGCTATAAGGTTCGCTACGTTAGAAACATTACCGACGTGGGCCACCTGGAGCACGATGCAGATGAAGGCGATGACAAGATTGAGAAGAAGGCTCGTCTGGAGCAGTTGGAGCCAATGGAGATTGCGCAGTACTACACCAACCGCTACCACGATGCCATGGAGGCGCTGAACGTGCTCCCTCCTAGCATTGAGCCTCATGCCACAGGCCATATCATCGAACAGGAGAAACTGGTTCAGGAAATCCTGGACAATGGCTATGCCTACGAGAGCAACGGCTCTATCTACTTCGACATCGAGAAGTATAACAAGGATCATAAGTATGGTATCCTCTCCGGACGTAACCTGGAGAACGTAATCAACGAGAGCCGCGAGCTGGCTGGTATCGGCGAGAAGAAGAACCAGGCTGACTTTGCTCTCTGGAAGAAGGCTTCACCTGAGCATATCATGCGCTGGCCTAGTCCTTGGAGTGATGGTTTCCCTGGCTGGCACTGCGAGTGTACTGCGATGGGACGTAAGTACTTGGGCAGCCACTTCGATATTCACGGTGGCGGCATGGATTTGATTTTCCCTCACCACGAGTGCGAGATTGCACAGGCTGTGGCTTCTCAGGGCGACCAGATGGTTCGTTACTGGATGCACAACAATATGATTACCATCAACGGCCAGAAGATGGGTAAGAGTCTTGGCAACTTCATCACTTTGGAGCAGTTCTTTACTGGCAATCACGACAGTCTGGAGCAGGCTTATTCGCCAATGACCATCCGCTTCTTCATCCTTTCTGCCCACTACCGCAGCACCGTAGATTTCTCTAACGATGCATTGAAGGCTAGCCAGAAGGGATTGGAGCGCCTGATGAATGGTTTGAACGACCTGGAGCGTGTGCCTGTGGCTAAGCAGAGCGATGAGCAGGTGAAGAAGTTTGTAAGCGAGTTGCGCCAGCGCTGCTACGATGCGATGAATGATGACTTCCAGACTCAGCTCGTTATCAGCTATCTCTTCGAGGCTTGCCACGTAATCAACACAGCCCTCGACCACAAGGCAAACATCTCTGCTGAAGACCTGAAGGAGCTTTCAGACACCATGCATCTCTTCACCTTCGACCTGCTCGGTCTGAAGAGTGAGAAGGGAGCCAACAATGATGCTCGTGAAGAGGCTTATGGCAAGGTAGTAGATATGGTTCTCAACCTGCGTGCCAAGGCAAAGGCTGATAAGGACTGGGCTACCAGCGACCAGATTCGCGATGCCCTGGCTGAAGCCGGCTTCGAGGTAAAGGACACCAAAGATGGTGTTACCTGGAAATTGAACAAATAATATTTAAAAAGAGGGTGCATCATCAACTTATGACGCACCCTCTCTTTTTATTTTTGTACTGCTGCAGAATCTTTCTTCCTTGCAGCAAGTGAATCTTTCTGTCTGCCAGATATAGAATCCCGCAACATCTTGTCTTTCTTATTCTTATATTCCTTATACTCTTTTTCGTAATAATGGGCAAAGTTGGCGAAAGGCTCTGTCGTTACCTCATCGCTCGATGCCGTATAGGTATTTCCGTATGGATCGGATGCCTTGATGATGATTCTGGCATTCGGATTCCTAGGAGTATAATAATATAGGTGGTTCATGATGAGATAACCATTCCCCTTGCTCACGAACCGGTAAGATACACTCTCGCTATACTTATGATGATAGCCTGCGGCAAAGGCATCCTGCCCCTTTCCGCTGAGGCGCCCCATCAGATATTCCTTGCCATCCTCTACGGCTACAACACGCCAATGACTGGTAGCATTGAAGACATTGGCTACCAGGATATTCCTGTTGTTTGCCAACTGCCAATCCCTAGAGTATTTCTCGCCGTTGAAGTCGGTCTGCGCACGGAACAAGGTCATCTGCTTGCTCTTATCCCAGAAGGTTCCCTTGTAATAGCAGTTGCTGATGCTGGTACCCACAAAACTGTATACATAATATCCATTTGGAGTTCCGCAGATGTTGATGTTCGACTGCCATATATTGCCACAGGCGGCAGCATGACAATGCTCCATCACATCCTCGCCCTGATAATTGATCTCGTGGTTGCAGGCAAAATGAGTATGGCCACAGAAGAGTTCATATCCTCCCTTGAATGGCTTCAAAAGAGATAACAGCAGCGAGAGACGAGAAGAAGAATAGTGTCCCTCCTCATGGGCATTGGTCAGCGGCTTCGCCTTGCTGAAAGGCGCATTACCAAAGGTGAATGGGATATGATAACAGAGTACCACCTTCATATCCTTTGGCGTGAGGGCGAGATCCTGCTTCAGCCACTTCACCTGGCGCTCACGCAGTTCGCCCGGCGAATAATAGGCCATTCCACGGTGGAAGAAGCAGTTGTTGATGCAGACATAATGCACATCGCCACGGTTGAAGGAAAAATCGGTAGGACCGAAATTCTCCTCCCATTTCCTGCGGTAGAGCGCCTTGCCATCCTGGTCGTGATTGCCGATGACGGAGAAAAGACGCATCTCTGAAGAGCCCAATGCCTGGCGTATCTGACGCTCCAGCTTGGCGTTGTAGCCGCCATAATACTGCACATCATCGCCCATGCTGAGCCCGTAGACCGGTGTTCCGGCAGGCAGCGAACTGATGGTCTGCCTGATGTCCGCCATCGTCTGGGTAGTGAATCTTTCTACATCGCTCTTCTTGATGGGATTATCATCCGGAGAAGTATAGTAAGGGCTGTAGGCATTGGTAACCTGCGGGTCGCCGATGACAATCATCTTATAGTGAATCTCCTTGCCGCCCGGCAGTCGGGTGAGGGTGAAGTTATAGGTTTTCTTCCCCTTGGATACCTTTTGGTAGAAGAAAGCCGTGCGATCGGTCTTAGAATGGGTAGGAACCTCGCAATCGGCTGGAACAGAATAGTATATGAATTTTGCCAGGCTGTCTCGCTTCATCTTATATCTGCCCTGTGCATCGGTTTTTACACAGTTGAATCCATCGCTCACGATGACGCCAGCCACTCCCTTTCCCTCCTTATCTCTTAAAGTTCCGGAGATATTGAAATCCATCTTCTTCACAGGTTTCTTCTTCAGCGTATCAGCAGGCTGTGGTTTGAGCCGGAGAATCGGTGGAGTTTTCACCAGGTTCTGTATCTGTTTCTTGGGGTAGAGCAGGTGCAAGGTGATGCCTATTGCTACGAGCGCGCAGCAAGCAACCGACAGAACCCCTATGTATAATTGTTTCTTTTTCATGAGTACAAAAGTACGGCTTTATTATGGTAATGCAGCATATATTCATTTAAAAAATTCTAAATATTACCTTAGGGTAACTTACCTTAGGGTAATATTTCGTAACTTTGTACCAAATTATAAGGAATATGGCAAAATATCTATCACCATTTCAATTTGGTACATTAGCCACCAATGAGAATTTTATCGACAGACAGGAAGACAGGGCTTTGCTCAAGCAATTACTGTCCTCCCATATCAACGTGATGCTGATTTCACCACGCCGATGGGGTAAATCATCGCTGGTGAAAAGGGCGATGAGCGAATTGGCTGGTGAGGATAATAACGTAAGAATCTGTTATATCGATGCCTTCAGCATCGGCTCTGAATCTGAATTTTATCGCACTTTTGCCAGTCAGGTTATAGCTTGTGCTTCCTCTAAAATGGAACGGTGGATAGAGGATGCAAAGAAATTCCTGACAGGCGTGATACCGCAGGTTGTAGTAAGCGACCAGGTGACCGACTTCATGGCTTTCGACCTGAAGTTTGTGCCACAAGAGCGTGATAAGATGACGATTCTCCAACTGCCTGAGTTGCTGGCAAAGGAAAAGGGCATCAGGATTATCGTCTGCATAGACGAGTTCCAGCAGTTGGCTAACCTTCCTGAGTATAAGGATATGGAGGGAAAGATGCGCTCGGTATGGCAGCAACAGCAGCTTACCTCTTACTGCCTCTACGGCAGCAAGCGAAACATGATGCTCAATATCTTCAACAATTCCAATAGTCCTTTTTATCGCTTCGGACAAGTGATTTTCATGCAGAAGATAGCTAAGGAGCATTGGATTCCATTCATTCTGTCATCTTTCGAGAAGACAGGAAAGTCAATCTCTGCAGAGATGGCAGAGCGGATCTGTGATGCCGTGGCGTGCCATTCCTGGTATCTCCAGCAGTTGTGCTATTTTATCTGGAGTTTCACGGTTTCGGAAGTGACGGAAGATATATATCATCTGGGATTGAAACAGGTACTCAACATCAATACCCCGATGTTTCAGAATGATACGGAGAATCTCAGTTCCACCCAGATAGAGATGCTTAAGGCTATAGCCAATGGCGAACAGCATTTCTCTTCGCAAGCCGTGAAACAAATCTATAATCTTGGTAATCCGAATACGATTGTCAAGAACAGGAAAACGCTCCAGAACAAAGATATTATCGAAAAGCAAAACGATGCTTTTGTCTTTGTTGACCCGATATACCGGCTGTGGTTTAAGGAGGAGTATTGTAGATAGAAACTATGTAAATTTAAAGAAATAATATAAGGAGAAGAAAGATAATGGCAAACGATAATAAAGGTCTTACACCGATGATGAGACAGTTTTTCGAGATGAAATCGAAACATCCCGAAGCGCTGCTGCTCTTCCGTTGCGGTGACTTCTACGAAACTTACTGCGAAGATGCGGTGGAGGCATCCCGTATACTCGGCATTACGCTGACCCGACGTAACAATGGCGGTTCTACGGGCACGACCGAGATGGCAGGATTCCCTCATCATGCTCTGGATACCTATCTGCCTAAACTCATCAGGGCGGGTAAGCGCGTAGCGGTATGCGACCAGCTGGAAGACCCGAAGAAGAAACGGCTCGAAATAAAAGGTAAGAAGGGACTGAGCCAGATGGACAAGATGGTGAAGCGAGGTATTACTGAACTCGTTACACCGGGTGTGGCGATGGGAGATAACGTACTGAACTACAAGGAGAACAACTTCCTGGCAGCCGTACACTTCGGCAAGACCGCCTGCGGTGTGAGCTTTCTGGATATCTCGACCGGAGAGTTTCTTACCGGCGAGGGAACCTACGACTATGTAGAGAAACTGATGGGTAACTTCATGCCGAAAGAGGTACTCTACGACCGCGCCCGAAAGAATGACTTCGAGAAATATTTCGGCATCAAATACTGTACCTTCGAACTGGATGACTGGGTTTTCACCGAACAGACAGCCCTGCAGAAACTCCTGGGACATTTCAAGACAAAATCTCTGAAAGGTTTCGGTGTAGAGCATCTCAAGAACGGCGTGATAGCCAGTGGTGCCATCATGCAGTATCTCGAGATTACCCAGCATACACAGATTAATCATATCACCGCCCTTTCACGTATCGAAGAAGATAAGTTCGTGCGTATGGATAGGTTTACCATCCGCAGTCTGGAGCTGGTTGCCCCTATGCAGGAAGATGGTTCTTCTCTCCTGAATGTCATCGACCGTACGGTAACGGCGATGGGCGGACGTATGCTCAGACGCTGGCTGGTCTTCCCATTGAAAGATGTGAAACCTATTAACGAGCGTCTCGACATCGTGGAATATTTCTTCAAGGAACCGGAATTCCGTCAGCTTCTCGATGACCAGCTGCATCGCATCAGCGACCTGGAGCGTATCATTTCCAAAGTAGCCGTGGGTAGAGTTTCGCCTCGCGAAGTGGTTCAGCTGAAGAATGCACTCGAAGCCATCAAGCCTATCAAGGTGGCATGCCAGCATGCTACGAACGAGGCTCTGAAGCGGGTAGGCGAGCAGCTGAACGTATGCGAGACCCTGAAAGACCGCATAGCCAGGGAAATACAGCCCGATCCGCCACAGCTAGTCAACAAGGGTGACGTGATAGCCGACGGATTCAATGCCGAACTCGACGACCTTCGTGCCATCAGCCGCCACGGCAAGGATTATCTGCTCAAAATACAGGAAAGGGAGATAGAAAAGACAGGAATTTCGAGTCTGAAGGTAGGTTACAATAATGTTTTCGGATACTATCTGGAGGTGAGAAATACCTTTAAGGATAAGGTGCCTGAGGAGTGGATACGCAAGCAGACGCTGGCTCAGGCAGAGCGTTATATCACCCAGGAACTGAAGGAATATGAGGAAAAGATTCTCGGTGCTGATGAGAAGATTCTGGTATTGGAAGCACAGCTCTTCAACGAACTGATAGCTGCCATGCAGGAGTATATTCCGCAGATACAGATCAATGCCAACCTCATCGCCCGTATGGACTGTCTTTTGTCATTTGCAAAGACATCTGACGAGAACCGCTACGTGCGCCCTATCGTTGATGATTCTGAGGTGCTCGACATCAAGCAGGGCAGGCATCCGGTGATTGAAACCCAACTGCCGCTGGGCGAACGCTATGTACCTAACGATGTGCTGCTCGATACCGAGAAACAGCAGATCATGATGATTACCGGTCCTAACATGGCTGGTAAATCGGCTCTGCTGCGCCAGACTGCCCTTATCGTGCTGCTGGCACAGGTAGGCTGTTTTGTGCCCGCAGAGAGCGCCCGAGTGGGACTGGTGGATAAAATCTTTACACGTGTAGGTGCAAGCGACAATATATCGCTCGGCGAATCGACCTTCATGGTAGAGATGACCGAGGCAGCAAACATCCTGAACAACGTTTCTCCGCGCTCGCTGGTCCTCTTTGATGAGCTGGGAAGAGGTACTTCTACCTACGATGGTATTTCCATTGCCTGGGCTATCGTGGAATATCTGCACGAACATAAGAAGGCGCAGGCACGTACGCTCTTTGCTACCCACTATCATGAGCTCAACGAGATGGAGAAGAACTTCCCTCGCATCAAGAACTTCAATGTGAGTGTGAGAGAGGTGGACGGAAAGGTAATCTTCCTGCGTAAACTGGAACCGGGAGGCAGTGAGCACTCTTTCGGTATCCATGTGGCAGAGATTGCCGGTATGCCCCGCAGCATCGTGAATCGTGCCAATGTGATTCTCAAACAGTTGGAGGATGACAATGCAGGGGTTGGCGGTGCCGGTAAACCGAACGTACAGCACATTGATGAACCTAAGGATGGTGTGCAGCTCAGTTTCTTCCAGCTCGATGATCCTGTACTGACGCAGATACGTGATGAAATACTCGGGCTGGATGTGAACAATCTCACTCCGGTAGAGGCATTGAACAAGCTCAATGACATCAAGAAGATTCTACTGGGAAGATAAAAATATAAATCCCTCCCCGTGGCAGCAGATGCTGTTGCACGAGGAGGGATTTTTATAATATGAAAATAAGTCGTCAAATATTATTTTGCCTCTACGTTCTTTTCTTTCGCTCTCTTTGTGCTGGAAGCGATGCTCCATACACCGGCGATGATGAGCGGAATACTCAATATCTGTCCCATATCCATAGGCAGACCTGCCTCGAATGCTACCTGAATCTCCTTGGTATATTCGATGAAGAAACGGAAGGTGAAGATGAGAGTAAGGCAAAGACCGAAATAGAAACCGGTTCCAACGCTCTTAGGACCTCTCTTCTTATAGATGAAGAGGATGATGAGGAAGAAGCAGAAATAAGCCAATGCCTCATAGAGCTGACCCGGATGGCGTGGATACTGGTCTTCGCGAACGAAGATAAACGCCCAAGGCACATCGGTTACCTTGCCGATAATCTCTGAATTCATCAGATTGCCCAAACGGATAAAGGTGGCTGTAATGCCTGAGCAGATACCCATATTATCGAGCACTACCCAGCCGCTCACCTTCATGTTGCGGCAATAGAGCCAGATGCCGACGAACATGCCGAATACGCCTCCGTGGCTCGCAAGTCCCTCATAACCCGTAAACTTCCAACTGCCGTCTGGCATGTGATGAACAGGTATCAGCATCTCGATGAAGTGATCCCACTGGGTGAGGAAATATTCCGGCTGATAGAAGATGCAATGTCCCAAACGGCCACCTATCAGTACACCTAAGAAGATGTAGAGAAACAGTGGGGAGAACTTCTCATCAGAAAGCCCCTGCTGCTTGTAGAGCTTGCTCATGAGCAGATAGCCCAGCAGCAGACCGATCATCCAGCAGGTGGAGTAGTAGCGGATGGTCATAGGACCCAGATGAGCCAGAATAGGATCTGGGTCCCATACGATATAGTTAAGCAGATTTGCTATCATAACCGTAGAAGAATAGGATTATACATTGAAGCGGAAGTGCATGATGTCACCATCCTGTACGACGTACTCCTTGCCCTCGATGCCGAGCTTACCAGCCTCGCGTACTGCAGCCTCAGAGCCATACTTGATGTAGTCATCATACTTGATAACCTCTGCACGGATGAATCCCTTCTCGAAGTCGGTATGGATGACGCCGGCACACTGAGGAGCCTTCCAGCCCTTGTGATAGGTCCATGCCTTGACCTCCATCTCACCTGCGGTGATGAATGTTTCGAGGTTCAGCAGGGCGTATGCCTTCTTGATGAGTCGGTTTACGCCGCTCTCTTCCAGTCCGAGTTCTTCGAGGAACATCAGTTTGTCCTCGTAGGTTTCGAGCGATGCGATGTCTTCTTCTGTCTTGGCAGCGATGACCATGCACTCAGCACCTTCTTCCTTGGCGATTTCCTCTACCTTCTTGCTATACTCGTTGCCGGTCTTGGCAGAAGCCTCGTCAACATTGGCTACGTAGAGCACAGGCTTGGTAGTGAGGAGGAAGAGGTCGTGAGCCACCTTCTGCTCTTCCTTGGTTTCGAAAGTAACGCCACGAGCATTCTTTCCCTGCTCCAGAACAGCCTTGTAAGCCTCCAGGACGGTAACCATCGTCTTAGCATCCTTGTTGCCTGCTGCAGCAGTCTTCTTCTGCTTGGTGAGCTGAGATTCGATAGTTTCCAGGTCCTTGAGCTGCAACTCTGTATCGATGACGCTCTTATCCTCCAAAGGATCAACCTTAGCGCCACCCTCGCGAACGATGTTGTCATCGTCGAAGCAGCGGATTACGTGGATGATAGCATCGCACTCACGGATATTTCCCAAGAATTTATTACCAAGACCTTCGCCCTTGCTGGCACCCTTTACGAGACCTGCGATATCCACGATTTCGCAAGTAGCTGGGACGATGCGTCCTGGGTGAACAATCTCTGCCAACTTGTTGAGTCGCTCATCTGGTACGGTGATGACGCCCAAGTTTGGTTCGATAGTACAGAAAGGGAAGTTAGCTGCCTGTGCCTTTGCACTAGACAGACAGTTGAACAGTGTAGACTTACCCACGTTTGGGAGGCCTACAATACCACATTTTAATGCCATTTTATCTTTAAACGTTTAAATTTCCGGTGCAAAGTTACACATTATAAATGAAAGATACAAAGAAATCGTGGAAAATTAACTAAAAATCATAGATGACGAGTGAAATCCTTACATCTTCTCTAGTTATAGAATTATGATAGATATTATTTCTTTTTGCTATTCTTTTTGGTCAATGTCTTTTCGTCAGATTTTAATCTGCGTTCTACTTTCTTGACGTCTTCATCTGCAGGAAGATTTTCTGGCACAATGCCACGTTGGAGCATCATATTACGAACAGCCTTATTATTATCGACATGCTCTTGACAGATAGATTGCTGACCATGTAAATCCTTTTGCTGAACGTTGACAGAAGTCATTTCTGCAGCAAAATCTTTAGCTTTGATATTGAGTGTAGGGAGGAAATCGGCGAGAGGCCTGCTGTTGGGAGCACCCAATTTTCGTTTGAGAAGAGCCGTGTCGAGATTAAACAACGCCTTGTCGCCCAAGGAGCGAATGATGGCAAAGCCTTTGCTGTCCACACCTCTTTCATATAATACACCAGAGAGACGCTTTTCTGTTTCTGCAAGTTTTGCACGTGCTTGTACACGTTCGTATTCCAGCAAACGCTTTTGCACCAATTCTGCTCGGCGAGTTTGTACGGCAAAGTAGTTTTGGGCAAAAGAGATTTGTGGCTTGCGTGGGTCACCATTTTGTGCAATAAGGTAGCAAGCATAACGAGTCAGCATGTAGTCTTTGACTTCACGCTGAGATCCAGAACCAAGGGTGACCATTTTGCTGACATCAGCAAAATGGTATGATACCTCTTGCCCTGCATTGGCGCATGATGCTTTTGCTTTTTCGATAATTCCTTCGAAATTACGCCATTGGCTATAACCCAACACTTTTGCAAGTTCTCTTGCACTCCAACATTCTACGCCTTCGTATTCGTTGGCAATAGCTTCGAATTGCTCGAACAATTCTTTGATTTCTTCTTCCTTCATAATTGCTTATTTTTATGATATTTCGGCAAAGTTACGCTTTTTATTTGGTTGTAGCAAGGAAAAGGTTATTTATTTCCTTCTTTGCTCATCAATAAATACTTGTATCTCTCCTAAATCTCCAATTTCTTTTGGTAGAACAAACATATTGTATGGGTTCGCATATTTACGGAAATGCTCTTCTATAGAATGTATATCTATTTCATTTATGCTTTTTGAACTGTTAAAACCGATAGGTTCAATGTGACATAGCTTCCATCCTTGTAAAGCATCTGTTCCTAAAGGCTTGGAATACTTTGCTTTTTGTTTGCCATCTTTAGTTTGCATAAACTGCATAGGAATCATATTGTTTTGAAGCATTTCTTTAATTTCTTTCAATGTTGGGGTATGTTGTTTCATAACTTGACCATATACCCAGATTGCAAATGTATTGTCAGAAACTATAATTTCTCTTCCTGTAGGATGTATGAAAGATTGACCTCGGAATTTAATGTCTTTTCGAACAATTAATGGCATGTCTTTGGCATCCACCCAGTCATTAATGATTTTGTTCCAATAATCTAATGTTTCTTTTGATATTTTAGGGTTGAATTCTGAAGAACGCCATAGTTGACCAATTTCCTTGATTTTTCTTCGTATATTATCACCGACCAAATCTGGAGTTGTTTGTTTTGATTTTAAACCAATGTTTTTCGTCTCATTTTGTTCAAACAAGTATTTATTGGCTTTTTGGGAGTCTTCGTGTAACTATACACTCCTTGTTCTCTGTAACTTTTTGTTTGGATAACATTTGGAAAAGATTTGTAAAAATCTCCTTTCGTCATTTGAAAACTCCCAACAGGTGTCTTTATACAGAAAACGTCGTTTTCTTTTAAGGATTCTATTATGCAAACTTTAAAAGTTAGTCTGCTACAAGAATATTCTGTGTAACTCATATCGTTTAATTTTGAAAAGACTTCTTGGCTTCTTTCAAACTGTTATATAGCTCATCGTCAAACTCTCGGATGTCTTCGTCAGTCAATACTCCGTCATAGTATAGGTAACATACGGTGATGTAATATCTACCTCCTGACATCCCATCGTATCGGCGAGCGATATGCTTGTCGAATTGGTATACCTTATCATATAGTTTGAGGTATGCATCGTGAGCATCCTCTGCTGATGCGTTCTTGTTCATGAAATCTTTGGTAGATTGCATGAACTTGGCGCACTCTCGCTGCAAGCCCAAATTAATGAGCTTGCGAGCTGTTTTCTTCTGAGACTTCGTTAATTCTATCATGTTCTAAACGTTTCTTTTCTTTTTTAGCCTTATTTCTTATTGATATACATTTCTTGCAGATGTGCAGTCTGTGTCCTTTACCACTGAACGACTCGTTGGATTTATACTCTCCACACATCTTGCAATAATGTCCTTGATGCTTATGTTTCTTTTTACCCATGACTTATTTTGCAAACAACTTTCCTATGAGATTCAAGAGATTAGAGACAGTCTCTTTGCTCTCCACAGGTATCTTGATGGAGGTTTCGCCTGTCTGCTTATTGTTTTTGCCATTGTTGTATTACTTTAAATATATTGACGCAAAGTTACACATTATAAATGAAAGATACGAAGAAATCGTGGAAAATTAACTAAAAATCATAGATGACGGAAGAATCAACGATGATAAACCGACAGAAACGCTTGAGGAAGCGCAACGATATAGGTGAAAACGTTGGAATATACGGGAGAGGTGCCTGTAAAATATTACATAAGTCCTTGGGATATATAGGATAAGTTGCTGGAAGAGATACCTTCTGCAATCGCACAACAGCTGTTGTGCGATTGCACATCACCTGTTGTGCGCATGCATAACAGCTGATGTGCGGGCGTAGTTCAGTTGTTGTGCGATGAATTTCTTAGAACCAAGGGTGACCATTTTGCTGACACCATCTTGACCAGCTGTCTGCTTATTGTTCTTTGCCATTGTTCTTTTGCTTTAAATATATTGGATACAAAGTTACACATTATAAATGAAAGATACGAAAAAATCGTGGAAAATTATCTAAAAAAAAGGCATTCACGATGCTGGTGAATGCCTTTCTGATGATTACTATGATAAGTATTTGTTATTTCAAGACAGCTTTCTTGCCGTTGATGATGTAAACTCCCTACAATATAGAGACGCATCCTCCTGAATAATACTATTTCTTTTGATTTTATCCTTCTGAAATCTTTTAGATCTTACCTATAGGTAATCTTTTAGATTACCCCCTTCCACAATCCGTGAAGATTGCAGTATTCTCGAGCCGTAACATCCTTGGCTTCTGCGTTGGTCAGGAAGATAGCTTCTGGCTTTTCGCCTGGCTTCAACTCGTGACGAAGCACATCGGTAGGGGTGAGCAATTCTATCCATTGGATGTAATGCTCTGGTAGCATCGGATGCTCCACACTTCCTACTGTTACGCGATAGCCGCCCTCAATAGGTTCTATCACAGGCACGTGCTTCTCTTTGGCGCCATCGCTGGTGTTTTCCTTCATCAGCTTCATCGGCTCGCCACAGCAACTGAGCACGGCTCCTGGGTTTACAACTTCTACTACATTGCCACAAATCTGGCAGCGGTAGATTTCTCTAACTTTTGTCATAATGGTTCCTCCTATTATTTTATGAATGTGTCGCCTGAATATCAGGCATTTCATTCAGATGATTCCTTTGTGAGGATTTCCTTCGGGTGATTCCTCCAAAAGAGCCTTATTCCTCTACAGGGCTGAAATCTTCCTTGCCTACTCCGCAAAGAGGGCAAACCCAATCATCTGGGATGTCTTCGAATGCTGTACCTGGAGCGATGCCGCCCTCTGGATCACCTACTTCTGGATCATAAATCCAACCACACACGTCGCAAACATATTTCTTCATAATGTTCCTTTCTTTCTTAATTTGATTGATTATTGTTATCTATTCACTTTTAATCAGACAGGTGCGTTTGCATATCTTTCTGATTTACAATGCAAATATACACTTTATTTCTGTAAGAACCAAATAAATTTGAAAATATTATAACTTTATTATCCTTTTTAATCTAAATAAACAAAGATTTCTAGATGTACTTGTGAATAAAGCAGTTATTTGTCTTTTTAGTGGTGTTTTGAAAGAAGATTTGATTGTTTCATGTGAAACATCTCGAAAAGAAAAGCTCGCAAGATGATTGTTGGGTATCTTGCGAGCTTCTTTTTATTTAAGTTGCCTTGCGGTTTCTGCGGCCGCTTTCTGGTTTTTCTAATGTGCTTCTAGCCAGTTGTTTCCCCATCCGGCATCAGCAACCAGAGGCACACTGAGCTGGTAGGCGTTCTGCATCTCTTCTACCACAATCTTCTCTACCCTTTCCTTCTCTTCCGGATATACGGAGAAATTGAGTTCGTCATGCACCTGGATAATCATCTTGCTCCTGATGCCTTCTGCTCTGAATCGGTTGAAGATGCGGATCATAGCCACTTTGATGATGTCTGCCTCAGAGCCCTGGATAGGGGCATTGATGGCATTGCGCTCGGCAAATCCTCTTACAGTACCATTCTTGCTGTTGATGTCTGGCAGGTAGCGACGGCGGCGGAAGAGGGTTTCGGCATAGCCTTTCTCTCTTGCCATTTCCTTTGCCTTCTCCATGTAAGCCTGAACACCAGGGAAGGTGCGGAAGTAGTCTTCTATGATCTGCTTTGCCTCTCGGTTTTCGATGTTCATGCGTTGGGCAAGACCGAAGGTCGTGATGCCGTAGATGATGCCGAAGTTGGCAGTTTTTGCCTTCTTGCGCTGTGCATCTGTTACTTCTTTGATGTCTTCGTGCCAAATCTTGGCAGCTGTAGCTGCATGAATATCAGAGCCTTCACGGAATGCTTCTACCATGTTTGGATCCTGGCTCAGGTGTGCCATGATGCGAAGTTCTATCTGTGAATAGTCGGCAGAGAAGAACAGGCAGCCTGGTTCTGGGATGAAGCATCTGCGTATCTCCTTGCCATCGTCATCGCGTACAGGAATATTCTGCAGGTTTGGATCACTTGAAGAAAGACGTCCTGTGGCTGTAATGGCTTGGTTGAAAGAGGCATGAATGTGACCGGTGCGAGAGTTGATAAGCTTTGGAAGGGCATCTATATAGGTTCCCAAAAGTTTCTTTAAACCTCTGTAGTTCAGTATCTCATCGATGATTGGACTCTTGCTGCGCAGCTGCAGAAGAACTTCTTCGCTTGTTACGTACTGGCCCGTCTTCGTCTTCTTAGGCTTCTCCACAATCTTCATCTTTCCGAAGAGTATTTCTCCAACCTGGCGTGGGGAAGCGATATTGAACGATTCGCCTGCCAACTCATAGATATGATGTTCTATCTCATTGAGGCGGTTGGTGAGTTTCTCGGATGTTTCCTTCAGGGTATCGGTGTCGATGCATACTCCCGTCATCTCCATGTGGGCTAAAACAGGTACAAGCGGCATTTCTACATTCCAGAACAGATCTTCACAATCTATCTCTTTGAGTTTTGGTTCGAGCACATTTTTCAATCTCAAGGTAATGTCGGCATCTTCGGCAGCATATTCGTAAATGTCTGATGGGGAGAGATCGCGCATAGACTTCTGGTTCTTTCCCTTCGGACCAATCAGTTCTTCGATGTGGATGGTCTGATAGTTGAGGAATACTTCTGCCAAGTAATCCATGTTGTGGTAAAGTTCTGGCTGGATGAGATAGTGGGCGAGCATCGTATCGAACATCTTGCCCTGAATCTCTATGCCGTAGTTCATCAACACCTCGTAATCGTATTTGATGTTCTGCCCCACTTTCAGGATTTCCGGGTTCTCGTAGAGAGGTTTGAAGATGTTTACGATTTTTAAGGCTTCTTCACGATTTGCCGGAATTGCTACGTAGAAAGCCTCTTTTTCCTTCACGGCAAAGCTCAAACCCACCAATTCTGCATCAATAGCAGCGGTAGATGTGGTCTCTGTGTCTAGACTGAGAATATTGAATGTCAATAAATAGTCATAAAGTTTCCTTGCATCTCCTTCTGTATCAATGAGTTTATATGAATGAGAGGTCGTTTTAAGGGTCTCAAAACTCGCGTTTTTTGACTCTTCCTTACCATCGGCAGGCTGTGCGCCAAATAAATCGAGCTCTCCTGTAGGTTTTGTTTGCACCTTTTTAGGTTTGTTAATAACTCGGTTGGCAAACGACTTAAACTCCAACTCGGTGAAGATTTCATCCAATTTTGTATTGTCTGGCTCTACCCGTTTCAAATCTTCCATCTTGATCTCTACCGGAACATCGGTTCGTATGGTTGCCAGGAACTTTGACATCCTGATATCTTCTACAGCACCCTCCACTTTTTCGCGGAGCTTGCCTTTCACTTGAGAAGAGTTCTCGATAAGACCTTCTACACTACCGAACTCGTTGATAAGTTTGATGGCTGTCTTTTCTCCCACGCCCGGACAGCCTGGGAAGTTATCAGCTGAGTCGCCCATCAGAGCAAGGAGGTCGATAACCTGGAGTGGGGAAGTGATGCTGTATTTCTCTTCAATTTCCTGTACGCCCAACTTTTCGTATCCACCGCCATGACGAGGACGGAACATGAAAACATTGTTACGAACCAGTTGTGCGTAATCCTTATCGGGTGTGAGCATGTAGGTTTCCATCCCCTTTTCACCTGCCTTCAAGGCAACTGTTCCAATGATATCATCCGCCTCGAAACCATCTACCTGAAGGATAGGGATATGATATGCCTCCAGGATATTTTTGATGATAGGCACAGAGAGTTTGATGTCTTCCGGTGTCTCTTCTCGTTGAGCTTTATATGCAGGGAAAGCCTCATGACGGAAGGTCTTGCCATGGTCGAAAGCCACCGCAATATGGGTAGGTTTCTCCTTGGTAAGTATCTCGTTGAGGGTATTGCAGAACCCCATTACACACGAAGTATTGAGTCCCTTCGAATTGATTCGAGGGGCTTTCATAAAGGCGTAATACGACCTATAAATGAGCGCATACGCGTCTAAAAGGAACAATTTATCCATAATATTCATTTTTGTGGTGTAAAATTACTAAAAAAATGCGATATTTCAAGAAGAATTGATTAATTTTGTAACAAATTTCAGAAATTAAGTAGATTTACTCACATATAATGGACTATTTATCACTTATCAAGCTGCCTATAGAGGCAGAATTAGCAGATTTTATAGATTTGTTCAACAAGTCTCTCATGCATAGCGATGGCCTCCTTTCCCAGGTGCTCGACCACATCCGTCAGCGCGCTGGAAAACGTATGCGCCCTATACTCATCTTGTTGATGGCACGTAATTTTGGAAAGGTTTCCAGTGTTACCCAGCATTCTGCGGTAGGTCTGGAACTTCTTCATACCGCTTCGCTGGTACATGATGATGTGGTTGATGAGAGTGGGGAGCGCCGCGGACAGGCTAGCGTGAATGCTACTTATAATAATAAGGTGGCTGTGCTTGTGGGCGATTTCATTCTTTCCACCGCCTTGCTTCATGTATCTTATTCGCATTCAGAGGAAATCGTGCGTTATCTTGCTGAGTTGGGACGTATCCTGTCTAATGGTGAGATTCTTCAGCTCAACAGTATCAGTAATGAAGAGATATCGGAAGATATTTATTATCAGGTGATTAAGCAGAAAACGGCTGCTCTCTTTGAGGCTTGCGCCGGTATCGGAGCGATGTCTGCCAATGCTTCAGAACTGCAGATTGAAGAGGCGAAGCGTTTCGGACAGAACTTGGGCATCATCTTCCAGATCCGTGATGATATCTTTGATTATTATGATTCCAAGGAGATAGGTAAACCTACTGGTAATGATATGCTTGAAGGAAAACTGACTTTGCCTGTAATATATGCTTTGAAGTCTACCGGTGATGAGGAGATGATGAAGCTTGCCAGAAAGGTTAAGACTCATACTGTTACGGCAGACGAAATAGCTCAGTTAGTGGCATTTACAAAGGAAAACGGAGGTATTGAATATGCGGATAAGCGCATGTGGGATTTCCATGCCGAAGCTATGAATTTCCTCGATACTTATGTAGAGGATAAGGATATATACAATGCCTTGAAGGCTTACCTGGATTTTGTGATTGAAAGAAAAGCTTAATATAAGAATTGAAGAAAAACATAATATAAAAAGGGTTGGTTCTCAGAGAGAATCAACCCTTTGCGTTTTTGTATTCTGTTGATAACCAGTTACTTTTCTTTAGAAGTATTTAATCTCCTTGCCAAGTATTTCGCTCAAGAGAAGGTTGGTCAGGCGTGATGTGCCGAGGCGCAACCACTGGTTGGTCAGCCACTTCTCGCCCAAAACTTCCTTCACGATGGTGTAGTAAACTACGGCATCATGAACGGTATTGATACCACCTGCAGGCTTGAAGCCAATCTGGATACCAGTCTTCTCGTAATATGCCTTGATTGCCTGGCACATGACGTATGCTGCTTCTGGGGTAGCAGAAACCTTCTCCTTGCCTGTTGAGGTCTTGATATAGTCTGAACCTGAGTACATTGCGAGGATAGAAGCCTTCATGATGTTGCTGCAATTCTTCAGATCGCCTGTCTCCAGAATGCACTTCATCTTATGCTCTCCGCATGTCTCCTTGAGTTCCTGAATATCATCGCAGAGACCCTCGTAATCTTCGCTGAAGAACTTGCCAACAGGCATTACGATATCCACCTCTGTAGCACCATCCTTGATAGCCATAGCGGTTTCTGCAATCTTTACCTCGATAAAGGTTTGAGAGGATGGGAAATTGCCACTTACTACCGCGATTTCTACGCCGTCAACCTCCAGACTCTGGCTGATAAGGCCGGCAAAGTTAGGGTAGGTACATACGGTTGCTACGTGAGGAAGCTGAGGATAATCCTTGGCAAACTGGTTCACCTTTTCAATCATCTTCAGGATGCTTTCTTCTGTATCTTCTGTATGGAGAGAAGTCAACTCGATGCTACCGAAGAGGAACTTCTTGACCTCCATGGTCTCATTCTCTGCTACCTTTTCATCGAGAATCTTCTTTACTGCAGCAGCTACTTCCTCATCGTTGAGGTTGCAGTTGTACTGCTTCAAAACTGATAAATACTTGTCGTCTGACTCTTTATACTGTCCCTGCTGTGCAAGAACCTGTTCTTTAATACTGCTCATACTTAATGTTATTTATATAATTATTAAAGTTAAGTTTTTATATGAATAGCAATTTTAATTCTTGTTATCTTGTTTTTTTATCTTCCTGATGCTCAGTTAGTTTTGGATTGTTTTTATGTCTTTCAGAATCCCTTTTGGTCTTCTTTTCAAAACTCTTCTGAAGTTCTTCTGTCAAGTCAATCCCTGTCTGATTTGCCAGGCAGATAAGCGCCCAAAGAACATCGGCCATTTCTTCGCCTATGTTAGGTTTCTCGCCTTTCTTAAAACTCTGGTCGCCGTATGTTCGGGCAATGACGCGTGCCAGTTCGCCCACTTCTTCTGTGAGGCAAGCCATATTGGTCAGTTCGCTGAAATAGCGTACGCCATATTCTTTAATCCACTGATCTACAGCTTCTTGTGCTTCTTTTATTGTCATCTTCCTAATTCTTTTATGGGGAAAGATGCCTTTCTTTAAGGGTAGGGCATTATTCCTTGTTGTGAGTATCCATCATGATGGTTACCGGTCCATCGTTCAGTAAATCAACCTTCATATCGGCACCAAATTCGCCTGTTTCTACTGGCTTTCCGAGTGCATCGGATAGCTTTTTGCAGAACTCCTTATAGAGTGGAACGCTGATTTCGTGTTTGGCTGCTCTGAGCCAGCTTGGGCGGTTTCCTTTCTTGTAGCTGGCGAATAGGGTGAACTGGCTGATGACCAGAATCTCACCATTTATATCCATGATGGAGCGGTTCATAACATGGTTTTCGTCGTCGAAAACACGGAGTCCGATTACCTTTCTGACCAGCCAGTCTACATCTTCTGAAGTGTCGCTTTCCTCTATTCCCAGAAGGATCAGATAGCCTTGCCTGATGGCAGATTTAACCTCTCCTTCTATGGTAACTGAGGCGTGAGAGACACGCTGTATTACGATTCTCATATTACTACTTTGAACTTTGAATGTTGAACATAGAACTTTATGAATAGCATTTGTGGAATGCTTGCTTCGGTTCGGTTCTTCTTCTTATTATTAATATATATATAGTATAGTTTGAACTGCAAATATACAACTTTTATTTCATATTCTCGCCTTTTTCTTCGAAATATTTTGCAAGAATTTCCGCCTTATGTGGGCCTAATACCTCTGAAAGTTGTTCCAATGATGCTTCTTTCATCTTTTTCACGCTCTTAAACTTGCTCAGCAGGGCTTCTTTAGCCTTCGGGCCGATGCCTTTGATATCGTCTAATTCGGAGTGCAGAGCATGTTTGCTGCGTTTGTCGCGATGGAAGGTGATAGCGTATCTGTGCACCTCATCCTGTATCTGCGTCAGAACCTTGAACAGCTCGCTTTCAGGTGGTAGGGCGATGGTTTGAGGAGGGAATCCGAAGAGAAGTTCGTTGGTGCGGTGACGGTCGTCTTTGGCAAGTCCTGCGATAGGAATATCCAGGTGTAATTCGTCAACAATAACCTCTCTTACTACGTCCATCTGACCCTTTCCGCCATCGGTAATAATGAGGTCTGGAAGTGCAGTTTCTTCCTCTATCATGCGACTATACCGGCGTCTTACCACCTCTTGCATGGATGCGTAATCATCCGGCCCTTCCACCGTTTTGATGTTGTATTTACGGTAGTCTTTTCTGGATGGTTTCATACCTTTATATACGATGCAACCTGCCACGGCATCAGTACCGGATATGTTGGAATTATCGAAACATTCTATCTGATAAGGCAGCTTTTGAAGCTTCAGTTTTGCTTGTAATTCCTTCATCAATCGGGTCTGTTTCTGTTCCGGATTGAGCTTTTCTGCCTGCTTCAGACGGTCGAATTTATACTGCTTGCAGTTCATTTCCGACAGCTCCAGAAGGTGCTTTTTGTCTCCTCTCTGGGGTACGAAGAAGGTGGAATCTTTCAGCTTCCATTCCATTTCGAAGGGCACGATTATCTCCTTCGATGTGGAGTGGAAACGCTCTCTGATTTCCGGAATGGCTGTAATCAGAAGTTCCTCATCGCTCTCCTCCAGTTTACGTTTATATTCGTAGGTGAAGCTCTGGTTGATGGTTCCGTTTTTTACGTGAATATAGTTGATGAAGGCGTTTTTGTTGGCATCATCATTTACGATGGTGAAGACATCTACATCCGTAATAGTATGGCTTACCACCTCGCTTTTTGCCTCAAATTCATCCAGTAATTGGTACTTTTTCTTATATTCTTCGGCTATTTCAAAACGTAGAAGTTCGGCATTTTTCATCATCAAATCGTAGAGATATTTGCTTACTTCCCGCGTGTTTCCCTTCAGAATTTCACGTGCCTGGCGCATGTTTTCCTGATATTCTTCATAGCTCTGCTTGTTGATGCAGGGTGCTCCGCAGTTGTGGATATGATACTCCAGACACGGCTTGTATCTGCCTTCAGCAACGCCTTCTCTGGTGATAGGCATTCTGCAGGTGCGGGGCTTATAAAGCTTTTTGATGACCTCTAAAACGGCATACATGCTGCCGATATGAGGGTAAGGACCGAAGAAGGTTCCCACTTTTTTATTGATATGACGAGTCTTGAAAATGCGTGGAAAATACTCGTTTGTTACGCATATAGAGGGGTATGTCTTGCCGTCTTTCAGCAGGACATTGTATCTTGGATTATACTTTTTGATCAGGCTGTTTTCGAGCAAAAGTGCGTCTTCTTCTGTGTTTACGACCGTATAAGATATGTCGTGAATCTTAGAAACAAGCACCTTTGTCTTGTATCTGTCTACCTCTTTATGGAAGTAGGAAGATACTCTTCTCTTCAGATTTTTCGCCTTTCCCACATATATAATCGTATGATTTTCGTCGTAATATTGGTAGCTTCCTGGCTTCTCCGGCATACTTAAAACGATGTTTTTAAGCCTAGCCAAACGCTCCTCATTCTCTTGTTTCGTCATATTTTTACTTGTTTTTAAAGGGAAAACGAGCGTTACTGTTTCACGTGAAACGGCAACGCTCTAGTGTCTTTTACTGCTTCCTTGCTGCATTCTCGCAGTATTTCTTGCAGTATTTTTGCAGCTTATAACTGTAATAAAGTAGTTACTTCAACGTCTGGATCAAAGGAGTTTCTTCCTTCGAAATTCTCGTTTACGAGTTCGATGATGAAGTTGGCATATACCTTTTTCGGATGGAATTTCTTTACCAGGTCGCATGCTGCTTTCATAGTTCCACCGGTGGCAAGGAGGTCGTCGTGGAGGAGTACGATGTCGTTCTCATTGATGGCATCTTCGTGGATTTCGATGGTGTCGATACCATATTCCTTGGCGTAACTTTCCTGTACGGTTTTGCATGGAAGTTTGCCTGGTTTGCGGCATAAAACTACGCCGGCTCCGAGACGGATAGCAAGGGCAGAAGACATTACGAAACCGCGTGATTCGATGCCTACAATCTTGGTGATTCCTTTGTCTTTGTAGAGTTCATACATCTCATCGCTGATCTCTTTTAAAGATGCAGGATTCTTGAAAAGGGTTGATACGTCGCGGAAGTTTACACCCTTGATTGGCCAATCTGGAATGCAACGCAGATTGTCTAATAATAGCTGATTGTTCATTACTTTTTATGCTTTAAATTGATACTTATTTTATTCTGTTTTCTTGCTTCTTTTAATGGGCTTTTTGCCCATTTGTTTTTTGTGTTTTGCTCGATTTTATCAGCTTTTGTTTCACGAATTGCTGAAGTTTTACTTTAACCGCAAAACACTTGATGCAACCTTTCTTAAGCGGTTGAGCATCAAGTGTTTTGCTGATAATCTGTTTCACGTGAAACATTAATAGTTTCCTTGTTTTTCACTGTGAAACGGCTTATCTTCCGAGTAATACGAGCATCACGTTGATATCGCTTGGTGATACGCCCGGAATTCGGCTTGCCTGTGCCAAGGTTTCCGGGTCGATGCGCTCGAGTTTCTGGCGTCCTTCTGTGGAGATTTCGTGGAGCTCGGAATAGTTGAAACGGCCCTTTATCTTGATGTCCTCCAAACGGTGCATCTTATCGGCGATGAGACGCTCTCGTTCGATGTAACCTTTGTACTTCATCTTGATTTCTGCAGCTTCCGTTATCTCTTCCTTTCGGTTGGCTGGTGTTTCCAGTGCAGCCTTCAAGTCTGGAATAATCTCCGAAAGATTCGTGAGGTTCAGATGCGGACGAGCGATGAGGTCGATGAGCTTGCAGCCGGCGCGAAGTGGAGTAGTGCCGAGCGCCTCCAGTTTTGGATTTATCTCATCCTTCTTGATAGGATAGTTGGCGCAGAATTCGATGATTCTTCCGATGGCTTCTTTTTTCTCAATCCACCAGTCGTAACGGTCGCGCTTGGCAATTCCGAGTTCGTATGCTTTTTCGGTGAGTCGGGCATCGGCATCGTCCTGACGGAGCAGAATGCGGTATTCGGCTCTGGAGGTAAACATACGGTATGGTTCGTCAACTCCCTTTGTGGTGAGATCATCGATGAGTACGCCGATATAACTCTCATCGCGGTTCATCTCGAATGTTTTGTCGCCAACACAATGCAAGGCTGCGTTGATTCCGGCCACGGTTCCCTGTCCTCCTGCTTCCTCATAACCGGTGGTTCCGTTCACCTGTCCGGCAAAGAAGAGACCTTTGATGATTTTCGACTCCAGTGAATGTTTGAGTTGGGTAGGGTCGAAGTAATCGTATTCGATGGCGTATCCCGGTCTGTAAATCTTGGCATCTCTCAAAGCAGGAATCTCGTGAAGTGCATTCAGCTGGATATCCATCGGCATGCTCGAAGAAAAACCGTTCAGATACATCTCGTTCGTATCTTCGCCTTCCGGTTCCAGAAAGAGCGGATGCTGATCCTTGTCGGGGAAGGTGACGAGCTTCGTTTCTATACTCGGACAGTAACGTGGACCGGTACTCTGAATCTGACCATTATATAAAGGTGAATCAGCGAGACCGCTTTTTAAAGTTTCGTGTACCTTCTTGTTGGTGTAGCAAGTCCAGCAAGGCAATTGTTTCAGAACCCGATGTTCTCCCATGTAAGAGAACTGGTGGAAATCGCTGTCACCTGGCTGTTCTTCCATATCTTCGAAATGAACACTTCTCTTGTCAATTCTGACCGGAGTACCGGTTTTCATTCTGGCTGTAGTGATACCCCATCGGGTGATGCTCTCCGTAAAGTTGTGTACGGCAGGTTCGGCGCATCTTCCGCCTTCTACCATCTTTCTTCCTACATGCATCAGTCCGTTGAGGAATGTTCCAGCGGTGATGATGATGCTCTTGGCATAGAATTCGGCTCCCCAGATGGTTTTTACGCCGATGGCTTCTCCGTTAGCTACGAGCAGTTCGTCAGCCTGGTCTTGCCAGATGTCGAGGTTGTCAGTATGGTCGAGGATGGTTCTCCATTCCCAGATAAACTTTCCTCTGTCGCATTGGGCACGGGGGCTCCATACGGCAGGACCCTTGCCGATGTTGAGCATTCGGAACTGGATGGCGGTTTTATCTGTTACGATACCCATCTGTCCGCCCAAAGCATCGATTTCGCGCACAATCTGTCCCTTGGCAATACCTCCGATGGCGGGGTTGCAACTCATCTGTCCAATCTTGTTCATATCCATCGTTATCAAACAGGTTTTGGCACCCATGTTTGCAGAGGCTGCAGCAGCCTCGCATCCGGCATGTCCTCCACCGATAACGAGCACGTCATAATTGAATTTCATACTTCGTTTAATCTATATTTTTTCTAATTTTCGGCAAAAGTAAGAAATAAAATCGAAATTTTAGCAAAAATACTTTGATAAATCATTAAAATATAGTAATTTTGCAGCAGACTTGCGAAAATATACCTAGAAATGAGGATTGCAGAATGCCAAAAAATAGGTATTGCAGGGACGAAAAGTGTGGAATATAAATTAGTTTCAAACAGTTAAATAATTAAATTTCAATCATTTATGTGGTTAATCAATTCATCTATTGGTAGAAAGGTAGTGATGTCAGTAACTGGTATCGCTCTTATTCTATTCTTGACATTCCACGGTTGCATGAATGTTGTTGCGCTTTTCTCTGGAGAAGCTTACAACACAATCTGCGAGTTGTTGGGTGCTAACTGGTACGCCGTAGTTGCAACTTTGGGTTTGGCAGCTTTGGCAGTTTGTCACATCGTTTACGCTTTCATCCTGACAGCACAGAACCGTCGTGCTCGCGGTAACCAGCGTTACGAGGTAACAGCAAAGCCAGAGAAAGTAGAGTGGGCTAGCCAGAACATGTTGGTGCTCGGTATCATCATCGTTCTCGGTTTGTTGCTTCACCTCTTTAATTTCTGGTACAACATGATGTTTGCAGAGCTTTTGGGTACAAGCTTCGGCCACTGCCCATCAGATGGCTTCGCATTCATTCAGGACACCTTCGCTAACCCAGTGTTCGTAGTTCTCTACATCATCTGGTTGGTAGCTCTTTGGTTCCACCTCACTCACGGTTTCTGGAGTGCTATTCAGACTCTCGGTTGGAGCGGTAAGACTTGGTTCTGCCGTTGGAAGATGATTGGTATGATTTACTCTACCATCCTGCTTCTCCTCTTCATCGTAGTTGTATTGGCATTCGCTTTCGGTTGCGCTCCATCTTTGTGCTGCGCATAATTCGTGTAATCATTTAAGTATTAAAAAAGATTATGGCAAAAACATTAAATTCTAGAATACCTGAAGGACCAGTTGCTGAGAAGTGGACCAACTATAAGGCTCATCAGCGTTTGGTTAACCCAAAGAATAAGTTAAAGCTCGACGTTATCGTTGTAGGTACAGGTTTGGCAGGTGCTTCTGCTGCTGCTTCTCTCGGCGAGATGGGCTTCAATATCTTGAACTTCTGCATCCAGGACTCTCCACGTCGTGCTCACTCTATCGCAGCACAGGGTGGTATCAATGCAGCTAAGAATTATCAGAATGATGGTGACTCTGTTTACCGTCTGTTCTACGATACTGTAAAGGGTGGTGACTACCGTGCTCGTGAGGCTAACGTTTACCGTTTGGCTGAGGTGAGCAACGACATCATCGACCAGTGCGTAGCTCAGGGCGTTCCTTTCGCTCGTGAGTACGGTGGTATGCTGGCTAACCGTTCTTTCGGTGGTGCTCAGGTATCTCGTACATTCTATGCTAAGGGTCAGACAGGTCAGCAGCTCCTCCTCGGTGCTTACTCTTCTTTGAGCCGCATGGTTGAGGCAGGTAAGGTTAAGCTCTTCACCCGTTACGAGATGGAGGATATTGTGATCGTTGACGGTCACGCTCGTGGTATCATCGCTAAGAATTTGATTACAGGTAAGTTGGAGCGTTTCTCTGCCAACGCCGTAGTTATCGCTACCGGTGGTTATGGTAACGCTTACTTCCTTTCTACAAACGCTATGGGTTGTAACTGTACAGCAGCTATCCAGTGCTACCGCAAGGGTGCTGACTTCGCTAACCCATCTTACGTTCAGATTCACCCTACATGTATCCCAGTTCACGGTACAAACCAGAGTAAGTTGACTTTGATGTCAGAGTCACTCCGTAACGATGGTCGTATCTGGGTTCCTAAGAAGATTGAGGATGCTAAGGCATTGCAGGCTGGTACAAAGAAGGGTTCTGATATTCCTGAGGAAGACCGCGACTACTACTTGGAGCGCCGTTACCCAGCATTCGGTAACCTGGTTCCTCGTGACGTGGCTTCTCGTGCAGCTAAGGAGCGTTGCGACAAGGGCTTCGGTGTCAACAACACAGGTCTTGCCGTATTCCTCGACTTTTCTGAGTCTATCAACCGTCTCGGTATCGACGTTATCCTGCAGCGTTATGGCAACCTCTTCGATATGTATGAGGAGATTACCGACGTTAACCCAGGTGAGTTGGCTAACGAGATTAACGGCGTGAAGTACTATAACCCAATGATGATCTTCCCTGCTATCCACTATACAATGGGTGGTATCTGGGTTGACTACGAGTTGATGACCACTATCCCAGGTCTCTTCGCTATTGGTGAGTGTAACTTCTCTGACCACGGTGCTAACCGTCTTGGTGCTTCTGCTTTGATGCAGGGTTTGGCTGACGGTTACTTCGTATTGCCATACACTATCCAGAACTACTTGGCTGATCAGGCATTGTGGCCAAAGCTCTCTACCGATCTCCCAGAGTTCGCAGAGGCAGAGGCAGGTGTTCAGAAGGAAATCGACCGCCTGATGGGTATCCAGGGCAAGCGCTCTGTAGATTCTATCCACAAGGAGTTGGGTCACATCCTTTGGGAGCACGTAGGTATGGGTCGTACCAAGGAAGGTCTTGAGGAAGGTTTGAAGAAGATGAAGGCTCTCCGCGAGGAATTCAACAAGAACCTCTTCATCCCTGGTAAGAAGGAAGGCTTGAACGTAGAGTTGGATAAGGCTATCCACTTGCGTGACTTCATCTTGATGGGCGAGTTGATCGCTTACGATGCATTGCACCGCAACGAGAGCTGTGGTGGTCACTTCCGTGAGGAGTACCAGACAGAGGAAGGCGAGGCAAAGCGTGATGATGAGAACTTCTTCTACGTAGGTTGCTGGGAGTATCAGGGCAACGATACAACTGCTCCAGTGCTCAACAAGGAACCTCTCGAGTATGAGGCAATTAAGGTACAGACAAGAAATTACAAGAATTAAAAAGCGAACAAGACAATGGCAAGAAATATAAGTTTCACAGTTAAGTATTGGAAGCAGGACGGTCCTACAGCACAGGGTCACTTCGATACACATGAGATGAAGAACATCCCAGATGATACTTCATTCCTCGAGATGCTCGACATCTTGAACGAGGAGCTCATCGAGTCAGGTCAGGAGCCTTTCGTCTTCGACCACGACTGCCGCGAGGGTATCTGCGGTATGTGCTCTCTCTATATTAATGGTACACCACACGGTAAGACTGAGCGTGGTGCTACAACATGTCAGCTCTACATGCGTCGTTTCAACGATGGTGACGTAATCACCGTTGAGCCTTGGCGTTCTGCTGGTTTCCCTATCATCAAGGACTGTATGGTAGACCGTTCAGCATTCGACAAGATCATTCAGGCAGGTGGTTACACCAGCATTCGTACTGGTCAGGCTCAGGATGCCAACGCTATCCTGATTCCTAAGGAGAATGCAGACGAGGCAATGGATTGCGCTACATGTATCGGTTGCGGTGCTTGTGTTGCTGCATGTAAGAATGGTTCTGCTATGCTCTTCGTCAGCTCAAAGGTTAGCCAGCTGGCACTTCTCCCACAGGGTCGTGTAGAGGCTGCTGCCCGTGCTAAGAAGATGATTGCACGCATGGATGAGCTCGGATTCGGTAACTGTACAAACACTCGTGCTTGCGAGGCTGTTTGTCCTAAGAACGAGTCTATCGCTAACATCGCTCGCTTGAACCGTGAGTTCTTGAAGGCTAAGTTGGCTGACTAATCCATCGTTTCTTTTGAGACACCGGAATTTTCTCTCTGCATCTTTACGGATGCGAGAGAATTTTCCCAACAACTCTTCACTCTTCATCTTTTGGGTGTAAGTAGTTGAAGGATAGGAAGTTGGGCGGGTGAAGAGTGCTTTTTTACTCTTCACCCGCCCTTCACCTTTTTAGGCTGTTGGCAGCTAAGCGGCTCTGCGTTTATACCTTTCCCAAAATCGTAAAAGGTGAAGAGTGGTGAAGAGTGGGTGAAGAGTGCTGAAAAACTCTTCACCTATGTAATGTGTTGTGTTTCAGTTCTTTATGTTGAAAAGGTGAAGAGTGAAGAGCTGATTGCGATATTCCTGCCAACCGTGCTTCTCTTGAAATAAGAGAAAGGATGTTTGGCAAACTGTTATACTGGAACAGCCGACTAGCCTCTGTTGCGCTAGTCGGCTGTTTGCCTTTTGCCAGCTTTCTGTTTGCCTTCTTCCAGTATGCTGTTTTTCGTCTAACAGCCTTCTGTTCTTCCTAGGCAGTTGTTCTATCTCCGATAGTTATGAATTTATTTATGCCTGCTGTTAGAATCATATAGCCAGGAAAAGGGGTAGATTATAGCCGAGAGCATCCTGTTTTTGGTGCATCCCGACATAAATTATCAGATATTCTGAGAAATATTTTGTAATCTCATCAGAATATCGTAAATTTGCGGTTATTAAGAATAAGTAATGTAATGACGAATCACTCAACAGAAATAATGAACCAAGCAACGCTCGATTTTATCCGCCAGCATCAGGACGATGATGTTCGCCAGTTGGCTTTCCTCGGCAGCAAGTATCCCGAGGTAGATATGCCTTTCGCTCTCGACCAGATTCGCGGGCGAAAGATGGCTCGTGTGAAACTGCCCCGTTGGGCAAGTATCGATGGCATTATCTATCCCCCTCATATTTCGATGGAGCAATGTTCGTCAGAGCAAACGGCACTTTATAAGGCTGAACTTGCAGCCCGACTGCTCGGTTTGTCTCCTTCATCATCCGAAAACGGAGAAGAAAAGGAGAAGGAGAGCGAAAACGCCTCAAATCTTCATCTTTCTGAAATTTGTGAATTTGCTGGCAAAGGGGCAGTTGATTCAGAATTCGCCAAAAATGAAGCCACTTGCAAAAAGCAACAGATATTAACAGAATTAGAAGAGAATGTTAATGAAATAAAAGAAGAACCTCATGAAGGAGATTTTTCTGAAGAAACCGGGTTTGTTGACCTGACCGGTGGTTTCGGAGTAGACTTCTCTTACATCGCTTCCCGATTGGGAGTGAAGTCGATGTATGTGGAGCGTCAGGCTCATCTCTGTGAAGCAGCGAAGGAAAACTTTGGGCGGTTGGGTTTGAAGAATGTCAGCGTGAAGAATGGAGACGGAATAGAGGTGCTGCATTCTTTTGCTTCAAAGAAAGAGGCTGCTGCATCAGATTCTTTAGGCATAACTGAAGATCAGTCTCAGTCATTACTTAAGACCAAGCTTGGTCTTAAGCTGATCTTCATCGACCCAGCCCGTAGAGACGATGCGGGCAACAAGGTAGTATCCTTGAAAGATTGTACGCCCGATGTAACCCTTTTGCAGGAAGAAATGCTTTCTAAGGCAGATTACGTCATCATCAAACTCTCTCCGATGCTTGACTGGCACCGTGCGGTAAGCGAATTAAACTGCGTAAAAGAGGTTCATATCATCTCCGTGAACAATGAGTGCAAGGAACTCCTTTTAGTGCTCTCAGCGCGAAATATGGGCGAAATGGAGGCTTCATCGGCAGATGGAGAAGTAAAACATGCCGGGAATCTCCGCATTTATTGCGTCAATGATGCACAATCCTTCGTCTGCGACGAGTTGGATATGGAGTCTTCTTCTGTCAAGATAGCCCCATCTACCCTTGAAGAGATGCAGTATCTTTACGAGCCGAATGCGTCGTTGATGAAAGCCGGCTGTTTCGGTGTTCTTTCCGAGCGATATGATGCAAGGATGCTTTCCAAGAACAGCCATCTTTTCGTGAGCCGTGGACCTATCGCCGCCTTCCCAGGTAGAAGTTTCCGCATCATCGCCATCTCTTCTTTCAATAAGAAGGAGTTGAAGCGCCATCTCTCAGGCATCACCAAGGCGAACATCGCCACCCGCAACTTCCCCCTTTCCGTGGCAGAATTGCGCAAGCGCCTGAAGCTGAAGGATGGTGGTGAAACCTATATTTTTGCCACCACACTGAGCGACGAAAGCCATATGTTGGTAATAACGGAGAAAGCTTAGAATTAGGTATAGTATTGGGCCTTTATGATGTTTTTACTCAAGTTTCGCATGTAAACTCCACACGCCCTGAAATGGCAGAAGCTCCTAGCCCAGGGAGGGCACTGAAAAAGTTCCAAGTGGAAGAAATGCCACTTGGAACTTGACGTATTATTTTCTTTTTTCCTTGAAGAACTTCTCGAAGAAGTCCATTTGCTTTTGATTTTGAACAGGACCCAAATGCAGTCCTTCCTTCATAATCATCACCGTTGGTTTACCTTCCTGGTAGGTAGTCCAGAAAGGAAGGCTATCCCCATTTGGATTGCCAGTCTTGGTAAAGTTGATCCAGTAGCGTGACATGATTTGTTCCATGTGCTGCTCCGTCTCGGTCATCTTTCCAGAGCCAAACTTATAGCCATAGATGAATGGCATCTCTGCCACATGGCTCGCTCCTCCCTTGCGGCTTTTCACGATGGTGTTCTCAGAGTCTTGGTCAAAGTAATACATATACACCTTGCCCTTGCCGGTCTTGCTCTGCAGGTTAGCCCAGGCATACGTTCCCCATGCAAAGGAGCCATCACGGAAAATGTCGGATTGAGCGAAGTAGGTTTCTTCCTCTGTCTTGGCAGGATAGAGACTGAGAACCTGGTCTGCCCAACTTCCATATATCTCATTGATTCTTTTCTCATAGTCACTTACACTGACAGGGCGGCTAAACATACTTCCTTCGTCGCTGTTGGTTCCTATGATGACATTTACATCATTGTAGCTTCCCTTTTCATAGAGCTTATACTGGTCATCGGTGATGGAGTAGCCGTCAACGTTCGGCCAAAAGGACTCAAAGGCGGTATTCTTCACGATGTCCATAGCCGGAACTTTTCTTAGCTGCTTCAAGTTCTTAGCCTTGAGTTTCTTTTGAAGGAGAAGTCCACCTGCTTCTGCCGCTTTGGTGGTGAGCATGGCTGTGTTACCATTTCTGCTTTCACCCACAGGCCAGAAGGAGCTACCACTTTCGCTGATGGCTCCTTGGAAGAGTCCCTTGGCAAGGGGAGAGGCGCATAGTATACTTACCGAGATACCACCGGCAGATTCTCCAGCAATGGTAATCTTGTCAGGGTCTCCGCCGAAGGCAGCGATATTGTCGTGAATCCATTTTAAGGCCATCACTTGATCAAGGATGCCATAGTTACCAGATATGTTCTTGCCTGATTCCTTACTCAGCTCTGGATGTGCCATGAATCCCAAGGCTCCCAAGCGGTATTCTATGCTGCAATAGATGATGCCTTCCTTGACAAAGCTTTCCTGAGTTCCACTGTAGGAGCCAGTAAGAAAGGCTCCTCCATGAATCATCACAAATACAGGGAGTTTGTCATTCTTGCTCTTGGCTGGCGTTTCCACACTGAGGTATAGGCAGTCCTCGCTCATGCCCTGCTCACCACCATTTTGGTTAGGGTCGATGGGTTGTGGTGGACGGTCTCCCCATTTATCTGCTTTGAATACTCCCTTCCAAGGCTTCTTGCTCACTGGGGCTTTCCATCTGAGGTTGCCCACTGGTGCTTCTGCGTATGGGATTCCCTTGTATAGGGCGAATCCTTCATGTTCCACACCTTCAATTTCTCCTTGCTCCACCGTTGTTCTTAGCAGTTGGGCGTTAGCTGCCGATAGGCAAAAGAGTGCCAGGGCGGCTGTCAGTAGATGTCTTTTCAATCTCATTTCTAGTTATTCTATTAATTCCGCAACACTATTATTAATTAAACGATTTAAGTACCTGAGCAGTAGAAAGTTACTCCGGATTTTGCTATGTCAGAATTTTCACTTATCTTAGTGTTGCGAAAAGAAAACAAGCAAAACTCTGATATGACATGGCAAAGATACAAATTAAATCTGAGAAACTCACTCCTTTAGGAGGAATATTTTCGGGTCATGGAGCAATTTGACTCCATATTGTCTTCTCTAATCGACTCCATCCTCAGAATTTCACTACTCATTTGATGAACCATCTCTCGCTTCATCCGACACTTCGCACTTCTCGCCAGTGTTGGAGAGAATAGATGATCGAGCTTTTTCTTATTGTGATTCCTTGGAGAATGTTAGTTTTCCGCCAGTGCTTAAAATTATCGGGAAGGATATTCCGCCAAAACCACCACTAAATGGGTGATATAGGCTAGTTTGGGGGCTGTAATTAAATTTTAACCCCTAAAAAACTGCAAAAAAAGTAGCAATATTTGGTAATTTGCCAAAATATTGCTACTTTTGCATTTATAATATTGCAAACTAGTTTGAAAATCATGTCATTAATAGAAATTAAAAAGGTCGAAACAAAGAAGGACTTGAAGACGTTCATCGACTTCCATTACGACCTCTACGAAGGCAACGAATATGATGTGCCTAATCTTTTCAGCGACGACATGAATACTCTGAGCAAGGACAAGAACGCAGCGTTCGAGTTCTGCGAGGCAGAGTATTTTCTTGCCTATAAGGACGGCAAGCTTGCAGGTCGCGTCGCTGCCATTATCAATCATAAGGCAAACAATAAATGGGGCAGGAAATCGGTCCGTTTCGGCTGGATTGATTTCGTTGACGACCGCGAGGTTTCCAAGGCTCTTCTCGATGCTGTAGAGAAATACGGTAAGGAGAAGGGAATGGAAGATATTGTAGGTCCGCTGGGTTTTACCGATATGGATCCGGAAGGCATGCTTACCTGGGGCTTTGACCAGCTAGGCACCATGCCTACCATTTATAATTATTCATATTATCCGGAGCACATTGAGGCTCTGGAGGGTTTTACCGTAGATAATAAGTATGTAGAGTATAAACTGATGGTGCCAGATACCATCCCGGAGAAATATTCCAAGATAGCGGCGATGATAGAGAAAAGATACAATCTCCATGTCCGCAAACTTACCCGTAAGGATATTTATCAGGGCGGATACGGACAGAAGATTTTCGACCTCATCAATGATACATACAAGCATCTCTATGGTTATTCTGAACTTTCACAGAAGCAGATAGACCAGTACATCAAGATGTATCTGTCTTTGCTCGACCTGAACTTTGTAACAGCCATAGAAGACTGGACTACCGAGGATCATAAGATGATAGGTATCGGTATTACGATGCCTTCCCTTTCCAGAGCTCTGCAGAAGTGTCATAGGGGCAGGCTGCTTCCTTTTGGCTGGTGGCATCTGCTGCGCGCTATCAAGTTCCATAAAACCAAGATTGTCGACCTTCTGCTCATCGGTATCCAGCCGGAATACCGTGCAAAGGGTGCCAATGCGCTGCTCTTTGCCGACCTGATTCCTATCTATCAGAAGTATGGAATCGAGTGGGGAGAAACACAGGTGGAAATGGAAGATAATGCTGCCGTGCAGGGACAATGGGGCGTCTTGGACCCAGTCCTTCACAAGCGCCGCAACTGCTATATTAAGAGTATCAGGTAAATAGTAATTGTTGTGTTGGCAATTATCTGATAAACAGAAAATTGCAACATCATTTGCTATGTTATAAGAAAATAAATAAGAATAACTAAGGAGGAAATCATGTCTGAAGATAAAAACTTAGGTAACAGCGAATTGAATGCCGCTGATGAGCTTACCAATGCCCCTCAGGAGCAGCAGCCGGTAGAATATACCGATGATAACATCCGCCACTTGAGCGATATGGAGCATGTGCGTACCCGTCCGGGTATGTACATCGGCCGTCTGGGAGATGGAAATCTGCCGGAAGATGGTATTTATGTGCTCTTGAAGGAGGTGGTAGACAACTCTATCGATGAATTCAAGATGGGTGCAGGTGCCCGTCTGGAAATCGATATCGAGGACAATCTGCGTGTCAGCGTGCGCGACTATGGTCGTGGTATTCCTCAGGGCAAGCTCGTTGAGGCTGTAAGTGTGCTGAATACCGGTGGTAAGTACGACAGCAAGGCGTTCAAGAAGAGCGTCGGTCTGAACGGCGTGGGTGTGAAGGCGGTCAATGCCCTCAGTTCCCACTTCGAAGTAAAGTCGTACCGCGACGGAAAGGTGCGCCATCTGAAGTTTGAGAAAGGTATTCTGAAGAGCGACACGATGGAAGATACTGAGGACGAGAACGGTACCTTTATCTTCTTCGAGCCGGATAATACACTCTTCAAGAACTATTCCTTCCACGATGATTTCGTGGAAACGATGCTCCGCAACTATACTTATCTGAACACCGGACTCACCATCATGCACAATGGCCGCCGTATCTTGAGCCGCCATGGTCTGCAGGATTTGCTGAGCGATAATATGACCAACGAAGGTCTCTACGACATCGTCCACATGAAGGGCGAGGACATCGAGATTGCCTTCACCCATACCAACCAGTATGGCGAGGAGTATTATTCCTTCGTCAACGGTCAGCACACCACCCAGGGAGGTACGCATCAGAGTGCCTTCAAGGAGCATATTGCCAAGACTATCAAGGAGTTCTACGGCAAGTATGAGTATGCTGACATCCGAAACGGACTGGTGGCTGCCATTGCCATCAACGTAGAAGAACCGGTCTTCGAGAGTCAGACCAAGATTAAGCTCGGAAGTACTACGATGACGCCGAATGGTGGCGAAACCATCAATAAGTATGTGGGCGATTTCCTGAAGAAGGAAGTAGACAACTATCTCCATATCCACAAGGATGTGGCTGAGATTCTGGAGAATAAGATTAAGGAGAGTGAGCGCGAGCGCAAGGCGATGGCGGGCGTTACCAAACTCGCCCGTGAGCGTGCCAAGAAGGCGAATCTCCACAACCGCAAGCTCCGAGACTGCCGCATCCATTTCAGCGACGCCAAGAACGAGCGCAAGGAGGAGAGTTCCATCTTCATCACCGAGGGCGATTCTGCCAGCGGAAGCATCACCAAGAGCCGCGATGTGAATACCCAGGCGGTGTTCTCTCTGCGTGGTAAACCGCTCAACAGCTTCGGTCTTACCAAGAAGGTGGTTTATGAGAACGAGGAGTTCAATCTGCTTCAGGCGGCTCTCGATATAGAGGACGGCTTGGATTCATTGCGTTACAACAAGGTGATTGTGGCAACCGATGCGGATGTCGACGGAATGCACATCCGCCTGCTCATCATCACCTTCTTCCTTCAGTTCTTCCCAGATCTCATCAAGAAGGGCCATGTCTACGTGCTTCAGACCCCATTGTTCCGAGTGCGCAACAAGCGAACCAAGATCAAGAACAAGCAGGCGGTGGCTGATGCGGATGCGAAACTGGGAAGCAAGGAGAAAAAGAGCGATTTCATCACGCATTACTGTTACAGCGATGAGGAGCGCCAGCAGGCGATTCGCGATTTGGGTCCTGACCCTGAAATCACCCGATTCAAAGGATTGGGAGAGATTTCGCCTGATGAATTCGCCCATTTCATCGGTCCCGACATGCGATTGGAGCAGGTTACGCTGCATAAAACCGATCAGGTGCAGAAGCTGCTGGAATATTATATGGGTAAGAACACGATGGAGCGCCAGAATTTCATCATCGAAAATCTGGTGATAGAAGAGGATATTCCGGAGGAAGACTCAGCACCGTTGGATTAAATGAAGTGAAGAGTGAAGAACGAAGTTTAAAAAAATGAAGAAATATCTATTTATTGCGCTCATGGCATTCCTGGCAGTAACTTCTGCCAGTGCCCAGTTGCGTATCAAGATGGGCAAGAACAGCCCGATAGAGAAGTTGGGAAGGGCTGAAATCGCCATTACCAACCTTTATGTGGATAGTGTGGATGAGAATAAGCTCGTAGAGGACGCCATCCGAGGCATGCTCGAAAAGCTCGACCCTCATTCTTCTTACGCTACAGCCAAGGAAACCAAGGCGATGAACGAGCCGCTGAACGGCAGCTTTGATGGCATTGGCGTGCAGTTTAACATGGTAGATGATACGCTGCTCGTTATCCAGCCGGTTACGAACGGACCTTCTGAGAAGGTGGGAATCATTGCCGGCGACCGCATTGTGGCTGTAAACGATACTGCCATTTCGGGCGTCAAGATGAGCAAGGAGGAAATCATGAAGCGCCTTCGTGGTCCTAAGGGAACAACGGTGAACCTTACCATCGTGCGCCGTGGCATCAAGGATAAACTCATCTTCAAGGTAAAGCGCGATAAGATTCCGGTAACTACGATGGATGCGGCTTATATGATTCGTCCGGGCATCGGATACATCCGATTGGGAAGTTTCGGTCTTACCAGTCATAAAGAGGTAACAATAGCGATGGATTCGCTGAAAAAGAAGGGAATGAAGGACCTTATCTTCGACCTTGAGGATAATGGTGGAGGCTATCTTCAGGCTGCGGCTCAGATAGCCAACGAGTTCCTGCAGAAGGGCGATCTCATCGTTTATACCAGCGGTCGTGCTGCGCCTCGCCAGGAATACAAGGCGCAGGCTAACGGAAGATGGCGCAAGGGCAAGGTGGTTGTGCTCACCAATGAGTTTACCGCTTCTGCCGCCGAGATTGTTTCCGGAGCCATCCAGGATCAGGACCGTGGTGTAGTGGTTGGTCGAAGAACCTTCGGCAAGGGATTGGTGCAGCGTCCGCTGACCTTTGATGATGGCAGCGAGATTCGTCTCACCATCGCCCATTACTATACGCCTAGCGGCAGATGCATCCAGAAGCCATATAAGAAAGGTGACAGGTTGGATTATGCGATGGATCTGGACAAGCGTTACAAGCATGGCGAGTTCACCAATCAGGACAGCATCCATCTTTCAGACAGTTTGAAGTATTACACCTTGCGCAAGCATCGTGTGGTTTATGGTGGTGGTGGAATCATGCCAGATTATTTCGTGCCGCTGGATACAACCAAGTACACCAAGATGCACCGTCAGCTGGCTGCCAAGAGCATCGTCATCAACCAGAGTCTGAAGTTCATCGATGCGCATCGCAAGGAACTCAAGAGCCAGTATAAGGATTTCAACAAGTTCCTAGCCACCTACGAGGTTCCTTCTTCGCTGATAGATGGCATTATCGCCGAGGGCAAGAAGGAGAAGATAGAGCCAAAGGATGAGGCTGAATTAACTCAGACTAAGAAATACCTCGCCCTGCAGCTGAAAGCCCTTGTAGCACGAGATATCTGGGATATGAGCCAATACTTCCAGGTTTGGAACGAGACAAACGAGATAGTTCAGCGAGCCGTGCAGCTGCTGACTACGGGGAAGTAGATTAAGTGAAGAGTGAAGAACGAAGAGAGAATAATTCAAGTGCTTTTGCTCGTGTAACTATAGAAAAAACGGCTGTTAACTGTTAACCTGTTAACCCCCGTGAGGTAATGATATAAGAAAAGGTCGTGAGGTTCAATCAGAAATCTCACGACCTTTTTTGTATTTATCTTTTTCAGAAGTCATTTACTTCTTCTCATGCATGCGATCCCATTTCAGATAGATTCCGGCAAGGATGGTGCCGGAAATGCTGTGCCAGGCGCAGCTGATGGCGCAAGGCAATACGGCAAGAGGCTGGGCTGCGAAGAAGTTGCCGGCAAGTACGGTGGCAAGACCAGCGTTCTGCATTCCTACCTCAATACTGATGGTACGCTTCTTGGCAGTATTGAATCCGGCACATTTGCCGGCAAGCCAACCGAGAAGATAACCCAGCGTGTTGTGGCAGAAAACCACGGCGAAAGTCCAGAGGAAAAGCGATAAGCCGCGGGCTACGAGGTCATCATGAACCGTAGAAATCACGCCGCCTACGATGATTGCCAGACACGTAACGCTGATGCCCGGCATCAGACTCTGGATGGTAGGGAAGCAGTCTTTTTTGCCGTAAATATAGTTGAGGGCGCAGCCGATGGCTACAGGAATAATCGTTACGATGAGGATGTTGATGAACATTCCCACAGCATCTACATGGATAATCTCGCCTGCCGTAATCTTCATCAGCAGCGGAGTCATCACCGGTGCAAGAATGGTAGAGGCGCAGGTCATTCCTACGGAGAAAGCTACGTCGCCATGACACAGATAACTCATGATGTTGCTCGATACGCCGCCCGGACAGCAACCTACCAGCAGGATTCCGAGTGCCAGGGCTGGATCAAGATGCCACACATGAACCAGGGTATAAGCCACGCCAGGCATGATGATAAACTGGGCGCAGGCACCTATGAAGACATCCAGCGGGCGCTGAGCCAAAATCTTGAAGTCGTTGGTGGTCAAGGTCAGACCCATGGTGAGCATGATGATGCCGAGAATGACGGTCTGAGTAGTTCCGCGCACCCAGTCGAAGGTATGTGGGAAGAAGAATGTGAACACTGCAACACCTATCACGAAGATAGATGTGTAATTGGCCAGCAGCGTGCTGAGCCCTTGAAATAACTTAAGCATAATTCTATTTCTTTTAAAATCCTGATATTTCTCTCTTATTTATTTCTTTCCTCGCTTTCAATATCGAGTGCAAAAGTACGTCTTTTCTATCGGATAAACAAATTATTCTGCAAGAAAATGATAAATTATAACATTTTTATAGGGTAGCGCTTGCAAATCTGCACGAATCTTTTGGGATTGTGCAAAATCATGGGCAAAATAATTCGGCTTTTCTTCTTTAATTCCGCAACAAATGTGTAACTTTGCACCCATATTATCGATAATAGTCATAGAATGAACGAAGATTTTGATATAAGACAAGAAATGGTTTCGCCTGCCGAAAAGGAATTCGAGAAGGCGCTGCGCCCGCTGAAGTTTTCTGATTTCAGCGGACAGAATGGCGTGGTGGAAAATCTCGAGGTCTTTGTTGAGGCTGCCAAATATCGTGGCGAACCGCTCGACCATACGCTCCTCCACGGTCCGCCAGGATTGGGTAAGACCACGCTGAGCAACATCATCGCCAACGAACTGGGCGTAGGATTCAAGATTACATCGGGTCCTGTGCTTGATAAGCCGGGCGATCTGGCGGGAATCCTTACCTCGCTGGAGCCCAACGATGTGCTCTTTATCGATGAAATCCACCGTCTTTCGCCTGTCGTAGAGGAGTATCTCTATTCGGCGATGGAGGATTACCGCATCGACATCATGATAGATAAGGGTCCTTCGGCTCGAAGCATACAGATAGATCTGAATCCGTTTACCCTCGTGGGAGCGACAACGAGAAGCGGCCTGCTTACAGCTCCTCTCCGTGCCCGTTTCGGAATCAATCTGCATCTGGAATATTACGACCCGGCTACGCTTCAGAAGATTATCAAGCGAAGTGCGATGCTCCTGAAGGTGCCGATAGAGGATGAGGCGGCTGTGGAAATCTCCCGCCGTTCGCGCGGAACCCCTCGTATCGCCAATTCCCTGCTCAGAAGAGTGCGTGATTTTGCCCAGGTAAAGGGCAACGGAACCATCACTTACGATATTGCCCAGATGGCGCTCAAGGCGCTCAACATCGACCAGTATGGCTTGGATGAGATTGATAATAAGATTCTCACCACCATCATCGACAAGTTCCGTGGCGGTCCGGTAGGCGTAAGCACCATTGCCACGGCAATAGGCGAGGATGGCGGCACCGTAGAGGAGGTTTACGAGCCGTTCCTCATCATGGAGGGTTTCATCAAGCGCACGCCGCGAGGAAGAATGGCCACCAAGCTTGCCTATGATCATCTGGGCAGGAATCCGTATGGAAGCAACATCATGCAGGGAGACCTGTTTGAATAAAGTTCAAAGTAATGAAGATAGGAATATTTACGGGTACATTCGACCCATTTACGATAGGACATCAGAACATTGCCGAGCGTGCCTTGCCGATGTTTGACAAGCTCGTGATTGCAGTGGCGGTGAGCAAGCTGAAGCACGCCAGCGAGGAAATCTCGAAGCGTGTGGAGGATATTAAGGCTGTTTTTCCGAAGGAATGTTCGGAGTTGGTGGATGCGGAGGATGCATCTAAGGGTTATCGCCTGGAGGTGGTTTCTTACGATGATCTCACCATCGATTTGGCGCATCGCCTGGGAGCCAGGTTCCTGGTTCGCGGCGTCCGTTCTGCCAAGGATTTCGAGTACGAAAGAGAGCAGGCTGACATCAATAAGCAGTTGGGCGGCGTAGAAACCATCCTGCTGTTTTCTGACCCAAGATACAGCAGCATCAGCTCAACGCTGGTTAGGGAATTGAGGTTCTTCGGAAGAGAAGTAGATGAATTTTTACCAAAAATAAAATAAAAATAGGAGGAAGAAGCGTATGATAACATACAATGTAGATGGCGTGAAAATGCCAAAGATCAAGAAGCGTGATACGAGTGCCTGGATTCGCAAGGTAGCTGCCTCTCATGGCCGCAAGGTGGGTGAGATTGGCTATATGTTTGTAAATGACGAGAAGATTCTCGAAGTGAACAATGAGTATCTGGGTCATGATTACTATACCGATGTCATCACCTTCGATTATGATGAGGATGATGTGATTAACGGCGACATCGTGATTTCGCTCGATACGGTCCGCACCAATGCCGAGCAGTTTGGCAAGACCTACGATGATGAGCTTCACCGCGTCATCATCCACGGCATCCTGCACCTCTGCGGAATCAACGACAAGGGTCCGGGAGAGCGTGAAATCATGGAGGAGAACGAGAACAAGGCATTAGCCCTGCTCGAAGGTGCTTCGATATTGAAGAAGTAAAGCCCTTCTCTATAATTTGAGGAAGCTAGGTTTCTTCAATTTCAGGTAGAAGTATAGAAAATACAGCTGTTAACTGTTAACCTGTTAACTCTTAATGGTCAAGATGAACAGTTAATTCTTGAATGTGGTTCATGAAGCGGGCTGAAAGCCCAGCAAGCTCTTAGCCCAGGGCAACACCCTGGGTATAAGGAAGATATAAAGGATTCGCCCTGTAAGGGCAAAAGCTTTCATATACGAGGCTTTTGCTCCTACAGGGCGTTTTGCTTTATTCTATCGCCTTGATTCTTTCCCGGCATTCTTTCAATATTTCTTTCAGTTCCTCCACGGTAGTGGCTCTCAGCATGGCGATTCTCGTCTGGCGAAAATCGGGGATGCCCTTGAAGATAGGGGAGGCGGCTAGGTGGCGACGGGTGTGGAGAATGCCTCTGTACTCATCGATGCGCTCCACGTTGATGCGCAGCTGCTCCTCCAGGAGGTCAATCTTCTCATCTACGGTTAATGGAGTTGCGCCTGTATTATCCAGATAATCACGCATCTCCTTGAAAATCCATGGTCTGCCGAAGGTGGCTCTGCCAATCATTACCGCATCTACGCCGTATCTTTCGAAGGCAAGCTTGGCTTCTTCCGGGGTCGTAATATCGCCGTTGCCGATGATAGGAATATGGATGCGGGGATTGTTCTTCACCTCTCCTATAAGGCTCCAGTCAGCTTCTCCGGTGTACATTTGGCTACGGGTTCTGCCGTGGATGGTGAGCGCCTGGATTCCGCAATCCTGTAGCTGCTCGGCAAGGTCGGTGATGATGAGGTTCTCGCAATCCCATCCCAATCGGGTTTTCACAGTTACCGGCACGTTTACCGCCTTTACCACCTCTCTTGTAATATCCAGCATCAATGGGATATTCCGGAGCATTCCGGCTCCTGCACCCTTTCCGGCAACCTTCTTCACCGGGCAACCGAAGTTAATATCAATCACATCCGGCTTCGCCTGTTCTACGATTTTTGCAGCTTCCACCATATCCTCTGTGGTTCTGCCATAAATCTGAATGCCTACAGGGCGCTCCTCATCGCTTATCGTAAGCTTGCTGACAGTACTCTTGATGCTTCTCACCAAGGCTTCCGCCGATACGAACTCAGTATAAACCATGGCGGCTCCGAATCGCTTGCAGAGCATGCGAAAGCCAATATCCGTTACGTCTTCCATCGGAGCGAGGAAGAGGGGCTGAGGCCCAAATTCTATATTACCTATTTTCATGAGTTTCGAGTGAAATCTTCTTATTCCTATGATGTATATCTTCTTTTTTGCGGCTGCAAAGTTACTGCTTTTTTCTGAAAATAAAGAAAATACTACTTCAAAAGATGATACATTCCCCCTGCAAAGGTCTTGATGACTCCCTTCATCTCCAATGTGAAGAGGAGGGAAGTGAGGCGAGAAATGTCGATATTCGTCTTTACGGAGATGAGATTCACTTGCAGGTCGTTGGTCTTGGAGAGGACTTCTACGATGAGTTGCTCCTCTGGCGATAATTCGGGAAAGAGGCTGCGCTCGATGCCCTGCTGCTTGGCTCGCATTAGGGTTGTATCATCCTGCCAGCGCATGTCCTTCACGAAGTCCTCGGCACTGGTGATGAGCGTGGCGCCGTTGTTGCGGATGAGGTTGTTGCAGCCCTCGCTGTAGTAATCACCTATTCTGCCCGGGAAGGCAAAGACATCCCTACCGTAGGATTGCGAAATATCGCAGGTGATGAGGCCGCCGCCATGAGCTGCGCTCTCTATCAGAATGCAGGCATCCGACATTCCCGCTACGATGCGGTTGCGGCGCACAAAGTTTATCTTATCAGCGTTTGTACGGGTAAGGAATTCGGTGAGCAGTCCGCCCTGTTCTATCATTCTTGCCGCCGTTTCCCGGTGCTGGCGTGGGTAGAGGTCGTCGAGGCCATGAGCCAGCACGCCTATGGTTTCGTAGCCGCTGGCGAGTGCCTGGCGGTGCGCCACGATATCCACTCCGTAGGCAAGTCCGCTCATGATGAGCACGTTGGGCGAGAGCTGCTTCAGGTCGGTGATGAAGCGGCGGATGAGGTCTTCGCCGTAAGGCGTGCAGTGGCGGGTTCCTACGATGTTGATGACGCGCTGCTGGTTGAGGTTGGCGTTGCCTTTATAGAAGAGGATGAGGGGTGCGTCATCGCAATCCTTGAGGCGTTGCGGATAGCGGTCGTCGTTCATCGGAATGGGTTCTATTCCGTAGCGTATGTCGTACTCCAGTTCTTCCTCAGCGCGTTTTCGGGCTTCTTCGCAGTTCTGGATAGCGCTCACGAGTTTATCCGAGGCATCGGGGAGGATGTCTCTGAGGTTGTTCTTGTGCTCCAGGATGAGCGTGGCGGAGCCTACCTTTCTGTATAGCTCCAGCATTCCTGCCAGGCTGAAGTAATTGAGCCTTGTCAGGAGAATGGTGTTCAGTATTTCCTGTTGGTCTACCATAATCTTTGTCTTTTATCTCTTCAGGTATTCGTAACCGATGCGACAGCGAAGGCATTCCTTCCTGTCGCAGTATTCCTTCTTCAGCTGTATGAGCGCCTGGCTATCCCCGGCGTTCTCTACCGGCAGGCCGCATTCCTTCCACATCCTTACTATGTGGTTGTTTTCAGCTTTCAGCTCCTCCAGAAAGTCGAAGGCGCGGTCGCAGTATTTCTCCTCGCCCCGGTGCCTGCCGTAGGCAAAGAGGATGGGAACCACGGTGTTGATGATGAGCAGATTGAGCGAGAAAGGGGAGAGATGCTTCTCGTTACGGATGCTCGTGCTGCCGAAGGTATAATGGGTTTCCCAATACTCCGTAACGCTGGTTGAGAGCACCTGCTTCGCCTCCTTCACCGTGCTTGCCTCGAGTAGCTGGCTCAGCCCCGCACGGCGGTTATAATAAAGATTGGCTAACTGCGAGATGCGGATGTGAGGGAAGTTCTGCGGACGCAGGCGCAGGAAGCGCCACTGCTTGTAATCCATCGGCTGCAGCGAGAATTTATGCGAGAGATAGAGATATTCGTTCCTCAATCGAGAGAAATACCCGTCGTTCAGCGCGTCTTTCTGATATCTTTCGGGAATGGTGTTCAGCTCCAGCAGTCCGGCTTGCCCCAGGAAGATGGCTTCTATCTGGAAGAGGTCGTCGCGATGATGGTCTACGGCTCTCAGCGGCAGATGGTAAGCCCACTGCTCGAAGGCGTCGCCGTTGATTCCGAACCCGTAGTTGCGCGCCAGGGTCACGAAGTAGGCGTTCTCCCAATCGCCGTTACATTGCTTCACGCGCGCCTCTATCGCATCGGTTTTCTGCGATAAGCGCTCGGTTTGCAGGGCGCTCATCCAACTGTGCACGGTGAGGCGGGTGAGCGATGGGATAATCTGGTAGCAGGGAGGATACTGGTCGATGCTCAGCAGCTCCTGATAATGTTTCGATACGTTTTCGGGGATGTCGAGCTGCAACTGCACGAGGGGTTCGCCTTTCGAGTTCTTGGCTTCTACATCGATGGTTCCGCAAACGTGCAGGATAACGTTGTCGTAGCGTTCATCCTTATCATGTCCGTGCACATACCAGTCGCTTGCCTTGTCATGAATCTCCACGTTTCCCACCCATAGGGTTCCGTTGAGTTTGATTTTGGCATTGAAGAAATCGGGCCCTGCATTGCGGTTGTGCAGTCCGGGGTCAATTACTTCCACAGCCTGGTGCCAGGTGGTGGTGAGTGGGGTGAGTGGGAAAAGCTTGTGCTTCCACACGTAGTGAAGGAGTTGCTCCATAATCTTATGTTTAGTTTATAGTTTATAGTTAATAGTTTATAGGGCTTGACCTCTTGATGTGTGGAGGGAATCCTTGACGCATGGGGGTGAAAGTCCCGGGATAGCTTATAGATAATAGTTTATTGGGGGAATGGTGCAAAAAACAGCTGTTAACTGTTAACCTGTTAACCTTTTAGTTGGGGGTGCATCATCTTCCTGTCAGCAAGGATGCCCCTATTAACTATAAACTATCAACTGTTAACTTAACTATAATATTTCTCGAATGCCTTGTCGTAGTCCTCGCTGTTGCCTAGCTTTCCGTTGATGAGGCAAACGAGCTCTACGGTTGCCTTGAGGCAGAGTTTCTCGTCCTTGGCGCGGAAGATGTCCTGATGGAAAACATATCTCACGCCCTGCTTCTCCAGCCACAGACGCGAGAAGAATTCATCATCGCATTGCAGCGGAACCTTATACTGCAGGTTCATTCTCGCCACCACAGCATCCACGCCTTTGTTGTGCATTTCGGCAAAGCTGAGGCCGCATTCCTTCAGAAAGAGATGGCGGGTATGTTCCATGTAGTGCAGATAGTTGGCATTGTTCACGATGCCCTCAATATCGCACTCATAATCCCTTACTTCCATCTTCGTCTCAAAAATATATCTGCTCATAATTTTCTCTTTTTTAGTTACTAAATGAGGCTAAAAGCCTTAAATCACTGCAAAAATAACCAAAATTTTCTATTTATTATTATAATAACAAGGATTTTTCAAGGTTTTTCGAAGAAAAATGTGTATTTTTGCATAAAAAAAGCTGCACTCGGCAATTTGAAAGCAAGCTTTCATTGCGCTCATTTGCATTTTTTTTGCCGAATAGAACAAAAAGTAAGAACAAATAAAAAATAGATAAAGATGAAAATTGCTTTGATCGGCTACGGAAAGATGGGACACATGATCGAGGAGATCGCCCTGCAGCGTGGCCACGAAATCGTTTGTAAGATTGACGTGAATAACCCTCAAGACATCGACAGCCCGGAGTTCTGCTCTGCCGATGTTGCCATTGAGTTTACCAACCCTACTGCCGCCTACGGCAACTATCTGAAGGCTTTCTCTCACAACGTGAAGGTGGTTTCAGGTTCTACCGGTTGGATGAAAGACCATAAGGAAGACGTGGAGAAACTCTGCGCCGACGGTAAGCAGACCCTCTTCTGGGCGTCTAACTTCAGCATCGGTGTAGCCATTTTCTCTGCCGTAAACCGCTATCTGGCTAAAATCATGAATGGTTTCCCACAGTACTCTGTATGCATGCAGGAAACCCACCACGTTCATAAGCTCGATGCGCCATCTGGAACAGCCATCACGCTTGCCGAGGAAATCATCGACAATATCGACCGTAAGAAGGATTGGAAGCGTGGCGTAACCTACTGGACTGAGGATGGCCATCACGATGAGGGCGATGCAAACATCACCGATGAGGATTTGGTCATCAACTGCGTACGCGATGGTGAGGTTCCAGGAATCCACGCCGTGATGTACGACAGCGATGCTGATATGATTACCATCGAGCACAGTGCCCATTCTCGCAAGGGTTTCGCCCTGGGAGCCGTTCTCGCAGCTGAGTTTACAGCCAACCATTCCGGCTTGCTCACTACATCAGATTTGTTTAAGTTCTAAGCAGAAGTTATGATAGATAAAGAGAAACAAAAACTCAATATGAAGGTACAGTGGGCGAAGTTCGCAGTGGTTCTCGCCCTCTATCTCCTCTTTCTGGTTTGGGTAGAAAGCTGGCTGGGACTCATTGTGGTTCCGTTCATCTTCGATGTTTACATCACCAAGAAGATTCACTGGCAGTGGTGGAAGGATGAGGAAGGTCCTATCCGTTTCATCATGAGCTGGGTAGATGCGCTCGTGTTCGCTCTCGTAGCGGTTTATTTCATCAACCTCTTCTTCTTCCAGAACTACGTCATTCCGTCTTCCTCTCTCGAAAAGAGTCTCCTCACGGGTGATTATCTCTTCGTGAGCAAGGTAAGCTACGGCCCTCGCATTCCTGAAACTCCGCTCACCATGCCGCTCACCCAGCACACCATGCCGCTGGTCAACGTGAAGAGCTACATAGAGTGGCCTCACTGGGATTACCGCCGCGTGAAGGGTTTGGGCAACGTGAAGCTCAACGACATCGTGGTGTTCAACTATCCGGCTGGCGATACGCTCGTCAATGAGGAGCGCTATCAGGCGAATGATTACTATCAGATGGTTTACAGCATCGGCGACCAGCTGATGCAGCAGAACGGACAGGAAAAGGATGTGCGCGCGATGAACCCATTGCAGCAGCGCCACTATTTTGAGCAGGTTTATGCTACAGGCCGCAACTACATCAGCAGTATGCCGGGCGAATATGGCGACATCATCAGCCGTCCTACCGACCGCCGCGAGAACTATGTAAAGCGCTGCGTGGGCTTGCCTGGACAGACCCTGCAGATCAAGAACCGCATCGTTTATCTGAACGGAAAGGCGAACAAGGAGCCTGATAACGTGCAGTATACTTATAAGATGAAGCTCAAGGGCGAGTTCCCAATCGACCTTGCCGATGAGTTGGGAATCACCAACGAAGACCTGCTGATGTATAATCAGAGTGGCGTGATTCCGCTTACCAAGAAGGCTTACATGGCGCTGAAGGCGAACAGAAACCTCGTAGAGAGCATCTCTATCAATACGGATGCAACCTATGGCGACCTCTATCCGCTCAACGCCTATACCGGCTGGACAAGAGACAATTACGGTCCGGTTTGGATTCCGAAGAAGGGCGAGAGCATCGCTCTTACGCTGAAGAATCTGCCTGTATACGAGCGCTGCATCAAGGTTTACGAACACAACGACCTGAAGGTAGACAACGCTGGCCGCATCTTCATCAACGGCAAGCTGGCGAAGAGCTACACCTTCAAGCTCGACTACTACTGGATGATGGGCGACAACCGCCACAACTCAGCCGACAGCCGCTACTGGGGTTTCGTGCCTGAGGATCACATCGTGGGCAAGCCTATCTTCATCTGGTGGAGCCACAGCCCAGATCATCCGGGCTTCTCGGGCATTCGTTGGAATCGCCTCTTCACTTTTGTAGACAATATTAAGTAAGAAAAAAGAAATAAGAATTGAAGACTGCCGTCAAATTCCTAATAGCATTGGTGTTGTCGCTGCTCCTGGCTTGGGCAGTGCGCACCTATGTCTTCACTATCTTCTCGGTGCCTCAGGGCGGCCTTCCGCCCCAGCTGAAGGCAGGCAACCGGGTGATAGTGAACAGGATTGACTGCGAAAATTTCGGGCGTGGCGATGTGGTTGTTTTCACCGATACGGTGGTTTACCTGCCCAAGAACCAGCGCCGCAAGCGTGTCTTTGAGTCTCATTTCATAGGCAGGATAGAGAAGCTTCCTGGCGATACGCTGCGCATCGACACCGTGCAGTTCGTCATCCCAACCATCTGCTGCAAGCGCTGTGGCTGCAAGGATTGCCGCTTCTATCTCTTGAAGACGCCAACCGGCCAGCAGCTCGTCCATAAGCACCAGATGATAGGCAAAGCCCATAAGCTGTTCTAGCTCCCTCGCGCCTTCGGAAGCTTGTCTCCCGTCTGCCCCCGTTCCGAGCGATTCCATCGCTCGTCCCCCTCTTCATCATTAACCCTTCATAACAAAGCAGAAATTGAAAGCCCTTCTTTCCTCCACATATTTCGGCCCCGTCCAGTGGTACCAGAAGCTGAACCGCTACGATGAATGCCTGATAGAGCGCCACGAGAGCTTTATCAAGCAAACCTATCGTAACCGCATGCTCATCCCTACCACCAACGGCCCTCTTGCGCTCACCATCCCCACCAATCACGACATCTCCCTGTCGATGAAGGACATCCGCATCTCCGACCACGCCAACTGGCGCCACGTGCATTGGAATGCGCTCCTTTCCGCCTACGGCGAGAGCCCTTTCTTCGAGTATTACCAGGACGACATCCGCCCCTTCTACGAGAAGAAATACGAGTTCCTCTTCGATTTCAACATGGAGACAGCCGAGAAGATGATAGAGCTCCTCGACATCCGTCCGAAGATTTCGATTACCGAAGCCTATATTCAGAGTAAAGAACTGAAAGAAGAGAATGAAATCAAGGATTTCCGCGATGCAATTCGCCCCAAGAAACCCCTCCCTGACCCCGAATTCGAGTCGAAGCGCTATTACCAGGTTTACGGGCAGAAGTACGGTTTTCAGCCCAATATGAGCATCCTTGACCTCCTTTTTAATGAAGGCAACGAGGCGATATTCTTCCTGTAAGAGAAGAGTATCGCCTCGCTGCTTTTAAAATCAATGTGCCTGGTTCCGTAATTAGAAGTAGTAGGCCAGCTTTGCGTGCAAGCCATTGTGATCGATTCCGTATTTATATTTGCTGCCGTCCCAGCCTGCCGGCTGCTTGTAAGTGGAGGACATGCCGCCAAGAGTCACGCCAGCCGACCAGTGCTTGCTGAGCATGTATTCGCATCCCATTTCCGTATAGACGCCAAAGCCATCTGCGGTGTTGAAATCGTCGTCTGTGCAGGCGTAGCCAAGGCTCAGCAGCAGATTCCAGATGAAGCGCTTGTTGGTCTTGTAGGCCATTTTGTAACCCGCACCGACGAAATAGTTCATGATTACATCGTTGACGTCATTGCCGCCGTTTCTAGGGATTTTCACCTTGGTTCTGCTGCCCACGCCATTAATGGAGAAGCCGATATAAATAGGACGGCGTGTGTTCTTCAGTTTCCACAGATGGGCGTATTCCATGGTCACGTCGAAGCCGGTAGGCGTTCTGCCCAGTTTATCGCCGTTGACCGTAAGAATTTCGTTGCTGAGCCATGAATATCCGCTGCTTACGCTGATGCTGTTGGCTGGCAGATAGCGCTTCTCGTTGTCTGCATCTTCTACCACAACCTTCTTCTCCTGCTCTTGTGCGCAGGCCTTCTGTGAAGGAATTCCACTCAAAAATACCGCAAATGAGGCGCATGCAGCCAATTTTGCTGCTGATTTTGAATTCATACTCTTAAAAATTTATTGTTAATATTTTGGCAGCAAAGGTATAAAAAAAAACGGAATCCCATAGAACATGCATGAAAAATATATAGGAAATGTAACGTTAAAAAAACTAATCCATAGTTTTCTGCCCCGCAACTCATAGTTTTTCTGCTCTTAAAGCCCTTTTTTCTGCCTCGCGAGGCTGATTTTTTTCCATCGTGATGAAAATATTCTTCCCTCGTGATGCATTTCTCATTCCGTCGCGATGCATGATCTATCCCTTCGTGAGCCATCATTTATGCCCTCTTTCTGCCATCATTTATGCCTCGTATCAGTCATCATTTATGCCTCTTGCCAGCCATCATATAAGCCCGTAAAACGGGCTGTAGCAGGGCATTTTAGCTTTTTCCTGCCAAGGCTCAGCCAGCTATCTTTTGCAGGCATCGGGAGAGAGCGCATTTCAGATGAAAGAGGAGCGTTCTGAGAGGGAAAGGTTAACAGGTTAACAGTTAACACCCCAAAAATGCATACTTCCATCCACACACTTATATAAAAATAAGTATATATATATATTATTATATAATAAGGTACGCGAGGGGGACCATGCAAAAAACAGCTGTTAACTGTTAACCCTGTTAACCCCCCAACAGCAAGTTAATAGTTTATAGTTAACAGTTGATAGGGTGTAGCCGTTCGCAAGATTGCTATAAACTATCATCTATAAACTAACCGAAGTTTAAAACACCCTCTTCTCCGTCCCCTCTTTTAGGAAATTTAAACAAGAATGCTTGGTGGTTTCACCGAAAAACCTTACTTTTGTAACCTGACTGCAAACAAACGTAAAAACAATAATAACAACATAAAATGAAGAATCTCACATTTCATATCGTAGGACTCACCCATAATGACGTGAAAGGCCATGAGGTAGAGTATGCTAAAGAAGCAGAGGGGAGAACCATCTGCCTCGTGCCCGATGACGCCAACACCTTCGACATGCTGGCGGTGAAAGCTTATGACAAACAGCAGCTCATAGGCTATGTTTCAGCCCTGGAAGGCGAGGACGTACGCGCCCTCATCATCGCCCGTAAGGAGCGGAACCTGCGCACCCGGTGCATAGGCTGCAACAGCAAGAATGAGGGCGATAAGGCTGGATTGCAGCTCATGGTGAGGGTGCTCTCTGATGTTTCTGATGAGGAGATGGAGCAGGCGCGCCGCGAAATATATGATGATAAGATTTATGATGACTGGCAATACTCCGGTCCTGTGCTGCCCATCGAACAGCTCACCCGCTTCAGCGACTGCACCATGATGCTCGAAGGCGTCATCAACAGCATCATCCGCCTCAGGAATACGCTCTCTGAAGGCGCTTCGGATAAGAGCTCTTCTGTATCCGATAAACCCTCTTCTCAGGCAGAGAACCGTTCTCTTGATGCAGAAACTGATGCGATGCTGCGCGAGGAACTTTCTGATTGCCTTTCTGAGGCTAGAGAGCGGCTCAGCAGTTTCCTCGAAATCCAGCGCAGCGATTATTCCCGCGAAATGACGCAGGCCAGAAACCGCATCCTTCATAAGCTGGAGCAGATAGATGATGAGGAACTGCAGCGCCTCCGGGCCGTTCTGCTTACCGAGATGGGATTCATCACCAGTTCGGCTTACCGCGAGCGTGCGGCCTATTCTTTCTTCGTAGAAGCCCCGAATGCCATCAAGAAGAAGCAGACGGGCACCTACGATTATAAAGACCAGCTGGACGCCATAGACCAGCAGCTGCACGCCTTCCCTCACAATCTCTACCCAACATTCAAGGCCGACCCGGTAGATTTCCTCCGTCAGGTGTTCTATAAGCGTGTGCCAAGAAAGAAGATGCTCCAGTTGCTCTCGGGCATCGTGCTGATGATTATGAACGGCAGGGTGAACGATGTGAAGCAATGGGGCAAGCACGGCGATGAGGAGTCGCTGAAGGCGATGAAGGCGGTGGGTGCCAAGCCTTCGAACGAAGTGAAGAAAGAAAAATTCATGGAACTGGTTGATTTGGTAATTCCGAAGATAGCGGTTTATAAGAAAAAAGGCTGTCCTGAATTGCTGGTGAATAGGCAATCCGACTGGTTCCCTGTGTTCCGTCTCTTAAACGGGTGGGGGCTATTTAATATGGAAACTCCTACAGCCTTCTGCAAACATCTGGCCCACCTGTACGAAAAACTACCTCCGGAGAATACAGAGCGTGCTCCGCTCTGCAAATGGAAGGATCTTACGCAGGCGAAATCTGCACCTTTCGAATATGCGGCTCTGGAGTGGTGGAGACTTGATTCAGGTGAGTTGGGCTCGGTAAGCAAGGAAAGATTCAATCGTTATTGTGATATCGTGAATGCTTTCAAGAAGATTTTGGGAACAACAGCCAGTTCGGAGAATGTGAACTTGAAGGAAATCTTGCCGAAACTGGTGGATAAGAAAGTGCCAGTCTCGAACACCATGAAAGATGACGAGATGATGGCGGGAGATGGTAGTTAGCGGGGTATTAATATACCCCTCTTATACCCTTTGTTTATACTTTTATACCTTTTTATACCCCTCTTTATACCCCTGCTTTTTTACCTCAGAAAAAACTTGCAAACGGCTTTTTTTTTGTTTATCTTTGCATCGCTTTTCAGAATGGAAGGCGGCAGGTTTCTGCAAAAAGAGCCTGTCTTTTACAACTAAAAAAATATAGATTTATGACACAAAAATCATTAACCTTTGATGAATGCAAGCAGATGAGCAGCCGTCTCATCGCAATGAACCCTAACCGCAGAGCGAACATGGGACAGATTTCATCCCATCTCCTCGATTACTACACCGAGCTTACCAAGCAGCCTTGGCTCGCACAGCTCGTTGGTCAGATTCGTGACCTCACCGCCCAGCAGAACCAGATGATGCAGCAGGAGGAGATGAAGGCAGGCGAAACCTACCAGCAGCTCGACCGGAAGATTTCTGACCTCAAGAAGCAGCTGCCTTTCCGCTCACCTCACTACTTCCACTTCCTCGAAGACCATCGCGCCCAGAAATTCATCGACCCGGAGGCTTTCACCTTCCAGACAACCGTAGACATTGATAATCCTGAGGAGGTTGAGCCGGCGGTGAAAAACGCCCTTCTGCTGAACGGAATGTTTGATGAGCCTACAGAGAAGCTCTTCAGAGAGAAAATCTTCTCAGCCGAAGACATCGAACTCTGGAAGGGAAAGGTGCTCCACATCGAGCGCTCAGCCCGCAACAAGGCCCACATCGACATCCGCATCCCGGTAGGAATGACCATCGCTGAGGCTCAGAGTGCCTTCTGCAAACTCATCCACGCCACCGAAGACCCTAGCTGCGTAACCCCGGAGCGCATTATCTTCATCACCGATGCGGCAAGTCAGATTTATACTGCCGACGACTGGTACAAGCGCCTGGATAAGGAGGCTGTGGCTGAATATCGTGAGGCTTACAGAAAGAGAGGACTGGACATCGACGGACGTCCGCTGGATGCATCTTCTGCTCCAACCGTAGACTTCGAACCCATCGAGAGCGAGGAGGAGAAGGCGAGACGGGCTGCCAATGCCGTGCAGTATGAGCAGACTTACGACGGCGTTCCTTACGGGGAGATTGTGAAGGCGCTGGTAGAGCTGATGGGCGGCGCTCCTGTCCACGGCAACCGCAACAACTTCATTTATCGTGAAGCCTGCCTGCTGAGATACATCTGTAATAGTGAGGCGGCTTGGATCAAGCAGGTAATAGAAACCTTCGGAGAAGACGAGGCGAAGGCGTTCGCCACAGTAGAGAATGCCTGCAAGGTGGCGCAATCTACCGCGATTCCGGATTTGGTAAAGCAGGCTGTAGAGACTGCCCGCAAGAATCATCTTGCCAAGCAGGCCACCGAGAAGGCGGGAATCTATGCCGATGTTCCTCCTCAGTTGCCAGCCAAGTTGCCTAAGCTCATCAAGCTGCTCACCAGCAAGGTTCCTGCCGATTTCAAGGCGGCTGTGGCAATGGCGGTCTTCCCTGCGCTTGCCGCTCATCTCAAGGGCGTAACCTTCCGCTACACCGATAATCAGGTGCACGAGGCGGCGATGATGAATCTGCTCATTGCAGCCATGTCGTCAGGCAAATCGCTCGTCAACGGACCCATCGACTGCATCATCGAAGACCTGGTTCAGATGGATAAGGTGAACCGCCAGAAGGAGCAGGACTGGAAGGACGAGGTGAACACCATGGGCGATAACAAGAAGAAGCCTGTGCGCCCGGAAGACATCTGCATCCGCATCGTTTCGCCCGACCTTACCCGCGCTGCCTACATCCAGCGTCTCGACGATGTACAGAAGGCTGGCGATGCTTATCTCTACTGCAAGATGGATGAGGTAGACATGCTCAGGAAGTTTAACGACCCTAGCCAGCTGATTCGCCTCTGCTGGGACAATTCTGAGGACGGCCAGGAGCGAGTAGGAACCAAGAGCGTTACAGCCCGCGTAAAGACCCGTTTCAACTGGAATGCTTCGAGCACCATTGCCGTTACGCAGAAGTTCTTCTCGGTTCGTGAGGTGGCTGATGGAGCCGTGAGCCGCCTGTCGCTCGCCACCATCATCCGTCCCGATTTCGCTCCGCGTCCGGAGGTGGGCAGTTATGATGCGCAGTTCAAGTCGCAGCTTTCTCCTTACATCCAGCAGCTGAACGCAGCCAGCGGTTTCAAGGAGTGCCGTAAGGCCCGCCAGCTTATCGAGCGCCTGGAGAATGAGATTATGGAGATGGCTCAGCTGGCTTACAACAAGCCTTATGCCGAGTTTGCCAAGCGTGGTCTGGCGAATGGTTTCCGCCGCGCGATGGTGCTTTATCTGGCGAATGGCGAGAAGTGGGAGAAGGCGATAGAGGATTTCATCGTATGGAGCGTGAAGTATGATCTGTGGTGCAAGATGCGTTTCTTCGGCAATCAGATGCAGGAGGCGATAGATGCAGACAGCCGCTCTGTGTGTCATACTCCCGGTGTGAGCAATCTTCTTCTCTACGTTCATGACACCTTTGACAAGACTGAGATTCAGAACATCTGTCAGGTTCATGGCACCAAGACGAAGCTTGCCATCCTGCTGTGCAACTGGAAGAAGCGTGGCTTCATCATGAAGAACGAGGACGGCACCTTTACCAAGACCGCCCGTTTCATCGCCAAGTATGGGCACTACGGAACGCCAGGAGTGGCTGCGTAGAATAGATTAGGCACGGATTATGCGGATTACACGGATGTTCTATGAGATTATGAATGTGGTTTAATTGACATGAGAGTCTTAAATCCGTGTAATTCGTGCCTGATTTTGTAATGAGAATGTAAATGTCCTTGACCTTAATCAAGAAAAAAGGGCTTTTTGAAACTTTTCTCCTAAAATGTTTGTGTGCGCACACAAAAAGTTGTACCTTTGCACCAGAAAAAGAAAAAAGGATAAAAGATTATGGTAATGTTCGGGATAATGACAGTAGCAGTAGTAGCATTCGCAGTAGTTGCTTGCGCAGGTATGAACCTCGGAATGAACTGCGGCAAATAAGCTACGAAGCTAAGAGAGCATAGAAATCCTCCTCCGGGAGGTAAGAAATAAAGAGAGTTAAGATTTTGTTAGGTAAAACTACAAGATTGTATATTTAAGATAACAAATTTAAGAAAGGAAAAGATTATGTTAGTATTAGGAATGATTATCGCAGTAGTTGTTGCATGTGTAGCTGAAGTTGGTGCTATTAACAACAAGTTGGCTTAATCGGAGATTAGCCATGCGAAGGGCTCCAAAAGAGCCGAGATTAAAAAAATGGCTGGCAGCAATGCACAGCTGAGTAACAGTAGGGAGCCAAAGGGGCTTCCGAAATCAGAGAGGAGAGTAAAAACTCCTTTTCATTTGAAATTCATACTGTCCCCTGAGAGTTTTCGTGATAAATTCTGATTGGGGATTTCATATATAGATTGTTAAAAATTCGTTTTAGGTTTTATAGATTTTCATTTTAGGTTTTTAGGTTTAAGTTTTTAGGTTAATTGTTAGTTGTTTTAAGAAAAAAGCAGTTTTAATTCATTAAATTACGAAGGCAACAACGAGGGAAGTCGCATGACGACCCAAGTTGTTGCCTTCTTTGTTTCTTATTATTTGAGCTATTTGTCTGAAAATCAACATTATCTGAAAATCAGCGTGGTGAGCCTGTCTTTATCAAACAACTCCTGAGCCACAGCCTGTATCTGTTCGGCAGTAATCTCATCCACCTGCTCGTAGAGTCGGTCTACGTTCTTCTCCCAGCCATAGTGAAGGAAGCTCTTGCCGAAGTCGAGGGCAAAGTTCTCGCGGTTGTCGCAAGCCACGCCTATCTGTCCCTTAATCTGCTTCTTGGCGGCCTTGAGCTGCGCCTCGCTCAGCGGTTTCTGCATGAACTTATCCAGTTCCTTGCGAACCAGACGGAGGCAGCGCTTCACGTCGTGCTCATCGCAGCCGAAATAAATGCTCCATACGCCCGTATCGCCATAAGCCACCATCGTACTCTCTACGGTGTAAACCAGTCCGTTGTGCTCGCGCAGGGCTAGGTTCAGCTTGGCATTCATTCCCGGTCCGCCCAGCATGTTGTTGAGCAGATAGAGCGGCATTCTGCGGCTGTCGTTCACATCGTAGGCGCGGGTTCCAATCATCACATGAGCCTGATGCGTATTCTTCTGCATCACGATTGTCTGCCCCTCGAAGGAGTGTTGAGTGTTGAATGTTGAGTGTTGAATGTTGAATTGGGCTTGCGCCTCTGGACTATTGAATTTTTCACTCTTCACTCTTCGTTCTTCACTTAAAAAGCTCTTCTTCAAGAGTCTTACCAGCTTCTTGAAGTCAATGTCTCCGTAAGCGAAGAATATCGCATTATCCGGCCGGTAAAGCTTTCTTGTAAAGCGCAGCGCATCTTCTGTCTTGAACGAGCGAACCTGCTCGGCTGTGCCCAGAATATTGTGGCCCAGCGGCGAACCCTTGAAGATGATATTTTCGAATTCATCATAAATCAGTTCGGCAGGAGAATCGTTGTAACTCTCTATCTCATCGCAGATTACCTCTACCTCCTTGTCGATTTCCGCTTGCGGATAAACCGAATGGAAAACGATGTCGGTGAGCAGATCTACGGCTCTTGCGATGTGCTCTTTGAGGATGGCGGAGTAATAAACCGTGCCTTCCTTGTTGGTGTAGGCATTCAGGTCGCCTCCCACGCTCTCCAGACAGTTGAGAATGTGCCACGCCTTGCGGCGCTCTGTGCCCTTGAAAGTAACGTGCTCGCAGAAGTGGGCAAGTCCTTCTTCGCCCGGCTCCTCGTTTCGGGTGCCGGCGTTAATCTGGTAACCGCAATACACCACCTTGCTGTCTGAAGGCAGGTGGATGATGCGGAGTCCATTATCGAGTGTATAAGTATTGTATTTCATTTCAAGGTGCAAAGTTACACTGAAAATGTAATTTATCCAAAAAAATAGTCATTTATTTTGCATTATCGCCAAAAAGACTTATCTTTGCCACCAAAAAATAAAATATAGACAACAAAAACAATGCGCAAAGTAATAGGAATAGGAGAAACCGTGCTTGACATCATCTTCAAGGGCGGCAAGCCGATAGAGGCAGTACCGGGTGGCTCATCTTTCAATGCAGTCATCTCGTTGGGGCGTGCGGGCGTAAATGCTTCGTTTATCAGCGAGGCGGGCAACGACCGCATAGGAGAGTATGTGATTCAGTTTTTGAGAGATAATGGGGTGAATGCTGACAATGTGAGCATCTTCCCGGAATCGAAGTCGCCACTCTCGCTGGCTTTCCTCGACGAGAACAACAATGCCGACTACATCTTCTACAAGGATCATCCTCACGACCAGCTGGAGTTTGCCACACCGGAAATCAATCCTGGCGACATCGTGCTCTTCGGTTCGTTCTTCGCTCTGAATCCTGTGGTCCGTCCTCAGGTTGCCGGCTTCCTGGAGTATGCGAAGGAGCACGGCGCCATTCTTTATTACGACATCAACTTCCGTGCTTCTCATCAGAACGAAATCATGAAGATTACGCCTAATCTGATAGAGAACCTGGAGATGGCTGATTTCGTACGCGGAAGCCACGAGGACTTCGGAATCCTCTACAAGAAACCGGAGGCGGATAAGGTTTATAATGCCGAAATCAGTTTCTACTGCAAGAAGTTTATCTGCACCCAGGGAGCTGAGCCTGTAGAGGTTCGTGCCGAGAACGGCTTTGCCAAGAGTTATCCTTCGGAGAAGATGAAGCCGGTGAGTACTATCGGAGCCGGCGATAATTTCAATGCCGGTTTCGTGTTCGGATTAATCAAGGATGGAATCACCCGCGAGGACATCGACCGTGGATTGTCTGAGGCGCAATGGGACAGTCTCCTTGTTTCGGCTCAAGAATTCTCCACCGAATGCTGCAAGGACATCTACAATTATGTTTCCAAGGAATTTGGAGAAGAAAAGAAGAAGGAATTATAAAAATATAAAAGACATGACAGAAATTACAAACAAAATTTATTACGTAGGCGTAAACGACCGCAACAAGCATCGTTTTGAGGGCCTTTGGCCTTTGCCTAACGGAGTGAGCTACAACTCGTATATCATTGACGATGAGAAGGTTGCGCTGGTAGATACTGTAGAGGTAGATTTCTTCACCCAGTTCCTCGAGAACATCCACGAGGTGATTGGCGACCGAGAAATCGATTACCTCATCATCAACCACATGGAACCTGACCACAGCGGCTCTATCGCCCTCATCAAGAAATATTACCCTAACATCAAGATCGTGGGCAACAAGAAGACCCTGGGAATGCTGGAAGGCTTCTACGGCGTAACTGATGACGTGGTAGAGGTGAAGAATGGCGAAACCCTGTCACTCGGAAACCACGAGCTGAGCTTCGTTCTCATCCCTATGGTTCACTGGCCAGAGACCATGGTAACGCTCGATGCAAAGAACAAGGTGCTCTTCTCAGGTGATGCGTTCGGTTGCTTCGGTGCGCTGAACGGCGGAATCATCGATACGGAAATCAACTGCGAGACTTTCTGGCTGGAGATGGTTCGCTACTACTCAAACATTGTGGGTAAGTATGGAATCCCTGTTCAGAATGCGTTGAAGAAGTTGGCTGGCGTGGAGCTGGATTACATCTGCTCAACCCATGGTCCTGTTTGGCACGAGCATATTGAGAAGGTAATCGGCATGTATGATAAGATGTCGAAGTACGAGACGGAGCCGGGCCTCGTTATCTGCTACGGCACCATGTACGGCAACACCGAGCGCATGGCTGAAATCATCGCCCGTGCGGCAAGCAAGGCTGGCGTGAAGAACATCGTGATGTATAATATCTCAAAGACTCACCACAGCTACATCCTGCGCGACATCTTCCGCTACAAGGGTCTCATCGTGGGTGCTCCAACCTACAATGCCGGTCTTTATCACGAGATGGAGGTTCTCCTCTCCGAACTTGCCAATAAGGACGTCAAGAACCACCTCCTTGGCTGGTACGGTTCTCATTGCTGGGCAAGCAAGGCAGTAGCAAAGATTCAGGAGTGGAACGACACCAAGCTCCACTACGAGCCAGTGGGCGAACCTGTAGATATGAAGCAGGCGATTACTCCAGAGGTAAAGGCGCAGTGCGAGGCGCTGGGTAAGGCAATGGCTGAGAAGCTGCTGGCAGAATAAAGTTTAAGGGCGGAAGAACAACTGGGGTTAACAGAGTTAACAGTTGACAGTTGTTTTTCCGCTCTTTCTTTGTTTTCGAGCATTCATTTTCCTTTCTTGTGTGCCCCCATATCTATCTTTTTTGCTTTTCTCTCTAAAAAGTTTCTGGAAAAGGAGTGGCATTTCAAATATTTTATATACCTTTGCACGCAGATACCCATTCTGCTCACGCCGAGTTGATGCTTTCTTTCTCAAAAGAGAGATTGCTGAGATGAGGACTTGGGAGGGTAGTGGTATCATGACATAATATTAAAGTGCGTTTACTATGCGCTTAGTTCTTGACGAACTGAAACCTGGCAGTTTCAAACTCATGTCAAAGACTATGCAACGGTAGATGCTCTCGGGATGTGTATATCCACATCTCTCTACTGATGTGGCACCCTACGCAAGTAGGGTGTCCAATTCGGTATAGGGATAAGTGTATCATATCGGCGTGGGCTTCGAAGTTGTTCGTTTCGACATGATGGGCTTGCCAGGGCCTCAGTTCGTGAAGCGAGCAATGGGCAAGTTCACGCTTTCTTTTTGTTGTGTTGTTAACAGATTGTTTCACATTAAAAAGTTAGAGGTATGGTACAACGAAAATTATCGTTTGATGTTGATGATGACAAAATTGCAGCGATAACTGCTTATGTCAGAAACAATGTCTCTTCGATTTCTTTCATAGGAAAGATGGCAGGAGTTAAAGTCAGAAGTGCAAAAATTGAGATAGGAACGGTAACCCCATCTCCTTCTGACAATCAGCACTGGGATATAAAAGGGCATGCTCATTTAGAGTATCAAAAAGGAGATGACTACCTTACACAAACTTTTTTGTTTTCTAGTGATTGCCAATTAAGTAAAGGAGAAAATGGAGAGCCAATAGTTAGCAATCTTAGAAGTATTCAAATAACTGATGTATTATAATTTTTAAAATATATAGATATGGGAAATTTTACTTTTAAAGGAATGTTGTTGGCAACAGTATTTATGTTGCTTGGTTGTTTGTCTATCCAAGCGGGAGATGATGGCTTGATTACAAAGCAAATTACAGTCACATTGGATAAGGCTGGTACTTTGCCAGATAAGATTGGAAGTGCTAAGAAATATAAGATTACGAATCTGAAGATTATAGGTGAGATAAATGGAACAGACTGGTTGCTAATTCGTGACATGGCTGGTGGTAATAGTGATGGTCGCTCTTATGAGACCGGAGGCAGGTTGGCAACGTTGGATTTGTCGGAAGCTAAAATTGTTAGTGGAGGAGAGTTCTATTTTAGTCCTTGGTGGACTTCTGACATTGCTTATACGAGTAAAGATGTACTTGGTGCTTACGCCTTTTATCAATGTACTAGTTTGGTCAGTTTGACATTGCCAAAAAGCATAACGGAAATCGGAGCACGGGCTTTTCAAGAATGCAGTAATTTGGCGAACGTAGCGATTCCTGCCAGTGTAACTTCAATAGGAATGCTTGCTTTTTGGGGTTGTAGTGGCTTGACTGGTATAACAATTCCTTCCAGTGTCACTTCAATTGGTAGTAGTGCTTTTTATGGTTGTAGTGGTTTGACCAGCTTGTCTTTTCCTTCGGGTATTACGTCCATTGGTAGTAGTGCATTTTTAGGTTGTAGTGGTTTGACATCTATTTATGTATATGCAGAAAAAATGCCAAAGTTGGGAACTAACATGTTTGATGACTGTGATGCAAAAAAATGTACTGTTTACGTTCCAAAAGGAACTTATGACGATTATTGGCTTTCTGAATTTGGTTATTTTGAGAACATCGTCGAGTTTGACCCAACAGGCATCAATAATGTAATCACCTCAAATGACGCCAAGGAACTCTCTCGCTATTCCCTGAATGGTCAGCGATTGTCTGCTCCAACCAAGGGCTTGAACATCGTGAAGTATAGCGATGGTAGTGTAAAGAAAGTTGCTGTTCAATAGCTTCGGCTAAATTATCAGATAAACATGGAGTTGGATAATAAATTTATACTTAAGCAGTTTGTGGCAATTGATGAGCTAAAGCCATCATACATAAGTAGTGCCATGGATGAGTTTTGTGAAGTCTATGCTAGAGCTGTTCTGAAACTGTTATTTCTGTTGACAGAGGAAGAAAATATTTATGGTGTTCCTCGGAGGGAATATTTTTTCAATCCAAAGAACAGGGCAGCTTTTGGGAGTTTAGAGCGTTCAAACATTGTTGGCATTTGTGCTATCAAACATTGTGGAGATGATGTGAAATTGGAAACATTTCCTTATAAAGGGCAGTCCTATAGATTTTCTGTCTATTACGGGAATTTCCTACAACCGGAAAGAAAATGGGTAACAGTAGAGGGTATACCTTTAACGGATATAGTTTTGTGGGAGCAAATCTACAATTGTTTATGTCGAGAATATGAAGAGGTAATACATAAGCATTGACCACCTCCCATAAGGTAATATGTTTTACGAGATTAGTCTGATAAAATATGTCGGACTATAGATGAATCTAAGATACGCAGATGAATATTTTTAACAACTTAAAAATAAAATGATGATAGAAAAAATTCTTCTAGCATTAGTTTTAATGGTATGTGTCAGAGTACACATATTTATTAAGCATTAAAAGCATTCTTTGCTATTTGCTACGGCAAATAAAAAAATTTTAGATATTGATGTGGTTTTCTGCATCTCATCGATTAGGCAACTATGGCAGTACTTGCCTTCTTAAAGATTTCTGCTATTGGGCACGAGCAATCGTGCCCTTTTTTATGTTTCTGAAGAGTTAAATCGATGAAAAAGTTTGGCGTTATCGAGTAAAAAGCGTATATTTGCGACCGAAAACCGTGTCTTGACACAAAAAAACGTCATAAACTATGTATTTTGAACGTAAAGCATACTTGAAAAAGCTCATCTCGGCAGAAGGCAATGGGATGATAAAGATTATCACTGGCATTCGCCGTTGTGGTAAATCCTTCCTTCTCTTCAACATCTTCCGCAAGCATTTGCTTGAAAGAGGTGTTGCGGAAGATCATATCATACAGGTAAATCTTGAAGACCGTAGAAACAAGAAACTCCGTGACCCTGATGCTTTGCTGGAGCATATCGATGCTTTGATGAAAGATAAGGATAGGTATTACATTCTTCTTGATGAGGTTCAGATGGTGAAGGAGTTTGAGGATGTGCTCAACTCTTATCTCCATGTGGAAAATGCCGAAGTGTATGTTACTGGTTCCAATGCCCGATTCTTATCGAAGGATGTGATAACTGAGTTTCGTGGTCGAGGTTGGGAAATCCGAATCCATCCGTTGAGTTTTTCTGAATATTATGAAGTGGTAGGAGGAGAGGAGCGTCAAGCCTTGGAAACCTATTATCTTTATGGTGGATTGCCTGCCGTGGCGCAGATAGAAACTCCTGAAGCGAAACAGAATTATCTTCGAGAGATTTACGAGACGGTTTATCTGAAGGATGTTTTGGAGCGTAATCGCCTGAAGAATTCTGATGGAATGCGCGAGTTGGTGCGCCTTCTGGCTTCTACGATTGGTTCCTGTACGAATGTGCAGAGAATTTCTAATACGTTCAAATCTGTTGGAGGAGTGGAAATCGGTACTAAAACCATTGGCAGGTATTTGGAATACCTGCAGGATTCCTTCATCATCAGCGAGGCTTTGCGCTATGATGTGAAGGGGCGCAAATACATTGGTGCTGGCACCAAGTATTACTTCGAGGACTTAGGTATTCGAAATGCCGTGCTTGATTTCCGGCAGATAGAATTCACCCATATCATGGAGAACGTGGTTTATAACGAGTTGCGGAAGCGGGGTTATACTGTGGATGTGGGATCTGTGGAGAGCTTCAAGCGGGATGAGAATGGCAAGCTGCAGCGTAGGAATCTTGAGATAGATTTCGTGGTGAACCGTCATGATGAACGCCTCTATATCCAGTCGGCTTATGCCTTGCCTGATAAGGAGAAGGAAGATCAGGAGCAGGCTTCTCTTTTGAATGTAAATGATGGCTTTCGCAAACTGATAATCGTAGGGGATAGGTACCGTTCGGGTTATAATGAAGAAGGCATTCTGATGATGAGTCTCTCCGATTTTCTTTTGGGGAAAGAAAATAAGGGATAGATTGTCTTGAAGAAATATCAAGAGCGGAAGAACACTGGGGTTAACAGAGTTAACAGTTGTTTTTCCGCTCTTTCTCCTTAAATGCACATTTTAGCCAGCTCTTCCAGGTTATCCACTACTTCTATCACATCTCGCCAATCGCCACGAATCATGCTTTTCTCTGCCATGTCATCCAATAGGGCGATGGTGGAGTTCCAGAAGCCTTTCATGTTGTAGAGAATCACCATTTTGTGATGGTAGCCGATGGTGTGGGCGGCAGCGATGGTGAAGATTTCATCCAGGGTGCCGACGCCGCCAGGAAGGGCTACGAAGATGTCGCTCTGGGCAAGCATCAGGTCCTTGCGGTCGCTGAGATTATCACACGGAATCTCGATGTCGAGGTCTGGGAAGGTTCTTCCTCCTCGCTCTACAAGCGTAGGAACCACACCGATGGTTCTGCCGCCATTCGCCTTCACTGCCTTGCCGATGCAATCCATCAGACCGGAGTTGCAGCCGCCGAAAACCAGGTCGTGGCCGTTCTCAGCCATCCACTTTCCCATCTCTTCTGTCAACGTGAAGAAGTCGGGGTCGATATTCTTATTTGCTGAACAAAAAACTGCTATTTTCATATTGCTTTATCTTCTATTTGATGATGTTTTATCTGTTGTTTATAGATGTTTTATCCGTTATTTATAAATGTTTTAGGCAAAGGTACACAAAAATATCGAGATTATTGGGCTCTTTTTGCGGATAATTTCTTAATTTTGCAAACAATAACTAATCTTATAAACAGGAAGAAAGATTTCTAACAAAACAAGACAAGAGAATGAAAAGGATTATCACATATAGTATCATTGCATTGTTGCAGGCGTCGGTGGCGCTTGCTCAGACCTCTTCGAAGCCGAAGCTTCAGAAGCGGGAGAAGTATGAATGGCAGGGAGAGATTCCTACCTATGTAGAAACGCTGAAGAAGGAACTGACCTATCCGATGGCTTGGGGCAACAGTCCGATTAAGAACTTCAAGAAGTGGAAGAAGGCGGCAAGGGCGAAGGTGTTTGAATGTATGATGACGCCTCCGAAGGCGGCTGCGGCTTGGGATATGGAAGTTTTGGGCGAGGAGCAGAGAAACGGATATAAGGCGCAGAAAATCGCCTTCAATATCAACGCCTATTCCCGTATTACGGCTTATCTCCTGATTCCGGATGGCAAGGGACCATTCCCAACAGTCAATGCGCTTCATGATCATGGTGCTCATCTCTTTATCGGAAAGGAGAAGATGATTCGCCCTTTCTTTACTCCGAAAGAAAAAGATTCCCCTACGAAGCAGGCGCTCTGTCAGGAGATTCTGGACGATGCAGATGCGTGGGCAAGGCAGCTTTATGATAATCAGTACGTGGGCGATTATCTGGCGAAACATGGTTACGTGGTCTTTTCGGCAGATGCTCCGATGTGGGGAGAGCGAGGCCGAAAGGAGGGCGTAGATAGAAACAAATACGACCTGATAGCCGGCAACATGATGATGCTGGGTAGAGACCTCTCTGCCTTCATGACTTACGATGATATTTCCAGTACCGAGTTCCTGGCTTCGCTGCCGATGGTAGATGCGAAGCGTATCGGGTGCGTGGGGTGTTCGATGGGAGCCTATCGCTCGTGGATGCTCTCTGCATTATCGGATAGAATCAAGGCGGGTGCTTCTATCTGCTGGATGATTACTACGGACGCTCAGCTTACCCGGAGATTCGGAAGAAAGGAGAATGGCGGTTTTGCGAATTGCATCCCGGGGTTGAGGCAGTATCTAGACTATCCGCACATCGCCTCCCTCGCCTGTCCGAAACCGATGCTCTTCATCAATGGCACAAAAGACAAGCTCTTCCCCGTGCCTGGCGTAAAGGATGCTTTCAGCGAAATACACAAGGTTTGGAAGAGTCAGGGAGCAGATAATCTGCTGGATACGGAGCTTTGGGAAATCCCTCATTCCTGCGGACTGAAGGCGCAGGAGAAAATGCTGGAGTTTCTGGATAAGAATTTGAAATAAGAAATAAATAAAGAGCGGAAGAACAGCTGAGGTTAACAGAGTTAACAGTTAACAGCTGATTTTCCGCTCTTTCTTCTATAAATCTGTAAAAGTCTACTACGCTACGCCTTAAAAAATGGAGTTAGCATAGTGAACTTTTTGGGGTATGCTGAATGCATTTTTACCACAACTCCTTAGGCGACAGGTCTTTATCCTTTCTACCCATCAGGTAGTAATCGGCAAGGAACTGGAGGTTTGCCTGCGTAATCTTCAAACCTTCTTCCTTTACATACTGGCTTGTAAAGATGTTTGCGTCAGGAATCAGGTTGTTTTCTATCAGTTTGCAGACAATTTCGTAAGGGAATGGGAGACCATTGCCGCTGATAATGCCAAAGCTGTCGGTCTCTGCACGCTCCTGTACATAGTATGGGTTCTCAGGCGATGCGATACAATGAGCCAGACCGAAACTGATGTTGATGCCTGTGTATGGACTTCCGCTTAAGATGATGCCTTTCTCGTATTTCTGAGGGAATCGGATGTCCTTTGGCAACTCGAATTCAATCTCCTTGAGGAATTCCTTCAGCGTCTTCACATCTTCCAGGAAGATGAACTTGTCTTCGTATCCCTTCGCCTTGAGCAGATTGTAGTCGTGAATCGCCTTCTCATGATCTGCCTTTTCATGTAGCTCTATAGCCTTCTTCCTGAACTCCTCATCCTCCCAGAGCTTATGGGTAGGCATGTTCCTGCAAATCTTGCGGAGCCATTCGTAAGAAGTGAGCGCCAGAAGATTGTTTCTGCCGGCGATGGTCATTTCCATCTGCACAGAATAAGCGAGCGGTTCGGTGAGACCCTGAGGCGAGTTTGCCATCTGCTGGAGGGTAAACTGCAGGCGTTTCTGGTTGCCCACGTTGAAATAGCAACCATAATGGAACCACGCCAGGGTGTCGCGACGGTGAATCTCATCCAACTCCTTGTTCTTCTCGATGTCCTCTTCGGTCGTTTCAGCGTTGCCCTCTATCTCAGTCATTTCGCTGAGATAAGTCAGAAGACGCTCGTTTTCCGGAGCCGTTTCATATTCTCTGTCGAGAATGTTGTAGGCAAGTTTGGCAGCCAGTTCCAGGGTTCCGAAGAGGAAAGGAACAGCTTCCTGTACGAAACTGCTCTGCTGGTAATGGTGCCAGAGCAGGAACTTGACATCAGCGATGTTGATTTCCTCAGGGTCGTAAGCCGGGTCATCTTCGTTGAGCGTACTCTTGATGAATTCGCTTTCTTTCTCATAGAAAGGAATGTAGGTGCCGTAGCGCTGCTTGCATTCTTCCGTGAAAGTCTTCCAGATGCCTGTGCCCGAAATCACATCTTCGAAATAACCGGCAATGCTGAGTGCCAGCTGCTTGGCGTCATCCATATTCTTGAAGTTATGGGTGTAGCACGCCTCGTCAAGAGCGTGGTATATTTCGTTGGCGAGTTCTGTATAATACAGATCAACTTCGTCTGCTTTTTCGTATGGATGCAAAGCAATCCATTCTTGGGTGAAAATAACTTTTTTCATATATTTCAAGTTTTCTTGGTTATCTGTTTGTTGTAACTTTCATGCAAAGGTAATAAAATATTGCAGAAATCTGCAAGAAACTCGCATTTTTTTCGTATCTTTGCACCCGAATTTAGGCAATCTTAATAAATGCGTGGGATTGCCGCAAGCGTTTCGGAAGGATTTTGCACCCTAATTCATGGCTGGGAGGGTGAATTCGGCCTTCCATTTAGATTATAATGAATTAAGGTTAAAAAGATTTGAAGACATTTGAAGAATTAGGCGTGAGCGAGGAGATTCGCCGTGCCATCGAAGAGCTTGGATTTGAGAATCCAATGCCAGTTCAGGAAGAAGTAATCCCATATTTGCTTGGTAATAAGAACGACGTGATTGCGTTGGCGCAGACCGGTACGGGTAAGACTGCATCTTACGGTATTCCGGTTATCCAGAAAACTGATGCCAAAAGCAAGCAGACACAGGCTGTCATCCTCAGTCCTACACGTGAGCTTTGTCTCCAGATAGCAGACGATTTGAACAGTTTTGCCAAGTACATCGACGGTTTGCATATTGCCGCAGTTTATGGCGGTACCGACATCGGAAGCCAGATCCGCACCCTGAAGCATGGTGTGCAGATTATCGTGGCTACCCCTGGTCGTCTGCTCGATTTGATTAATCGTGGCGTGGCTCAGTTGGAGAACGTGAACAACGTGGTGCTTGATGAGGCTGACGAGATGCTGAACATGGGCTTCTCTGAGAGCATCAATGCCATCTTCGAGAACGTTCCGGAAGATAGAAACACTCTGCTCTTCTCGGCTACCATGAGCAAGGACATCGAGAAGATTGCCCTCAACTACCTGCACGACCACAAGGAAATCGTAGTGGGTTCGCGCAACGAGGGTGCTGAGCATGTAAACCACATCTACTATCTGGTAAATGCCAAGGACAAGTATCTCGCCCTGAAGCGCGTGGTGGATTTCTATCCACGCATCTTTGCAATTATCTTCTGCCGCACCAAGCTGGAGACTCAGGATATTGCAGATAAGCTCATCAAGGATGGGTATAATGCTGAGGCGCTGCATGGCGACTTGAGCCAGCAGCAGCGTGACCTCACCATGCAGAAGTTCCGCAACCATACCGTTCAGTTCCTCGTGGCTACCGATGTGGCTGCCCGTGGTCTGGACGTTGATGATCTGACTCACGTTATCAACTATGGTTTGCCTGATGATGTGGCAAGTTACACCCACCGAAGCGGCCGTACCGGTCGTGCCGGAAAGAAGGGAACATCCATCTCTATCATCCATACCAGAGAGAAGTTCAAGGTTCGCCAGATTGAGAAGCAGATTGGCAAGGACTTCGTGGACGGCGTATTGCCAACCCCAGAGGAAATCTGCAAGAAGCAGCTCTTCAAGACGATGGACGACATTATGAAGACCGATGTGGACGAGGACCAGATTGAACCATACATGGCTGAAATCAACCGCCAGTTTGAGTACATCGACAAGGAGGACATCATCAAGAAGATGGTAACCATCACCTTCGGTAAGTTCCTCGATTACTATAAGAATGCTCCTGAGATTATCAAGCCTGAAACCGGCAAGGGTTCCCGTGGCGGCGAAGGTCGTGGAAGCCGTGGCGAAGGCCGTGGCAAGGTTTCCAATGGTCGCAGAAAGCATGAGACTGAGGCTGGTTTCAAGAGACTGTTCATCAACCTGGGTAAGGCGGATGGTTTCTATCCGGGCGAAATCATGCAGTATCTGAACAAGTATGTGAAGGGTCGCCAGGAGGTAGGTCACATCGACCTGCTGAGTAAGTTTGCCTACATCGAGGTGCCTGAGGAGGATGCTAAGCGCGTGATGAAGGCATTGAACGGTACTGAGTACAAGGGCAGAACCGTGAGATGTAACGATGCTGATGAGGAAGGTCATGGCAGAGCAGCCCGTGGCGGACGCAGTTCTGAGGGCAGAGGCGGTCGTTCTTCAGAAAGAGGCGGACGCAGAGGTTCTTCGAATGATGCAAGAGAGTCTCGAGATGCTCGTGGAAAGGGAGGACGTGGAAGCCGTGGTGAATCTCGTGGCGGCAGAAAGTCTCGCCCTCAGGAGGATACAGGCGATTGGCGCCAGTTCTTCCAGAACAACGACAACGTGAAGTTCAAGGGTGAGGAGCCAAACTTCGAGGAAGAAGGTTGGGCTCGTCGCAGACCTAAGAAAAAGTAATTTAGGCAGCGATTTATTATAAGATGAAAGCCTGCATCAAAGGGATGATTTGATGCAATATCCATATTTTGCGGTAAAAATACAGCAATTTCTTTGGTAAATTGCGGTGTTTTTACCGCATTTTTTGTATATTTGCAGCCGTAAACATCAAATTTATTGTATCTTTATACGCAATTTTAACCCTAAAAGATATTCTGTAATAAGTTAATGAAGAAATCTATTCTTATCGCTTGTCTGGGACTGGTAAGTCTGGGCTTGCAAGCACAGAGCATTTCGCTCGCTGGTGAATGGAATGTGGAGTTGGGAAAGAGCGGTAGTGCTTTCGCCAAAAGTAAGCGTGCCTCGCAAGGTGAGGTGAAGCGTGCCATCCTCCCAGGCACCATCGACACGAACCATCTGGGATTCGCTCCGAAAGATACGATGGAGACTACGCATCTTACGAGACTCTATGCCTATAAAGGAGCTGCAAGATATTCCAGAACCATCAATATTCCGAAGGACTGGAAGAAGAAGCCGGTAGAACTCTTCCTGGAACGTACCCGACCGACATGGGTGTATGTGGATGGAGAACTGGTGGACTCCTGCAACTTCATCTCTACTCCTCAGCGCTATCTTCTGCCAAAGAAGGTGAAGCCGGGCAAGCATCTCCTGGAAATCGTGGTGGATAATGGAAGAGGTGTGCCTGAGCAGGTTTACGGCTCCAGCCATGCTTATACAGAAGATACGCAGACCAACTGGAATGGAATTATCGGAAGGATTGAACTCCTGCTTGTCGGTTCTGCTGATAGCAAATCGGCAGAAGTACTAGCAGGAGCAATCCCTTGCCGTTCAGTAGCTTCTCCTACCGCCCTTCAGAAGCCTGATTTCGCCAAGGATTTTCATATCAAGGGCGCTCACTTCTACGCCAATGGCCATAGGATATTCCTCCGTGGCAAGCACGATGCGGCTGTATGGCCGCTGACGGGACATGTGGAGATGAGCGTGGAAGGCTGGATGAAGTATCTCGGAACCTGCAAGGAATATGGAATCAACCATGTGCGCTTTCATTCCTGGTGCCCACCGGAGGCGGCTTTCGTGGCAGCGGACAGCCTGGGAATCTATCTCCAGCCGGAACTTCCTTTCTGGGGGTCTTTTGATAAAAAGGATGAAAGGCTGATGGCGTTCCTGCATCAGGAGGGAGTGAATATTCTGCGGGAATATGGTCATCATCCATCTTTCAGAATGATGGCGTTGGGTAATGAACTCTGGGGCGACATCGACAAGATGAAGGAGTTTGTGGATGATTTCCGCAAGATTGCGCCAGATAAATACTATACCTTCGGAAGCAATTACTATCTCGGTTATCAGGGAATAAAAGAAGGAATAGATTACTTCACCACTTGCCGCATCGGAGGCGAGGGATGGGGCAAATACAATACCCATACCCGTGGTTCCTTCTCGTTTGCCGATGCCTACGATGGAGGAATGATCAATCATTTCCATCCTAATTCTACGATGAACTTTGATGAGGCTTGCGATAAGGCAGGAATCCCTATCATCTCTCACGAAACAGGTCAGTTTCAGACCTATCCTGACTATCGGGAAATAAAGAAATACACCGGAGTGCTTCATCCTTATAACTTCGAGGTGTTCCGCCGCAGGCTGGCTGCTGCCGGAATGCTCTCGCAGGCAGATTATTTCCACAAGGCTTCGGGCTTATGGAGCGTGAAACTCTATAAAGCCGATATAGAGATGGATTTGAGAACCCGGAATATGGCGGGCTTCCAACTGCTCGATATTCAGGATTATCCCGGTCAGGGAAGTGCTTTCGTAGGCATCCTGGATGCGTTTATGGAGAGTAAGGGAATCACTACGCCCGAGGAATGGCGCCAGTGGTGCTCGCCTGTGGTTCCTCTGCTGGAAATGAAGAAGTTCTGCTTCGAGGATGGCGAGAAGATTCAGGCTAAGGTAAAGGTAGCCAATTATGGCGGTTCTTCGCTGAAGGGCAAGAAACTGAAATGGCATCTGGTTGCCGAGAACGGATTGTTCTGTATGGATGATGGAACTTACAGCACCAAGGATGGTGAAGTGAGAAAGAATGTGGGCGACTTGATGGCTGAGGATGAGGGGGTATTGAACATCTTTTCATACGATGAAGGTTTGGTGGATGTGGGTGAACTGAATGGTGTTTTCCACGTGCAGAAACCTACCAAGCTGCTTCTTACATTAAATATTGAAGGAACGGAGGCAAGAAACTCCTACGAACTATGGGTTTATCCGAAGAAGGCGATGGAAAAGAAGGGCGTCATCATTGCCAGAGATTTGAATCAGGAAGTAGTGAAAGTATTGGTAAAGGGCGGAAAGGTGCTTTGGATGCCTACGGCTTCCAGCCATTTTGTGGCTGCCGATGATACGCTTTCGCAGGCAGATAATGCTACTCCTTATACTGTTGGCGGACTCTTCCAGACCGATTACTGGAATTATCGCATGTTCAAGACCATTTGCGAGAACAACAAGAAGAAGGTTTCTCCAGGAACCCTGGGCATTCTGACGAATCCGGAACATCCGATATTCAAGGGATTCCCTACGGAGATGCACACCAACTGGCAATGGTTCCCAGTTATCAAGGAATCGCATCCGCTGGTGCTTGACAACTTCGCCAAGGATTATCGCCCGATAGTTCAGGTGATAGATAATATTGAGCGGAACCATAAACTTGGCTTGGTGATGGAATGGAAGGTGGGAGCAGGAAAGCTCCTCGTCTGCATGAGCGATTTGGAAAAGGCTGCCAAATACCCGGAAGGCAAGGCTTTCTATCAGAGTGTACTGAACTATATGCGCTCTGCCGATTTCAATCCATCTGCAGAAATAACGGTGGATGAATTGAAGAAGAAACTTGCCGAGAAGCCTCGTCAGGTTTCTTTGAAGGAGCTGAATAATATCTCGCAGTATTAATTGGAATTCTGTAGGTTGCGAATCTGTAAGATAAAAATAAACTGAAAATCAGCAAGATAACAAGAATAGAAAGACTAAATAAAGTAAGAGCGGAAAGCCAGGAGTTAACAGGTTAACAGTTAACAGCTGATTTTCCGCTCTTTTTATATCATCCTGAGACTAATCTTTAGCCTAGGATAAACCATTCTATCATCTCTGTTGATTTAGAGATAGAATTTACTTCGCATTGATCTCCTTCAAGAGGCGGTCTGCGTGTCCCCACTTATCCATCAGGTAGAGCACATAGCGAATATCTACTCCGATGCAGCGAGCCAGGCGCTTGTCGAAGTTGATGTCAGAGCTGAGGCTGTCCCAGTTGCCATCGAAGGCAAGACCAATCAACTCACCCTTGCCGTTGAACATAGGGCTACCAGAGTTACCGCCGGTAATATCGTTGTTGGTGAGGAAGCAGAGCTGCATCTTGCCAGTCGTCTTATCCTGATACTTGCCGAAATCCTTCTCAGAGAGAAGCTCGTGCATGATAGGCTCAGCGTAGTAATCGATGAACTTATCGCCCTGCTTCATCTTCTCAACGAGGCTCTCGGCTGTGGTATAATAGCCTGATGGCTTGCCACCGAGGTCGAAACCGCCTACCTGACCGTAGCTCAATCGCATGGTGAAGTTGGCGTCGCTGTAGTGAGGCATGTCTTCCTCCATACGGAGCTTGGCAGCGCAGAGGTACTTCTCCTGCTCGGCGATGCTATCGTTGATGCTGCCCATCTGAGCAGCGAAATCTGCAAATACATCGTTCAAATCCATACCGAAGCTTACGCCTGGATCCTTTTCATATCCCTTCTTGTTGAAGTAGAGCTTGGCGCCCTTCTTCATGATGAGCGACTTCTCCCAGAGATAATCTACATACTTGGCGTAGTCGCCGCCAAACTCAGCGTCGATGGTCTTGTAGAACTTAGGCAACCACTTGCTGTCTACGTGCTCCTTGTAGTTCTTCAAGAGGGTAGCGAGCACCTCCTTATCGAGTGCCATATCCCATTCTGCAGAGTTATCTTCAAACTCATGATACTGCTTCTTCTTGTTCTTCTCAGGACCCTTCACCTCCATGTTGGTCTGGAGCTTGATGGCACGGGTAGAGAACTCGATGTTGCTTCTTCTGGTGAAAGATTCAGAGAAGTTGGTCCAGGCATACTTCACGTCTGCGCTCTCCTTGTAGAGTTTGGCGAGCTTGTCGAAATCTACCTTGTGGGCGAGGTCGTTGGCTGCCTTGGCTGTATCCTGCCAAGCACGGAGACGGGTTTCGTACTCACGCTTCAGATTCACGATGCCGATAGAGTCGATACACTTGTTCATACCGATGGCATTCTTCCAGTAGTTGGAAGAGCTGGCGTACTTGCTGTCGTACTTGATGCGGACAGCCTCGTCGGCACGCATGTGCTTCTGCATTACCTCCTGCTTTACGCCACGAACCTGGGCACGAGGAGCATTCTCTGCATCGCGCATGGTCTGGATTCCGTAGCTTGAGAGATAGCGCTCTGTGCTGCCTGGGTAACCCATGGTCATCGCATAGTCGCCATCCTTGTAACCCTGGAGAGAAACCTGAGCCCAACGCTTTGGATGATAAGGCACATTGTCCTTGCTGTAGGCAGCAGGACCATTGGTCTTAGGGTCGGCATAGATGCGGAATACAGAGAAGTCGCAGGTCTGGCGAGGCCACATCCAGTTGTCGGTATCGCCACCAAATTTACCCATAGACTTTGGCACGGTGAAAACCAGACGCAGGTCGGTGAAGTCGCGGTAAGTAGTAGCGTACCATTTGTTGCCCTCGTAGAAAGGCTGAACGGTGATATGAAGGGTAGAATCGTTCTTCTTCACCTCTTTAGTCATCTCGTTCTCCAGAGAATCGATGAGTTCATCGCGCTTCTTGTTGTCGAGTTTCTCGTATCCGAGGCTCATCACCTTATCGGTTACATCCTTCTGTTCAACCATAAAGCTGACGAACATATTCTCGTTAGGCAATTCCTCTGCGTAAGATTTAGCAAAGAAACCGTTGAGCATATAGTCGTGCTCCACGGTAGAGTGGCTTCTGATAGCCTCGAAACCGCAATGGTGGTTGGTAAATACCAGACCGTCTGGAGATACGACTACGCCCGAGCAATAGCCCGAGAAGTTAACCACAGCATTCTTCAAGGCGTTCTCGCCATTGTAGAGCTGGTCGTAAGTCATACTGAAGCCTTCGCGCTGCATCATCTCATACACAGCGTTAGGCAAGTCGTAAATTGTCCACATTCCCTCGTCAGCGTGTGCGGTGTTGATTCCGCAGAACGCCATGATAGAGGCGATAAGGACCGTTGCTTTTTTCTTCATTACTTGTTTTTGTTTTCTATTTTTATTATGATGTTATTTATTCTTTTTCTCATACCCTTCTTTCCAAGTCTTTGCCAGCTCTGTCATCCGATATTGCTGGCGTGGATGTCTTGGGGTGTTTGGGTATTTCATCTCCAAGGCTCCTTCGGCTAGGGCAGGGGTAATGTATTCCTTTCTAAATCTGGTTCTGTTCTTTAATCCAAACAGGTTCATTATATCACCGATGGATAGATAATCTTTATTTATACGAATAATGAGTTCTTCTACTTGGGACGAACTTGGGACATTTTCTTCTCCTTCTTTATTTATGAAGTTGTTTTTCTGTCCACTTCCTGTTTGAGAATTTAAGTTCGGCTGCTCTTTCCAGTCATCAGTCGGCTGGATATGCAAATATCTGTTCTTGAGAACCCAACCATCTTTTAGGAGTAAGTTCCTGAAGAAACGAACCAGGTAGATAGGAGAATAATCAATGCCTTTCTGAATGTTGCGATAGTTGGCACGAACCAGGGCATTGCGGAAATACCAGGAGTGTTTGGCGAACATTTCGTTGTTCCCGCAAGCGCTTGAATTGAGCTAAGCACTCCTCCAGCGAAAGCGGATGCTCTCGCCAATAAGCCATGGAAGCCATCTTCTGGGCATTGACTTTCTTGTGATAATCGTTCAGTTGTATCTCCATCCATTTATGTATTATATTGTTAGAATATTACGTTTGCAAAGTTACGACTATTTCCCGAATTTTCCAAGGCTTCGCTTGATTTTCTTCATAATTTGCCTTTTTGCCGATAACATTCCTGGTGATAGAACCTCCTGTTCCAGCATATCCAGAGCCATTCTTAACTCTTCGAGGAGTTCGGGATAGTATTTCATCTGCTCGTAGGCGAGCTTCATGCAGTAGCAGCGGATGGCGTAGGGCTGGGAACAGGCGGTAATCTTGGCGATGCAGAAATCGATGAAATCAGAACGGAGTGATTCTTCCTCGAAAGGCTGACGGAGAAGGAGTTGAAGCATCAGGCGGCGCTTGGTCTCATTCTTCTCTACGAGAACCCTATCTATCAGGTCATCGTGCTTCTGAAAGAGCCAAGGGTTGTTGGCTTCATCGAAATGGGTTAAAGCCCAAAGTGCATTGAACGATACGCGGTCGTTTTCATCGAAGGTGAGTTGGTAAAGCTCTTCCTTCCGGTGGTCGTTCTCCTTGCCTTGTGTCATGATGCATATCTTGTTGATATCGTTCATACAGATTTTGTCTTGTAGTATCTTTCTCATGCTCTTTATTTTTTATGAGGGAATAATCGTTGCAAAGATATACTTTTATGAGGGAATAACGAAAAGGAAGATTACTTTTTTTGAGAATTCTCGGACTATTTCTTGTTTTTGATGTATAAAATGGGAGAAAAAGTCAAGTTGAACAATCGGTGGATTCATTGTTGTACGTCTAAAGGTTTATAGTTGTACAACTGAAGGGTGTGTAGTTGTACAACTAAAAGGTGTACAGTCGTACAACTATAGGGGGTATTGTTGTACGATTAAAAGGTGTTGTCACTAGGCTCGGCAGACCTGCTGACTGCAGTGAGCAGACCTGCTGACTAGGCTCAGCAGAGCTGCTGAGCCTAGTGGCAACTTCCTAGAAGCAGTCTCCTTGAACTCCATATTCTATCTCTTTGAACCTGATCAGACGCCTTCTTTCACTTGCGCAGTCATATTCTTCAGCTTACGGAGCCGTATCCTTCGGTTAACGGAGCCGTATCCTTCGGTTAACGGAGTCATATCCTTCAAAATACTCAGTCGTCTCGTTTCGTTCGCTCAGCCGTTTGCTTTAGCTCTTACAGGGCGCCTTGCTGGCTGCTATTATATCCTGAGTATTGCTCGGGACCAGGAACATTGGGTCCTTTTGTCTATTCTTGAACCGTATGCGAAGGTTCTGTATAATATAAACAAAAGAAGTCCGTGGACTTACACATTGTCCACGGACTTCTTGGAATATAATCTCAATGATTGGAATCTCTTACTTTCTAAAGTATTTTCCTACCACTGGCAGACTCTTCAATGGGAAATCCTTCTTCACGAGATAAGCGGCGAAGATGAGGATGAGCACCGTGTTGATGAGGCAGGCAATTCCACTGGAGAAGTATCTGTTAGCCTCGGTCATTCCTGCGAAGAGGATGAGGGCGAGAACCACATAAATCATAATCTCCTTCACCGGATAGTTGATAGGATACTTCTTCTGACCTACAAAGTAGGAGAGAAGCATGGCTGTTCCATATCCTGCGAAACCGGCCCAGGCACAGGCAATGTAACCATAAACTGGTACGAAGATAACGTTGATGGCTATCAATACCGCACAACCGATGCCTGAGAAGTAAGCACCCCAGATGGTCTTGTCGATGAGCTTGTACCAGAAACTGAGGTTGAAATATACTCCCATCATGATTTCGGCAGCCATTACGATAGGCACTACCTTCAAACCATCCCAGTAGTCGCGACCGATGATATGGCGCAATACATCCAGATAACCTACCACTACCAGGAAAGCCAAGAGGGTGAAGATGACGAAATACTTCATCGCCGAAGCGTAAGTCTGTCGGTTGTCCTTATCCTTCGCCTTGCCAAATACGAACGGCTCGTAAGCATAGCGGAAAGCCTGGGTAATCATCGCCATAATCATCGCAATCTTGCTGGCTGCTCCGTAGATTCCGAGTTGCGCATGAGCATCGCCCTTCTCATAGATGTAAGGGAAGAGAATCTTGTCGGCTGTCTGGTTCAGAATACCGGCAATACCGAGCACGAGGATAGGCCAGCTGTAGCCCAGCATCTTCCTGACGAGCACCTTACATTCACTCCAGGAGCATTTCTCGCCCATGAATCCTTCCTTCAGCTCCTTGTAGAAACAGAAGGTGATGGAGGCGGTACAAACGAGGTTGATGTAGAAAGCATAGCCCACATCGTGACCATCCATGATGACGTAGTAAACCAGGTTGAGCGCAATGTTCAGACCGATGAAGAGCAACTTGAAGGCAGCAAACTTCAATGGGCGCTTCTTGTATCTGAGGTAAGCGAACGGAATGCACTGGAAGGCATCAATAGCCACGGTTACGAACATGGTCCATACATAAGCCGGATGGTCGGCGTAGCCCATCGCATCGCTCAAAGGCGTGATGAAGAGGAATACCAGGGCGATGAAGAGTAGGGAAGTGAAGCCCACCATGCTCAATACCGTGTGATAAACCTTTTCTGAGTTTTCTCCCTCCTTGTTGACAAAACGGAAGAAGGTGGTCTCCATTCCGTAGGTCAGGATAACGAGGAGTAACGCCGTATAGGCGTACATGTTGGTGATGACACCATAACCACCACTTGCGGCGCTGATCTTAGCCGTATAGAGTGGTACAAGCAGATAGTTGAGGAATCTGCCGATGATACTGCTCAAACCATAGATGGCGGTATCCTTTGCGAGTGATTTTAAACTTGCCATTATCTTTCTTAATGTTGAATGTTAAGTATTAAATGTTAAATTGGACTTGCGTCGTCATTCAAAGATTATCTGTGTAAATCTGTGAAATCTGTGGGAGACTCTTATCCGAAGAATAAATATGCTATAGCGATTGCTGCGATGACTCCTGCCAAATCGGCGAGCAAGCCGCAAGCCACGGCGTGGCGGGTATTCCTGATGCTTACGCTTCCGAAATATACTGCCAATATATAGAAGGTGGTGTCGGTGGAACCCTGGAAGATGCAGCTCAATCTGCCCACAAACGAATCAGGACCATAGTTCTTCATCGCCTCCAGCATCATGCCTCGTGCACCACTTCCCGACAGCGGTTTCATGATGGCGGTAGGCAGGGCGCCTACGAAATCAGCATTCAATCCGCATTGTTCTACCGACCACGAAATGCCTTGAATCACCATATCCATCGCTCCCGAAGCACGGAACACGCCGATGCCCACAAGAATCGCCACGAGATAAGGGATAATCTTCACCGCCGTAGTAAAACCTTCCTTCGCTCCCTCGATAAATGCATCATAAACATTCACTTTCTTCCAGAAACCAGCCAGGATGAAGCAGAGGATGATGCCCAGGAGAATCATATTCGAAGCCAGGGTAGTAACCGTATTCATCGTATCCTTGTCCATCTGTCCGAATCCCCAAATGATGATGCCTACGAAGGCGCACATTCCCAACAGAGTAGCGAGCAATACCGGCTGCAGGATGTTGATGCGCTGCCAGAGCGAAGTGATGATGATTCCGGCAAGCGTAGCCACGAGCGTAGCCATCAGGATAGGGATGAAGACATCCGTAGGCTGGGCTGCTCCATAGGAGGCACGGAAGGCGAGGATGGTGGTAGGGATGATGGTGAGTCCTGAGGTGTTCAGAACCAGGAACATAATCATCGGGTTCGTTGCCGTATCCTTCTTCGTGTTGAGTTCCTGCATCTGCTGCATCGCTTTCAATCCTGTAGGCGTCGCCGCATTATCGAGTCCCAGCATATTCGAAGCGATATTCATGAAGATGCTTCCCATCACCGGATGGTTCTTCGGAATATCAGGGAAGAGACGGGTGAAAACCGGGCTGAGTGCTCTTGCCAACACATTCACAACTCCCGCCTTCTCTCCAATCTTCATGATGCCAAGCCAGAGGGCGAGCACGCCCGTCAGTCCGAGAGAAATCTCGAAGGCATTCTTGGATGAGTCGAAGGTGGAATCTACAATCTTCTGGAAGATAGTTGTATCTCCCATTGCCAATCCGATGAGTGCGAAGATGAACGCAATCACGAAAAATGCTATCCAAATGTAATTTAAAACCATAATTGTTTCATCTTGCGGTTTTTTCAACCGCTTTTATTGTGATAATGTTCTTGTCACAGAATAATATAATACCTGATAATCGGGTGCAAAAGTACAACTTTATCACAAAATTCCAAAGAAATTCGGACTGAAAATCACAAAATTCCTATTGTTTTAAGGCGTTTTATCACAAAATTCCATGCTTTTCTCTCTTCGCTATCACATTATTCCCTATTCGTTATACTTTTTTAATCTCTCTTTTTATCCGATTTCAGAAAAAAGATGTACTTTTGCCGCTCAATTCATGAAAGACAGGAATTTGGTTATACAAAAACATTATTAAGGAAGCAAAGGACTTCTGTTATATTTTATAGTATGGACAAGAATGAGAGAATAAATAACGAGCAAGAGATGCCCGCAGAAACGAAAAAGAATCATTCCGCAGATGCGGATAGAGTAAAGGAAGTATATAAGGTGACGATAGCGGGAAGCATCATCAATGTGGTGCTGCTCGTACTGAAGTTTGCTGCAGGTATTCTCGGACATTCTGCAGCCATGATAGCGGATGCCATCCACTCGCTCACCGATTTCGCTACCGATGTGGTGGTACTGGTATTCGTTAAACTGGGCAATAAGCCGATGGATAAGGACCATGATTATGGGCATGGCAAATACGAGACGCTTGCCACAGCCATCATCGGTATTTCGCTATTCGTGGTGGGTGTGATGATCTGTTATTCTGGTGTTACCAAGACCTATCGTGCCATCTGCGGCGAGACATTGCAGCAGCCGGGCATTGTAGCCTTGATTGCTGCCATCGTAAGTGTCGTGATGAAGGAGTGGGCTTATCAGTTTACGGTTAAAGCCGGAAAAAAATATCATTCCGAGGCTGTAGTGGCAAATGCCTGGCATCATCGCAGCGATGCTTTATCGAGTATCGGAACGATGTTCGGTATTGGTGGCGCCATCATCCTGGGAGAAAAGTGGGCGGTGCTCGATCCGCTTGCAGCCATCATCGTGAGTGCCTTCATCATCAAGGCTGCCTGGGGACTGGTGATGCAGTCTGTGAAAGAACTGACGGATGCCAGTCTTCCAGAAACTGAGGAAGATGAAATCCTGAAGATTGCGAACGAAGAGCAGGGAGTGGGAGAGATTCATAACCTGCGTACCCGTCGCATCGGAAACAAGATTGCGATAGAAATGCATGTCCGCATGCCGGGTTCTCTTTCGCTTTATGAGGCTCATGAGCATGCTACTCATATAGAAACAAAACTGAAGCAGCACTTCGGTGCAGATACCCATGTGGGAATCCATCTTGAACCGATAAAAGTGAACGGAAAATATCAGAAACCGGAATAACTGAAATAAAAGGAAATAGCCGGAATAAAAGGAAACGAGCCTTGACGGAAGGAAGAAACCTCCATCAAGGCTCGTTTTTTTATTTGATATCCGAATCGTGTTTCGGATATTTATCATCTTTTGGGATGATTATTATCTGATTATATTATCGGCCGAGATTTACGCTGGCTCCTGCCATAATCCACAAACCTGGCTGCTTAACAGCTGTGAGGTCGTAGTAGCGGTGGCAAGTGATGTTGTCGGCTTTCACGAAGATATTGTATTTCTTCTCGTCCCACATCAGTTTGCAATCTACCTTGGTGTATGGATGATAGCCATTCATTCTCTGCTGCCATCTTACGCTCCACGAAGCTGAAAGCTTGCTCCAGATCTGATGATCCAGTCCGAATACAGCCTTGTGCTTGAGATACTCTAATGCATAGAGTGATTTCAGGATGTTGGTCTCGGTCTTATGATCCTGATAAATGTAAGCATAACCCAACTTGATGCGGGTGATGAAACTGTTTGGTACCAATTCTCTCATGTAGATAGTAGCATCTACATTGTAGCCCATGTTGTTGAGCTTTCCGATGTTCATCACGTGATACTGGCTGTCATTCTGCTCGGTCACGGATGTTTGAACCCAGTCAATCATGTTGGTGCCGTGTGCGTAGAATCCGCTAACGGTTGCTGCAAAACCAGTCTGGCGATATTGAGTTCCCACCTTGAAGGTTGAGTTCTTCTCCGGGGTCAAGGTGAGGTCGCCCTGCTGCACCGCATTACTTATGTATAAGTCGGTGTAGGTAGGCATTCTCAATGCCTTGTTCCAGGAAGCGTAGAACTTCCAGTTGTCGTTAGGACGATAACTCATATCCACACCAGGATAGAAACGGAAGTCGTTGTCAAGACCTGTATTCTTGTTAGCCAAGACACCAGCCGACAAGGTGAAACCGCCGAAGATGAAGTTGTGCTCCAGCATGATGTTGGTATTGGTGCGCTCGCCCTTTCGGGTATATTGACGGTCAGAACCCGAGATATCCTTATAGTCTTTCTCTGCGAGTTCCTCGCCCAATGCAGTAGAGTAGATGCACTCCTTGCTGATGTCGAAACCTACAGCAGTCTTACCCAAAGCCCAAGCCACGTTGGCATTCAGTCCACCACCATAAACATCTAGGTCGTGATAGTTCTCGCCTGCTGCAGCTCCAGCCTTTCCACGAATCAGCTGATAGTGATCCTTGAATTTGTTATAATAGAATTGAGGCGCAATCTCCCAGGTCTTCTCCTGGTTATGCAGACTCAGATTGAGCGAAGCCAGACCGTGGTCTGTCTTCTCATATTGGTTGTTATATTTGGCGCTGTAGAAAGTATTGGCACCATAGCTCTGGCTAGCAATACCCAACTGGGCGATGATGTCAAAACGCTGGTCGTAAGAGAAAGAGAGATTGCCGTAGCCCTGTCCCTTCTCGAAGTCGCTGTTCTCCGTGCCGCCATCCGAGCGTTTGTAGCCTCCGCTTACGGAATAAGCCTGGGTCCACTTGCCCGTTTCAAAAGCCGTCTGCACACGTCCCTGTGCTCCGAAACTTCCAAAGCTTCCGCCTTCTACACTTGCAGATACCCCCTCACTCTTAGCCTTCTTGGTTACGATGTTGATGGCACCATTGAAGGCTGAAGTTCCGAATAAGCGCGATGCTGCCCCCTCGAGCACTTCGATGTGGTCGATGTCAGCAAGAGCTACAGGAAAATCAGAAGCATTGTGACCAGTCTGAGGATTGGAAATGTTGACGCCATTCAAGAGAATGGTAATCTGGTCAAAGGTTCCACCATTGATGGAGATATCCGTCTGAACACCAAAGCCACCACGCTGACGGACATCCACGCCGGTAGCTAATTTCAATACATCGTTGATAGTCTGCGCAGCCGCACGATGAATATCGTCGCGGGTAATGACAGACACAATCTTAGGTGACTGCTCTACAGTCATCGGCGCACGAGATCCGGTAACGCTCACCGCATCCAGCTCGTAAGCCTTTCCGCCCTTGTAGAGGGTAGAGTCAACCTTGGCTCCCTCTGTGCTTACGCCTGCTGCCTTAGCATGGCTCAGGGTAGCAACGCTGAGTGCGCCAACAAGTACCTCTCTTCCCAAAACTGCGAAGAGTGAGTAGTTCTTGTTAGAGAATCGGTTGAACTTCAAGCTGTTGCGCTTGTTGAAAATTGTTTTGTACATTAAATTAAATGTTTATAAATGAATAATAAATCGAAGCCTTCCGCTTTCCCGGCTTTCGGCATTCGGGGTGCAAAGTTACTGCCTTTTGTGCAACTGACAAAATAAAATGTGAATTATTTTTTCAACTGCCGATACAAAGTTAATGTAAATCAAGGTCGGTTTCCTACCTCACAAATCGTATTCAATTCAGCCTTCTTGTGGCATAAAAAAGTATTAATTAGGCATAATCCTCAATAGGGTGATGCGATTTTCTTAAAGAAACATTCGCTTTTTCAGATTATTCTTGTATCTTTGCAGTTGATATGGGCAGCATTCAGCAATCAGAATACTGCTGTCGCAATTTTATGGTAATTAGAAATTAAAAAGAAAGGAACAGATAAGATGGAAAAGATCAACGTAAAAGAACTGAATGACAACGTCTTCGAGACTATTGGTAAGGAGTGGATGCTGGTATGTGCCGGCAACAAGGATCATTTCAATATGATGACCGCCTCTTGGGGCTGTTTGGGATGGCTTTGGAACAAGCCGGTGGCTGTGGTCTTTATCCGTCCGGAGCGTTTCACCCACGGCATCATCGAGGAGAATGAATTCATGACTCTCTCTTTCCTCGGCAACAGCGAGGAGGCTCGGAAGATTTATAACTTCTGCGGCTCTAAGAGCGGACGCGATTTGGATAAGGTGAAGGAAACAGGACTGATTCCTGTAGAAACCGATAATGGCTGCATTGGTTTCGAGCAGTCACGACTCACCCTGGAATGCCACAAACTTTATAAAGACAGTATGACCGCCGAGAAGTTCCTCGACAAGGACCTGCTCCAGTGGTATGGTGCCAAGGGTGGATTCCACGATGTTTATGTTGTGGAGATTACCAATGCTTATAAAAAGTAAGAATTAAAATATGGCTCAAGAACAAACAGCAATTCGTGAACGCCAGAAAACCAGGCTCAAGGAGCCGGGGCGTTACGTGGTAATGATGTTCAACGACGACTTTACACCGATGGACTTCGTGGTAGAAATCCTCGAATCCATCTTCTTCAAGTCGCAGGCTGAGGCTGAAGCAATCATGCTCAAGGTTCATCACGAAGAAAAAGCCGTGGTGGGCACCTACAGCTATGACATCGCCAAGAGTAAAGTGGAGAAAGCGATGGAGAAAGCCCGTACGCAGAAGTTTCCGCTTAAACTCACTTATATGCCGGAATAGGCGTTGATTTCGGGGAAATATCCCCAATATATGCTAAGAAAAAGAAAGGAAAAAATAGAATGGACAGTATGGGATTGACCCGATATATGAGTGTTCTGATGGACGATGCCATGAAGCAAGCCCGGTTCTTCGACCACGAGTTCGTGATGCCCGAGCACATGCTGCTGGCGTTGCTCAGGCAGTATGCATTCTGTCAGGCGCTGCAGGAAGAAGGCGTAGACAGCCTCAAGATGCACGAAGACTTGGTGGAATGGCTCGCCAAGCAGGAGCGTGTGCCTGAAACCATCAAGTATCTGCCAGAGCCGTCATCGCTCTTCAAAACCATGTTTGGAACGGCGTGCGCCCTGGCTGCTGCTGCCGACAGACAGCTGGTGAATGTACCCCATTTTGTGCAGGCGATGTTTGGCTTGCAGAATTCAGAAGCCGCCTTCCTGCTGTGCAAGAATGTGGGCGACCGGCAGGGCGAGTTCCTGGCGAGCGTTGACAGTTATTATCCTATTGGAGAAGATACTGGAGAGGCTGGCATGGGCATGGGAGCAGACTTTGATGATGACGATTATGCCAACGAGTATGATGACGACGAGGAAGAAGGCAGAAGACAGGTTGTACAGGATTGGCATCAGCTGGTTACCTGTATTTCTGACAAGGTAGAAGAGCACAATCCGCTCATCGGAAGAGAACAGGAACTGGACAGAACCATCCAGGTGCTCTGCCGTGCCGAGAAGAACAATCCGCTCCACATCGGAGAAGCCGGAGTCGGCAAGACAGCTCTGGTCTATGGTCTCGCCAAACTCATCAACGAAAACCAGGTTCCTGAACGCCTCAAGGGGGCTCGCATCTACGGCATGGATATGGGACAGATGCTTGCCGGTGCCCAATATCGCGGCGACTTCGAGAAACGCATCAAGATGGTGATGGAGGGAGCCGTGAAGGAGGGTAATACCATTATCTACATCGATGAGATTCATAATATGATAGGTGCCGGTCGTGGCTCAGATGGCGGACCTGATGCATCCAATATGCTGAAGCAATATCTGGAGGCAGGCGATATCCGTTTCATCGGCTCTACCACCTACGAGGAATATAACCGTTACATGGCTCAGAGCAAGGGCATCGTGCGCCGGTTCCAGCAGATAGATATCAAGGAACCTACCGAGGAGGAGGCTATCAAAATATTGGAGGGCTTGCAGTATAAATACAACAAGTTCCACAATGTAACCTATCGCAAGGACGCCCTGGAATATGCCGTCCGTGCCAGCGCCAAATATATCAGCAACCGCTGTCTGCCAGACAAGGCCATCGACCTGATGGATGAGGCGGGTGCTTATCTGGAGGTGCATCCGGTAGAATCTCGCCAGCGCTCTTACGTTACCAAGTCTATCATCCAGCAGATTCTGATTAAAGTCTGCAAGATTGATGCGGCTGCGATGAAAGATGAGAATAACGATGCTCTGGCTACGCTCCGCCAGCGCATTCTCGACAAGATTTACGGTCAGGACAAGGCTGTAGACAAGGTGGTTGAGGCTGTGATGATGGCAAAGGCGGGATTGACAGATGATGACAAACCATTGGCTTCGCTCCTCTTCGTGGGACCTACCGGAGTTGGAAAAACCGAGGTGGCACGACAGTTGGCCAAGGAACTCGGCATCGAACTGGTACGCTTCGATATGAGTGAATATACCGAGAAGCATACCGTGGCAAAACTCATCGGTTCGCCAGCCGGATACGTGGGTTATGAGGATGGAGGACTTCTGACCGATGCCATCCGCAAGACGCCTAACTGTGTACTCCTGCTCGATGAGATAGAGAAGGCGCATAGCGATATCTACAACATCCTGCTCCAGGTAATGGACTATGCCCGTCTGACTGATAACAAGGGCCAGAAGGCTGATTTCCGTAACGTGATTCTCATCATGACCTCAAATGCCGGAGCGCAATATGCTTCACGGGCTAGCGTAGGTTTCAATGGAAACGTAAGTCGTGGCGAAGCGATGCTGGCAAAGGTGAAGAAGACTTTCAAGCCTGAGTTTATCAACCGACTTTCCGACATGGTGGTGTTCAACGATATGGATAAGCACATGGCAGAACTGATTCTTGCCAAGAAACTTCGTCAACTCGATGCGAAACTGGCAGCAAAGGGAGTTACCGTAACGTTAACCGATGCTGCGCGCGAACAGTTGCTGAAATGGGGCTTTACCAAGGAATATGGTGCCCGCGAGATGGATCGTGTCATCGGTAACCGCTTGAAACCGATCCTGATGAAGGCGCTGCTCTTCGGCAAACTCAAGAAGAGTGGCAAGGCGCATGTCGACTTTGACGGAAAGGAACTGGTGATTAATTATTAGAATGAAAGTCTAGTCAAGAATTTCTTGATAAAAGATAAGCGTATGATATTACAGATAGATGATACTGCAGACGAGATTTATTTTCCCGATCCGCATTATGGCGATGAGGATGGATGCTTTGCGATTGGTGGCGATTTGAGTATCGACCGCCTGTTGCTGGCTTATAGCAATGGCATCTTTCCCTGGTATAGTTTCCGTGACCAGCCTGAAATACTCTGGTTCTGTCCGATGAAGCGTTTCGTCATCTTCCCTGATGAAATCCACATCAGTCATTCCATGCGTACCCTGATGAGAAAGAACCGATACAGCGTAGGAATCAACGAAGATTTCGATGGCGTGATACGGGGATGCAGCAAGACCAACGGACGGTATTGGGAAGATGGCGCATGGCTGGGCGAGAACATCATCCAGGCATTTACTGCCCTCCATGAGCAGGGCTTTGCGGCGAGCGTAGAGGTATGGGATAATGAAACTGATGAACTGGTAGGTGGACTTTATGGTGTCACCATCGGCAAGGTTTTTATAGGAGAAAGCATGTTCTCCAGGGTTCCGTCAGCTTCAAAGATTGCCCTCATCTTCCTTGCCAGATACTTGCAGGAGCATGGTGGTAAGATGATAGATTGTCAGTTGGAGACTCCTCATCTCAAATCGATGGGTGGCAGATATATTTCTTACGAGGAATATATGAAGATTATGAACGAAGAATAAGAGATGTTCTTCTCGGAATAGAAGAACATCTTCTTTTGAATAAAAAATAAAGGCTAGGTTCCCGGAATCGTGAACCTAGCCTTTGTTATTATCTGGCTTTTTGCTTTTTATTAGAATATCGGTGTGCCGATGCAGCCGTTAGGTGCCTGAATATGCAGCATCGCACAAACGGTAGCGGCAATATCCGTCATATAGTGAGGCTGGGCACTCTCGCCGTGCTGGATGCCCCAACCCATAAACAGGCAAGGAATATGGATATCGTATGGATTCCATGCTCCGTGGGTAGTTCCCTTGCTGCTGTAATAATCGTAGTGACCTGGTTTCAGTACAATCTGAACACCTCCGCTGCGCTCGCGGTTATAACCGTTAATGGCGCGGAACTTCAGCTCTTCAGGGATGCTCTCGATAGAGGTCTTCTCCATGTCGAAGGCATAGTGTACGTCCTTGTCCTTCTTCAGTCTGTCTACTACCACCTGCTTGATGGCTGTATAATCCAAACCGAGTTCTTCGATGATGTCTGTATTGAAGAATACCTGATAGTTCATAATGGTCTTTACTAGGTCCTTGTCGGTGTTGAACTTTGTCTTCAGACTCTTGTTCAATTCATCTACCAGTCCCTTCTTGTTCCAGATGCCGGCAGGGATTCGCTGATCCTGCAGGAAGGTAGCGTTGTTTACGCCTCCATGGTCGGCGGTGAGGAAGGTGAGATAATTTCCCTTGCCCACGGTCTGGTCGAGATAAGCAAAGAAATCTGCCAATGCCTTATCTAATCTGAGATAGCAATCTTCTGTTTCGATGGCGTTCACGCCCACCTGATGTCCGATGTAGTCGGTGCTGGAGCAGCTGATGGTCAGCAAATCAGTATCTGTGTTTCTACCCAGATTTTCTCCCTCAATGGCAGCCTTGGCAATATCGAAAGTCAGGTTGCAGCCGAATGGGGTACTGCGGAGAATCTTGTAACCATGCTTTTTATATAAGGTAGGCAGATCGAGTGGCAATACTGCCTTTTCGCCTTCAACAATTCCATTCTCGTAGTTGTTGTCATCGCTGGTGCTCTCCTTGTAGGAATCGATAGGGTAGAGCGTCTCCCATTTCTTGGAAAGATACTTGTTTGGGAGTTTCTGCTTGTTGAACTTGTTCACCCACTCAGGCAACTTCTCCATATAGAAAGTACTTGTGATGAACTTGCCCGACTTGTCATCAAACCAGAAAGCGCCATTGGCGTGATGGCCCGCAGGGAGGATGGATGCTCTGTCTTTCAAGGCTACACCAATCACCTTAGAGCGGTTGTTGGTAGCCAGACGGAGTTCATCTCCGATGGTGGTTACCCACAGATTGCGAGGCGACATCTTGCCAGCCTTGCTGTCAGAACCTACAGGGTTGACGGTATCGTCGGCAGTACAATACACTACCTTTCCATCTTTCACGAAGTTATTTCCTGCAATTCCGTGGATGGAAGGAACGGAACCGGTCCAGATAGAAGTGTGTCCGATGGCTGTAACCGAAGGGATGTAAGGAATCTTGCAGTTTTCTACGCTGAATCCTTCGCCGAGCATTCTCTTGAATCCGCCTTCGCCGTAGCGGGCGTAGTAGCGATAGAGATAATCCCATCGCATCTGGTCGATAACGATGCCTACAACGAGCTTAGGGCGTTGAGGCTGAGCCTGTGCAATGCCGCAGAAGCAGCAGAGTACGAAGATGAGTTTGATAATCTTATTCATAGTCAAAATGTCTTTTTTATACATAACCATTCAGTATTGTATATTATAATTCGGTTGCAAAGATACAACTTATTTTGGTATTTAACGATAAAAAAGACGATTTTTACCCAAACTTCTCATGGCGTTCAATACAGCCAGTACCGTAACACCTACATCGGCAAAGACAGCCATCCACATGGTGCCGAGACCAATGGTGGCGAGAATCAGTACGGCAACCTTCACTCCGATGGCAAATATCACGTTCTCGTGAGCGATATGAATGGTTCTTCTGGCTATCTTCACGGCAAGGGCAATCTTTCTAGGGTCATCATCCATCAGTACTACATCGGCAGCTTCGATGGCTGCATCGCTACCCAGTCCACCCATGGCAATGCCCACATCGGCACGCTTCAATACAGGGGCATCGTTGATGCCATCGCCTACATAAGCGAGCGTCTTGCCTGCTGGTTTTGTCTTCAGCAGTTGTTCTACATGCGAAACCTTATCGGTTGGCAGCAGTTCTGCGCGGCACTCGTCCAGTCCCAGTTTGTGGGCAACATCTTCTCCCACTTCTCTGCGGTCGCCCGTCAGCATTACCGTTTTCTCTACTCCCAGTTCTTTCAGCTCTCTGATGGCCTGGGCGCTTCCTCCCTTAAGGGTGTCGTTGATCACAATATGTCCCGCATACTTGCCATCAATGGCGACGTGGATGATGGTTCCCACCTGGTTGCAGTCGTGCCATTGGGCACCGATGCTTTCCATCATCTTCTTGTTGCCCACGCAAACCACCTTGCCGTTCACTTTGGCACGGATACCCTGTCCTGCAACCTCCTCTACATCGGTCACCTCGCAGCCATCCGTTGCTTCTTGCGGGAAGGCAGTCCGCAGGGCTGCACCGATAGGGTGGGTAGTGAAATGTTCAGCATGAGCCGCCAAATGCAGCAGAATCTTCTCCTTGTCAGAATATTCGCCAATATGCACATTATCTGCATCATGGGATGGATGGTCTGGGCAGGAAGCATCTGCATGAACAGCTGCTACGGCAAACTCTCCATGGGTCAGAGTTCCGGTTTTGTCGAACACAACGGTTCCCACCTTGGCTAAAGCATCCATATAGTTGCTGCCCTTGATGAGAATACCGTTCCGGGATGCTCCGCCGATGCCGCCAAAGAAGGTGAGGGGCACGCTGATGACCAGGGCGCAAGGACAGGAAACTACCAGGAATATCAAGGCGCGGTTGAGCCATAATGGGAAGTTCTCGCCAAAGGTTCCTTCACCTACGATTTCTGTTGCTGCCAGGAATGGAGGAATAACCGCCAGGGCAATGGCTGCGAAAACAACGATAGGAGTATAGACTCGGGCGAAACGGGTGATGAAAGCCTCGCTCTTCGACTTGTTCTTGTCTGCACTCTCTACCAGCGCAATAATCTTGGACACGGTACTCTCGCCAAAACTCTTGGTAGTGCGTACACGAACTACTCCTGAAAGGTTGATGCAACCGGACATGATAGTATCGCCTTCATTCAAATCCCGTGGCATACTCTCACCTGTCAGGGCAATGGTATTCAAGGCTGAGCTTCCCTCAACAACAATACCATCCAATGGAACTTTCTCTCCCGGACGGATTACGATAGTTTCTCCTATCTTGACGTCTTCCGGCGAAACCGACTCTACTTTTCCGTTTCTTTCAACATTCGCTACATCCGGTCGGATATTCATCAGATGCGAAATACTGTCGCGGCTCTTTCCTTCCGCATATCCTTCGAAGAGTTCGCCCACCTGAAAGAAGAGCATCACAAAGACTGCCTCCGGGAATTCTGTATCTGATCCTGGGAAGAATCCGATGCAAAGTGCTCCGATGGTTGCAATAGCCATCAGAAAGTTTTCGTTAAACATATCGCCCTTGGCAATACCTTCTGCAGCTTCGCCCAGCGTCTCGTGTCCTATCAATAAATAAGGAATGAGATAGACGAGGAGCAACTGCCAGGTAGCCAGACTGTATTCCTTTTCGATGAAAACAGCGATAATCAGGAGGATGATGGTTGCTCCTATCAGAAAGAGTTTGGATTTCAAACCGCCTTCTTCATGGTGATGATGGTGGTGGCAACCGCACCCCTGGTGCTCATGTTCTTCTGTGCCGCATGAGCAGTCATGATTGTGCTCATGATGATGTTCGTGAGAATTTTTCATTTCTTCCATAATTTTGCAATACTTTTAGTTCTATATAACCAGGAACATTCAGTTCCTTTTTCTATTTCGGTTGCAAAATTACGAAAAGGTTTCTGCAACTTGGTTGCAAAAGCCCCATTTGGCCTCTTTTTTTTCTGTCGGATACGTTTTGTGAAAAAAGAAAAACAGCGGCCTACGATTGCTCGTAAGTCGCTGTAATAGAAGCGTGGACCAGCTAGGGCTTGAACCTAGGACCTCCAGATTATGAGTCTGTTTTAATGCTATTTTAAGAAATTTTATAAGGTGTTATTTGGCTGATTATCAATAATTTATTATCTTTGTTGAAATCTTATGAAATGCGGTAAAACCCCATAACTCGAAGACGATGTTTTCGCAATGTTTTCGCATAATTTGTCTGATTTTCTGATAATTATGAGGTGGGAGATTGCCGATGTTTTCGCAAAATTGCATAAAATAGCAAAAAACGACAAAATATGGCACAAAAACTAGTAACATCATTTGGTACGTTTTCTGAGCGCAAATGTACCATGGCTTTAGTGTTGGATAAGCGTACAAATCGTAAGAATACGGCTGCTTATCCGCTTTCTGCACGCTTTACTATTGATAGAAAGCCTTACTATTATCATGTAGGTGGCAACTTCACTCCAAAGGAATTCTCGGAGATAAGTAATGCTCAGAAGAGCAAGTCGCCTAAGTATGCTACCAAGTTGATTTGGCAGTCTTATATTGATAAGTATAAGGATATGTTGGAGAGTTTGAATCGAGGAAAGGAACTGACTCTTGATTCAATCCGTATTGTTGTGGAAGGAAAGAGTACGACAGAGGAGACTTCTTTCTTGAAGGTATGGGAAGGTCTCATCCATAGGTTGCAAACCGAAAATGGTGGTGAGCGAGCTACAACCGCTGATATTTATCGCAATGCCCTCAACTCTTTTAAGCGTATTCTTTGGGATACGAAGATTGTTGGATTCAAGATTAGTAAGGAGGAATTGATCAAGTGGAACAATGGAATGAAGAATGGTGTCTTGAATGCGGATGGAGTCTTGGTTGGAAAGATTGCAGATGCTACACGAGGCATCTATCTACGCCATGCTCGTGCAGTTTGGAACGAATGTACTAAGCAAGGATATTTGTTGAATGTGGAATATCCATTTTCCAATGTGGCACAGAAAGGTTTGATTGTGATACCAAAGGGACCATCTAAGAAAGATAGCTATCTTGATGTTCAGAAGATGACACGTCTCTATCAAGCTTTCATTAATCATGAGTATCACGAGTCTTGGGATGAAGAATACAAGAAGAGAGTACATCACTCTTTGGGGATGTTTCTGGTGCAATATCTGTGCAATGGCTTCAACTTGATGGATGCTGCACATCTCACTTATTCTCAATTCTACTTTGATATGGAGCGACGAGCATTTAAGTTCCGTCGCCATAAGACTCGTAATAGTGCGCAGACGGAGCGAGAAGTGGTGGTTCCCATTATAGAGCCGTTGCAGCGAATCTTGGATGAGGTGGCAGCAGAACCATCCAAAGGTAGTCATGTTTTCCCATATATATTACAAGGTGAGACTAATGAGGCGAAAGTAAGAAAGCTTGTCTCACAAGAAAACTCGAATATTGCCGATCGAGTAAGAAATCTTTGCGCCAATGTGCTCAAATGGGAAGTTTCTCCATCTAATACGTGGGTGCGCCATTCTTTCGCTACCAATCTTTCTCATGCAGGCATCAAGGAAAGCTATCTGAAAGAATGTATGGGACATTCTGAGGGGCAGAATGTGACGGAAGGTTATATCGGTCGAACACCTTTGGACAAGATGTTTGAGTATAATAACGCATTGCTCGATTTGAATCATGCCAAACCAAAACAGCTTGAAAATGTGACAGCTAAGGACATCAAGAAGATGTCAAAGAAGGAAATGGCAGCGCTTTTGGCGAAGTTGGTGGAAGAGTAAGTAAATGCAGTACGTTATCAGAGAAGTGACATAAAAGTGTTTATTTTTGGGCGATGGCTTGAAAATAATACTCAAATCTTTGGCATTTCGTATTTATTTTCGTAATTTTGCCCTTATTTGGGCGATAAACTATAAGGAACAATGACAAAAGAAGAGCTTGAAAAGCGAATCAATGAGATAGAATGGGATGATTTCGAAATGAAGACAGCCCAGAACAAACTTCCTAATGATGTATGGGAAACGGTATCCGCTTTCTCTAACACATCAGGAGGTTGGATTGTGCTTGGTGTTCATCAGCATGGTAAGAAGTTTGATGTAGTGGGTTGTGATGACCCAGAGAAAATCGAATCTGATTTTCTAAATACTCTGCGTAATGGGCAGAAATTCAATGTGAAACTTACTGCTTGGGGCAAGAAATACAATATTGATGGCAAAATCGTATTGGCTTTTTATGTGCCTTCGTCATTGTGCAAACCAGTTTACTTTGGTAGTTCGATAAATACATATATCCGTACTGGTAGTGGTGACCGCCGTGCTACCGATATGGAGGCTATGGCTATGTTGAGAGACCAATCTTTCGGCAGTAGAAGTGAGCAACCTGTAGAAGGAACAAGTATCAAAGACTTGAATCCAATTTCTCTTGAAACTTATCACAACCATGTGATGAGATTCAATCCTTCATTTCCTTATGTAGATTTGCCGATGGAGCAGTTTTGTGAGAAAGTTGGTATCTGTACTTCGAAGGGAGAACTGACTTTTGGCGGTATGCTCATGTTTGGTGGAAGAGATGTTGTGCAAAGTCATTTAGGTAACTTTTGGATTGATTATCTTGAGATACCAGGCACCAGCTATTCTGATGCTAAGGTTAGATATACCTATAGGCTTCAAGAACAAGATAATATTTGGGAATCTTATCAGTTGATTATCCAGCGACTTCGTAATTTTTGTGATAATCCATACATGGCTTTGTCTAATGGGGTTGGACCGGAAGATGAGTCACAGCTCTATGCCTTGCGTGAGGGATTGGTCAACTTTTGTGCCCATTCTGATTATTTTAGCCCGATGCATCCTACAATTCGAGTTTATACCAACCGCATAGAGTTTCAGAACCCAGGACGTTTCATGTTCCCTTTGGAAGAGATTCGTACCCAACTTCATTCTCTGCCAAGAAATCCTAGTTTGATCAGATTCTTCCGATATGCCAAACTTGGGGAAAACGCAGGATTTGGTATTGATAAGATGTTGACATGGGAGAAATTGACAGGCAAGAACGTTGATTTTAAAAGCGATTTAGTATGCTCTACCGTGACATATTGGTTTAGTGACCAAGCTAGTGGTCAAGCTAGTGGTCAAGCTGGTGAACAAGTTAGTGAACAAGTTAGTGAACAAGTTAGTGAACAAGTTAGTGAACAAGTTAGTGAACAAGTTCAAATATTAGTAAATGCAATTCGTGAAAATGTGTATTCTATGTTTGAGATACAGCGTAGATTAAATATTTCTAGCAGAAGGTATGTATTGGTTGAAATGCTGACTCCTGCAATAGAACAAGGGTATGTTTTGCGAGCATACCCAGACAAACCTCGACACCCTAAGCAAAGATACTATCTAAGTGAAAAGGGGTTGAAGTTGGTGAAATAACATATTCCTACTATACTACTTTCTTGTTTCCCTTAATATTAAAGTCCGCAGACTATAACTTTTGAGCTTATACATCCCAAGTGTAAATTCTACATGGCTGACGGCACAGAACTTATAGTCGAGATGCCTTTGGTTACAGCTTTGAACAAGACACGGGAGCAAAATGACGTTTTCCTGCGTATTCATCGCTCGTTTGCTGTGAATGTAGAGCACATCGATATCTACTACAACGACAGTTTGATCATGAAGAACGAAATGCGTGTTCCGATAGGTCGCTTGTATCGTGACATTCTTCCTGACAACTTGACCATTATCGACAAAAGAGATCGAACTTCAGACGAAGCCGGAAACGAACAGATAGATTAAAGAAGCATCAACAATTATCGCTTAGATAGTGTAGATGCTTCTTTTTTTATTTTAATTTTATCGTTTCAATCCTCTTCCTCCCCCTTCGTGCCTTGCCAAATTAACCTTCGTGTTTTAACACTTTTCATCCGAAAAATACTCGAAAACGCCCGATTTATGTTAAAAATAAAGTTTAATTATTTTTTGCCATGAAATTTTGTGCAACGTCATTACCTTTGCAGAAAATTTTAAAAAGAATTACTCAAAATAACGTTATGACAAATAATATTTCAGGACAGTTCATGTTCGTGGATCGAGCAGAACTGAATGCGATTTTTGAGGAGGCTGCTGCACGTATTGTGGCAACTCAGGTAAAGAAATTAGGTGCAAGCTCTGGTGAGGAGCAAGCTGCCGAACATGCTCCATTCCTAACAAGAGCAGAGACTGCAGAGATGCTAAAGGTGGACTTTACTACCTTGTGGCGTTGGAATAAGTCGGGCTTCTTACGTGCCATCAAAGTGGGGGCACGCAAGGTGATGTATAAGTATGAGGATGTATTGGCAGTTTTAGAGAACAAGTAATTATGGCACTTAGTATCAAAAACATGTGTGATGGTATCAAGAAAGATGCTATCGCACACATCCGAAGATTCGATGAAAAACAAGAAGAGGATAAAGTGGTTTCTACATTTCCCATTTCTTGTTTTCCATCGGATATACAGAAAATCGTCTTGGCCTTGCGAGATTTTCTAGGCTTTCCCATTGATTATACATCAGCAGCAATCTTGGTTGCTTTCTCTTCAGGGATAGGCAATCAGGTGCGTATCAAGGTGAAGAATGGTTGGATAGAGTCGGCAACTCTATATTGTGCCTTGGTTGGTAAGCCTGGTTCCAATAAGAGTCATCCTATGAGTTTTATCTTGCAACCGTTCATCCTTCATGACCAAAGAACTTATGAGGCTTATATCTCTGCCTTAGATGAATATGAGGCTTTGAAAGAAATGACGAACAAGGAACGTTTGGCGAAGGGTATAGAAGAAATGCCACAAATGCCTCATTGGAAACAAATGGTGGTATCGGATGTTACGCAAGAGTCTTTGGGAAAAGTTTTGTCTCATAATCCTCATGGTGTTTGTCTCTATTCTGATGAACTAGCTTCTTGGCTTAAGAACTTTGAGCGATATAATAAGGGCTCGGAAGAACAGTTTTGGTTGTCGTTGTTTAATAACAAGTTGGTTACGACAAGTCGAAAGATGGATAAGCGACCGATTAACATCGCTCATCCATTTGCCAGTGTCATTGGTTCTATACAATTGGATATTCTTCAGATGCTGCTGAAGGGAGATAAAGGTAAGAATGGTTTCTTTGATCGTATCTTGTTTGCTTATCCCAAGGTGTTGAAGAAGAATAAATGGCAAACGGAAGACATTGGGCAAGATGTTGTTGATATGTGGGAAAGAATCGCTGGGCGACTTATCTGTAAGTATGTGGATGGTAATCAGACCAATTCTGAATTTGAATTGCTGTCCTTTTCTGATGAAGCCAAGCAACATCTATGGATGTGGCAAGAACAGAATACAGATTATTGTAATCAGGCTTCTGCTGATGTGCTTGTTGGAATTTCCTGTAAGATGGAAACTTACATCATTCGATTTTGTCTCATTCTGCAAATGATGGATAACATTTGTAATGGAGATAATTCTATGGTGGTGAATAAACATATTGTAGAGAAGGCTATTAGTTTGGTGGACTATTTCAAAGATAATGCCAATCGTGTCATTCGTTTAGCCCTATGGGATAACTTAGACGAAAGCCAACGTGAACTTTATGACAAACTGCCCGAACGCTTTGCTACTTCTGAAATCAAACAGATGGGGAAAGCTTTGTTGGGATGGGAAGAGAAGAAGGTAAGTCGATTCCTAAAGAGTCATTTAGATACTTTATTTAAAAAGGTAGAATTTGGTGTTTATCGAAAAATCTTGTAAAAAAGTGTCCTTTTTGTCCTTTTGTGTGATGAAAGGGACAAAAAGGACAAGAAAAAGTTGTAAAAGAGAAAAAATGAAGACGCATAGATTTGTTTTAGAAAAGTATCATGGACCCAAAAGCCGAACGATGTGTCCACATTGTAAACGATATAAATGCTTTACTCGTTACGTGGATTTAGAGGGAAAATATACTTTCCCTACGGAGGTGGGAAGGTGCAACCATGAGAATAGTTGTGGTTATCATCTTACTCCAAAAGCTTTTTTTGAGCAAAACCCAGAGGAGATGAAACTGGCTTGTTTTGATGGTGAGACAGACAAGAATGTCGTTTCTATAGTAAGACGATTCAATCAAGCTCATCATATGGATGATATAGTTCAGAAGAAACCCAGTTACGTTGCCGAAGATATTATGCTACGTTCGAAGAGGGGATATAACAACAACCATTTCGTGAGATTTTTGTATTCTTTGTTTCCTGAGCCTATAGTGTTGAATATCTTGAAACGATATCATATTGGTACAGCTAATATGTGGGATGGTGCTGTGGTATTTTGGCAAGTAGATGTGGAGGGAAAGGTGCATGATGGTAAAATCATGCTCTATGATGTTGCGACAGGTCATAGAGCCGATAAGGTATCTTGGGCACATTCTGCTATGAAGATGAAAGATTATGTCCTAGAGCAATGTTTCTTTGGTGAACACTTATTGGCGGACAATCGTAAACCTATAGCTATTGTAGAAAGTGAGAAGACGGCAATCATAGCTTCTGTTTTCATGGATGATTTTATTTGGTTGGCTTCTGGTGGAAAGGACGGATGCTTCAATCGACGTAAGCATGTGCTGAGAGGTAGAAAGGTGGTATTGTTTCCTGACTTGAAGGCAACGGCGGCATGGCAGAAGAAAGCAGATGCCATGAATGATGATGGAATTCAGACTGAGGTGTCGATATTCTTAGAGGACCATGCCTCTGATGAGGAACGGGAACAAGGACTGGATATTGCCGATTACATCATTAGGCTGATTCAAGAAGAGAAAAGGTCAGGGCATCATGAGTTGACGTTTGATGAAATGAAAGCATTGCTACATGGTATGCAAGAAAGAAATCCTGCTGTGACAAATCTCATCAATGCTTTCAATCTTGTTCTCGTTGATCCTCAACAAAAGTAGTTTTATGACATTAAAACGATGGATTTTGGTAGGGGCGCTTGCGCCAAAATCCGCAACATTTTTATAGCAGGGGGGAGCCTAATCCCCGGTTTCTTGGCTAACGTCTTGAAACTCGGAGCTTTACTAGCAAAAAAATGTTGCGACTACCGTGCGGCAAGCCGTGACAAAAATGATGTGTAGATTTTACGTTGTTCCTATGTAAGCGGCTCCGCGTTTATACCTTGCCCTTTATCGTAAAAGATTCCTAATTCACACTACAGCTTATTCTGCCGAAAGATATGAGAGAAATATCGGCTAGAATAAAGTGTTGCCACTAGGCTCGGCAGACCTGCTGATCCTAGTGGCAACTGCTGAGAAGGTTTCTCCTGGAACCCGAGGAGTAATGTCTTTCAACTCACGAAGACGCTTGCATCAACCTATAGAGTTGATTTCTTCACCCTATCGAGCCGACTCCGTCATACAGTATGACCAACTCATTCTGCTAAATCAACCCTATCTGATTGCGTTCTCACTCTGATTTCTCAGAGTGAGGACTATTTGGTTATCTTACAGGACGAATCACAAATTTGAATGCATAGTCCTGATAAGGAAGCATATATTTCTCAATAGGTAATGAGC
>ERZ1023626.12-NODE-12-length-95080-cov-137.059532_pt1 | contig 95080 bp, 68 predicted proteins | sample MGYA00380331_ERZ1023626 | MGnify/ENA primary metagenome ERZ1023626 (study PRJEB33179, sample SAMN07448974) | human gut metagenome | biome: Human-gut; feature: Human associated habitat; material: Faeces | host: Homo sapiens | place: India: Bhopal | collected...
GCAAAGATTATGCCAGCGAGTGCAATGAAAGTTTACTTTCAGATTGCCGAGCGCCACTAATCTTCTGCAAAGATTATGCCAGCGAGTGCAATGAAAGTTTACTTTCAGATTGCCGAGCGCCGCTAATCTTCTGCAAAGATACGCTTTTCTTCTGAAAGATGCAAGGAATTATTGAAAAATGTTTGAGAATGAGGGAAATAAAAAGAAAAACAAAAAACCCGGGGTCATCACCAGCATCGAATAATCTGGGAGAGGGCCTTACCGGGACTGCGCTGCAAAGATAATAATTAAAATGGAATATACCAAAGATCTTTTCGAAAAATTGCGTCCGGACGCGTCTGTTGCTACATCGGGACGTAGGAAATGCTACGTCGGGACGTAATTTTTGCTGCATCGTGGGAGGTTTTTCGATAAAAAGCATAGAAAAACACGAAAAATTGAATAGAAAATAAGCGTTTTTGCTCAATGTTTTCAACCTTTTAGCTCCTAAAACACCTCTAAAACGCCCGAAAAACGCTGTTTTTTGCAAAACGTGGCAATAGGTGACAATAAGGTGATAATAAAAAAGCCCCTTATTGCCACCCGTTATTCTCTTATTATCAGCAACTTATAATAAGCGTGGCAAATGTGGCAATTAATTTGATAAACATCTTCCTGTGCGTAAAGGATCTTTGTTTCTCAAACATTCCATCAAAATCCGATAGGTATAAATACTATTGCCATCGTTTCTTCTTGTGAAAATGTTTGAAAGTGACGAAAAGTGGTAAAACTACCACTTTTTGCTTGTAAATCATGGTGAAAGCCTTCGTTTGAGTCTTTTCAGTGACGAAAAACGGTAAGTTTACCACTTTTTGATAATACAGTATAATTATGGATATTAAAAGACAACAATATTTAGACCAACTAATCGCAAGCCAAAGGAATGGCTTGATTAAGATTATTACAGGTATCAGAAGATGTGGGTATGGTGGAAGTCAGAGAGCCCGACAAAAGTGGCAAGTTGATCAGGAAGCAGTTGGAGGTGGATTTTGTGGTGAATCAAGGAAGTCAGCGATATTACATCCAGTCAGCTTTCGCCATGCCAACATTAGAAAAAGAGGCGCAGGAATCGGCATCACTATTGAGAATTAAGGACTCTTTCAAGAAAATAATCATTGTGAAAGATGATATCAAGCCCAAGAGAAATGAAGATGGCATCCTTACAATTGGGCTGAAAGACTTCTTGTTAGACAAAAACAGTTTAAATTATTAATGCTCAAAATATAGAAAAGTGCCATTCTGCAGGAATGAATTAATTATAAATACCACATATATTATCTTTCCATTATAACCATATCTCTGCAAAAGAAGGTGGTACACAAAGTCAGCCGTTAGAAAAATTCTTGCGGCTGATTTTGTATTACGATTGTTCTACAGGATAGTCGCATGAACGAAAGTATATAAATCAAAAAGCGATTATCAAGAATGGAAAGAAAAAGGCTCAGGGGAGATTGTCCGTGGATAAGACAATCTCCCCTGAGCCAGTATTTACCTCAGTTCGGGATAAGAAATGTTGTCATGTATTGAGAATCTTTGTTTCTCAAACATTCCATCAAAATCCGATAGTTATAAATACTATAGCCATCGTTTCTTCTTGGGAAAATGTTTGAGAGAGATAAAAAGAAAAAGGTGTATCCCTTTGCCCATTGTGTTGGGCAAGAAGGATACACCTTAATTTATGATTTTAAAATGGGTTAGCGGCTACCACCAGCCCACCATACATTTTCGGTGAAGATATACTTACCGGCATCATTTCCTGAACCGAAAGCTTCTTTCACGTTAGGGTTAGAAAGAACATCGCTTGAACCGTATGGCAAGCGCAATGGCCAACGGTTAGCATTAGCCTGAGTGTTCTTAGGGTTGGTCATAGCTACTGGATAGCTACCATCTACATAATTGCAGCGTCGCATATCGTTGTAAGTCTCCAACTGCTCGTCACGAGTCTGAGCGATATACTTCTGTACCAAGATCTCGCTCAAAGGATTAGCAGCAAACTTGGTTGCGGTCTCACCTGCAAGGTAAACAGAAACGGCATCATCAGAGATGGTCTCACCGCTAGATGCTGCATAATCTTCCATAGATGCCTTAACAGCTGTCTCAAAATCAGCTTTTGCATCCTGCCCCAAACGAGCTTTTACCTCAGCAATGATAAAGTACAACTCAGACTTACTGAACATATGGCTACCAACTGCTCCACCATTACAACCATAGCTCAACCATTCTGGTGCATTGTAGTATTGACTCATTGCCTGCGACTCATTACCTGGAGTACAGATTGTTGTACTAGGCTGGAAACCATATTTAGGACCATAGAAATTATAGTAAATGTCATAGTGATAAATTGGCTCACGTGGATCTTGACGAGCTGTCAACAAATCGTTAACAGTTGTTGTTGATGCAATATAGTCACGGCTATTCCAATATGCAGACCATGAATTTACATTGGCATTTCCATCAAATACATTAAGAGTTGCACCATCAAAACCATCCGCAATAGCAGCGTTAGCTTCTGTCAACACATTGGTAAGCTGAGCGTTCTTGTCTGTAGCACGACCCAATTCATGGAGGTAAAGACGTGCCTTCAATGCATGAGCAAGTCCGCGCCATTTTGCATTATCGTTTGCAAAAAGAACATCCTGAGCGCCAGCATTTTTCATCTTTCCTGCGATCGCCTTATCAAAGTTCGTAATGGCAGCATCAAGAAGGGTGAAGCAGTGATTGTAAATGTCCTCCTGCTTGTCTAGTGCTGGAGCAGAAACGCCATCGGTCAAAGCCTTAGAGCATGGAATGTCACCAAACAAATCAGTCAAGATAGACCAGTTGTAGGCAGCAAGAACCTGTCCCATACCTTGAATGTCAGACTGACCAACACTGACACCACCTTCATCACATTTAGCAATCAGCTGCTTGATATTGTTGAGGTTCAGATATGTACCATTCCACTCATTATCAAATGTAGAGCTAGCGGCAATTTCATTGACATTACGCAACTCTGCATTCTTTGCCTGGTTATTACCTGTACCGAAAGTCTGCTCTGTATAGATTGATGCATACCAAGCAAAGTTACCACAGTTTGTGGTAAAAACACTAGCAACGATAGCATCACTCAACTGAATATTAGCGGTTACAGCGTTCCCTCCTGGGTGAGCTTCGTCTTTGTTGATTCTGTCCATTATATCATCAGAGCATGATACAGTCATCATAGATACTGCTGAGATAGCCAGAATACCAAATATATTTTTAAATTTCATCATTGTCTTATCTATTATTTTATTTGATACTTTAATGATTTTGGGAGTGAATGCTCAGAGATTAGAAGTTAATCTTGAATCCACCACCGAAGCTAGAAGTATTAGGCAAAGAGAAGCGCTCGAAGCAACCACTCATGTTACCATTACCCTGAGAACTCTCTGGATCGAGTTCCTTCATCTTAGACCAAAGAAGCACGTTGCGTGCAAAAGCATATACAGAGATGTCTAAGTGACCCAACTTAGGTAACTGATAGTTTAAGGTTACATCACGGAGCTTCAAGAAGCTACGATCAAAGATACCTGCCTCTGTCACGTTATTGTAAGCCATCCAGTAATCCTGCTTGCTTACCTCAACCTTGTTTGGTTCACCTGTTGCAATATCAATACCCTCAGCTACCATAGTACCCTCGTGGTATGAGATAGACTCCTTAGTTGCACCGAAGTAGTTCAATGTCAAGATAGTACCATTGTACATCTTGCCACCCTTCTGCCAATCCATTGTTGCAGTCAAAGTAAGACGCTTCCAACGAGCCTTCAAGTTGAAGCCCATATTGAAGTCTGGAGTACACTCGCCCAAGTTCTGACTACCTGCTGTACCGATAGGAAGACCATCCTGGAGCAAAAGTCTGCCCTGCTCATCACGCTGGAATGCTACACCATAGATGTTTGGATAAGTATAACCTGCCTGTGCACGAATCTGTGGCTCTACGAAACCACCAAGCATGATACTCTCAACACCATCAGCCAAAGACTTTACCTTGTTGTTCAACTTGGTGAAGTTTACACCAAGATCCAAATCCCAATCCTTAGTCTGGATGATGCTTGCATTGATGGCAAACTCATGAGACCATGTGGTCATCTCACCGGCATTGGTACGGAGGTACTGATAACCTGTTGAACCGGCTGTAGGAACATCGAAAATCTGATCCTTGATATCCTGATAGCTAGCTGTATATTCCAAGCGAACACGGTTGTCGAAGAAATTCAAGTCTGCACCGAACTCCCAGTTCACGGTGTTCTGTGGCTTCAGGTTAGGGTCATACTTCACATAGTATGGAGCATAAGTACTTACGCCATTCATAGGATAGCTGATAGGAGTGAACTGATACATACCGCTGCCGTATGTTGGTACAGTATAGTAGTTAGCATAGTAGTGACCAGCCTGACCTACCTGAGCGAAAGAGGCACGAAGCTTACCGTAAGAGAGGATGTGATTACCCTTCAACGCAGGAAGCTCTGTGAAAATCCAACCGAGTGATACGGATGGATAGAAGAAGCTACGATTGCCACGCGGCATGGTAGATACGATATCGTTACGACCGGTTACAGTCAAGTAAACCTGGTTAGCGTAGCTCAAAGACAACTGACCGAAGAAACCTACGGTACGCTCCTGAGACTTGTACTCTGATGTATAAGCCTTTACTGTAGTATTTGACATTGTAGGCTGACCATAGAATACGAAGTTGGTACCATCGTAATCCCAAGTGCGAGCATAGTCATGATTGAACTCAGAACCGAGCAATGCACCGAAGTCCCACTCTTGGTTAGCACCCCACTTGGCAGTGAAGTTGGCAGTGAGGAGGTTGTTGAAGATGTTGCGCTGAACACCATAATTCTCTACCTCACCCTTGTTGTTGTATGCGGAACCTACCTCAGCGATAGTAGCATTGTCTGTGGTATATACATCAAGACCAGCCTGCTCACGGATAACGAGGTTGTAACGTTCCTTGTCCCAGTTGAAGTTAGGACGATACTCTACGTAAGCATTACCAAACACACGGTTGGTGTGCTGACGATACTCATCATTGTCTGCCCACCAGTATGGGTTGTTGAATGAGGTATTACGGAACAATACCTGTGATGTAGGGTCGCCAGGTACATGATATGGAGTACCCTTCAAGTTGTATTCTGCAGGTGCAGAGTATACCACGTTGATGATACCACTATTAGCACCAGGAGCTGATGTAATCTTGGTAGAACTGTAGTTAGCAGAGAAACCTGTCTTCCACTCCTTGTTGATTTCGAAATCAACAGCACCACGTGCAGTAGTACGCATCATACCAGTAGAAGGGATGATACCTTTCTGATATGTATCGCCAATACCGAAAGAATAAGCCAAGTTGCCATTCTTCTGGGAAATACCAAAATTAGAGTTCTGGGTGAAACCTGTGTTGAAGAAATCACCTACGTTGTCGTATACCTGTGGAGTTGTCCAGCCATCAAGACCAGCTGCTGCATACTTAGGGTTAAAGTACTGGCCAGAATGCTTACCATACGCTTTTGTATACTTGTTATCTACATTGCCACCATAAGTTGCATCATTAGCTAAGTCTGCAATCTTTGGTCCCCAAGTCATAGACGATGTAGGATCATAAGCATTTACACTATTACCCTGGGCATAAACATTCTGACGCTCAAATTTCTTGCTGACAGTCTGTGCACTCAAGTCTGTAGAAAATGTGATGACTGGGCGGCCACCATTAGCTTTACCACGCTTGGTCGTAATGATAATTACACCATTAGAAGCACGGATACCATAGAGGGCTGAAGCTGCCTGACCCTTTAATACATCGATGCTCTCGATATCGTCTGGGTTGATATCGATAGAACGGTTTGCCATATCAGCACCAGTTACAGAAGCACCAGTATCATAGTCTGCAGAAGAAGCAATAGGCATACCATCTACGACATAAAGAGGGGTGTTGTCGCCAGAGAATGAACGGGCACCACGGATGACAATCTGAGCAGATGCACCAGGAGCACCAGAAGACTGACGAATGTCAACACCAGTCAACTTACCCTGCATAGCGCTAGCCAAAGAGCTAGTACCAGCAATGTTCAAATCTTCAGAACCTAATTTCTGTGATGCATAACCGAGGGCTTTCTTGTCTCGGGAGATACCCATTGCGGTAACCACAACCTCGTCAAGAGTCTTGTTATCCGCTTCCAATACAATCTTCATCTTCTGTCCAGCCTTTACAGTCTGAGGCAACATGCCGAGGTATGTTACTTCCAACTTTGCACCAGTTGGAACATTCAATGAGAAGTTACCATCAACATCGGTAACCGCACCGGTCTTTGTGCCCACTACTTTGATTGATGCACCAATGATTGGCTCACCATCCTCTGCAGAGGTTACTTTACCGGAAACTTGAGTTTGCGCCAACGCCATTCCTAAACTAAGGAAGAGGCAGGCAATAAACGTCATGAGTCTTTTTTCCATAAATCTCTCTCGTTTAATTAATTAATAAATATATAATGTTTTATATTTCCTTCTCGTTTCTCCACCTCTTGCCCCGAGGTGGTGGGGGGATGCTCCGTGTTATACCTTATTATATATAGGAGCGTCTAAAACTTCGCTAATTTTTAAAAATATTTTTAATCGGCTGCAAAATTAAGCATTATTTTGGATTTCTCCAAACTTTTTTCAAGAAAAATTGCATTTTACCCTACATTTTGTGGAAAATATCCATTTTTTATGCGTTTTCGCTATTAAATGGTAAGAAAAAAGCGGCAGTTATGTTGCAAACTGCCGCTTGGGTATGATTTGTTTATTTGCCATCCTCGTTATTCTATAGAAATCGCATTTTCCTTAGAAGTTTTAGACCTAATTCCCACATTTTTCTAAGGAGTTTTCTGTGATTCCTCACATTTTTCGAAGGAGGTTTTGTAGTAACAAATGAAAGTGTTAAAAAACTAACTCATAGTTTTTCGGTCTAGAAAACTATGTTTTCTGGAGGTCTACTCATAGATTTCCTACAATGAAATGATAGCCTCTTACGGGAAATTACGGGAAAAATATATATATGGGACAAATTCAATTTGTCCCATGTTTTATACTTCCGCCACAATTTCCCCTTATAAAGGAAAGAAATGAGGCAAAAGCTTCCTTTATAAAGGAAACTTTTTGCTGATTTTCTTCCTTTATAAAGGAAAAAGTTGTATCTTTGCACCCAGATTGATATAAATAAGGAAGATATGGACAAGAGAATTGCAAAATTGTTGATAGCAGAGAATCAAAGGATGATTCAGGATGTGGAAATGGTGAAAAGAAGTATCGCCTTTGAATCTCATTCTAATTACGTGCTGGTAGGACTGAGAAGAGCAGGTAAGTCTTATCTGCTATATCAGCGTGCACAAGAGTTAATCGCCTCAGGACATAAGCCAGAAGAGATTCTTTACTTCAATTTTGAGGACGACCGACTTGAAAAGCTCCAGCTTTCTGACCTTGACTTGATAAAACAAGCTTACGAAGAAATGTATGAGCACCAGCCTATCTTCATGCTTGATGAAATACAAATCATAGATGGATGGGAGAAGTTTGCTCGTAGATTGGCAGACCAGAAGTATCGTGTCTACATCACTGGTAGCAATGCCAAAATGCTGAGTAGCGAGATTTCTACCACGCTTGGTGGCAGATATATGGTGCAGCCCGTCTTTCCTTTTTCCTTTCAGGAATATTTGACAGCCAAGCATATCTCCCTGCCTCCACAATGGGAATATCTGCAAAACTCAGACATCAAGAGGGTTTTCCTGGAATATTTTCATATTGGCGGTTTGCCAGAATTAGCGATTATAGATAATCAGTTTAAGCGTGAATGGTTGGGGAATTTGTACAATAAAATCTATTTTGGAGATTTGATAACCAGATATTGTATACGAAATCCACTGGCCATGAAAACTTTGATAAGAAAGCTATCCGAGAGTGTTAAGCAGCCACAGTCATATAACAGGCTTGCCAATCTGGTTTCTTCTGTAGCAGGAAAAGTGAAACAAGAGACTATTGTCGATTATCTGGGATATATCAAGGACACTTGTTTGATTTTCTCCTTGGAGAACATTACAGCAAAACTGCAAGACAGAATGTCGAACAAGAAATATTACTTTGTAGATAATGGTTTCTTGAGTCTCTTTCTCTTTGATCCAGAAACATCTCTCTTGGAGAATTTGGTAGCCATCCATCTGCACGAGAAATACGGAGAGGATCTTTTCTATTATTATGGCAATGTAGAAGTAGATTTCTGTCTATTTGAACATCAATATGCTTTCCAGGTATCATATAGTATAAAGGATGCTGCTACCCGAGAGCGAGAATTGGGGGCATTAAAAGCTTACCATAAGAGATATCCGAATAGTAAGCTCTTCGTTATCACAATGGATGAGGAAGAGACTATCATATACGAAGCCGTGGTAATAGAGGTACTGCCAGTATGGAAGTGGTTGCTGATGGAGAAGTAGGATTTTGTTCCTCGCTAGGGCACTTTGGGCCTTAGCGAGAAACTTTTTATACTAACATATTGACAATCTGACAGTTTTTCATTTTTTATTGATGCATATATCACATTTTTCGGGGGAATAGCTTGTTTTTAAATATTTTTATCCATTTCTATAGCCCCAGTTCCGTTATCATCCCCAGATTAGCCTCGGCTAGGTCGGGATCGGCAAGGCTCTTTATATATAATAAGGTGGTGGAAGCCTTGGTATGCCCCAGAGCCTTGCCAATGAGCGAGATGTCGAGGTGGTGCTGATAGGCGATGCTTGCCCAGGAGTGGCGCACCACATAGGAGGAGAGATGGCAGGGATTGGGGAGAAGCTGCTCCAACCGTTGCAAGGAATAGTTGTATTGGCGCAGGCGGCAGCTGTATAGATGATGCTGCCGCCGGGGAGTATCAGCCGTAAGAATCGGAAACACATAGTCTGAATCATTCTCTTGGTATCGCTCGATGATACGGAGCATGCAGGGCAAGAGAGCCACCTGGATGCGCTGTCCCGTCTTATGGCGAGCATAATGGATATAACCATCCTTGAGCTGACCCTTCTTAAGATAAGCTATGTCCACAAAGGGCATGCCCATGGCATAGAAGCTGAAGAGGAAGATGTCTCGCGCCAAGGCTAACTGGGAGCCGTGGGGCAACTCCAGGGCATGGAGCTGCTGGATGTCATCGGGCGAGAGACTGCGCTTTCGGGTCTTCGCTCGCCCTGTAAATACCTGGGCAAAAGGATCATAGTCTGTCTCCATCGCCCGATGATACATCACTCGGAGAGCCCTCATATATGCCGAGATGGTGTTCAGGCAGATGTCTCGTTCAGAGAGCCATCGCTGATAGGCAGTCACTTTATCGACAGTCATCTCGGAGAAAACCCAGTCCTCTCTGCCCAGATATCGAGTCCAGGAGCGGGCAGCCGTCAGGTAATTGCTCGCTGTCTTGTATCTCCCCATCTCTCTTACTCGTTCCACCTCCTGTTTCACCCATTCCCATCCCTTCATCTCATCCGTGTGCAGGGTCTGCTTCTTCTGTTCTTTGCCCCAACTAATTTCTAACTTAAAGTATGCCATAATTGTTTTTTATTAAGAATTAAACCTAAAAATTATACCCAAAGGTATAATACCCTGGGGGATAATTTGTAAACATGAAGCATTTTTCTTAGGAATTTCTTGGTATTTCTCCACCTCGGGGCAAGAGGTGGAGAAACGAGAAGGAAATATAAAACATTATATATTTATTAATTAATTAAACGAGAGAGATTTATGGAAAAAAGACTCATGACGTTTATTGCCTGCCTCTTCCTTAGTTTAGGAATGGCGTTGGCGCAAACTCAAGTTTCCGGAAAGGTCACCTCTTCCGAAGATGGCTCGCCAGTTATCGGCGCCAGCATCAAGGTGGTAGGCACCAATACCGGTACTGTTACCAACATTGATGGTAACTTCTCACTGAACGTATCAGCCAACGCGAAGTTGGAGGTATCGTACATCGGCATGGTCACCAAGACCGTCAAGGCCGCAAAGAACATGAAGATTGTTTTGGATTCAGACAACCACGCTCTTGACGAGGTCATGGTTGTGGCCTTCGGTACAGCCAAGAAGAGCGCCTTTACAGGTTCTGCAGCAGTGGTAGACTCGAAGGAACTGTCGAAGAAAGTCACCACCAATGTGGCAGAGAGCCTCGTAGGTTCAGTGGCAGGCTTGCAGCTCCGTGGACAGTCGGGTCAGCCTGGCACCTCTGCCGTGCAGGGCGACGACCCCTCTTCAGGCATCAAGATTCGTGGTATCGCTTCAATGTATGCTTCTACCAACCCATTGGTTATTGTTGATGGAGCACCTTATCCTGGCAACCTTTCAAGCATTCCGTCTGACGACATTGAGAGCGTGACTGTGCTCAAAGATGCCGCTTCAGCAGCACTCTATGGTGCGCGTGGTGCCGCAGGTGTGATTATCGTGACCACAAAGAGCGGCAAAAACCGCGATGCCGAAATCACGGTAGACGCCAAGTGGGGTGCCAACTCACGCGCCGTGCAGGACTACGACGTCATCACCGATCCTGCAGAATATTATGAGGCTGTCTATGCTGCTACCTATAATAAGTCTTACTATGGTGATGGCCTCTCTGCTTCGGCTGCCAATCTTGCTGCCAACAACACCATGCTCAAAGGTCTGGCATACAATATCTACACCCTGCCCGAGGGTCAACAGCTCATCGGCATGGATGGCAAGATAAACCCCGCTGCCACTCTCGGCCGCATCTTCGAGAAAGATGGCGAGAAATATTATCTCACCGGTGACGACTGGAACAAGGCTGCCTACAAGACCGCGCTCCGTCAGGAGTATAACATCAGTGCTAAGGGCTCTTACGACCGCGGCTCGTTCTATGCCTCTGCTGGCTACCTCAACGACGAGGGCATCATCGACAACTCAAGCTATGAGCGCATCAGCGCACGCATAAAAGCCGACTATCAAGCAAAGCGCTGGCTGAAGCTCGGTGTCAACGCACAGTATGTACACTCCGACACCAAGTCGAGCCCTAACCTCGACGAGAAAATGGGTTCTACAAACATCATGTACTTCGCTTCGCGCATCGCTCCCATCTACCCCATCTACATCCGTAAGGTGGGCGACGATGGCAAACCCTACATCGCTACCGACAAGTATGGCCACCAGCGCTACGACTACGGTCTGCCTGCAGGCTATGGCATGACACGTCCGTTCATGTCTACTGGCAACCCCCTCGGCAGCAACCAGTACAACACCAACGACCTGGGCGTGAACCAGATTAACGGCACATTCATCGCCGACATCAGCTTCACCGACTGGTTGAAGCTCAACATCACAAGCAACGTAAACTATAACACTGCAGAAAGCAGCATCTACACCAACTCGTTTGAGGGTCCTGGCTCTGGCGACAACGGTCGTCTGGAGAAGGGCAACACCAACACTCTGCGCACCAACAACACGCAGTCTTTGACCTTCATGAAGAGCTTTGGCAAGCACAATGTCGATGCGCTCATCGGTCACGAGTACTACAAGCAGCAGGTCAAGTATCTCTATTCGGCAGCCAAGGGCGAGTTCTCACCATACCTGCAAGAGATTTACGCATACGCCAACAAGTTCGACGGCTCGTCTAGCACTAACAACTACAACGTAGAGGGCTACTTCGGCCGCGCACAGTACAACTATGACGGACGCTACTTCGCTTCGCTCTCTTATCGTCGTGATGCCTCTTCTTACTTTGCAAAAGACCACCGCTGGGGCGACTTCTGGTCTGCAGGCGCAGCATGGATTATCAGCAAGGAGCAGTGGTTTAACGTTCCTTTCGTTGACGAACTGAAGTTCAAGGCTTCTATCGGTCAGCAGGGTAACGACAACATTGGTGCCTTTGCTTACACCGACCTTTACACACTTACACCCAACGCCTCTAACAACGGCATGTCGCCCTCGTTCGGTCGTATGGGTAACGAGAACATTACATGGGAGACAACGACCAACTTCAACGCTGGCGTAGAGTTCTCACTGTGGAAGAGCCGCCTCACAGGTTCTATCGACTTCTACACTAAGAAGACCTCCGACCTGCTGTTCTGGCTGTCTATACCTGAGGGCCAGGGAACCCGTGGCTACTATGGCAACCTCGGCGACATACGCAACACCGGTATAGAGCTTGTGCTCTCGGCGGCAGTTATCCGCACAAAGGACATCGACTGGAACATCACCGCCAACCTCTCGCACAACGCAACCAAGATTCTGAAGCTGCCCGCAAGCAAGATGCAGGACAACGGTGGCTTCCGCGAGGCTATGGAGCCGCTGCGCATCCTGCCCATGTGGTATCGTGAGGGCGGTCCGCTCTACAACGCAATGATGCCCGACTATGCTGGTGTCAACGAGAAGGGAGAGGCGCTCTACTGGGTCGATGCCAACATCGCCGAGGGCAAGGCGTCGCAGGTAGCAGCACACGAACACTCTTACACCACCACCGACTATAGCAAGGCCAGCTACTACGAGCAAGGCTCATTGCTGCCTAAGGTGTTTGGCGGTCTGTCTACCAACTTCCGCTACAAGAGCTTCGATGTTGCAATGACCTTCGACTACCAGATTGGCGGCAAGGTATACGACCAACAGTATGCACAGCTCATGCAGACGCCTATCACCTCTGGAGAGAACTGGGGACAGGCCATTCACAAAGACTGGGCAAAGGCATGGAGCACCAACAACACGTCAAGTAACATACCGCGTTGGCAGAACAGCGACAACTATGCCACTTCTATGTCAAGCCGCTTCCTCACCAACGCTGGCTACTTCAACTTCCAGTCGTTCTCTGTAGGCTACACCCTGCCGAAGGGACTGATACCTGAGGTTAGCAAGGTGCGCGTCTATGTGATGGGCGAGAACTTGGCATTCTGGTCAGCACGCAAGGGTCTTGACCCACGCTTCTCATTCCTCGGATCAGGTTATGTAGGCACCTACTCACCCATCCGCAACATCTCTGGCGGCATACAGGTGAGCTTCTAATGTATAGCTGTTGACGAGCAGCAAGCAACGCTTCTTGTTACTTATCTGCTCGTTACAGAAAACAAGAACTTCTTGTCTTGCTAAACAATAAAAAACAAAAAAAAAATTCGCGATATGAATAAAAATATATTTGCATTGGCTGCTGCCGCTCTTGTGGTCTCTACCTCAATGACAAGCTGTATTGAGGAGTATGAACCATCAAAGGGTTATGCATCTATCGATCAGGTGTCAAAGGCACCTACAGCCTACGAGTCGCTTGTGAGCGGTCTTACGTCAACTCTCGCAGGTACATTTATCTATAATGGCGCTAAATACGATGCCGACGACTTTGGATACCCTTCCATGATGATTAAACGCGACATGATGGGACAGGACATCACACCCACAGATGCGTCGGGCAACGAGTGGTTTGCATCCCAATATACTGCCAGCGTGGCCCTCGGACCACAGTATGCTAACTGCCAGATGCCCTGGACCTACTATTATGGTTGGATAAAGAGCTGCAACAACGTGCTCAAGAGCTACGGTGGCGACAACGTGACAGAGAACCATTACACTGGTGTGGGCATAGCTTATGCTCTCCGCGCAATGTATTATCTTGACCTCGTGCGCACTTACGGTGCCGAGACCTACGCCAAGAACAAGCAGGCAGAGACAGTGCCTATGGTCACAGAGAAACAGTTGGCCGACATGACCAAAAACCCGCGCATGACCAATGAGGCTGCCTTCGCCTTCATCCTCTCCGACCTTGACCAGGCAGAGAAATATCTCGCCAACTATCAGCGCACCGACAAGACCACTCCCGACCTCAGTGTGGTGTATGGTCTGAAGGCACGCGCCTACCTCACCATGGAGGATTGGCCAAACGCCGAGAAATATGCTAAACTCGCTATGGCAGGCTACAGCGTGATGACGGGCGCACAATATACCGACTACGAGACGGGCTTCAACACACCTAACGACGCGTGGATGCTGTGCGTGCAGTATAAGGCAACCGACGACAACATTAAGCTTAACGATGGCGACTCGTCATGGGGCTCAAAGATGATTACCGAGAATGGTATGCTCGACAAGCCTGATGCCAGCTGTGGCTATGCTGCCAACTATGGCAAGCCACTGTTCATCGACCGTCATCTGTTCGAGACAATACCTGCCACCGACTGTCGTAAAAAGTGTTTCGTCGACTTCTCTGCCGACGACGCAGCAACGGAGGACGAGCTTTACTCTATACTCAGTGCCAACACACAGAACCCCGAGCTGCTCGCTATGAACAAGCCTAAGTTCGGCGGCTTGGAGGTGAAGTTCCGCTCTACAGGTGGCGCCGACGGCCGTTACAACAAGTATGTGGGCTTCTGTGTGGCTGTGCCGCTTATGCGTGTGGAGGAGATGAAACTCATCCAGGCAGAGGCTGTAGGCATGCAGAACGGTCGTCAGGCAGAGGGCATCAGCCTGCTCACCACCTTTGCCAAGCAGCGCGACGCCAGCTACGAGTATGGCAAGCACAACGAGGCATACGGCAACACGGCTACCTCTGCTTTCCAAAACGAGATTTGGTGGCAGCGCCGCGTAGAGTTCTGGGGTGAGGGTCTGTCGATGTATGACATCAAACGCCTACAGAAGGGCATCATCCGTAGCTACGCGAACACCAACCATGTGGATGGCTACCAGTGGAACACCACCACCACACCAGATTGGATGAACTGGTGTATAACCAACGGCGAGTGCAACTACAACACTGCTTGCACCAACAACCCGACACCATCGGCTCCGAAAGGCAACTCACCAGAGTATGTGTGGTAACAAATGGTTGTGATTCAATCGCTAAGGTTTAGTAACAAAATTGTTCAAACAAAAAATTGACAACAACGATGAAAAAATATATTTTTGGATTGATGGCTGTCGCTGCAGCGATGTTCATGGCATCGTGCTCTGCCGATGAGGGCACAGAGCCGGGCGGCGACTCAAAGGCTTATGTGATGACCAACACTTCAGTGTGGCTCCGCCACTCGATGCCGACGCCGATTTCAAGGTGCGCGTGTCTACAAACTCTGCCACCGAGAGTGCATACATTCTGCTCGAGAAACATGCCGACTACTCCAAGCACATTGCCGAGATGGGCAAAGACGCCTACAACGACTATGTGGTGAAGAACGGCGGTGTGGTGAAAGGAGTGAAAGGCCAGTCAGAGGTAGACACTCTGTTCTACGGACTGAAGGGCAAATACATGGCCACTGTGGTGGCTGTCAACGCTAAAGGTCAAGTACAGGCTGCCGACAGTGTGTCGTTCACCGGTATCACTTGGAACAAGGTGTGCGATGGCAAATATTACTTCAGCGAGAAGATTGCCGAAATCATGGGCAAGGAGTCGGCCGACTGCGAGCTCGATGTCGACGCCAACAATCCTTCAAGCTACCGTATCAAAAACGTCTACGGAAAGGGCTACAACGTGAAATTCAAAAAGGCGACGTTGCAAGGCACCGATGAGGAAGGCAAGACGTTTAACTACATCTTAGTGCCTAAGTTCTCGACAGGCTTGACCTACAAGACACTCGGCACGCTCTACATGACCGATGCCTACTCACTCACCAGTAATCAAGGCTTACTCGACAACGGCATCTATGCCAACAACAGCATCTTTATCTACGCTGTTTACAGTGTGAGTGCAGGCAATGTGTCGGTGCAGAAGTATGACGAGTTTGTACCCAACAATTAAAATGCTGTTGGATTTTAAAACATTGTTTTAAGCAATTCTTGAAAACTTATATTTATTCAGTTCTTTTATATTCTGAATAAATCTTCTAAATAACAATTGAGGACGGACTACCAGTGATGGCAGTCCGTCCTTTTTGTGTGTTAGGCATGAGCATTGTCTAACGGGTGAAAGTCCCGAGCAAGCCCAAATAGCGGGAATTGCATAGTCAAAGGCAAATGACCAATCCTAACAATACTCAGGCTGGTCAAAACCGTTTGCCACTTCGTTTGCCTTATGGTTCAAGCGATGTTCTTTCAAACCCTAACGTGAAGGAAGCTTTCGGTTCAGGAAATGATGCCGGTAGGTATATCTTCACAGAAAATGTATGGTGGGCTGGTGGTAACCGTTAATCGGCTACTTACAAGTATCACATAAAATAAATTAAGGTGTACCCTTTTATTGCCATCGGGCAGTAGGGGGTACACCTTTTTTTGAGGTTTATAAAAAAATGATGCATAGGTCTCTTCAAGAGATGCATCATACAATACATATATAATAAGGTGTATCCTTATTGCTCAACACAATGGGCAAAGGGATACACCTTTTTCTTTTTATCTCTCTCAAGCATTTTCGACCTGTATGGTTGAAACAATTTTATATCTCCTCGCAAACCACCATTTCCGCTCCGCGGTAGATAACCACCAGCTTGCGGAGCTTTGTAGTCTTTACTGCCTCTCTGACCGTATCACTGTCCGCATAGCGAGAGATTTGAGCTGAAGCCTCCTCGAAGAGCTTTTTCACTTGCTCATCTGTGGTTTGGCTCTTGCAATATTTCAACTCGATGATATATGAATCTACCATGTCCTTGTAGATGTCACAGAGCGGAGAAAGGAAGATGTCGGCATAGCCGCCGTCATTGTCCAGCTCAGAGATAGGGCGATAGAACTTGTTCTGGCTTGTCATCGCCAAGGTGAAGCCATGCACGAAAGCCTCTCCCTTCTGCTTGTCTCGCTGGGAGGAGTACTTCTTCAGGCAGTCGGCTATATACTCAAAGTATGGCTTGAATTGTCCATCGTATGCCAGTTTGCTCTCCAGTTTACCCTTGCTATATCTATCATATACCAAGTCGTTCTCCTTGTAGGTGTCGAGCAGGTAGGTGTACATCTGGTCACGCACCACCTCATTCGGGATGATGAACTTGGTCTCACCCTTGTATGTTCCGTCTATCGTCACCATGCCGAAATAGAACAGCAGGCTGAGGAAGTTGTCTGGGTCGTTGATTCGCTCGGCAGGGAAGTTCTCGTTGAGCGTACCTATCACGAATCCCTGGGTTACCAACTGCTGGATGATGCTAGCGTCGTGGGCGAACTCCTTGTCGTGGCGGATGAGCATTCGCAACTTGTCATAGTCGATACGGATGTTGGTCTCTACCATGGAGTCGGGGATGTCGTACTCATTATCTATATAGTTGCTAATGAAATTGAGCACCATCACGGAGTTGTACATCGTGGTCTTGCCATAGCTCTTGACGGCAAAGCAATAGTTGTCGTACCAAGGCTTCATCACCTTGATCAGCTCATCGGTGGTGTGATTGAACGGCAGGACGCTGCGGTAATAATCCAGCATCTCTCTGACTTCTTCTTCCGTGAAGCCCGTCATCTCATTGAATTTTGGGCTTAGGGAGTAGTTGGTTCCGATGTTGAATCCGCTGGTCAGGTCATCCATGGTCACAGGGCTTACTCCCGTGACGAACACTCTGCCCAGGGTATTGCCAGCCGCACCCTTGATGGTGTTGAAGAACTGGCGCAAGTATCCCTCTCCGTGGGTCTGGTTGCGATACCTCATAAGATGCTCCTCATGGGCAAGAATCATGTTGGTGAAGTTGTCGTACTCATCGATGAAGAGATAAATCTTCTTTCCTACCTCTTGGCATTTCTGGCAAAGAAATCTCAGTTGAGACACTGCATCTGTTAACTTTTCCATTCCTTCCTTGGTATTGGCAGGAAGAATATGTGCATAGATGTCGCAGAAGAAATTGAATACAAGGCGACAATGGTTGTCCAGTCCATTCTTATAATCATCCAATCCTGCTGCCACCTCGGCAAAATTGAGGTGGATGATGAGATATGTATTATGCTCTGGTGTAGGATTCTGCCCGATGTATAGCTTGCCAAAGATTTTCTCAAACTTGTCTTTCTTATTGATGTCATAGTAATTCTCAAGCATAGAGAGGGTAAGTGTCTTGCCGAAACGGCGAGGGCGAATGAAGAAGAAATACTTGTTGGATTCTTCTATTTGCTCTATGAAAGGAGTCTTGTCCACATAGTAACAATCCTCTTTTATGACATCCTCAAAATTCTGCATGCCGTATGGTATGCGCTTGCGATAAATGCGCTTTGGTCTTACTATCATAACTCAGTTTGATTATTCGTTTTTGAATCTGATGGCAAAGATAATACTTTATCTCCTAATCTCCAAAACTTTTCCCGAAAAACTTCTACCATTACAGCTAGAACATTTTCAACCATACAGGTCGAATTCTTTCAGTAGCCAAGTCTTGCCAACTTGTCTTGCACCTTCCAGTATGAGTGGCTTCCTTCCGTGACTGTCTTTCCATTTTAACAATTGGGATATAAGTAGTCTTTCCATACGCTAAAAATTATGTTTTGGCAAAGATACTAATAAACAGTGAATTACGCAAGTAAAATCACATTTTCCTAAGGACTTTTAAGTATATTTATCACATTTTCCTAAGGACTTTTAGGGGCTTAAATCGAGAAATCTGTCGTAATCTCAGAAAAAAAGCAAGATTACGACAGATTTTTATGAATTTTCTCTTTAATCAGAAACGCTTACGGCTGTGATAGGCACGATGCGGAAGTTGTCCAGTGGAGATTCCCTTTATACCTTATTATATATATATTTAGTATTCGTATAGCTTGATGTGGAGTATTTTGTTGTCTCCACATGAGATGCGGGCATGGCGCCCCTGGTGGTCCTGATCGCCATTATCACGACGGATAAACTGTAATTTGCCGTTTTTGTCTATTTCAACCTGGTCAACATATCCGATACCGATACGCTTACCTTTGAAGGTTGTGGCTTGTTTCTTTGTTTCGCTTCCACCGTTGTCTACAAATCCGTCCTCACCGAGTTTCTTTTCTTCAGCTTGCGCTTTTTCAGTCTTGCTTTGGAAGACTACGACGATTCCATTACCTGCTATGATGTATTCGTTCTTGGCTAGTTTCACGATTAAGCCACCGCCTTCTGGCCATTTACTTCCATCTGTAGCGCGAGGATCCCATGGTAGCGTGAAGAAATGACGGCAGGTCATGGTAATATCTCCATCTTCAATGATGCGCTCTTTATCTTTCTGGTCGAAGAGTAATCCCCAGTTTTTTCCCTTTCCCTGATGCTGAAGCAGGATAGGAGAGAGTTGGCCGATAACCTTATATGAACGTCTGAGACTGTTCTTCACCTTGTAGTTAGCTTCATTGAGAGCAAACGGACTGAAACTGATGGCATCTGTTTCACCAAAGGTATAGTAAGCCTTTACGCCACTGTTGGCATCGCACTTCACTTCTGGAGTGAAGAAAGGATTGTCAGCACGCTTGTATTTCTCTACCCATCCCTTGTAACCGGTATCATAGATGTCTGGTGCAAAGATGTCGATACTTGGTGCGCCGCATTTCCAGATATCAATCAGATGGGCAAGTGGTCCGGCAGAAGGATATTCGCCTGGTTTTCTGCCACGGCTGTTCATTGCTGCATTTACATACATCGGAATATTGTAGATGGCTTTGCCTGCTGAGGCTAGCTGCTCTACATACTTGGCATAGTAATATGCTTGGAATTTCTCGTCAGCATAACGGTCTGTTCCGAAAACTTCTGCCCATGTACCTTTCTTCTTGAGCTTGAGTGCCTTGAGCAATGAAGCAGGAACGGGTTGTCTGTAAGCTTTTTCGGCAAGAGGAGAATGGTCGCGGGCAGATTCGAGCATGCCGATTTCGTTTTCTACCTGCATCATGATAACGGTATTCTCCTGACTGTCTATGGCTTTAATGTGCTTCATCAGTTCGCAGAATGCTCGTTTGTCTGCTTGAAGCAGGTTGTCGCTGAAGGCAGTGCATATCTCCAATGGCTTGCCATTCTCGGTGAGTGAACGAGGGAAACGCTTGGTGTTTTCCTTTACCCATAGTGGTGCATAGCAGCTCATGGAGTTCTTCCAGGCACCAAACCATAGGAAGACAATCTTCAAGTCATGCTTACGGGCAGTTGTGATGACGCTGTCTACAAGTGCGAAATCATATTTGCCCTCATTAGGTTCTACAAATTCCCAATATGCAGGAACGAAGACAGAGTTGACTCCGCTATTCTTCATCTGTTTCAATGCTTTCCTGATGTCGGCAGGACTTGTTGCTGCTGAGTTGCTCAATTCGCCAGCCAGGAGAAGCATCGGCTTGTCATTGACAACAAGCTGGGTTGCAGAGCCTTGCTTCTGCAGTTTCACTCCAGCTTGTATGTTGATGCAGCATAATAATGCAAGAAAAGATAATACGATCTTATTCATAGATCTTCATTTTAGAAAAGGTTTGAAAATACTTGAGACAGGTATTGCGCCATTCCTTTGCATTCTCCAATTGTACATTGAGCAGAGAGTCTGTATGTTGCCATTCCTGCTCATGCCCCTTCATATACTGTTTGGCTGAGGTGTGCCAGAAGTCGCGATATACTTCAACCATCGCCACACCCATGTTGTACTTCATGCAGAGCTCCTGCCAGAGGGTGCTTCCTGATTTCATCTTGTAATCCCAAGCTACATGATGGAACCATAGGAGATATTCTTCAGGACAGGTCTCGATGTTATCATACAGACTGCGATAGGGTTCTGGGTACTGACCGACAGCATCTGTGCCCTTGGATGAACGGTCGAAACCTACACCCTGAGCATCAGCCTTGTGATAGTAGACCGGACACCATTCCAAAGGATAACTTGCGATGAAACCATCTGGCTCCGGACCGTAGTGGTGGTCGAACTTGAAGATGTGGTGCAAACCCAAAGGCATCATATAGTTGACGCAAGCTTCGCGCGAAGTCATCATCATCATCTCTACCGGCTTGGTAAATTTCTCGTCCTGGTTTTCGTAGGTCTGTACGAGCCATTCGTGAGCAATCTCCTCGGCTGTAAGTGAAGGATTCCATGCCAATCGGCCAAAAGCATACCAGTTAGCCTGAGAGAAAGGATGACCGCACCAGTTGGCATCATCACCGATATTGGCTACACCTGAGATTCCAACCAGTCTGTCTGGATTAACAAAGCCAAAGAATTCCTTCCACATAGGAGCTAGATAGGTGAGGTGCTTAGACTGACCAAGATATTCCTGGGTAATCTGAAGTTCTGCTATCTGAGGAGTCTGTTTGATGTTGTCGAAGATAGGAGCGTATGGCTCACGTGGCTGGAAGTCGAGCGGACCGTTCTTTGACTGGAGGATTACATTGTCACGGAACTTTCCATCCATACCTTTGAATTCGCTGACAGCTTGCTTCACACGGTCTTCTCCTTTATGATTAGCACCATATACAAAGCTTCGCCACATGATGATGCCTCCGTATGGTTTGACGGCATCGGCAAGCATGTTGGCTCCATCGGCATGTGTGCGTTGGTAGTCGCCAGGACCAGGCTGTCCTTCAGAATTGGCTTTTACGAGGAAACCGCCAAAGTCAGGGATGGTAGCATATATCTCTTTTGCCTTCTTCTTCCACCACTGCTGAACCTTCTTATCCAGTGGGTCTGCAGTCTTGGTGTAGCCTAAAGCCATAGGCGAAGCGAAGTTGATGCTGAGGTATACCCGGATACCATAAGGACGCAGGATGTTGGCGATGATCTTCACCTTGTTAATATATTCTGCGGTCATCATCTTTGGCGATGCGTTTACATTGTTCAGTACGCTTCCGTTGATACCCAAAGAGGCGTTGGCACGGGCGTAGGTGATGAGACGGTCGTGCAGACTCTTGCTGATGCTGCCGCCCTTACCGTTTTTGCCGAGTTTGATTTCTTCCCATTTGAAGATGCTCTTTCCGGCATAGCCACGTTCAATGCTGCCATCGAGATTATCCCAATGGTTGAGAATGCGGAGACCCACTTGTGGTTTCTCGGTCTCATCGATAGCTTTGCTGAAGTTCTGCTGATTGCCGCTACCTGTGTTGTAGGCATCAGTGTTCTGAAATCGAATTAACTCGTAGGCACCATAGAGCAAACCGATAGGATTGCTGGCGGTGATAGTTGCTTCGTACTGAATGTTGTCGCCTTGCTGGGCAGGACGGGCGTAGATGTTATAGCCCTCGCCCAGGTTGAGACTCTTGTCTATCTTGAGCTCAACATTCTTGCCACGCCAGTTGTTTTCTAACTCCTGCTTGGCAATCTTGGCTGTTGCATCATCAGGCAACTGTGAGATGACTTGGCATGAGTTAGCATACTGCTTTCCGAGCCATAACTGTGAACCATCACTCTGTGCAGAAACATGGAGTGATGTAAGTACCGTAAATAATAAAATGAGGTATTTCTTCATATCTTTGCAGATCGTTAGTTTGTATTGTTATTGTTTCTGCTGCAAAGATACGAAAAAATACCTTTTATATATATAGCGGTCGTTTATTTTTCATTTCTCTTTGTTTCAGCATACTCGCTAGGCGACATGCCATAGTGTTTTTTGAACACGGTAGAGAAGTGGGTCTGGTTGTTGAAACCTACAGAGTAGGCTACCTGCGTGATATTAATCTGCCCCTCTTCGATGAGTCGTGCCGCCTGTTCCAGTCGGAGGTTACGGATAAATTCTCCGGCAGAAACACCAGCAATCTCCTTCAGCTTACGGTGGAGCTGTGCACGGCTGATACCTACCTCCTCGGTAAGTTTCTCTACATTGAGGTCGGGATCGGCAAGGTGCCCGTTGATATATTTCATCACGCGTTCCATCAGGGCATCGTTATTGCCCTTTACCTGAATCTGCTCAATCTTCGCCTTCTGGCCCTGTGCTCCGCTGTATTTGCCGCGGATACGTCGCACATTATCCACCAGGTTGTCGATAAGAATATGCAACTCTTCCATGTCGAAAGGCTTTGCCAGGAAAGCATCGGCTCCTCTGCGAAGTCCCTCCAACCGGTGTTCCACCTCGCTCTTCGAGGTGAGCAGGATGACAGGAATATCGCTGATGTTGCTGTTGCTCTTGATGTTCTTGAGCATGGTGATTCCATCCATCTCCGGCATCATCACATCGCTTATCACGAGGTCGTACTTGCCGGTGAGCAGCATCTTCAAACCCTCCTTGCCGTTGCAGGCACGCTCAAAGCGGTACCAGTCGCTCAGTTCGGTCTTGATGTATTGGGCAATCTCGCTGTCATCGTCAACTATCAGGATATTGAAGTTGCGGTTGGCCTGTACTTTCTTTTTGGTAATCTCCTGCTCCTTCTTGTCTTCTTCTTCCAGTATCTCGCCTGGCTGCAGATGGCTGTTGCCCAGCGGAATGCTTACTTCGAAGCAGGAACCCTTGATGCCGTCGGTACGGTTGTAGGCCTTGATCTTGCCTCCGTGCATTTCTACAAATGCCTTACAGAGGTTGAGTCCGATACCGGTTCCTTCGATATGGAGACCGCTGCTGTTGTTTCCCTGATAGAAACGTTCGAAGAGGCGGTCAGTCTTCTCTTCCTTCAGTCCGATGCCTGTATCTTCTACCCTGATGGTGGCATTCTTTTCGTCTTTACCTATGATAACAGTAATCTTTCCGCCATCAAAGGTATACTTCATGGCATTGGAGAGCAGGTTGGAGATAACCTTGTCGAAGTTGATGCGGTCTATCCAAACCTTCAGCTTGCCTTTATCGCTGCTGAGGCTTTCGTCTTCTTTGAGCTCAAGGGTGATGTTGCGCTCCTGTGCATTGAAGCGGTAGAGCGATACGATGCCATGCAGGAAATCCTTGAGCGGAGTCTCCTGGCAATGGAGATGCATCTGGTTCTTGTCTATCTTTCGCTCATCAAGTATCTGGTTTACCAGGAGCAGGAGACGCTGGGCATTGCGGTCGATGGTATCGATATCCTGTTTGCTTTCGGCATCTGTTAATCTTGTTTTCAGCTTGTTGAGCGGTCCCATGATCAATGTCAGCGGCGAGCGGATATCGTGGGTGGCATTAATGAGGAACTGCATCTTGGTCTCTTCCAGGTCTGCCTTGCGGCGGCGCTCGTATGTATAGATAACATACAGGATGACGCTTGCTGTGATCAGGATATAGAGGAGATATGCCTCGGGTGATGCATACCAAGGGTCGCATACCTTGATGTTGATGATGGTAGGATTCTTGGAATATCTGCCATTGCTGGTAGCTCTCACCTCCAGCGTATAGTCGCCCGGTTTTAACTTGTTGAATGCTACGGCATTGGCGCCTTCATTGGTGCTGTTCCATTTGCCGTCGTTGATGCGGTATTGGAAACTGATATTATCGGTGTTCCTGTAGTTGAGCAGCGAGAACTCCAGAGTGAATGAATTCTGGAAGTAAGGAATGCTGAAGTCTTTGACCATACAGTTGATTGGCTTTCCGTCGATGATGAAGTTGGTGAGATGTACATCTCCCAATTCCATCTTCTTGGCTCTGACAACGTCAGGATAGAAGGTTGTGATACCGTCACTGGTTCCGAAGGCGATAAGATCGCTGGCGGTATGCATGGAAGAGCCCAGCACGTACTCACGGGTAGTAAGTCCGTTGCCGTTGATGTGCCCGATAAACTGTCTGTTCTTCTGTTCATACTGCCAGATGCCCATGGTTGTACTTACCCACAAGTCACCCTTCTGGTCTTTGATGATGCTGCAGACCTGCTTGCCTTTCAATGCTTCCGCATGAGGGAAGTTCTTCGTCTTGTTGCTCTTTCTGTCAAACAGATAGAGTCCTTCTTCGGTACCGATGATAATATCGCCGTTCTTTCCTTCGCAGATACCATTTGCCTGTCTGTCTTTCAGAATGTTGAGCCATCCGAAATCCTTGAAACTGAGCGTTCGGGTATTGAGACAGGAAACTCCATTAGAGGTTCCTATCCATAAATGGCCTGTATGATCGAGCGCCATGCTTCGCACCCAGTCGTTGCAGAGAAATCCTTTATCGCCTCTTTGCTGCATATTCAGAATGGTAACCTTGCCGCTTTCCACATTATATATATATAGGCCTTTGCTGTATACAGAAATGTAAAGGTTGCCCTGTGCATCGTCGGTCATACAGTAGATGCCGGCGCTGGTAAAGGTGAGTTCCTGCTGGTATGTACCTGTATGAGGGTTGTAGCTGTAGAGTGCGCTGCCATTGCTGATCCAGTAATCGCCACGTCGGTCTTTATAGATGATGCAGGTACCTGCAGGTGACTGAGGGTGGGCGATAATCTTGCCTGAAGCGTCAAAACAGAACACACCACTGTTCTGTACCGTACACCATGTTTCACCATTTTCGCCTTGTGCAATAGATGAAACGCTGCTGCCGATGATGTAGTTCTGTGCAGAGAAACTCCAGCTGTTGAAAGCCTGCTGGCGCTGGTTAATCAGGTACAGACCTTTCTTATAACAGCCTATCCAGAGATTGTTGTCCTTATCTTCGATGATATCGTTGACGAAGGCGGTAGCCAGATTGAAACTGCTGTTGCTGTTCTCCAACTGTTCTACCCTGTTGCTTCCCTTTCTGATCATGAGAACACCATGTTCAGAGGTGCTGATATAGAGGTTGCCTTCGTGGTCGAAGGTAGCATTGTTGAGGGTTACATTATTCTGATAACCGCCAAAGTCGTAGCCGGCATCAGCGATGCGGCCTGTCCGGTAATCATAATAGACGATGCCATACATACAGACGATGAGCATGGTCTGCGGGCGATGCTGGATGAAAGCCACAGGTGCTCCGCATGGCGATTTGAAGTCTTTGCGCTGCACCTTGCCTTGTTTCTTGATGAAACGGGTGAAGATAGAAAGGTGGCTACTCTGCCAGAGATAATGATGCTTATCTTCGTAGATATGGGTAAAGAATACATCAGAATCGCGCTCAGCGTATTGCCTTTCCTGTCTGATAGTGAAAAGGTCGTCTGTTCCTTTCTGGGTATTTCTGTCTTTTACAGAATAGAGACCATATCCTGCAGTACCCAGCAGGATATCGCCATTGTGACTTTCTACCATAGAATAGATACGTGGCTTTCTGCCATCAGGAAACTGGAGACGGGTGAAATCGTTCGTCTCATAATTATAGCGCATCAGTCCCTTGGCACTACCTATCCATAGGTTACCTTTCTTATCTACCAGCAGGTCGGAGATAATGTTGTCAGTAATGGAGGTTGTGTCTTCTTCGTTGTGCAGATAGTTGGTAAAACGGTAGCCGTCAAATTTGCTGAGTCCGTATTCGGTTCCCACCCAGATGTATCCGTATTTATCCTGCACAATGCAGTTGATAAGCGAACTTGACAGTTTGCCCGATGTGAAGAGTTCACCACTGTCAGCCCATACCATGAGCGAGATGGTGATAGCGAAGAGTGCCGTTAGGCAATGTCTGATATGCTTCATATTTCCTGTCCGTTTTCTTGTTTAAAATAGGTTGTTACGGCTGCAAAAGTAACAAAAAACAATGAAAGAAACAAATTCTAATGCAACAAAATGTTTCATTTCTTTTTGTTTCTTTATCTTTTTGCGCCCTTTTTGCAGGTATGAAACAAATAGAAAAGTAATGGCAACTATTAAATACCTGTTATTTCATTACTTATTAGTAAATTTGCATCGTCAACAACAATAGAAACATTAAAAGCATCATAATAACAATAAAATGAATAGACAAGCAATCAAAATATTATCGCTGGTGCTCGTATTGGCTACGTCAAGTTCTGTAGCTTTTGCCCAGAAGGTATGGAAAGGATCTTGGGCTACTGCAGTGGAATGGACTGGTAAAGGAGATATGCCTAAGGAAAGCTTGAGCAACCGTTCTTGCCGACAGATAGTTCATGTATCTTTTGGCGGAGAGGAACTCAGAGTGAAGCTCAGCAACGAGCAGAGCAAGGAGCCGGTAGAAATCAAATCGGTGTATATTGCAGATACTGATAAGAACAGCAACTGGTTTGTGAATGGTAAGACCGTGAAGTATCTCAAGTTTAATGGCAAGAAGAATGTAACCATTGCTCCTGGCAAGGCTATCTTCTCTGATGATTTGAAATATGCCTTGAAGAGTGGACAGCGCCTCACGATTACCATCGACTATGGCAAGCAGACTCCAGTGAATGCAACATCCCATCGTGGTTCGCGTACTACCTCTTATATAGTAAACGGTTTGCATCGTACTCCTAAACCGATGGATAAGAGTTTTGATGATGGCGAGGCGGTGGATCACTGGTACAATCTTTCTGCCATTGATGTGAAGACCGATAAGGCTACCCCTGTGGTAGCTATCCTCGGAAACTCTATTACTGATGGCCGTGGAAGTACTACTAACCACCAGAACCGCTGGACCGATTTCCTCTCGGATGCCCTGAATGCAGAGAAGCCATACGGCGTATTGAATCTTGGAATCGGTGGCAACTGCGTGGTGCAGGGCGGATTGAGCGAACCAGCCATGAAACGTTTCGACCGTGATATCCTGGGACAGACAGGTGTAGATAAGCTCATCATCTTCGAGGGAACCAACGATATCGGTTGCTGCGGCGGAAATTATGAGCATGTAACAGATACCCTGATTGCCTGCTACAAGGTGCTGATAGCGAAAGCCAAGGCAAAGGGAATCAAGGTGTATGGCGGAACCATCACCCCAACCAAGGGAAACGGCTGGTATTCTTACTGGCATGAGGCGATGCGACAGACCGTGAACGAATGGATCAGAAAAAGTGGTGCCTTCGACGAGGTCATCGATTTCGATGAGCTGACCCGCGATCCGAAAGACCCTCAGCGTCTGAAGGCTGAGTATTCTGACGACTGGCTGCATCTCAATCCGAAGGGATATGAGGCAATGGGCAAGTTTGCCGCAGAGAAATTGAAGTAAATATATTATATGCATCTTTTATGTTATATATATAATAAGGTGTAAACTTAATGACAGAATAAAATATGGAACAGACATCTGTAACACAGGAATCTAAGGGATTCTACAAACTGAATTGGCTACAACGCATCGGATTCGGATCTGGAGACTTGGCGCAAAACCTCATCTACCAGACCATCTGCATGTATCTGTTGTTCTTCTACACCGACATCTATGGACTTAATCCTGGTGTTGCTGCCACCATGTTCTTGGTGGTTCGCTTGGTCGATGTACTCTGGGACCCGTTGGTAGGAACTTATGTAGATAAGCATAATCCACGTTGGGGTAAGTATCGCTCTTATCTCGTCCTGGCGGGTTTGCCACTCACCTTACTTGCCATCCTCTGTTTTTGGAATGGTATGGAAGGACAGACAGAAACCATCAAACTTATCTATGCCTATGTAACATACGTAGGCTTGTCAATGCTCTATACATTGATTAATGTACCTTACGGAGCCTTGAACTCTTCGCTGACTCGCGATACAGACGAAATAACCATTCTCACCTCTGTACGTATGTTTATGGCAAATGTGGGTGGACTCTGTGTATCGGCAGGTGTTCCAATCCTGGTAGCGATGCTCGCTGCAGCCAAGGATCTTCCTATTGAGATGGCGCTCTTCATGGGTTTGGGCTCTTTGCCATCTTTCATCTTTATGCCACTCGTTCCTGCCATCAAGAAAAAGGTGGGCAAGAAGAATATGTTCTATATCTTCCTTACTGTGGCTATCGTGGGTATGGCGATGCTTTATATCATCAGCAAGATGGGACCTGTAAAGGATCATATCACGCTGGTTTATATCGCTCAGTTCATCAAATCAACAGGCGTAATCGTAGCTACAGGATATATGTGGGCTCTGATTCCAGAGGTTATCTCTTTTGCAGAATATACCAGCGGCAAGCGTATTGCCGGTATTGTAAATGCCTTGACCGGTATCTTCTATAAGGCAGGTATGGCTCTGGGTGGTGTTATTCCTGGTGCAGTTCTTGCATGGACCGGTTATCAGGCAGCAGCTGCTCAGGAGGGCAACTCTCTTCCTACCGACAGTAATGCTTGGTTTGTTGCCATGCTGATTTTTGCCCTGGTAGGTTTCGCCCTTCTGGTATTCTGCTTTACCCAAACCAAGGAGCGTGTGGTAATGGATGAGAAGGAAACCAAGAATGTAAAGGTGAGCGACCTGTGGACAGAATTCTTCCATAACCGTCCTCTCCGTATCGTGGCGCTCTTCTTCATTACAGCCTTCGCCATGATGTCGGTAGGTAATGCTGCCGGTGCTTACTTCATGAACGATTTGGAGCAGCAGACTCCTCTGGCACAGGAAGGTATCCGCTGGCTGGTATGTGTGATTCCTGCCATCTTGCTGGGCTTGGCGATGTTCATCATCTCTAAATATGAGTTGACCGATGAGGTTATCGACGACATCAACAAGAAGATTGAGGCCCGACACAAGGAAGAAAACTAGAGACTATAATTATTAACGAGAAAAATAGATATAAGATATGAAAAAGATCACAACTCTGGCACTGGGGCTGATGCTTGCTTCAACAGCTTTCGCTCAAAAAGCAAACTCAGCAGCTCAAATCCCAACATTCCAGGAAACTATGGGTAAGTACTTCCTGGTAGGTGCTGCCGTTAATACCGATTTGCCTAATGGACAAGACCCTGCAGGTGAGGAAGTAGTGAAGAAACAGTTTAACCAGGTAGTTGCCGAAAACTGTATGAAGGGTGAGAAGAATCATCCGGAGGTGAATCGCTTTGATTTCACTGATGGCGATAAACTCGCTGACTGGGCAGAGAAGAACGGCAAGACCTTGATAGGGCATTGCCTGGTTTGGCATTCTCAGCCACCTAAGTGGATGTTTACCGATGCTAAGGGTAATCTGGTAAGCCGTGAAGTGCTTATCGGCAGAATGTATAACCATATTATGAATGTGGTTACTCATTATAAAGGTAGAGTAAAGGGTTGGGACGTTGTGAACGAGGCTTTCGAGGATGATGGCTCTTACCGCAAGTCTTTATATTACAAGATTATCGGTCCGGAGTTCATCGAACTGGCTTTCCGCTTTGCTCATGAGGCTGATCCAAACGTAGAACTCTACTACAATGATTATTCTACTTCGAAGCCAGCCAAGCGAGAGGCTATCTGCAAACTGGTTCGCGATTTGAAGGCTAAGGGTCTCCGTATCGATGCAGTAGGTATGCAGAGCCACAATGGTTTTGATTATCCTGATTATGCTGAGTATGAGAAGAGCATCGAGGCTTTTGCTGGTGAAGGCGTGAAGGTGATGCTGACGGAGTTGGATATGAACATGCTTCCTAATCCGGAAGGATTCGGCGGAGCGGAAATCAGCCAGAAGTTTGAACTTCAGAAAAAGTACAATCCATACGTGAAGGGACTTGACAAGAAGGCACAGAAGCTCTTCAACCAGCGTTATCTCGATCTCTTTAAGATTGTAGAGCGTCACAAGGATGTCATCAGTCGTGTTACCTTCTGGGGTGTCAACGATGGTCACTCTTGGTTGAATGGCTGGCCTATCCCTGGCAGAACCAACTATCCACTGCTCATCGATCGTAACAACAATGTGAAGCCAGTGGTGAAGGAAATCGTCAATCTCTTTAAGTAAAATCTCTTTAGATAATATTGTACATCTCTTAAAATAATAAACAACAATGAAAGCAAGATATTTGTTCCCAAAGGATTATATGGCAGATCCATCTGCCAATGTGTTTAACGGTCGTCTGTATGTTTACCCATCTCATGACTGGGATAGCGGCGAAAGCTTCGACGATGATGGCGGTCACTTCCAGATGAAAGACTATCATGTTCTCTCTATGGACGATGTGATGGAAGGTGAGGTAACCGATCATGGTGTGATTCTCGACGTGAAGGATGTGCCATGGGCTGAGAAGCAGATGTGGGACAACGATGTAGTAGAGAAGGATGGCAAGTACTATCTCATCTTCTCTGCCAAGGATTATAATGGCGTGTTCCATCTCGGTGTGGCTGTGGCTGATAAGCCTGAAGGTCCTTTCGTTCCGAATGCCGACCCAATCCGCAAGTCATACAGCATCGACCCTTGCGTGTTCAAGGATGATGATGGCAAGATTTATTGCTACTTCGGTGGTATCTGGGGCGGTCAGCTTCAGTGGTACAAGGACAACAAGGCACTGAAGGATGAGCATCTTCCAGAGGGCAAGGAGAATCCGTTGCCATCTCGTGTAGCCATGATGACGGATGATGTGCAGCAGTTTGCAGAAATGCCAAAGCCTGTTGTCATCGTTGACGAAAAGGGTAATGTATTGCCAGCTGATGATCCACATCGCTTCTTCGAGGCCAGCTGGATGCATAAGTATAAGGGCAAGTATTACTTCAGCTACTCTACCGGTGATACTCATTATCTCTGCTATGCTGTAGGTGATAATCCTTATGGTCCGTTCACTTACAAGGGCGTCATCCTGGAACCGGTAGTAGGTTGGACAACCCATCACAGTATCTGTGAGTACAAGGGACAGTGGTATCTGTTCCATCACGACTGTGTGCCATCAAATGATACAACCTGGCTTCGCAGCGTAAAGGTGGCTCCTCTCTTCTATGATGAGGATGATAACATCTTGCCGGTTCAGCCTGAATAAGAGTATTATAAGTTTTAGATGACATACGTTTAGGTTGACTTTTAGGTTTATAATAGTTTTAATGAATAGTTGATATATAAGTTAATGTTAGTTTGGATGAAACGGCATCTTCGTGAGGAGATGCCGTTTTTGCGTATGTTCCTATTCTTTCTTTTCTTTTCTTTCTGTTTTCTCTTACTTTTCATCTAATGTTATTTTTAAGTTATTTCTATCATTTTGTAGGAGATTTTGGATATTTTTGTTTACCTTTGTGCCCATAAACCATAAAAAGAATAATTTATGTTGAGATTACTTTTAAGGCTTTGGTGGTTGCAGCAGCGCCGTAACTTCCATAAGAGAGATGCCTTCGTGGCGTGCTACATCATCTTCCTGTATGTGGTGATGGGTGTGAGCTTCTTTCTCAGCTTCACCGAGAATGGGGGAGAACTTGGGGGCGAAGACATGCCTGCCCTGTTGGGAGCCGGTATCGTTGTCGGTATGCTGATTCCTGACATCATCATGAAGATGGTGATGAAGCGGGATATTACAGCAATGGATGATTATGTGAAGTCGCGCCCTGTGCCAGAGAAGATCTGGAACAAGTTCCTGCTCACCACCAATCTCGTGAGCTTCTGGAACTATGTGCTTCCGGTGCTTATGCTTCCGGTATTTATCTATTTCCTGCCTGCAGGTCAGGTTATTGCCAGCTTCTTTCTGTTCCTGGCGTTTTCTTATATTGACGGCATCTACATCACCTGTTACCGCAAGGCTACGGAGTGGATTCTGAAATGGCCCTTGATATTGGGATGGATGGGAATGTTTGCCGTGCTGATAGGGTATATGTTTGTGGCTTCCTTCTTCCCGGTATGGATGGGATGGGTGGGTATCTTCTTCCTTGCCGGAGCGGTATTCGCCGGACTTACCATCTATCTCTATCACGAAAAGATTTATAACGAGCAGAAGCAGAAGGTATCCAAGTTCCGTGGTTTCAGCCATATCAACCTCTTCAGTCTGCAATATATCGGCACATTGAGAGCAAAGCGTGTCCGTACGATGGTGATTATGATTACTGCCATCTTCCTTTTCGATGCCTATCTCTTTGCCTTGCTACCGGCAGAAGCGGGACAGGAAATGGGGGACAAGGTGGCTATGACTACCCTCTATGTGGCGGGTGCCATCCTGCTGCCATCGGTGGTGTTATCGCAATGGACCTTTGGCATTGAGGCAAACTTCTTCCATGGCTTGATGACCAAGCCGGTAAAGGTGAAGCAGATGCTGCAGAATTGCTTCTATTATTATATGGTGGTGAGTGCTGTCGCTTTGTTGCTTACCCTTCCGTTCCTTTTCTTGCAGGTCGGAATCGGAATCCAGGTGCTTATCAGCGGTTTCTGTCTGGCAGTATTCATCAATCTCTTCAATCTGCCTACGGCACTCTTCTCTTCCCGTTTGGAGATATTCCAGACTTCCATGTTCAGCATGCAGGGAGCGAATCTGAAGATTAATCTTTATGCCATCGCCTTTCTCTTCCCGCTGGCTGGTGTCTGTGCTGTCTATTATTTCTTCGGTGAGACGGCATGGTTTATCACCTGCGTAGCGCTGGCAGTCTTCAGCATCGCCATCCACAAATGGTTCATCGCCAAGATAGCTGCCATCTTCGAGAAGAACAAGTATAAGCGCATGGAGAAGTTCATGGAAAGCTAGGAGAATTAAGTGAAGAGTGAAGAACGAAGAGTGAAGAATTCAATAGCTTTACTAATCATAAAGTTCAATGCTCAAAGCTCAAAGTTCAAGGTAATCATAAAGTTCAATGTTCAAAATTCAAAGTTCAAAGTAATATGATTAAGATTCAGAATCTCAAGAAGATATATAATGGCAATACCGTACTCGATATTGATAATCTGGGTGTTGCAAAGGGCGAGCTGATAGGACTCGTAGGTAATAATGGTGCGGGCAAAACCACCTTGCTTCGTCTGATTCTCGACCTGATTCAGGCTGATGATGGTTTCGTGGAAAGCAATGGACAGAAGGTGAACGAGAGTGAGACCTGGAAGGAATATACCGGCAGTTACATCGACGGCAGATTCCTCATCGACTTCCTCACCCCTGAGGAATACTTCGATTTCATCGCTGATGTTTATCACATTGACGATGAAACCCTGCAGGAGCGATTGGCTCAGTTTGAGGGCTTTATGCACGATGAAATCATGGGAACCAAGAAGTATCTCCGTGATTTCTCTCAGGGCAACCGACAGAAGATTGGTATCATCGGAGCGATGATCATCAATCCGAAGGTTCTTCTCCTGGATGAACCTTTCAACTATCTCGACCCATCTTCCCAGATGACTATCGCCCACATGATTCAGCGCATCTGCAAGGAGCAGGGCACCACGGTCATCATCTCCAGCCACAACCTCAACTTCGTTGCCGACATCTCCTCCCGCATCCTCCTGCTGGAGAAAGGCAAGCTGGTGAAGGATCTTCCGAATGCTGATGGCGCTGCCATCGCCGAACTCAACGAGTACTTCGGTATTCAGGCGGAATAAACTTTTTCCGTTAATATTATACAAATTCCATGATATGATTTGTATAATTATCGTTAAATGCTTACCTTTGCACTCAAACGAAGAAAAAAAGAATCAATGAGCAAAGGAAAATTAGCAAAGTTTGCGGATATGGAGCGTTTCGAGAACGTGTTCCAGTATCCATATAGTGTTGTAGATGACGTGCCTTTCGATATGAAGGGCAAGTGGCGTGAGATGTATTTCCACAATGATAACCCTATCGTGCTGGAGTTGGGATGCGGCAAGGGTGAATATACCGTGGAACTTGCCAAGCTCTATCCAGAGATGAACTTCATCGGTGTGGATATTAAGGGTGCACGTATGTGGACCGGTGCTAAGAAAGCGATAGAGGAAGGACAGAAGAACGTGGCTTTCCTCCGTACCAACATCGAGATTATCGACCGTTTCTTTGCCGAGGATGAGGTGCAGGAAATCTGGCTCACCTTCTCTGACCCGCAGATGAAGAACCCTCGCAAGCGTCTTACATCTACTTACTTCATGAACCGTTATCGCCACTTCCTCGTGGATGGCGGTATCATCCATCTGAAGACGGACTCCAACTTCCTCTTCACCTATACCACTTATATGGTGGATGGCAACCATCTGCCTGTGCTCTTCCGCACCGAGGACCTCTATCATCAGGAGGGTATCGATGAGGAAACCCGTAAGATTCTCTCTATCCAAACCTATTATGAGAGTATGTGGATAGAGCGTGGCTTGAACATCAAGTATCAGAAGTTCGCCTTGCCACGTGAGGGCGAGTTGGTGGAACCTGATATTGAGATTCCGCTGGATGATTATCGCAGTTATCGCCGTGATAAGCGAAGCTCAAAGGATACAGCGAAGTAGATTTCTACAATGCTTTGAATAAGCTTCCGCAATGCTTTGAATGCCTTTCCTCAAGCGTTATTGGCGTTTGAAGAATGCGTCATAAGTATCTGAAAGAAGTAACTGAAGTTGTTCGGAGATACAATAGAAGTTGTTGGAACAGTAAGTATCTCGAAGCGCACAACAGTTGATATGCGGTCGCACATCAGCTGTTGTGCGCTTGTCTTTCAGCTGTTGTGCATGCGTAGAACAGCTGTTGTGCGGCTTTTTAATGGCAATTCTTATTGATTGTCTTTGTTAATCAAGTTGACGACTACTTTTACCATAACATCTTTTTCCTCAGTTCTTCTTTTTGATGAAATTTGCGAAAGATTGAAATGGAAGGAATGTTTTGTTTTTGATTACTTCCAGATTAAATATCAGGGCTAGTCTTAGGTTAGGGATATGTATAGTATGTTATGTTCTTCCTATACCTTTTGTTAAATCCGGGAACAATCTTGTTGAATTCAAGAAAAAAAGGTGGAAATGCTTGGTGTTTCCACCTTATTTTATTATATTTGCAGCAAGTTTTTGAAGAAATGCAGTATTCTCAGGGACTGCATGGAACTGACGAAACGACTAAAAGAACAGAAAAGTAATAACTAACGAAATAAACGACAAAATGATGAACTACAAGAAATTGGCTCTTACCGTTGCGGCTGGAGCGATGGCAACTACAATGATGGCGCAATCGGCACCTCAGCTGAATGCCAATAACATCGAAGAAGTAATCAAGGCGATGACCTTGGAAGAAAAAGCCCAACTCTTAGTGGGCGGTGGCAACGATGGATTCGTGGGCAGTGGCGCTATGCTCGGACATCAGAAGAAGTTCGTGCCGGGTGCTGCGGGTATTACTGTAGCCATCCCTCGTCTCGGCATTCCTGCTACCGTACAGTGTGATGGTCCTGCCGGAGTTCATATTGATGCTCATCGCGAAGGTGACAGCCGTAGCTACTTTGCCACCGGTTTCCCTATCGGAACCTGTCTGGCTTCTACTTGGAACACCGACCTGGTGCACAAGGTGGGTGAGGCTATCGGTAACGAAACCCTGGAGTATGGCTGTGATGTTGTGCTCGGACCGGGTATGAACCTGCATCGCAATCCGCTCTGTGGCCGTAACTTTGAGTATTATTCTGAAGACCCAATCGTAACAGGTCTTATCGGAACCGCCTTTGTACAGGGTGTGCAGAGTCAGGGCGTGGGTGTAAGTGCCAAGCACTTTGCCGTGAACTCTCAGGAAACTGACCGTACCAAGGTGGATGAGCGATTGAGCCAGCGTGCTCTCCGTGAGCTGTATCTGAAGGGGTTCGAGATGATGGTTCGCAAGAGCAATCCTTGGACTATCATGTCTGCCTATAATAAGGTAAATGGTGTTTATGCCCAGGGCAACAAGGGTCTCCTTACCGATATTCTCCGCAACGACTGGGGATATAAGGGAATCGTGGAGACCGACTGGATTGGTAAGCGTGCCGACCTTCCGCTGGAACAGGAAGTTGAGGCTGGCAACGACCTCATGATGCCGGGTTATCCAGCACAGGTGCAGGATATTGTTGATGCAGTAAAGAATGGCAAGCTGGATATCAAGGATGTGGACCGCAATGTTCGCCGCATGCTCGAGTATATCGTGAAGACTCCTCGATTCAAGGGATATAAATATAGTGGTGAGCCAGACTTGAAGGCTCATGCTGCCATCACCCGTCAGAGTTCTACCGAGGGTATGGTGCTCCTGAAGAATGATGCCGCTCTTCCTATCCAGGGCTTGAAGACCGTGGCACTCTTCGGTGTCAACTCTTACGACTTCATGTCGGGTGGTCTTGGTAGTGGAGCCGTTAATGTAGGCTATTCTGTGGATATGGTTACCGGTTTGAAGAACATCGGTGTGGCAACTACTCCTCAGCTTACGGAAATCTATCAGAATTATGTGAAGTATGCCAAGGCTAAGTTGAAGGCAGACAAGAATCCGATGATGTGGTTCCTGGATCAGGGTCAGCCTAAGCTCGATGAAATCGAGATTACTGAGCGCTGTGTAGCTGGCGAGGAGCCAAAGGCAGACGCTGCCATCATCACCATCGGTCGTCAGGCAGGTGAGGGAATGGATCGCCAGATCAATGGTGAGTTCAACCTCAGTCAGATAGAGCAGGATATGATTTTCCGTGTATCTGATGCTTTCCATGCCAAGGGCAAGAAGGTGATTGTCATCATCAACTCTGGTTCTGTGATGGAGACAGCCAGCTGGAGAGACCGTGTGGATGCTATTCTTGTAGCTTGGCAGCCAGGTATCGAGGGTGGTAACTCTGTAGCTGATATTCTGACCGGTAAGGTGAATCCATCGGGTAAGTTGACCATGACCTGGCCTATCGCTGCTACCGATCATCCATCTACTGCCAACTTCGCCAAGGATTACGATATGTACACCTACAAGAATCTGCTGGATTGGAGCAAGGGTAACATCAAGGGTTACGATTATAGCAACCACGAGGAGGATATCTACGTAGGTTATCGCTACTTTGATACCTTCAAGAAGAATGTGGCTTATCCTTTCGGTTATGGTTTGAGCTATACTACCTTCGAGTTTGGCAAACCATCTGTCAAGGCTAAAGGCAACAATATCGAGGTTAGCGTAACTATCAAGAATACCGGTAAGGTTGCCGGCAAGGAAGTTGCTGAGGTTTATGTCACCGCTCCTAAGGGCGCTTACGAGAAGCCAGCCAAGGAACTCAAGACCTTCGGCAAGACCAAGTTGTTGAATCCTGGTGAGAGCCAGACTTTGAAGATGACCCTCGAAAAGCGCGATCTTGCCAGCTTCGATGAGGCCAACAGTCAGTGGAAGGTAGATGCAGGTAACTATCTCTTCAAGGTAGGTAGTGATGTAGAGAACATCAAGGGTACTGCTACATTGAAGGTGGCAGAATATACCGAGAAAACAAGCAATGCTTGCGCTCCTAATGTTCAGTTGAACTATCTGAAGCAGAAGTAGCCTGTGTAAATAATATTCTAGAAAGAGATTATCTAGAAGAAACTCCCGGAAAATGGGGAAAGAAGAGATTGAGAATTTTCCCTTAAGGGAAATAAAATCTTCCCTTAAGAGATATTTTTCACCACATTTGGTCTGTAAAGTTATTTCTTTATAAATTTCGCAGCACCTATTTTCCTATCCTCAAAAGCAAAGAACTCCCGTCTCTTTTCTGAGATGGGAGTTCTTGTTTAGAAGGAATACTGGGCGGAAATCATCAGTTCGCGAGGGCGAAGATAATAGCAGTCGGTCAATGTACTGATGCCGCTATAGATGGTTTCCATATAATTCTTCTTATTGAATAGGTTTCGAAGCTCTGCTGAAAGGCGGAGCTTTTTCATTCTCCAAACTGCAGAGGCATCGCCAAGGAGGGTGTTAAGATGGCTGCCCTCTTGCAGTTCATTGCGATAATGTACGAGCGAGAAGGAGAGGTCCACATGGCTGATGGTAGCGGTGGCAGATACGCTTTGGTGCCAATTAAATAACGATGACTTCGCCATTTTTTGACGTTTCGAGTTGTAAAAAGAGAATTCTCCCTCATAGCTAAAGGCGCACCAGGACGGCGAGAAGTCGATGCTAGGCTTTACAGTATAGTTGTCGGCGGTGTAGCTGATGGCTTTGCCGCTGCTGTATTGCTCCCCCTTGCTGTAGTTGTAACTGCCCTCCAGGCGGGTCTTCAGATGTAGGTCGTAGAAACCCTTCGATATGTAGAGTGATGCCCCTAGGTTGTTGCTCTTGCTGTCCTGCTTATATAATGAGGTATAGTATTTGCCATCCTCGATGCGTAGGTCGGATGCCGTGTTCATCCAGTTTTTGCTGGCATTGACCGATGCGCTGAAGAAGATTTCCTTGATAGGACGCTTGTAGTCGTAACTCAACTTGCCATAAAGAGAGCGAGTTATCGGAATGATGTCGCTCGAAGTGTACCAAGAGCGATAACTTTGACGATATTGCTTCATGGCGTAGTTGGTGGCATTGCCTGTTCCTGTACTGTATCCTGTGTAGATAGTCAACTCTCTTCGGAAATCTAATTTCTTATATAAGTAAAGGTAGGGTGATATGGTAAGTAGAGTTTTCTGTGGATAGGTGAAGCGTTCCCAGATGAAATCGGGAGAGAACGACATACGGAACGTCTCGGTCTTGTATTGCCAGTAAGGGGTGAACTTCCCTGTGATGTTAAGATTGTTTTTTCCGATTTCATCGCTTCTTTCCTGATATTTCGCATAGATGTTGTTGAGGTCGATACTCATTCTATATTCCTGTGTCCAGTGGAAGCGATTCCTCATCCACTGTAAGGCGTGGGCAGTATGCCAAAGGTTGGTGCGGATGCGATTCCGATCGTCGTTAACGTAGAGGTCCGCCACACCATGGTGATAGTCGGCAGTGCTACGCCAAGAGAGTTGACTTTTCTTGAAGATGAAGAGGCGGTAGATACTTGCCGAGAGGTCGAGCTTTGGGATGCGGACACGTTGGGTAAGCGTGTCGTTGATGTTTGACAAACCATCGTTTTGTGCTGCGCTGAGGCCGATACTCTTGTTGCCATAATGCTCAGCCTTGTTTACCTTGTTCTCCCATTGCAGATTGAAGGCATCGCTGATCATCGTCTTGTGGTTATGCTCCGTGGTAACTGTAGGAGCTTCGCCGCCGAGGTCGTAGATACTCATGTTCTCTCGTTCTTGTCGGGTTACCGTACGAAGATAGTTGGCTTCTATGCGAGTCTCTGCATCGTCCTTGTTCTTCTTGATATGGTTGATGGAGTATTTTTGCGAGGTGTTGAAGCGCAGGCGTTCTTCGTCGATAGGAGCGTCAAGCGATGGTACTGATATCCATGATGGAAGGGAGGCTGGAGCCAGACGATTGCTGTAAGATGCGAGTTGGTTAAGTGCATAGCCGAGATTTTTGCCTGTTCTGTCGTATTCTGCATCATACATCATCTGTTTTTTCTTGCCAATTTGCATGATATTGATGCTTCCGCCTACGTGGGATGGATGCCCTACGAGCATGTAAGGCTTGAGGGTGGGCATCAGTTTGTCGCGGGCACTATCTTTCAGGGCGATGTTCATCGCCACATTATCCGTAAAGGTCTTGTTCTGGAGCGCCTTGATAGGCTGGTCATGCTCGATGAATTCGGCCTTTTTTACGTCTTTTGCCTTGATATTCTCTTCTAGTTGGTTATATTTGCCACCGGTCAGGTCGAGACCTTCCACAGTGAATCGGTTGATGGGCTTACCATTGTAGTTGATACGGCCATTCTTCTCTATATCCACGCCTGGCAGCTTTTTCAGTATATCTTTCAGGGAGTTATCTCGTTCGTTGGCAAAGCGGGTGAGGTCGAAAGATATGGTATCCCGCCCTGTGATACGAGATCCTTTTACTTGTACTTCCTTCAAGACAAAAGCTGTTGAAGCCATACTGATGATGGTTTCTTTTCCCGATGAAACCGCCGTTTTTTGCTTTTTATAGCCCATATAGGAAGCTTGCAGCATATCGCCAGTTTCCTTTTGTGCTATGGGAATCAGGAAAGTTCCGTCCTCCTTTGTTCTTGTAAACTTCAAGGGCTTTCCATTGCGCAGCAGCGTAACCGATACGTTGGTCAGACGGTTGTGTGTAAGTGAATCTTCTACATAACCGCTAATTTTCTCTTGGGCAAACGCATGGCACGCCACGAACAGAATAGTGAAAAGAACTATTATTTTCTTCATCTTTTTTCTCTCTTTTCTATTTTACCTTAGACACTTATCTTGCTGATGTCTTTAAGGCGCTTGTCTGGCAAAAAAGTAAACTGCTAATTATCTTTCAATCGGATTGTATGGCTCAGCACGCTTGGAATGCTTCAGGATATTTCCTTTTTCATCCTTGATCTTTACAATTGCAGCATACTTGGCATCTTGAAGCAGATAGCCGATAGGGTCGGCATAGTATTTCTTGTAAATAGAGGTCAATGATTTGCGGTCGATAGGCTCGAATGTCTTACCTTTATAATAGATAGGTGTGGAGCCTTTGTCTGTAGTGAGTCCTACAGCCGTAAATCCATAATCGTTCTCGGAGTCGTGAGCCTTGAGTATCAATCCCGGCAGTCCGCTCAGTTTCCAGGGACCATTGTCAATAGGGATGTCTTCCGTGTACCAAGCTATCCATGTTCTACCCTTAAACTTGGCAATTGCCTGGTGGCACTCGTAACCGCAGATGGAATCGATGCTGTCTGTGAGTTGCCAGTCTGTCGGTTCCATCGGCTCTATGCACACATATCTGTCGGCAGCAAAGAAATCGAGATAGGCAGTTTTGCCCGGTTCTGGATAGTTCTTATATATTTTCCAATTAATCTGTCCGCCATTACCGGAAAAATTGGCAGGTATTCCTTTTGCCATATTCGCAGAGATGGTAGAGTCTCTTTGGAATATCGGATAACTGTAGAATGCGGAATACTTGTTGCCAATCTGCAAGAGCATTTTCTCTTCAATACGGCCAATGATGGTGTCGGTCTTGGTATATTTCTTTTCGTAAATATACTCGGCATCATATACTACCTGATACTTTACCTGATCAATGGAATCTCCCATGCCAATGCTTGATTCATCGAACAGGTTTACTGTTTGCGCTTGGAGCATGCAAGCATATAATGCAAGCCATACCATCAATAATACCTTTTTCATAATCTTCGTCTTTTTATTCATTATTTTATCTGTTTCATTCGTTTTTGTGATGCAAAAGTACTGAGATTATCCGATGAAATCGATGATTTCTGTTACTGAGTTATTACTTTTGCTTCTTTTCGCCTATTATTATTTTATTACTCTTGCCTTTGTTTACGGATTTTTCAGTAACTTTGCCGTCAAATTCAAAAGATCAGGAATGTATGAACAGTAACAGTAAGCTGAAAATAGTGTGGATGGTATGTGGGGTAGCAATCGTATTGTTGTTCTGCACGCAGGCATATTGGCTCCATCTTCAATGTCAATATAGCTTAGACCAGCAGGTAGAGCAATTCAAGAAGGATTGCGATGAAGTGTTAGCGCAAGATTTGAAGAATAGAAAAAAGTTGCAGGAGAATTCATCTACGAAAGGTAGAAGAGATACGGTTATGCTTAAGATAGAATCTGAATATGATATGAAGAAGGGATGTAGCCGTACTACGCTTTCTTTTTGGAACAATCACCGCTTTCTTGTCCGTTTGAATGATCCTAATCTTACGGGTGATGATGCTTATCTCATCATCAGCAGATATCTGGCTAATATAGGTAAGCATCCCTCGTTGGCTTCTTATCAAAGATTACTGGATGATAAGGGATATGGGAAGATATCCTTTTTTCGCCATCTGGATTACAAGACTGTCTTCCTGAATGCAAAATATGATGTCGAAGGCAGATGGTCACGTGTGGTGACGGTAAAGTATCAGACGAACCCAATGTTTCGCCAAGGTATTTCTTTTCAGGTGCCCATTCCTATTACTCGAACGCTCAAAGCCATGATGTGGCAATTGATAGGAAGCATCTTTCTCTTTTTCATCTTGATAGGATGTCTGTATTATCTGGTTAAGACCATAGTCTTCCAGAAACGCATTGATGGCATTCGCCATGAGTTCCTGAAGAATATGATTTATGAGTTGAAGCAACCGAAAGAAGACGACAAAGGTGAAGAATCTGCTGTTTTTATCGGTTCCATTGCTTTCTACTATGCGCAAAATGAACTGCTATGTGGTAATTCCAGAGTAGTCATCACATCTCGTCAAGCTGAAATTCTGAAGCTTCTTGCCGAGAACCAGAACCAGCTTGTAGAGCGGGATTTCATACTGAATGAAGTCTGGGGGGATGACTCATACTCCAATTCCCTTGCCCTGAACGTGCAGATTACCTATCTTCGACGTGCATTGAATCTGGATGAAAAGGTAAGCATCGAAGCCGTCATCAAGAAGGGATATATCCTGCGAACCTGTTGATCTTGTAATCAACTCTCATCTTTTTAGAAAGGTGGAAGTTTTTTTATCTTAATTTATTTTGTCCTTCACCTATTTTGTTGTAACTTTGCAGTCGAAATTCGAATTTAAATTATTTTATGTAATTATGGCAAAAAAAGCTCTTTTAATGATTCTCGACGGATGGGGAATCGGTAAGCATGATAAGGGTGATGTTATCTTCAAAACTCCAACTCCTTATCTCGATTATTTGACAGCAGTTTCAGCACATTCTACTCTCCAGACTTGTGGCGAGGACGTAGGTCTTCCTAACGGTCAGATGGGTAACTCTGAGGTAGGTCACCTCAACATCGGTGCTGGTCGTGTGGTATATCAGGACCTCGTTAAGATCAACAAGGCTTGCGAGAGCGGTGACATCTTGAAGAATCAGGAAATCATCAACGCTTACAGCTATGCTCAGAAGACTGGTAAGAAACTCCACTTGATGGGCTTGACTTCTACCGGTGGTGTTCACTCTTCTTTGGATCACCTCTTCAAGTTGATTGAGATTGGTAAGGAATATGGTTTGAAGGAGACATACGTTCACTGCTTCATGGATGGCCGTGATACAGACCCTAAGAGCGGTAAGGGCTTCATCGAGGAGGTTCAGGCTTGCTGCGACAAGAATGGTGCACACATCGCAAGCATCGTAGGTCGTTTCTATGCTATGGACCGTGACAAGCGCTGGAACCGTGTGAAGGAAGCATACGACTTGCTCGTTGAGGGTAAGGGTAAGCAGGCTGACGATATGGTGAAGGCAATGCAGGAGAGCTATGATGAGGACGTAACAGACGAGTTCATCAAGCCAATCAATAACTCAAAGGTTGACGGTACTATCCAGGAGGGTGATGTTGTTATCTTCATCAACTACCGTAACGACCGTGCCAAGGAGTTGACCCAGGTATTGACTCAGCAGGATATGCCAGAGGAAGGCATGCACACCATCAAGGACTTGCAGTACTACTGCATGACTCCATACGATGCAAGCTTCCAGGGCGTTCACATCCTCTTCCCTAAGGAGAACGTAATGAATACCCTCGGTGAGTACTTGAGCGCACAGGGCAAGAAGCAGCTCCACACTGCAGAGACAGAGAAGTATGCTCACGTAACATTCTTCTTCAATGGTGGTCGTGAGACTCCATACGAGGGCGAAGACCGTATCCTGGTTCCTTCTCCAAAGGTAGCTACATACGACTTGAAGCCAGAGATGAGCGCTTACGAGGTAAAGGATAAGTTGGTTGGTGCAATCAACACTCAGGAGTACGACTTCATCGTTGTAAACTTCGCTAATGGTGATATGGTAGGTCACACAGGTATCTACAACGCCATCGCTAAGGCTGTTCACGCTGTTGACAACTGTGTAAAGGACGTTATCGAGGCTGCCAAGGCTAACGATTATGAGGCTATCATCATCGCTGACCACGGTAATGCAGACCACGCTATCAACGAGGACGGTACACCAAATACCGCTCACTCTTTGAACCCAGTTCCATTCATCTACGTAACTGACAATAACTCAGCTACCGTTAAGGATGGCCGTTTGGCAGACGTTGCTCCTTCTATCCTCCACATCATGGGCTTGGAGCAGCCAGCTGATATGACAGGTGAGAACTTGATTTCTGACAACAAGTAAAAACGATTTTATATACCTCAAAAAAGTATCCTAAGATACTTGGCCAAGTATCTTAGGATACTTGCGTAAGTATCTTAAGATACTTTTGAATTTATATTAAGCATGAACGTAAAGATAGAAGAAAGTTGGAAACAGCATATAGGAGAAGAGTTCGACAAGCAGTATTTTGTTGACCTCACAAACTTCGTGAAAGAGGAATACCTGCGTACGCCCTGTTATCCTCCTGGCCGCTTGATTTTCAATGCCTTCAATCTCTGTCCTTTTGATGATGTGAAGGTAGTGATTATCGGACAGGACCCATACCATGAGCCGGGTCAGGCGATGGGACTGAGTTTCTCTGTGCCGGAAGGAATCACTTTCCCACCATCATTGATTAATATATTCAAGGAGATTCAGATGGATCTCGGTACTCCGATGCCAGCCACGGGCGATTTAACCCGCTGGGCAAAGCAGGGAGTATTGTTGCTCAACGCCACGTTGACCGTTCGTGCCCATCAGGCTGCGAGTCATCAGCGCAAAGGCTGGGAGGAATTCACAGATGCTGCCATCAAGGCGCTCAGCAAGGATAAGGAGCACTTGGTGTTTATCCTTTGGGGCGGTTATGCCCGGAGCAAGGCGAAGCTCATCGATACAAGCAAGCATCTGATATTGGAAAGCGTTCATCCTTCGCCATTATCAGCCAACAGAGGCGGATGGTTTGGCAATCATCATTTCTCCCGCTGCAATGCATATCTGCAGCAGAACGGAATTGCGCCTATCCAATGGTAGGTACACCTATTAATATATAGCTATCCACTCATGGGTAGCTATCATTATTTTTATTATACACTCAAAGAAATTTATTCATCTCAAAAACATTATGAAGAAAGACGAACTGCGTATTCTGCAGGTGGGCAACGTGTTGGTTTCACCTGATATTATCACCGAAAAATTCTGTTGCGACCTTGATGCCTGCAAGGGCGAGTGCTGCATCGAAGGCGATGCGGGAGCTCCTGTTACCCTGGATGAGATTATGGAGATTGAGAATGCGCTGGATGTGGTTTGGGATGATCTCTCGGCTTCTGCCCAGGCTATCATTGATAAGCAGGGCGTGGCTTATACCGATATTGAAGGCGATTTGGTGACAAGCATCGTGAATGGTAAGGATTGTGTGTTTACCTGCTACCAGGATTTGAAAGACCTGGGCGATGGACATACGATTCCGAATTGTTGTCTCTGTGCCTTGGAGCGTGCTTATCGCGAAGGAAAGTCGAAGTTCAAGAAGCCTATCTCCTGTGCCTTGTATCCTATCCGTGCCAAGGATTTCGGCAACGAGGTGTATGGCATCAACTATAACAAATGGCGTATCTGCAAGGATGCCATCAAGAAAGGAGAGGAGTTGAATCTTCCGGTTTATAAGTTCCTGGAGGGTCCGTTGGTAGAGAAATTCGGCAAGGAATGGTATGATGAGCTTTGCGAAGTGGCAGAGCAAGTACTTGCCGAATTGGAAGACTAAATTCAGTTAGAGACTTTGGAAGATAATAGTTCCGAAGTCTTTTTTGTTTTATAAAAAAAGAGATTCCGAAACGCTGTTGAGCTTATTCCGAAATCTCTAATCCTTCTATATTTGTGATATTACTTCTTCTAAAACCTTTATCCCAAGTTATCACGAAATCTTTTTGTTGTTCAGCATGGAAACGGTAATAGGCTTGCTCGTCCATTTCGCCACTGCATACATATTGGTTTCCGTTAATATGAAGTGTTGTTCCTTTGCTGGCATTGCGTATCGTGAGCCGGATGGTTCCACGGAACGGACGTCCGAAGTCTATACGGCATCCCTGATGATCAAATTCCTCCTGGTATGGTTCTAATACCATTTGAAGTTTGTTCTGGGTGAGGTATGGCAGCTGATCAACAAAGATATAGTTTACCGTATCTTTGAAGGCGCCTGTCGGATGAACCCATCCTGAAGATTGGTATTCAGCTGATTTCCACTCAGTAGTGTATATTCTATTGTCAAAGTGTTCTTTTTCGTTGTAACTGCCCCCTTTCAGTGGTTTGCACCACCATGTTTCGTCTGCTTTATGATAAAAAGGAACAGAGTCTGTATACCAGCCATGAAGTTCCAGCGAGAGTTGTTTGCTCTTATTTCTTATTCTTCCTGGTGCATACCAGACCGCGATGATGTTTTCGCCCTTTTTCAGATATCTGGAGATATCTATGGTTTGCATCAGAAGGATGCTGTCTCTGGGTCCTTCGTTGAAAATGCTTGGCGTAGCATTTCTTTCGTTGATGTATAGGCGGGTATTTCCTCCACTTGCCATGTTTATCTCAGCCTTTAAAGGCTTTTGATCAAGATGATAGATTTTCCTGTATAATATCTCAGAAGAATCGTTGGGGAATGGATATGATACCCAATGGGTACCGAATTCCTGTGCATAGGAATTCAGCACCCAGAGAGTTGTAAAGATGAGAATTGTAAAATATCTCATAGATTATTATTTGTCTATTTTATGAGTTTTGTTTCGCCAGCCTTGAAATTTAATGCTTTCTGCTTGCCATTATACTTGACGGTCAGGTTTCCGGCATTCTTGCTGGTGATGGAAGCTTTGCTGACCTTTCCTCCGTTCCATACGAGATTAATCTCGTAGTTTCCACGTGCTTTGATACCCTTAATTTCGCCTGCAGGCCATTCTTTAGGTAGAGCAGGAAGAAGATGCATAGTCTCGCCATCGCATTGCATCAGCATCTCGCATACACCTGCTGTGCCTCCGAAGTTGCCATCTATCTGGAAAGGTGGATGGGCATCAAAGAGGTTAGGGTAGGTGCCACCGCTGTGGTGTTTGCTGTCCTTGTAGACTTCAGGGCTTACGTAGGTGAGCAGCTTGCGGTATATCTGATAAGCTTTGTCGGCACGATGCAGACGAGCCCAGAGGTTGATTCTCCAGCCTGTACTCCAACCGGTGGAATTATCGCCCTTGATTTCCAGGGTCTTGGTTGCGGCAGCAGCAAGTTCCGGAGTCTTGTTTACCGAAATCTGATGGAATGGATAGAGCCCCAGCAGGTGTGACTGGTGGCGATGATGCCAATCCTGGTCTTCCCAATCGTGGTACCACTCCATCAGATTGCCCCGCTTACCGATGTGGTAAGGGCGCAGGCGATTGAGGGCTGATTGCAACTGCTGCTGGTAATCGTTGTCGATGCCCAGGGCTTTTGCTCCCTTGATGGTATTCTTGAAGAGCTCGCGGATGATGGCGAGGTCGGCGGTTCCGCCATAGAAACTGCTGCCACGGTAGCCCTTATCGGTAATGTAATCTGCCTCTGGCGATGTGCAAGGAGCAGTAATCAGCTCGTTTGGATTGTGTGGATTCGGGATGAGCCACGCAAGCAGGAAGTCGGCAGCCCCCTTCATCAGCGGATAGGCTGTATTGCGAAGATATTCGGTATCGCGGGTATAGTCATAGTGATCCCAAAGGGTTTCTACAAGCCAGGCTCCACCCATAGCCCAGTTGCTCCATTGCGGACTTTCGTTTCCGGTTCCTACAGGATTGGTCATTGCCCAGGCATCAGTGTTGTGTCCAGCGCACCATCCCTTATCGATACCATAGAAGTGCTGGGCATTGTGGCGACCTGTCACAGCCATACCCTCTACCAATCCGTCTACTGGGGCTACCAGTTCTGAGAGGTTCGCAACTTCTGCCGGCCAGTAATTTTCTTCCAGGTTGATGTTGATGGTATAGTTGCCGCGCCATGGCGAACGGAGGGCTGGTGCCCAGAGTCCCTGCAGGTTGGCAGGCACTCCCTTGGTTCTACTGCTGCTGATGAGCAGGTATCTGCCATACTGGAAATAGAGCTGTTCCAGATAAGGGTTGCTCTCGTGGTTGTCGCTGTAGGCGAGCAACTGTTTGTCGGTAGGGCGGGTGGCATCAAACTTGGCTCCTTTCAGGTTCAAACTTACTCTATCAAAGAGTTTCTTGTAGTCGGCGATGTGACGCTGTTTGAATTCTTCGTAAGTGAAGTTGGCAAGGTGCCAGGCTTCATCGGTTACGTTCTCGATGTATGGAGCTCCTTCCTTCACAGGATGCTTGTCGAATCCGTTGTAACTTGTTTCGTTTACGAGATAGATGATAGCCTCGCTCACATCCTTCAGATGGAGTACAGAATCGCTTGCCCACACTTTTCCGTCGGTGTTCTTCACCTGAAGCATGGCACAGTAATGCGTACTGTTGGCTTCATCGCCGAGAACATGTCCCGTCATGGTGAGCTGTCCTCTGGATGCTTTTACCTGATGGGGAATGAGGGAAGTGAGTGAGATGTCGCTGTTGATGGATCTCTTCTGGGAGGCACTCAGCTTGATGGCAATCATCTTGTCGGGATGAGAAGCAAAATACTCTTTGGTGTATTGGATGCCGTTGCGCCTGTAAAGAACAGTAGCCAGGGAGTTGTCGAGGCTCAGTTCGCGGTAATAATCCGTAAACTCGCCCTGGTTGCAGTCTTTGATATTGATCATGCCCAGTGGCTGATAGAACTCCGAGTTATGACCTTGCACATAGTGTTGCAGGGAATCGGCGGTCTTGTAATCCTCCTTGAACAGCGCCTCTCTGATTTTCGGAATCCACTTGTAGGCTTCGCCACCTTCGTTGGGATTCACAGGCACGCCCGTCCAAAGGGTGATGTCGTTGAGCTGGATAGAGTCATTATTGGCTCCACCATAAACTAGCGCACCCAGTTTTCCATTGCCTAATGGCAGTGACTCTTCGAAGGCGTATGCAGGTTTGTTGTACCACAACTTGTTGGGTTGCAGTTCTTTACTTACTGTTGCTGCCTGGCAGTTCCATGTACTGGAGGCAGCTAACGCAATCGTAAAAAATATATGCTTCATAAAGATGGTATTGTTGGTTTTTTAATTCGATGCCCGGAAACGAAGTAGGAAGGTGATGCTCATTGGATGAGGCTATCCAAAAAAGGGGGAAGACTCTCGCTGAGTCTACCCCCAATATGTTCGTGTTAACTTTAAGCGTCGATATTGGCGTAAGTAGCATTCTGTTCGATGAACTCGCGGCGTGGTTCTACATCATCACCCATCAACATAGAGAAAATCTCATCAGCCTGGGCTGCGTTCTCGATAGTAACCTGCTTGAGCAAGCGTGTAGATGGGTCCATAGTAGTTTCCCAAAGCTGCTCTGGGTTCATCTCACCCAAACCTTTGTATCGCTGGGTGTGGATATTCTTGTCTTCTACTCCATCTCCATACTTGTCGATGAATGCCTGGCGCTGCTGCTCTGTATAGCAATACTCGCTTACCTTGCTGCGATAAGTACACTTGTAGAGTGGTGGGGTAGCGATATACAGATGGCCTTCTTCAATAACCTTTGGCATGAAACGATAGAAGAGTGTCATAATCAATGTGTCGATGTGAGAACCATCGACGTCGGCATCGGTCATGATGATAATCTTGTCGTAACGCAATTTGTCGGTATTAGCCTCCTTGCTGTCTTCGCCATCTACACCGAAGCGGACACCTATACTTTGGATGATGTTCATGACAGACTCAGCTTCGAATACCTTGTGCCACTGTACCTTTTCTACATTCAGAATCTTACCACGCAATGGGAGAATAGCCTGACGGAAACGGTCGCGACCCTGCTTGGCAGAACCACCGGCGGAATCACCCTCGACGAGGAAAATCTCGCATTCTTTAGGATCCTTCATTGAGCAATCGGCAAGTTTACCTGGAAGACCACCACCTGTCATGAAGTTCTTGCGCTGTACACTCTCACGTGCCTTGCGGGCAGCTATGCGGGCCGTAGCAGCCAGGACAACCTTTTCGCAGATTCTCTTTGCCTCGTCTGGATGTTCTTCCAGATAATCAGACAAAGCCTCGTTTACAGCCTGCTGAACGGCACCTTGTACCTCGCTGTTACCGAGCTTGGTCTTGGTCTGTCCCTCAAACTGAGGTTCAGCTACCTTGATGGAGATAACGGCAGTAAGACCCTCGCGGAAGTCTTCTGGTGCAATCTCTACCTTTGCCTTCTCAATCTGTTTAGAGATGGTTGGGTCAGCTTCTGCGTAAGCCTTCAAGGTGCGGGTCAACGCCATACGGAAACCAGTCAGGTGGGTACCACCCTCAATGGTGTTGATGTTATTGACGTATGAGTGGATATTCTCAGAGTAATCTGTGTTGTACATCACGGCAATCTCGATAGGAATACCCTGCTTTTCTGTCTTCAGATAGATAACATCATCGAAGAGATGAGTGCGGTGACGGTCTACGTAACGGACGAATTCCTTCAAACCATCCTTAGCGTGGAAAACCTGCTCCTTGGTCTTACCTTCCTCGTCAGGGCGCAAATCTCTCAAGGTAATCTTGATGCCTGCATTGAGGAATGCCAACTCGCGCATACGGTTGGCAATGATGTCCCACTTATAGACAGTGTGAGTAAAGATGGTTGGATCTGGCCAGAACTGCTGGCGTGTACCGCGCTTGTTGGTTTCACCTACCACCTTAACCGGATAGAGAGGCTTACCCTTCTCATATTCCTGCTGGTAGATTTTGCCGTCACGGAACACCTGTGACAACATGTGGGTAGAAAGTGCATTCACACAACTTACACCCACACCATGTAAACCGCCAGATACCTTGTAAGAACCCTTGTCGAACTTACCACCTGCGTGAAGCACGGTCATAACGACTTCGAGGGCTGATTTATGTAGTTTCTCGTGCATATCCACAGGGATACCACGACCATTATCTTCTACGGTGATAGAGTTGTCTTCGTTGATGGTAACTTCGATGTCGGTACAGTAGCCCGCCATTGCTTCGTCAATAGAGTTGTCTACAGTTTCGTTTACCAAGTGATGAAGACCCTTTTCGGAGATGTCACCAATATACATCGCCGGACGTTTGCGAACAGCTTCCAGGCCTTCCAGAACCTGAATGTTACTCGCAGAGTAATTATTTGCGTTGTTTTGATTTTCTGCCATTTTAGTATTGTCTTATTTCCGTGCAAAGATACTAAAAAAAGCTGAGAAACAGGAACTTTTGTTTGTGAAAAATCACCAAAAAGTGAAGAAAAAACGTAGAATGTGAACTTTAGCGGCAAAAGTGTCTTGAAAAAGCTGTTTTATAATCGCTTTGTGCGTTTTTATAGGGTATGTTGTAGTATAAACCGGTTGTGATGGGAAGATTTTATGATGCAGGAAATGGGTAGTCGGATTCATAGAAAAGAATAAGGCTGCGACCCCTATAAAGGATTGCAGCCTTATTTATTTCTTTGCTTTGACTTATAAGTTAGGCCAACTTAGCGATGTGCTTTGTAAGACCAGACTTCAAGTTTGCAGCCTTGTTGTCGTGGATAACGTTGATCTTAGCCAACTTGTCTAAAAGCTTCTGAACAGTAGGATAGAGCTTTGCAGCCTCTTCCTTGTCAGACATGTTGCGCAACTTGCGGACAGCATTGCGCATAGTCTTTGCATAATACTTATTGTGCAAAGCCTTCTTCTTGTCCTGACGGATTCTCTTGATTGATGATTTGTGATTTGCCATCTTCTTTATGTTATTTTTTTTATTTCTTAAATGTTTGTAGTCCCTAGCAGAGTCGAACTGCTCTTTAGAGAATGAAAATCTCTCGTCCTAACCGATAGACGAAGGGACCATTGCTTATTTGCGGGTGCAAAGTTACTACTTTTATTTGAATCTAGCAAATTTTTCATAGAAAATTTTCGCTAAATGCGCATTTTTTTGTATTTTTGCCCTGTTTTTTACTAATATTAGGCAAAATGGAGATAAAAACTTGTGCTATCGTATTGCAAACCATCAAGTATGGGGACTCTCAACTTATCGTGGATTTCTTCACCGAAAAGTTGGGGAGACTCTCCTTTATGGTACGTGTGCCTAAGTCATCTAAGGGTAAGATGAAACGGCAGCTTTTCCAACCGCTCATGGTCTTGAATTTAGAATTTGATTATCGTCCCAAGTCAAATCTGCAGCGCCTTAGGGATGTTTCGATTCAGATTCCATTCTCTGATATCCCTTTTTCTCCATACAAACTTGGCATTTCCATGTTCTTGGCAGAACTGCTTTCATATGCTACCCGTCATGAGCAGGCTAATGGTGCGCTCTATCTTTTCATACAGGACAGTATCGAATGGTTAGACCATGCTAAAGGTGCTATTGCCAATTTCCATATAGTCTTTATGATTCAGCTCTCTTTTCATTTGGGTTTTATGCCCAATATAGAGAGCGGTATGTCTGGCGATTATTTTGATTTGGTAGATGGATGTTTTGCAGCTCATGTTCCTTCGCATGTACATTATTTAAATAAGGAAGATTCTATGCGGCTTGTGTCTTTGTTCCGTTTAGACTATAAAACAATGCACCTCTACACAATGTCTCGTATGGAACGAAACAGGTGTGTAGAGGTGATACTGGAGTATTATAAACTTCATTTGCCAGGTTTCCCGGAAATGAAGAGTTTTGCTGTTCTTCAGGAACTGTTTGCTTAGTCTTTTCAGGTTTCCTCGCTTGCTTGATGTAAATGGGAAACAGACGTTAGCTATGTCCTCTGTTTAGGCAAAACTGATAACGCCCTGTACTGTAGCATCATCATTATTGTCTTCTTTCGGTTCTGTATTACCGGAAGCTATATTACGGATTTCTTCCAGAGTCTGTCGGGTACGCTTATAGGTAGGCGTGTTTTCTACCTGAAGGATGACATCCTCGTTATCCAAATCTTCCTGACGGAACAGGAATATGTGTGGATGACGCTTATACTGTGTCGTATTGCCATCGCTGCCATAATAGCGCTTGCGGCGGTCTTCTCTTTCAGCACGTTTCTCCTCTTCTTCAGCGAGACGGCGAGATTCTTCCTCAGTATGTTTCTTGAGGTGGCGGTTCATTCCCTCTACATCCTCGAGTCCGAAACCTGTTGCGAGAACGGTTACCTTTACGCGGCTTCCCAATTCAGGGTCAATGGCGAGACCCCATTTCAATTCGAAATCGTCACCGAATTTCTCCATAAAGTCGTTGACATCATTCATCTCGTCCATGGTCAAGCCAGGATTATCTTTCTTCTCGCTTGCAAATGCGATGCTGAGCAGAATCTTCTTAGAGTTGAATACGTCATTATCGTTAAGGAGTGGTGAGTTCAAGGCATCTTCTATCGCTTTCTTTACTCTTCCTTCTCCCTCACCGTAACCTGTACTCATGATAGCCACACCGCCATCTTTCAGTACGGTCTTCACATCATTGAAGTCGAGGTTGATGAGACCATGTACGGTAATGATTTCAGCGATACTCTTGGCAGCTACACTCAAGGTGTCGTCAGCTTTGCCGAAGGCATCGAGAACGGCAAGGTCTGGATAAATCTGGCGAAGACGTTCATTGTTGATTACCAGTAAGGCATCTACATGCTTCGACATTTCCTCTACACCATCCAATGCCTGGTCAATCTTCTTTGGACCTTCAAAACGGAATGGGATGGTTACGATACCAACGGTAAGAATACCTAACTCCTTACTTACTCTGGCGATGACAGGTGCTGCACCTGTACCGGTACCGCCACCCATACCCGCTGTGATGAATGCCATTTTTGTTCCATCGTTGAGCATGTTCTTGATATCTTCAAGAGTCTCTTCGGCAGCCTGGCGTGCCTTTGCAGGTTTGTTTCCTGCACCCAGACCTTCCTTGCCTAGCTGCAGGTGTACAGGCACAGGTGAGTCGTTAAGTGCCTGGTTGTCTGTGTTGCAGAGTACGAATGTTACATCGTGTATACCTTCGCGGTACATGTGGTTGACGGCATTTCCACCGCCACCACCAACACCAATCACCTTGATGATGCTATTTTCTTTTTCAGGTTCCCCAAAGTCAAGAATATGAGGAGCGTTTCCATTATCTAGCATAGTCGTATAATCTTTATAGGGTTTATCTATCTGATTTTTTATTTAACCTGTTGTGAAATCTGTTTTCTGATAGCCTGGTCTTTGGCATCTTATTCTTCTTCAGAAATGGTATCTTTCACAAACTTCTTGAAACTTCTCATCATTTTATGGATGAGACTGTTTTCTTTGCGTCTTTTTTCTTCTTCTTCGGCTTCTTTTTCTGCCAGAAGTCTTGCCTCAGCTTCTTCCAGTTCTTTTTGCTTGCGGGCAGCCTCGTCAGCAGCCGCTTTTTCTGCCGCAGTTAGTACAACGCCCTTGCCGGCAGTCTCGTTAGGGTTTCTAGGAGCCTTGTGCTGCTCTGTTGCTACTGGCTTTTCTGCAGAATTGCTGAAGAGATCAGTGCCGATTTCATCACCTGCACAGTTCATGTCTCCCTTTGCCAGGAGTCCCAATACGGTGTTCATTGTACCATCGTGATTGGTAATCTTAGGATCCTTGGAGTTGACTGTTTGAGAAACAAACTTGGCAATGCGTACTTTGTCGATGTGGGTATGTGTCTTGAAAACCTTATCGATTTCAGGCATGTTGCTGCCGCCACCTGTAAGGATGATACCACCCAACAGCTTATCTGAGAATTCCACCGGAATCTGGAACCATGCGTTTTCTACGATTTCCTCTACGCGTGCTTCTACGATTTCGATGAACTTCTTGCTTTCAACCACTCTATCCTTGTCAATAGGGTAGTTCAGGGTCGGGTCGATATTGTTGATATCGGTATAAGCCTTGGCATACTTGAGTTTCATCTTTTCAGCATCAGGCTCTTCAATCTGAAGACAAGTTAAGTCTTTGGTCACGTTGCCGCCGCCTAATGGGATGACAGAGAGATGACGAAGTATACCTTTATAATATACAGAAACGGTTGTCGTATCGGCACCCAAGTCAACAAGCATACAGCCTGCACGCTTTTCTGAGTCTGTCAAAACGCTGTCAGCCATAGCTAAAGGAGCCAGGTACATTTCTGCAATAGGAATGTTGGCATTTTCAAAACAGGTATTGATATTGTTATAGAAGTTCTTGCGCCAAAGTATATTCAGGAAGATGCCTTCCAGATGGTTACACTGTATTCCTACAGGGTCTATCTGGTATTGGTTGTCTATCTTGTATTCCTGAGTTGCAGCATCCAGGATTTCCTGGTCCGGATAGGTCATGTTGCGGTTGATATCCATCAGTTCATTGATCATCTCTTGTGAGATGATGGTGTTACCTGGGAGATCCTTGACAATGACGTTCTTGATACTGCGTATAGAGCGACCGCCCACGCCTACATAGACCTGGGTGATATCCTGTTTCAGTATATTCTTCAACTTCTTGATGATGTTGGTCAAGCATTGGCAGGTTTTGTCAATGTTATAGATTACACCCTTTCTGATGCAAGAAGATGAATCTTCCTCTACGGTGGCAAGTACGGTGATGCTGCCGTCCAAATTCTTCTGACCTGCTATACCTGTCATCTTAGATGAGCCAAGTTCGATAGCTACAATAAATTCCTTTGGCATAGTTCTTATATGTTATCTTAATCTGTTTCTATTTTCTAATTAGCTATTTTGATGCTTTTTACATATGATCTGGTTGTCGAATTCGATATTGATATACGAATACTTGTTCCAGCCAGCTTGTGAGAGTCCATACTTATAGAATTTCTCTAATCGATTCATCTTCTTGTTGACGAAATCGTTGATGGCTTGCTCTCGTTTGTCGATGAGGTTGGTCTCTGGCAGGTTACCTATATATATAATATGGTTGCCTACTCGCGGTACCAGTTCTATTCCTCTATCAGGCAGGACATTGATCTGTTCTATCTGGTTTCGCCAGAGTTCATTCGTCATCAGCGCTTTGCTTAGTAATGAGATGTATTTTTTAGCATACCACTTGTTGATGTAGCCCGTTGCGATGATAATGTCGCATGTATAGTTCGTGTTGGGCATGATCTGATTGTGGTCATCAATATAATAGTCCTCGTTGCTGATGCTTTTGATTCTGACGATTGGCATGCGTTGGGTGAGGTAGATGTCAACAAGACCATCCTGAGTCTTTGAACATTCTGCCGTCTTGACGAAAGGACTGGTCTTCAAGGTTTCTTCTATCATGCGGGCGTTCACCTCTTTGAGCGGTTCCCCCAGCGGATAGAGTTTCCTGGCTTCCAGTCGTTTCTTGATTTCCTTCGCATTCAGAAAGCCATTCGTCATCTCATCTTGAATGTTGATGTTCACCTTGGTGCATACCAACTTCGTTTCATCAGGTTTGTTAAACCTGGTGAAAGCGAATACCAGATAAGTACCGAGTACAAAATCCAGTGCGATGATGATGGTTTTCTTCCAATTGATATGCATTTATTTCTCTTCAAGTATTTTGGTAATTTGTGGAACATAGTTGTCCAAATCGCCAGCTCCTAAGATAACTAGAACATCGAAGTCTCGATTCTTTACCAGGTCAAGAACGTCTTCTTTGTGAATCATGCTCTTTTCTACACCTGGTTTCAGATTGTCATAGATAAGCTTGGAGGTTACTCCTGGAATAGGCTGCTCGCGAGCTGGATAGATGTCGCAGAGGATAACCTCGTCCAAGAGACTCAAACTGTTGGCGAAATCTTTATAGAAATCGCGGGTTCTAGTATACAAGTGAGGCTGGAAGATGGCTGTTATCTTACGGTCCTTGTATAACTCTCTGATACTCTTAGCACTCTGATATATCTCCTTTGGATGATGAGCATAATCAGACAGGAATACCAGTTTGTTATTCTTGATCTTAAAGTCGAAACGGCGGTCAACTCCTCCGTAGGTCTTCATGCCGTTACGGAGTTCATCGGCTGTGCAACCATTCAACTGTGCCATTGCCATTGCTGCCACACCATTTGTGATGTTGATAGGCACAGGCTGTCCGAGTTCTACGCCCGTTACGTTCTCGATAGGAGAGATGAAATCAAAGGTGATACCTCCATTCTCAATCTTGATGTTCTCAGCGTGGAAGTCGCCCTCGTCCTGGCTGTATTCGTATATCTTGACACCGTCTTGTACGTGTTGCTTCATCTCCAGACCTTTGTGGATGATGAGTGCACCGCCCGGTTGGATCAGTTCTGTATAGTGACGGAAACTCTCCAGATAAGCCTCCTTGGTGCCGTAGATGTCGAGATGGTCTGGGTCTGTAGCTGTGATGACGCTCATCCATGGGCGCAACCAGTGGAAACTGCGGTCAAACTCATCTGCTTCAATGACAACATAGTCGCTCTTGTCGGAGAGGATATAGTTGGTGCCATAGTTCTTTGAGATACCTCCCAGGAAGGCATTACAGTCAATATGGCTTTGGTGCATGATGTGAGCACACATGGTAGATGTTGATGTCTTTCCGTGTGTACCCGCTACGCACAGCCCCTTATGTGTACGAGTTAATGTACCCAGAACCTGAGCTCGCTTCTCGATGGTGAAGCCATTCTCATGGAAGAAAACCAGTTCCTTGTGTTCAGCAGGAATTGCCGGTGTGTAGACTACCAATGTTGTCTTGGCGTCCTTGCAGGCTTCTGGTATGAGGTCAACATTCTCCTCATAGTGGATAAGCATTCCCTCTTTCTCCAACTCATGAGTTAGATTGGATGGAGTCTTGTCATATCCGGCTACAACCAACTTCTTGCTGAGGAAGTATCTGGCGATGGCGCTCATTCCGATGCCGCCCGCTCCTACAAAATAAACTGCTTTAATATCTTTTATTTCCATTACTTTGTTGCTAATTTGATTACTTCGTCGGCGATGACGTCGGCAGAGTTCTTTAATCCTAATTTCTTGATATTCTCACAGAGCGAAGCAAGCTTAGCCTCGTCTTTTACCGTGTCAACTGCTTTCTTGAGCAATACCTCTGGTGCATCGGCATCCTTTACGTAGATGGCAGCATCTTTGTTGACTAATGCCATGGCGTTCTTGGTCTGGTGGTCTTCTGCCACATTAGGGCTTGGAACCAGGATAACCGGTTTGCCGATGAGGCAGAACTCGCTGATACTGCTGGCACCTGCGCGGCTGATAACCAGGTCGGCTGCCTTGTAAGCTGCACCCATGTCGCTGATGAAATCAGTTACCTTGAGCATTGGCAGCTCCTGACCTTTCAGTTGCTCCATGATGGCAGCATTATAGTATTTACCTGTTTGCCAGATAAACTGTACGCCGCTTTCTTTCACCAGGTCGAGGTGCTGGAGTACACTCTCGTTGATGGTTCTTGCGCCAAGGCTGCCACCTACGAGCAAGATGGTCTTCTTTTCAGGGTCGAGACCGAACTGCTTGCGTGCTTCTTCCTGGGTGATGGTAGTTTCCAATACATTCTGGCGAACAGGATTACCGGTCATGATAATCTTGTCTGCAGGGAAGAAACGCTCCATTCCTTCGTAAGCCACACAGATTTTTTCAGCCTTCTTGGCCAAGAGCTTATTGGTTACACCAGCGTATGAATTCTGCTCCTGGATGAGGCAAGGTATTCCTTTGCTGGCACAAACATTGAGAGTCGGACCGCTAGCATAGCCACCTACGCCCACAGCCGCCATAGGCTTGAAGTTTTTGATGATACTCTTTGCCATGTGCTGGCTCTTCCATATCTTGAAGAGTACGGCGATGTTCTTGAGCAGATGCTTTCTGTCGAAGCCGCAGATAGGCAAGCCCTTGATCTCATAACCCGCAGCAGGTACACGCTGCATTTCCATTCTGCCGAGTGCACCTACAAACAAAATTTTAGCATCAGGGCGCTTCGCCTTGATGGCATTTGCAATGGATACGGCAGGGAAGATGTGACCACCTGTGCCGCCTCCGCTTATGATAATTCTTAATTCATTATTCATATCCGTTCATGTTTATAACGCAAAGGTATAAAAAAAATATCGATTTAACGGCATTTTCTGCCATTTTTTCACCTTAATTTATAAAACTCTTGTCAGGCAGCCACCATTTTGCTGTCGTCGAGCTCATTTTGAGGTATCTCTTTCTTCTTGGCTGTTCTACTGATACTCAGGATGATGCCCAGGTACAGACAGTTAATGATGGTAGATGTACCACCTCTACTGATGAGTGGTAGTGGCTGTCCTGTAACAGGAGCCAAACCTACTGCTACTGCCATGTTGAAGAGTGCCTGGGTAACCAGCATGATGGCGAGGCCCATGCAGAGAAAGGCAGGGAAATTGTTCTCACACCGGTTGGCTATTCTGCCAGCTCTGAACAGGAGGATGATGTAGAGGAATGCAACCAGTGCGGCTCCCCATATACCCATCTCTTCGATGATGATGGCATAGATGAAGTCTGAGAACGCCTGTGAGAGGAAGTCTCTTTCTACTGAGTTTCCAGGCCCTTTGCCTACGATGTTGGAAGAGGCGATGGCGATGTTGGCATGTGCCACTTGGGCATCTTTGTCGAGATCGACATCCTGTGGGGCTACAGGCTTTGAGTTCATAAACTTGTCAATACGGGCCTTCCAGGTGTCGGCTCTATGGAACATCTTTTCTGCCATGTTAGGCTTGTTCTGTTCCTGCTCAACCTTCTCGGTCAGCGTATTTTCCGGTTTATTGCCCTCTTCGCCCTTGTCCTGCCCTACTATCATGATACCTGCAAAGGCTGTGACGATGACAATCATGCACAGTCCCACCAGCTTGCCAATCTGGTTCATCGGCACTCGTCCGATGAGCATCATGGCTAAGATTGTGATACTGAGGAGCATGGCTGTGGATAAGTTTTCCAGTCCGATGAGAATTACAAATGGAGCGGTTGCTACAAGTATGAACTTGAAAGCCTTCCTGTTGGCTCCCTGAGCTGTTTGCATAGCACTAAGAATCTGAGCAACAGCCAGTACTACCGCTCCCTTCGCTATCTCAGAAGGTTGGAACTGTATGCCCATCAGAGAGAACCATCGGGAGGCTCCGTTGGTAGATTGACCGGTAGCCAAGACCAGGACGAGCAACAGTAATGAGATGCCCATCACGACGGGGGTAACAATCTTGAAGTACTTGCATTTCACCTTGAGCATGCAAATCATGGTGAACAGACCGCCTCCCAAGAGCAAGATGTGGCGGATGACAGGTGCCATGTAGTTTCCTGTCTTGTACGACAAGGAGCTGGAGGCAGAATATACCTCCACGATGCTTATCATACAGAGAAAGAAGAAAACCATCCAGATCACCTTGTCTCCCTTGAAAATATTACCAATGCTCTTGTTATTCATTTCTTTATAGTTCTATCTGTTCTATTTGTTGAAAACTGTTATTCTCCGATAGCTCTTGCCAGCGCCTTAAACTGCTCGCCTCTATCTTCCATGTTCTTGAAGAGGTCGAAACTTGCGCAGCATGGGCTGAGGAGTACGGTATCGCCCGGCTTTGCCAATTCCTGGCAGGCTGCCACGCAATCCTTCATGCTGTGAGTGTCGCGTACAGGGATGCCGAGTGCGTCAAAGTTGTCGTGCAACTTCTGGTTGTCGGCTCCGAGATATACGATACCAGCACATTTCTCCTTTACCAGGTCCTTGATCTGGTTATAGTCATTTCCCTTATCCTTACCGCCGATGATGAGGATGGTAGGGGTAGTCATACTCTCCAGTGCATACCAGCAGGCATCTACGTTGGTAGCCTTTGAATCGTTCACATAGTAAACGCCCTGGAACTTGCCCACTTTCTCCAGACGGTGCTCTACACCAGGGAAGTCGCTCAAGCCTTTGTGCAGGGTCTCGTGGTCGATGCCTACGATGTTGCATGCCAGACCTGCAGCCAGACTGTTATAGATGTTGTGCTTGCCGCGTAGACTCATGTCTGCCTGTGGCATTTCGAAGTCTGAAGGGAAGTTGAGTTCGTATTTGCCGTCTTCGATAAAGCCAACGCAACCCTCCTCCTTGAACTCAGAGAATGGGCAGAGATGTGACTTGAGGTTGTATTTAGCCAGCTCCTTTGTAACGATAGGATCATCGTTCCAGAAGATGAAGCTGTCTTCTTCTGTCTGGTTCTGGGTAATGCGCATCTTGGCATCGGTATAGTTCTGCATCTTAAACTCATAGCGGTCCAGATGGTCTGGAGTGATGTTGAGCAGGATGGCCACATTGGCACGGAACTCATACATATTGTCGAGTTGGAAACTGCTCAGCTCGATGACGTAGTACTTATGAGGAGTTTCAGCCACCTGAAGGGCCAGACTCTTTCCGATGTTGCCTGCCAGACCTACATCATAGCCAGCCGACTTGATGATGTGGTAAATCAGCGAGGTAGTGGTTGTCTTACCGTTACTTCCCGTGATACAGATCATCTTGGCGTCAGTATATCTGCCCGCAAATTCTATTTCGCTGATGATAGGTGTACCCTTAGCCATCAGTTTCTGTATCATAGGTGCTTCCTTAGGAATACCCGGACTCTTGATGACTTCATCTGCATCTAAAATCTTTTCTTCTGTATGGTGACCTTCTTCCCATTCGATGTTGTGGTCATCCATCAACTTCTTGTAGTTATCCTTGATCTTTGACATGTCTGAAACAAAGACCTCGAATCCCTCTTTCTTTGCCAGCACGGCTGCACCTGCGCCACTTTCGCCAGCTCCTAAAATTACAATTTTGCTCATTGTCTTATTCTCTATACTTGTCGGGCTGATAAGAGCCTGTATTTTATCTGATCTTCAATGTGATGATGGTCAATGCTGCCAGAATGATGGTTACAATCCAGAAACGGATGGTAATCTTTGATTCATGGAAGCAGTTGCGAGGTTTCTTCCACAGATACTTGCAGTCAGGATCCAGCTGACTGTCCTGTGTGCGGAAGTTGTCGTGGATAGGTGTGCGCTTGAAGATACGCTGCTTCACACCTCTCCGCTTTCCTATCTTGTAATAGTAAACCTGCATCATCACGCTGAGGCTTTCTACGAAGAAAATACCGCAGAGGATAGGCAGCATCAGCTCCTTGTGGATGATGATGGCACCTACTGCGATGATACCGCCGATGGTCAGCGAACCCGTATCGCCCATGAATACCTGGGCAGGGTAGGCGTTGTACCAGAGGAAACCGATGAGGGCTCCGATGAAGGCACAGAAGAATACTACAAGTTCCTCAGAACCAGGAATATACATGATATTGAGGTAGGCGGCAAACTCGATGTGCGACGACACATACGCAAGTATGCCTAGCGCCACACCTATGATGGCGGAGTTTCCGGCACACATTCCGTCCATACCATCGTTGAGGTTGGCACCGTTTGATACGGCTGTTACAACGAAGATGGTCATGATGACGAAGAGAATCCAGCCTGCTGCTACCTTGTACTTACCGCAGAAACTGGTGATGCTGGAATAGTCGAGGTTGTGTCCCTTGACGAATGGGATGGTAGTCTTCAGCGATTTTCTTGCTTCCGTACGATGCTTTACCACCGTTTCCTGTCCCTGTTGCTCGATGGCGAGGTTCTCGTTCATCTTTACATCAGGTGAAGACCAGAGTACCAGTCCCACGATCAGGCCGATGCCAATCTGTCCTATAATCTTATATTTGCCCTTCAATCCCTCCTTGTCGCGCTTGAATATCTTGATGAAGTCGTCCATTCCACCGAGAAAGCCGAGCCATACGGTGGTGATGATCATCAGGATCAGATAGATGTTGCGCAAACGTCCGAGTAACAGTACCGGTACGAGGATAGCCAGGATGATGATGACACCACCCATAGAAGGAACGCCAATCTTCTTGACACCGAACGGGTCGATGCTGGCATCGCGCTGTGTCTCTGTAATTTGCTTGCTCTTGAGATACTTGATGAATTTCTCGCCGAACCAGGCAGAGATTACCAATGATAAAATCAGCGCAAGCAGGGCACGGAATGAGATGTAGCCCCACATGTGAGAACCTGTGATGCCCCACTGCTCCAGAAATCTAAAGAGATAGTATAACATTTTTCTTTCTTTTCTTAATTGATTTTACTTCTGTGAAATTCCGAAGATGTCGCGAATCACCTCCTTATCGTCAAAGTGGTGCTTTACGCCCTTGATCTCCTGGTAATCTTCGTGTCCCTTACCGGCTACGAGAATCACGTCGCCCTTCTTTGCCAGCATGCAGGCTGTGCGGATGGCTTCCTTGCGGTCTACGATGCTGATTACTTTCTTCATCTGCTGGGCATTGAGTCCGGCAAGCATGTCGTTGATGATGTCCTGTGGCTCTTCGAAACGTGGGTTGTCGCTGGTGATAATTACCTTATCGCTCTGCTTTACAGCCTCCTGTGCCATCAATGGGCGCTTGCCCTTGTCACGGTTGCCACCGGCACCGCAAACGGTGATGACTTCTCCGCCCTTGCCTTCGAGCACTTCGTGGATGGCGTTCAATACGTTCTCCAGTGCATCTGGTGTATGGGCATAGTCAACAATGGCGGTATAACCTTCTGGCGACTGGATTGGTTCCAGTCTTCCGCTTACGCTGTGAAGGGTACTCATCACTACAAGTACATCCTCTGGCTTCTTGCCGAGCATAATGGCTGCACCATATACGGCGAGCAGGTTGCTCACGTTGAACTTACCGATGAACTGTACGCCCACTTCTCTGCCGTCAATCTCCAGATACATGCCGCCGAAGTGACACTCCAGGATTCTGGCTCTGAAGTCTGCCATGCTGCGGGTAGAGTAGGTTTTCACGGTAGCCTTGGTGTTCTGTACCATGATCATGCCATTCTTGTCGTCGGCATTGGTAATGGCAAAGGCAGTCTTAGGCAGTCCGTCGAAGAAAGCCTTCTTGGCGTTACGGTAGTTCTCGAATGTCTTGTGATAATCGAGGTGGTCGCGGGTGAGGTTGGTGAACAAGCCTCCGGCAAACTGTAGGCCTCCGATACGCTTCTGTGCGATGGCGTGAGAAGAGCACTCCATGAAGGCATACTCGCAGCCAGCCTCTACCATCTTGCCCAGGAGCATGTTCAGCTCGATAGGGTCTGGGGTGGTATGGTCGGCAGGGATAGCCTCGTCCTCAATGTAGTTGCAGACGGTAGAGAGCAAGCCACACTTATGGCCGAACTTGCGGAACATATTATATAATAAGGTAGCAATGGTGGTCTTACCATTGGTACCTGTTACGCCTACCAGTTTGAGCTTTCTTGAAGGGTCGCCGTAGAAGAGGGTTGCTACCTTGCCGACAGCATCCTCGGTCGAAGCGACCTGAATGTAAGTTACGCCCTCAACTTTCTCTTCAGGCATGTCTTCGCACAAGACCGACTTTGCGCCCAGTTCCAATGCCTTTGGAATAAACTTGTGACCGTCAACCTGCGTTCCCTTCATGGCAACGAAGAGATGACCTTCCTTAATCTTGCGAGAGTCGATGTTTACTCCCGTAACCTCTACATCAGCATCGCCGATTATCTGAACCGACTCGATGTTTTTGAGTAATTCTTGTAACTTCATATCCTGTTTCTGTTTTATATTCTATATATTTCTTTATCTACACCTTATTATATATAGGGTTTCAGATAACTGTTTCTGAGATTTATTCGAGCACAATGCTGCATACGACACCTTTCTTGATGACCGTTCCCGGCACCAGACTCTGCTTTACTACCTTTCCTCTACCTGTAATCTGGGTCTTGATGCCCCGGCTCTCCATATTGTAGATAGCGTCTCGAGCTCCCATTCCGGTAACGTCGGGTACGATCGTCTTGCCGTATTGCTTCTCCCTGATGAGCTTGATGCTGTGGTTACCCACGCGCTCTGCCTTGCCCCAGATAGGGTTGCCGTCGGCATAGCTGCCACTCCAGTTGGCATTGGTCTTGATGCCGAGGTGGCTGAGCACATAGTTGGCAGCAAGGATATTGCCAGCCTTTACGTCAGGAACGAAGACGGATGCTGAGTCGCGGGCGTCCTTTACGTCAACTTTCAGACTCTGCGCCATGATGCCTTCTGAAATCTCATGGAACACCTTACCGCACATCGTACCGCCCGAAGCAGGCAAACCGGATTTCTGTATGCAGACGATACAGCTGTAGCGTGGCGCATCGGCAGGGAAGTAGCCTGCGAAACTGATGAGATAGCTGGTTCCGCCACTCTTATATCCACCGGCACCTTTTGAAATCTGGGCTGTACCGGTCTTTCCTGCCACTTTGAAGTTAGGCGAACCGGCTTTCTTTCCCAGTCCCACGCTTACCACCTGTTCCAGGATGGTTTGCAGTTCCTTGATGCTCTTCTCCTTGGCTATCTGCTGGCGCATCACTTCAGGAGGAAATTCCATGATGGTTTCTCCGTTCTTCATTACCTTGCTCACGAATCTTGGTCGCATCATCTTGCCGTTGTTGGCGATGGTGTTGTAGAAGGTGAGGGTAGAGATAGGCGGTATCTGGGTCTCATATCCGATACTCATCCATGGCAAACTGGTCTTTGCCCAGTTGTCATATTGTCCGTTCTTGTTTCTGTGCGGCATGCGGATTCTGGCTGGTGTTGCTCCCACCAGTGGAATCTTCAGGTCGTCGTGCAGACCGGTACGGTAGATACCCTTTACGAATTTCTCCGGGTTGTTGCGGTAATGGTCGTCTATGATGCGGCTCACACCGATGTTCGAACTGTACCACAGGGTCTGTGCGAGGGTCAGCATTCCGTATCCGCCTTTTCGCCAGTTGTGGTCTTTCATTTCTCTGCCGTACATCGGCCATATACCGCCACCGGTTTCTACGTGATAGGTGGTGTCTACCACTCCGTCGTCCAGCGCTACGAGGATAGAGGCTGGCTTGAACACCGAACCTGGCTCCAGAAGGTCGCTCACGGCATGGTTGTGGATTTCTCTGTATTCGCCGTCGAAACATTTCTCCATGTTTACGATGGCCTTGATGTCGCCTGTAGGTACATCCATCACGATGGCTACACCCACATTGGCGTTGATTTCCTTCAGCTCGTCGATGAGTGAGCGTTCGGCAAGGTCTTGCATGCTCACATCGATGGTGGTCACGATATCGGCTCCGTCAATAGGAGGGGTATCGGTAATGTCGAGGAACTTGTTGCGCACCTTGCGGCGATGCACGATACCGTTGGTGCCTCGCAGGATGGAGTCGTAACTCAGCTCCAGACCGAAGCGGGCAGTATCCTTGGCGCCATACATGGCTCCGATGGTACGGCCTGCCAGCGAACCGTAAGTTCTGGTTCGGGCATTATATTCTTCCCAGTGGAAACCGCTCTGGTAGGGTTTCAGGCGGAATACAGGGATGTCCTTTATCTCGGTGAAGGTGTTATAGTCTACACGCTTCGGATAAACCGGCCAGTGGCGGCTCATCTTGGCGCGACCTTCGGTGAGGTGCTTCTTGAAATCAGACTCGCTCAGGTTCGGGAATATCTGGTGCAGGCAAAGACAGATGGAGTCTTGCTTGGCATCCCACAGCGAGTCGTTTTCTGCATCTTTCAGCGCCTTGAAGTCCATGAAAACCTTAAACTCCGGCAGCGAACTTGCCATCAGCTGTCCTGTGCAGCTCAAGATGTTGCCTCGGTTTGGCTTTACGGTCACGGAATCCTTCTTCTGCCGTTCTGCCACCTTCATCCAGTAATCATGCTTGTCGGTCATGATGTAGAGCGCTTTACCCACTACGGCTATGGCGAAAATCGTCATGATGATGGCGATGGCGCTGTAGCGGGGCATTACTTTCTTATGATCAAATTTGCTGCTCATTCTTCGGGTACGTTTATGATGTATGGAGGTTGGGTAGCGATGTGCAGCACACTGTCTTTGTTGTTTTTCAGCATGTCGAGCACATTACTTTCACGACTCTTCTCTGTTATCTGGCTGCTTGTAGACAGCGCTTTGTATTTGGTGTCTTGCAGTTCTTTCTGCAGTTTGTCCAACTCGATGATATCGTTCTGGATATTGTATCGGTTGGATATGTAGATAATGACAAAAAACACGATGAGGATAACGAGCCATATCTGCCGGCGTATGATTTGTGCGGTAAGAATGTCTCCACCCAGAATCTTTCGCAGCGTAAAGCTCGATGATCCTGAAGCCTCTTCCTCAATGGCTTGCTTGGCAATCACTTCCTTGAGCGAAGCCTGTGGCGCCTCCTGCTGCTGTGGCTCCTGCTGCGGAGTTTCCTGCTTCGGCGGTTCCTGTGATGCCTGTGCCTTTTCTTCGGCTATAGGCTTCTCACTGATGTTTATGTCTTTATCGTTTATCATTTCTTTTCTGCTATTCTTAGTTTGGCGCTTCTGCTCCTAGGGTTTCTTTCCTGCTCGTCGGCATCGGGAACGATAACCTTGTTGTTCACGAGTTTGAAAGGGGTTTCTATTCTTCCGAAGAAGTCCTGCTCTATCTTGCCTTCTGCATTGCCCGCTTTCATCATGTTCTTTACGATTCTGTCTTCCAGCGAGTGATAGGTGATGACGCTGAGTCGGCCTCCCGGTTTCAGAAGTTCCGTGGCTGAGCGGAGCATCTCTTTCAGGGCGTCCATCTCGTGGTTCACTTCTATGCGCAGCGCCTGGAAGAGCTTTGCCATGTCTTTCTTCTCGCGTTCCCGCTTGAAGAGGGGCTCTACGGCTGCCATGAAGTCTTTGGTGGTGAGGATGGGCTTCTCGGCTCTTGCCTTGACGAGTGCCGAGGCGATGCGGCGCGAGTTCTTCAGCTCACCGTATAGGTAGAAGATGTCGGCAAGGGCACCTTCGTCATATTCGTTTACGATGTCGGCAGCAGTCTTGCCTGCACGCTTGTTCATGCGCATGTCGAGTGGGGAGTCGAAACGGAAGGAGAAACCGCGGGTCTCGTCATCGAAGTGATGGCTTGATACGCCCAGGTCGGCTAACAGTCCGTCGAGTCCGTCTACCCCGTAGTAGCGCATCCAGTTTTTCAGGAATCTGAAGTTGGAGCATACGAAGGTGAAGTTCTCGTTTGCCACCACGTTGCGCTCTGCATCGGCGTCCTGGTCGAAACTGTACAGGTGCGCTCCCTCCGTCAGGCGCGACAGAATCTCTCTGGAGTGTCCGCCACCACCGAAGGTTACGTCTACATAGATGCCTCCTGGCTGTATGTTCAACCCGTCAACGCTCTCCTTGAGGAGCACCGGTACGTGATATGTTTCTGCTGTCTTTATCATATATCTTTTTGCTGTCTTATCGCGTTATAATATTGCGTGCGTACTTATTAGTGTATAAATTTGGGTTCAAAGGTACATAAAAATCTCCATATAGCCTTACATTTTCCCACAAAATTTATAAAACTTAATGAAAAAGTTGTTTTTGGTCAACTTCACCTTCCAGTTTCGGGCATCGCCTTTTTGTTCTCATCAAGTGTGATGTTTTGGCAAAAATACGTGCAAAATGGGCTCGATTTGTCGTGATAGTTTTAAAAAACTAATAAATTTTCGCTTTTTTGCTATTTTTTTGGAAAAAATGGCACGTATTTGAAAAAGTTGAGTTACTTTTGCACTAACTTATATAAGTTTTAGCAAACATGAGTGAATCAATAGAGAAAACGATAGACATAGATAAGATTCTTAAGAGCAAGATGGGAAGCAAGGTGAAATTCGTACCGCGCTTCCTGGTTTCCTGGCTCAAGAAGATTATTCACGAGGACGAGGTGAACAGGTTCTTGTGGGAGAGCCGTGGCCTTTCGGGTACTGAATGGCTCACCGAATGTGTGCGCTATCTGAAGATGGATGTTGAAATCGTAGGTTTGGAAAACCTGCCTGACAAGAACGACGGCAAACTCTATACCTTTGTTTCCAATCATCCTCTGGGTGGACAGGACGGCGTATGTCTCGGTTCAATCATCGGCAAGCACTATGATGGCAAGTTCCGCTATCTGGTGAATGATCTTCTGCTCAACTTGCCGGGTTTGAAACCTGTAAGTATCGGCATCAACAAGACGGGTCGCCAGAGTCGCGATTTCCCACGTATGGTGGAGGCGGGCTTCAAGAGTGACAACCACATGCTGATGTTTCCGGCAGGCTTGAACAGCCGCAAGCGCAAGGATGGAACCATCCACGACCTGCCTTGGAAGAAGACGTTTATCTCTAAGAGTGTAGAATATCAGCGCGATGTGGTGCCTATCCATTTCGGAGGGCGCAACTCTGAGCGTTTCTACCGCATCGCCCGATTTAGCGACAAGTATCTGCCGTTCAATCTCGCCATGCTGTTCCTGGTTGACGAGATGTACAGGAATGTGGGCAAGCATTTCCGCATCTCCATCGGCAAACCGATTCCTTGGCAGACTTTTGATAAGAGCAAGTCGGCTACAGAGTGGGCGCAGTATGTTGAAGACAGGGTTTATGAACTTTAATGGTTTGCAAAACCCGGAAGAATTGTTTTATATTAACGAAATCGTAGAATCATAGCATATAAGAAGAGTAATATGGAAGAAGAAATCATCCAACCGATTGACCGTGAGCTCCTGAAGAGTGAGCTTACACCCGACAAACAACTGAGAATGACCAATAAGAGCCATAACGAGATTTACATCGTTACGGCAAATGATTCGCCTAATGTGCTGAAAGAGATTGGTCGACTTCGTGAAATCGCTTTCCGTGAAGCGGGAGGCGGAACGGGCAAATCTATGGATCTTGATGAGTTCGACTTTGGTGACAACTGTTACAAGCAACTGATAGTCTGGAATCCTGAAGCCGATGAGATTATCGGCGGTTACCGTTATCTCCTGGGTAAGGACTGGCTGCTCGATGAGAAGGGACAGCCTAAGCTGGCAACCAGCCACATGTTCCATTTCTCCGACAAGTTCCTCAAGGAGTATATGCCTTATACCGTAGAGTTGGGCCGTTCCTTCGTTTCGCTCGAATATCAGAATGTGCGTACCAACACCAAGAGCATCTTTGCTCTCGACAATCTCTGGGATGGTTTGGGCGCTTTGACGGTTCTCTATCCGGAAGTAAAATATTTCTTCGGCAAGATGACGATGTATCCGTCTTACATCCGCCGTGGCCGCGACATGATTCTCTATTTCCTCAAGAAGCATTTTGATGACAAGGAGAACCTCGTAATCCCGATGAAACCGCTGAAATTGGATACTCCAGAGAGTGATTTGGCTGCCATCTTTACAGAAGATGACTTCAAGGCAGACTATCGCATCCTGAACCGTGAAGTTCGCAAGTTGGGTTATAATATCCCTCCTCTTGTTAATGCCTACATGAGTCTGAGTCCTACGATGAAGCTTTTCGGTACTGCCATCAACTATGGTTTTGGTGATGTTGAGGAGACTGGTATCCTCATCGCCATCGATGAGATCTTGGAAGAGAAGCGAGTTCGCCACATCAACAGTTTTATTAAGGAACATCCTGAGGCTCTGAAGATTACGAGCGGAGCCAATAAAGTAATATATAAGGAAAAAGGTATCTAGACTATACCGCAGAATCCCATGTTCTTATTGCTTATTGGCAATAGAAACATGGGATTTTTGTTTTCAGTAAAAACTGCTTGCCTCGGTTAAATAGTCTTAATGAATCTCGGAAAAGGCAGCGGAATTTTGGTTTTATGTGTCGAAAAGTGTAAAGATATGTATGTTTGAACTCCGCTCCCTTATACAATAGGCAGGCTGATTCCGTTGATCTTCTGATAGATGTCGAGCGCATAGATGTCGGTCATGCCGCTGATATAATCAATTACCGCCATGATGCGCTCCTCCAGATTCTCGTTCTCTATATCATACTGGCTGCTTACCCGGCGCAGGAGCTGCTTGGAGTAGAAGCGCGATGGGTTTACGGCTGCCTCGATGAAAACCTCCATCAGAGTTGCCATGATTTGATAACCTGACAGTTCTATGTCGAGTACCGGCTTGCTTTGGTAAATCTTAGAGTAGGAGATCTTCTCACATTCCTTGTATGCCTTTTTCTGGCGCTCGGAAATATGGTCGATGAGACTGCCCTCGAAAGTTCCGGCAAGGATTTCCTCCTCGTGAGCTAGGAAGGCAGCCACACATTCGTTCTCCAGTTTGCCGATGACGCTGGCTCTCATGTAAACCACTTTCTCGTTTTCGTCAGTCAGTTCTTCGTCGATGATGCGCTGGCGTATCTTCTGCTGGATATCTTCATCGAAGAAACTCAGCAGCAAGTGCTCCGTCTCGGCAAAGGAAAGAATCTTGAGCTTATGGGAGTCTTCGATGTCCATGATTTCGTAGCAGATATCGTCGGCAGCTTCTACCATATATACAAGTGGATGGCGGGCGTATTTGAGAGGCTCACCCGGTGCAGATTTGCAAAAAATGCCCAATTCATCGGCAATTTTCCTGTAAGATTCCGCTTCTGAAGCAAAGAAACCGAATTTGCCGTGGTTCCCGGCAAGACAGCTTGCAAACGGGTATTTTACGATGGAAGCAAGCATGGAATAGGTCATCACGAAACCACCCTGACGGCGCCCCTTGAACCGGTGGGTCAGGATTCTGAAGGCATTTGCGTTACCTTCGAAATGCGTAATATCATCCCAAAACTCCGATGAAACCATTGATTTTATCTTCTGACCCGGTCCTTCAGAGAAGAAAGTCTGGATGGCTTTCTCGCCGGAATGGCCGAAAGGCGGATTGCCCAAATCATGTGCCAGACAGGCTGCACTTACGATGGTACCTATCTCCTCGACGAGCGTATCCTTCAGTTCAGGCCGCTTCTGGATGACACGTCGGGAAATGTCGTTACCTATCGACATGCCCACACTTGCCACCTCCAGACTGTGGGTGAGGCGGTTGTGAACGAAGATGCTGCCCGGCAAAGGGAAAACCTGCGTCTTGTTCTGCAGGCGGCGGAATGCCGATGAAAAGATAAGACGGTCGTAATCGCGCTTGAATTCAGAGCGATCATCATGGCGCTCGGCATGCTTATGCTCCTGTCCGAAACGCTTGTTGGATATCAGTTGTTTCCATTCCATATTATTGTATTACTTGATTCTGTAGCGCAAAAATACACTAAAGTAAGCACAAATCAAAATAAAATATGATAAATTACATGTTTTTATCCTCAAAAATTCATTTATTCCATCAAAATTGCTTATTTTTGCAGATTATTAAACTCAGACACAGATAAAAAAGAAGAAGTCATGATAAAAGTACAGATTATCAACAAGGGGCATCAGCCTCTACCTGCGTTTGCCACACCTCAGAGTGCCGGCATGGATTTGCGTGCAAACATCGATGAGGCAATCGTGCTTCATCCTATGGAGCGCCGACTGGTGCCAACCGGTCTTTATATGGCTTTGCCTGCAGGGTATGAAGCGCAGATCCGTCCTCGCAGCGGTCTGGCTTTGAAGCATGGCATTACCGTACTGAATACGCCGGGAACCATCGATGCTGATTATCGCGGTGAAATCATGGTTCTGCTCATCAATTTCTCTACAGAGGATTTCGTTATCAATGATGGCGAGCGTATAGCCCAGATGGTGCTGGCCAAGCACGAACAATGCGATTTCATCGAGGTTAATGAGCTCGATGAAACCGAACGTGGAGCCGGCGGATACGGTCATACGGGTGTAAAATAACAGATTATTAAAGATAGAATAGAAAGGATTAGAATCGTGAAGATGAATCTTAGAAATATCAGTTGGGCAATGGGGCTGGTCTTGCTGGGCTCGGTAGCCATGCCGTCGCTTGCCCGTAAGAAGAAGGTGCAGCCGGTTCAGAAACCGGCGGTTCAGGAGGATCATCTCTCTCCGAACGACCGCCAGCGCTACAACTATTTCTTCCTGGAGGGAGCGCGCCAGCAGGCTGCCGGCAATTATTCGGCGGCTTTCGACCTCTTTGAGCATGCCAGGAAGATTGACCCGAAGGCGGCTGAAACCTATTTCTATGAGTCGCTTTTCTATTCTCAGCTCAAGCAGGATTCCCTGGCACTTGCCTATATGCAGAAGGCAATAGAACTGAATCCGGAAAACCAGACCTATGCAGAGCAGTTGGGCAGATATTATATAGGTAGCCAGAAATACGATCTTGCTATCGATGCCTATGAGAATCTGTATGCCAAAAACCACGATAATACCGATGCCCTCCGCATCCTGGTTCAGCTTTATTCCCAGAATAAGGATTATAAATCAGTACTCAAAACCATTTCGCGTCTTGAGGTGGAAGAAGGTGAAAGCGAACAGTTCACCCTCTCTAAAATGAGAGTTTATGAACTGATGAACGACAAGAAGGCTGCCTATCAGGAACTGAAGTCGCTGGTAGACCAGCATCCGCTGGATATGCAGTACAAGACAATGCTGGGCAACTGGCTCGTACAGCACGACCGCCAGAAGGAAGCTTACAAGTGCTTTACCGATGTACTGAAGGAAGAGCCTGACAACTCCTATGCCCAGATGTCGCTTTACGACTATTATAATGCCACCCATCAGGAGCAGCTTGCCGGGCAGATGCTCGATAAGATATTGATGAGTCCGAAATCGGATCTGGAGACCAAGGTGATGATGTACCGCTCTTTCATTCAGAAGAACGAGAGCGAAGGTGGCGATTCTACCAAGGTGATTGCGCTGTTCGACAAGGCGCTCAACGTGGCTCATCCGTCAGCCGATGTGGCAGAGATGAAAGCTGCTTATATGAGTTTGAAGAAGATGCCTGCCGACTCTGTTTGCCGTGCCTTCGAAAAGGTGCTTACCATAGCTCCGGATAACGTGAATGCCAGAATGCAACTCGTACAGATGCTCTGGAATGAGAAGAAATATGACCTGGTTTCCCAGCAATGTAAGGCGGCTCAGGAGTATAATCCCGAAGAAATGGTGTTCTATTACTTCGGTGGAATGGCATATTATCAGAAAGATAAGGAAGACGAGGCGCTCCGTGAGTTCCGTCTCGGATTGGCGCAGGTGAATGCACAGTCGCCGGCTGACCTGGTTTCCGACCTCTATGCCGTAACCGGCGATATCCTTCATAAGAAAGGTGAAGAGCAGGAAGCCTTTGCGGCTTACGACTCCTGCCTGCAATGGAAAGACGACAACGTGATGGCGCTGAACAACTATGCCTACTATCTGAGCGAGAAGGGCGTTGACCTGCATAAGGCTGAATCGATGAGCTACAAGACCATCAAGGCGGAGCCGAACAACGGTACTTATCTGGATACCTATGCTTGGATCCTCTTTATGGAAGAACGCTATGCTGATGCCAAGACCTATATAGACCAGGCCCTCAAAAACCGCGATTCCACCGCAGATAACAGTACGGTTATTGAACATGCCGGAGATATCTATTATATGAATGGTATGGCCGATGAATCCGTAGATTTCTGGAAGAAAGCCTATACCGGCGAGAACCAGACTGAGGTGCTGGCATGGAAGATTAAGAACAGACAATATATTACCGGAGAAGAACTGAAGAAGCGTAATGCGCCAAAGCAGAAACCTGCCGCTACGAAGAAGTCAGTTAGAAAAGGTAAGAAGAAATAAACGGAAAGTAGAAAAATCAGGAAAGATGAAATATACAATGAAGAAGAATAAGATGATGCTGCTTGCCGCAACCTGCAGCATCCTGCTCCTCGGTTCTTGCGGAACCAGCAAGAATGTACAGGGCTCTGGCTCCTCATCAGCCAGTCATCAGAAAGAGAATGCCGCCAAGGGTTCTGACTCTCGTCAGAGTGAGACGCTCAGGAAGTTGGCTTTCGTACAGAAGGTTTCAGACAATCAGGTGTATACCAGGAATATTGTAGGCAACATGTCGTTTACGCTCCAGGCTGGTGATAAGGACATTACCGTGCCGGGCAAACTGAGCATGCGTAAGGATGAAATCATCCGCATCCAGCTCTTTATTCCTATCTTGGGTACAGAGGTGGGCCGTCTGGAGTTTACTCCCGACCATGTACTTATCATCGACCGTCTGCACAAGGAATATATCAAGGCAGATTATACCCAGGTAGACTTCCTCAAGAAGCAGGGCATCTCCTTCTATTCTCTGCAGGCTCTCTTCTGGAACCAGCTGCTCCTGCCGGGCGAAAGGACTGTGAAGGAATCAGACCTGAAGAAGTTTGATGCCAGACTGGATGTGGCAGGAGATGCTGTGCCGGTAAGTTTCAGGAACGGCAATATGACCTATGCCTGGACAGCCAACCGCACTACCGGCCGTATCACAGCAGCAGATGTTGTCTATAAGAGTGCGCAGAACGGCACCTCCAATCTCCACGTCGACTACGGCAACTTCAAGAGTGTAGGCGTCAAGATGTTCCCTGCCTCCCTGAATCTGGCGATGACCACTACTGCTACCAGAAAAAAGCAGGAGGCTAAGATCAGTCTGCAATTGAATCAGGTGAAGACCGACAGCAAGTGGAGTACTCAGACAGATATTTCCAGCAAATACAAGCAGATTTCTCCAACAGATGTGCTCAGCAAGATATTGAGTATGTAGATGCTCATCAAGAGTTTGAAATTATAGAACATGGGTTTTTAATATAAGAAATGAAGCGAATCTTATTATTCATCATGGCAATCACCTTCTCGCTCGCACCTTTTGCGCAGAAGCATTCTGCCCAGAAGAAGCCGGTGAGAAAGACTGCCGTAACTGCGAAAAAGAAGGCTGCTACTCCTGCCAGAAAGACGAACAGCAGAAGTCATGCGGCCAGAAAGACATACAAACCAGCTGCGCCAACCAGAGCAGAGCGCAGGGCGGCAACCTATAGCAATGCCTCTATCCGAGGTTTGCAGGGACAGCGCGCTTCTATCCGGAAGAAGATCAGAGAGCAGGAGCAGGCTTTGCAGAGAAATAAGGCGGATGTGAAGAAACGTCTTGAAGACCTGATGGCGCTGAACGGAGAAATAGACCAGCGTCAGAAGAAGATTGACGGTATCCAGAAGGATATCCATCATATTGACGGCAATATCGGCATTCTGCAGGCACAGTTGAAAACGCTTCAGCAACAGTTGCAGGACCGCAAGAACAAGTATATCCGTTCCATGCGCTATATGAGCCGTCATCATACGGTTCAGGACAAGTTGATGTTCATCTTCAGTGCCAAGAATCTGACACAGATGTATCGCCGCCTTTCCTTCATCCGCCAGTATTCTTCCTACCAGAAGGTGCAGGGCGAGGCTGTAAAGGCCAAGCAGAAGCAGGTGAACGAGAAGCACCAGCAGTTGCAGCATGTAAAGGGACATAAGAACACCTTATTATATAAGGGTAAGCAGGAGAAGACGGTTTTGGAAGGCAAGCAGACCCAGCAGCAGGAAATGGTGCAGGGACTGCAGAAACAGCAGAAGACCATTCAGGCTGTCATCGCCGACCAGCGTAAGAAAGATGCGGCAATCAACGCTCAGATTGACCGTCTGATTGCTCAGGAAGTAGCCAAGGCTCGTGCCCGTGCTGCTGCCGAGGCTAAGAAGAAGGCCGCTGCCGCTGCTGCCGCCAAGAAACGTGCCGCGGAACTGGCTCGCAAGAAAGCTGCAGCCGAGGCTGCTGCCAGGGAGAATGCCCGTCGTATAGCCGAAGCCAAGGCGCGTGAGGCTGCTGCCGAGGCTGCCCGCAGAAAGGCTGCCGAAGAAGCAAGACTGGCTGCCGAGGCTGCAAGAAAGGCTCAGGAGGAGGCTGCTGCCCAGGCTGAGGCTAAGGCGAAGGCAAAAGCGCAGGCTAGGGCGCGTGCTGCTGCCGAGGCTGCCAAGCGTGCCGCCGCAGAACAGGCTGCCCGTGAGGCTGCTGCCGAACAGGCTGCAAGAAAGGCGGAGGCTGAAAGACAGGCTGCCGAGTTGAAGGCGAAGATGGATGCGGAACGCAGTACCCGTGAGATTGCCGCTGCCAGGAAGGAGGCTCAGGAGGCTTCTACCTTGAGTTCGGTAGACCGCATGCTGAGCGGTGGATTCGAGGCTAACCGTGGTAGATTGCCGATGCCTATCAGCGGCAGTTACCGTGTGGTGAGTCATTTCGGTCAGTATAATGTGGAAGGTTTGAAGGGTGTAACGCTCGACAATAAGGGTATCAATATCCAGGGCAAGCCGGGTTGTGTGGCTCGCAGCATCTACGATGGTGAGGTGAGTGCCGTCTTCGGTTATGGTGGCATGTGGAACGTGCTGGTCCGTCATGGTGCCTACATCTCTGTTTACTGTAATCTGAAATCGGTCAGCGTTCATAAGGGTCAGAAGGTACGTACCCGTCAGGCTTTGGGTAGTGTTGGCTCTGAAAACATCCTCCAGTTCCAGCTTCGCAAGGAGACAGCCAAGCTCAATCCGGAGGCTTGGCTGAGCCGATAATGTATGGCTGAGCCGATAATGTATGAATAGTTGCAGCCGGTAGTGTTTTTACTGCCTGATTGCTGTAAATGATAGAAATGAAACCTACAATCAATTGGTTTGATTGTAGGTTTTTTAATTGCTTACTAAACCGGTAGCTACTGGCATTTTTTTTGTGTTGTTACAAAAACGTTATCTCATTTATCATTTTATTTTTATTAAACATTGCTTTAGACCTAATTCAATTTTATGTTGTACTTTTGCACCCGGAAATTTTGAAATGAATATGATAATTAGATAAGAATATAAAGATGAAGCATTCATGAAAAGATGTAAAAGATGTATAGAACTATTCTTGTACTGTTGGCTCCTTATCATTTCGCTTACTTCTTGCGTTTATGATGACTATTCCAGTTGTCCGCCAAAGGATGGCCGTAGATTAGTGCGGATTAATGTAGATTGGCGTTTGTTTGATAAAGAGGTGCCTACAGGTATGACGGTCATGGTGTTTCCCTGGTCAGGTGGTGCTCCGCATACTGCCTTGACTAATGACATAACCCATGCCGACTTTTTCTTGGAACCTGGAAAATATCATGTACTGGTATTCAACCAGAGTACGACCGAGTTTGGTACACTCGAATTTCAGGGAATGGACTCTTACGAGACGGCGCGAGCCCTGGTACTGCATACAACATCGCGCTGGTACTCACGTGGAGATAATGAATTGATAGGAGTTGAGCCCGAGTGGCTTGCCTCTGATAAACTCGATGAATTCGATGTTTCTGGAGACTATTCTGAGGCTACTTTAACGCCAAGGAATGTGCTTTCGCATATCCGGGTCAACGTGAAAGTTCCAGGTATAGGAAACCTGTATTCTGCGAGAGGATCCTTAACTGGTATTTCAGAAGGATTTCTGCTGGGACAGGGGAAGCCGCTTCAGAGTAGTAAGGTGACTTATCTTCTGGAGTCCTGGACGAAAACGATAGATAAGAATGACGCGACACTAGGAACGTTGACGACATCGTTTAAATGTTTTGGCCTACCAGAAACTGCCCATCTTGATGCCGAAAACAATAAGCTGTCTTTTTCAGCTTTGTTGATAGACAAAAAGACGCAGGTAGATTATCAGTTTGCGGTAGGAGATAAGTTTGAGGAAGATGACAATTCATCGGAGTTAGGTTATTTTTCTTCTCTCCATGTTGATGTTGAGTTGCCGAAACCTTTACCTGATGTGAAGCCTTCGGAAGGAAGTTCTGGCGGTTTTGACGTCACGGTCAAGGATTGGGGTAAACCTGAGGATATTGATATGGAACTGTAGAAAAAGTGATAAGAATCAGATAAAAATAGTAAAAGAGTAATAATAGATTAGTTTAATTTAAAAATCCAAAAAGATATGGATAAGAAATTTGTTATGGGTATTGCTGCAATGGCAGCGTTGACATTGGTAAGTTGTTCAAGCGATGACTTGGATAGTTTTTCAGACAATTCTTCTAAGAATGAGGCTATCAGCTTTGATGGCTATTTGGGAAGAAGTGCAGTTGCTGTAAATGGTTCACGTGGTAGCGTGCTGGAGATGGATGATCTTAAGAAATCTACTGATGGTTTTGGTGTGTTTGGTAAGCATACTCTTAATGCTGATCCTCAGCCTGCTGATCCTATGATTTTCAAAAATCAGCAGGTAACTTATAAATATTCAAAGTGGACATATTCTCCTATTAAGTATTGGCCAACAACAGACGGTCATATTGATTTCTTGGCCTATGCTCCTTATGATAAAAACACACCGTTAACTGAAAATTCTAAGATTAATTTTACTGTTAATGATGATGTTACTAAACAGAAAGATTTGTTGTGGGCTAATGCTCAGGCTCAGACAAAAGCAATGATCACTAGTAAAAATAATAAAGTGACATTTCATTTTGCTCATGCTTTGTCTAAACTTGGTTATACTATAAAGTTACATGAAAAATATACTACTGCAACTTTTACATTGAATAAGATTATATTGGCAGGATCTCCTGATGAAACAACAAAGAAGGCTTTCTATAAAACGGGAACTATAGATTTGTCTAAAGATTTGTCTAAAAATCCTTCTGATAATAAAGTTCTTTGGACAGTAGCAACTTCTGATGCTAATAAGCAGAATTTAAATTGGGTCTCTGAAGCTGAATCTTATGAGGTAAATAGTATAGATCCAAATGATTCTAAAAATTATTTGTTTGTAATTCCACAGGATTTCTCTAAAGATAAAACAGAAGGAGGTCCAGATGTAGATGAACTTTATATTATCGTACAGTACACTATAACCTATGCTGATAATGGTGAAACGCAAACAAATACGGTTTATAAGCGACTTAAACAGAACTTCTTGCAGGGTAAGGCATATAAGATTAACTTGACCATTGGTCTTCCAATCGAATTCGATGCTGATGTTACACCTTGGGGAACTGAGATTGGCATTCCGGAAGATGGTATTGATTCTTGGGATGGTATCAAATAAAAATAATGAATTTAAATTATCATAAGATGAAGTTTCTTCGTTTAGCCTTTTATGTTTTGATAGCACAGCTGGTATTATCTGGCTGTGCCGGCGAAGGTGTGGAAGAAACTTCATCTTCTTCATCTTCTGAAATCAACTTTGATGCTTATGTGGGTCGGAATGCTTCAACCCGTTCTGATGTAACCGATATGAAGTTTCTCCAAAGTGGGGAATGGAACGCCGGATTTGGTGTCTTTGCAAGATACAACCATATTGATGGGACAATCACATCTCTGATGGATACAGAACACGTAACCTGGAGAGAAGATCATTGGGGATATGACCATATCCGATTTTGGCCAAGTGCAGGAACTGTGGATTTCTATGCCTTTGCGCCTTATAGTCCACAAGTAAGAATGGGCAGCCTACCTCCTGAACTGGCCGGCAAAGCTGATATTAATAGTCCAAATACTTATATAGATTTTCCTTCTAACTTGTCTCCTGTAGATTTGGTATGGGCCAATCAACCAAATCAAACAGCACCAAAATCTCCTAATAGTAAAGTGAAATTTCAATTTAAGCATGCTTTGGTTCGTTTGGGCTTTGATATCACAGCCAATCAGATATTAGAGGAAAAGGGTGCAGTTATAACAGTTGATAAGGTGATTCTATATGGCGCCAATGAAACTTCAGGCATCTTTCTTATGGCGGGCTATCTGAATCTTAAAACGGGAGATTGGGTTCCCTACAATAATAATTTTAGTTGGTTTTATACTTGGACACCAACTGGCAAAGTAGATGGCAAAAATGATGAACAACTAAAAATAGATGGTCCAATATATAAGTTAAGTGCATCTCAGTTAGACAATAACACTCCTAGTATAGCAAATGAGAAGGATTCTTATATCTTTATAATCCCTCAGCCGATGCCCGATTACTTTAATCTAAAGATAACTTATACGGTAGAGCAGGGAAAATTTAAGGAAGATGTGACGGTATATAAAGATCTGCGAAAAGTTCTTCCAGAAGATCCGTTTGGTGTAAGAGGAAAAGCGTATACCTTTCATTTTAAACTTTCACTTGATCCTGTCGATTTCAAAGTAACGACTGATGTCGAGAATTGGAATGAGGTGAAGGATGAAACAATGCCTTTATTATAATGATAATCGGGAATATGAAGCGGAATATTTATAGTTATAGTAAGTTATGGATGATTCTCTTTGTCTTGATGGGTGCAGCCTGTACCAATCAAGTGGAGGATGCTATTCCTGTATCTGGTCAGCCTATTGGGTTTTCTGTGCAATCAGATTGGAAGGAAATTCCCAATACTCGCTTGTTGATTGATGATAATGGTACAATGAAATTTACCCAAGGTGACAAGGTTCAGATTTTCGGTTTTCATAAATCTTCTAAAGGTGCGGTTGAGAATGTTCAGTTTATGTATGATGTAGACCATCAGAATAGTGGTCAGATAGTAACCTATGATGGTAATAATAGCTGGAATTATACCCCCAAGCGTTTCTGGCCTAAATATGGACTGCTAGATTTTTATGCCAGTTATCCATGCGATTCATACAACTCTTCTATTCACTATGACGTAGAAAAGAAGATGATGACTTATGAAAATAATTTGACACAAGATCTGTTGTATGGCTTAGCTACCGATTGGAATCGTGAAAAGGACCCGACCGTATCGATCTGGATGGTGCATGCCTTGGCTAAGGTGAGAATTATTTTAGACAAGTCTTTGGGTGATATCGGACAAGTTCAAGTCTCGGGTTACAAAACTGGCCATTTCTCTCCAATGAGCAATAATGATGGAGTCCCTGTTTGGATAATTGATGATGATAAAACGCCTATTTCTGTTGACTTTCGTAAATATGAAGGCAAAGTAGACGAAGAACTGAAGAATAATAATTCTGTTACCGTATTTATCTTGCGGGATAAGATTACGGGACTCAAGATGTGGAATTCTGTTGGAGATGAGATTGATGCTTCTGCAAAAATAAAGGATCTTAAGTTTGAAGCAGGAAAGGTATATAATCTCACGATATCAAAATCAAATGGAGTACGGAAGAAAAATACAAATAGCCGTTCTATAGCAATGTCTGTTCGTTGTGTTTCGGAATAGCGAAAAAATATCGACCTGTACGGTTGAAATTACCCAATACGCCCTGAACCAACGGTCACCGGCCGAAGGGAAAGTCACATCCAATACGCCCTGAAAGGGCAGAAGCTCCTAGCCCAGGGCATCGCCCTGGGTTATTACAGACGCAAACTTGTCGCCCTGTAAGGGCAAAAGCTTTAAAATACCTGGCAGTATATAAAGCTTTTGCCCTTACAGGGCGTCTTGCTGATTGCCATTATACCCAGGGCGCTGCCCTGGGCTAGGAGCTTTTGCCCTTTACCTTTCCCTTCGGCCGGTGACCGTTGGTTCAGGGCGTCTTGCTGATTGCTATTATGCCCCCGGCTCGCCCAGGTATTCGAAGATGGTGAATACCTGGCGGGGAGGGAAATACTGGCTATGCTCCTGGTAGCCTAAGCGCTGCAGCTCGTTCCAGAGGGGCTCGCAACGCTTAATCCAGTCCATGATATGACGGCGCGCTGTCGCCCCGTCGGTTGTGTCGGGAAAGTAGAGCAGACCCAGCTCGGTCTTGCTGTACATACGTTGGGGATAATTCATAAGCTTTATATTTTTTACAATCCTTCTACACCATGATCCTTAAAGAAACCTATCATCGCTGTGGTCATATAGCCACCCATGTTCATCTTCTTGTTCGAACGCCTGCAGTTGGCTATGTAATAATCCTTTCGCTGGAAGAAGTCCTCCAGGTCGCCAATCATATCTAACCTGAGATAGCCGCTCAACTGCTCAGCCTTCTTCTCGCTCACATCATAATTGCATTGCAGCCGGAGTTTCAGTTTGCTCCGCTGTCCTCTCAGTTCGCTGCTCACTTCTGCACCCTCCGCAGTTTCGCCAGAAGTGCGACGGTCGTGCAGGGTAAAGGTGATGTGTTCGGGCAGGTGATGCTTCTCTTTTTTACCCTCCTCCAGAAAGAAAGGCTTATTTGCCCTGGTAGTCATTGAACACTCAAATGAGGTAAACAAACGATGCACTTCCGTTTACCAACTGATGTGGCTGCGTCGGGTTACAGATATGGCTGCGTTGGGTTAAGGATTCGACTGCGTTGGGTTAAGGATTCGACTGTATCGGGTTACGCAGACGGCTGCATCGGGTTACGCAGACGGCTGCATCGGGTTAAGGATATGGCTGAACTGGGTTACGCAGACGGCTGTACTCGCTGATTGAGCCACTTGAGTAGTCTGATTGAGCCACTTGAGTAGTCTGATTGAACCACTTGAGTAGTCTGATTGAACCACTTGAGTAAGCTGATTGAGCCACTTGAATATTCTGCAGCATACGCTTGCGTGCAAAAGTATACATTCAAGTTTCGCAAGTAAGCTCCTAGCCCAGGGCGTGTGGGTAATTTCAACCGTACAGGTCGAAAAGTTTTAGAAAAAGTTATCAGATAGTATTGGGATAGCAAAATCTTTACTTTTTTACCTTTTTACCTTTAAAAATCCTAGAAAATTCTTGGCTGTTTTAAATAAAAGTTGTAGTTTTGCATTTGGAATAATATAAATCTGTATGATATGACAACATTAGCTATTTATAAATTGTGGAGTTTCTTGCAGTCCCTTTCTTTGACAGCAAGTAATGAGCGTTGGTTGGCCGAACGTCTGTTGGAGTCAGCTAATGCTAAGTCTGTTACAACTGTAAAGAAGCAAGAGAATGCGTGGGCTAACTATCAGCTTTCGCCCGAAATACTTAAGATGACGCTTAAGAATCGTAAGCAAGTTTCAGATGCGATAGATGACTCATTGTATGAATCTTTAGAAGAAAAATAAAGGACTTTAGGGATTTTGCAGAAAATGTGCAGACTCCTGCTGATTTTTTAGAATCGATATTAGTTTAAAATAAAAGATCCTCAGGCAGACCTTACGTTCAAGAAGATATTCGGCAATCATCCCGATCGATTGAAAAACCTTCTGAATACCCTTCAGTCACTCAATGAAGATGAACTGATACAACACAACAATATCTGCCGACAACAGCCAGGAAGATGCTGGCAAAGGGTATGGATGAAGCGTCTATCATGGATATGACGGGGCTGACGGCAGAGGAAATCAAATAAAATAACTTGATTACGCAAAATCAAGGTAATATCTTTGATTTTTTAAAAGAAAAATATTATCTTTGCATCAGATTTAATCAAACTATTCAAGTTTATGATAAAAAGCGTGATTACAGGAGATCTAGTAAACTCCACAAATATTGCTGCAAAATGGAGGCAAACTGTATTGGATACATTGAATGTATGCGCTGCAGATTTTCTGCCTCTAACTCTCTGCAATTTGGAAATGTATCGTGGTGATAGTTTCCAAATAGTTGTTGATAAACCAGACTATGCCTTGGCTGTAGCTATTGCGCTAAGAGCAAAACTTAAAGCAATGACTCCAGGCAAACAGCAGCTTTGGGATGCTAGATTATCCATTGGTATTGGTGATATTTCTTTTGAAAGCGACAATATTGTAACTAGTGATGGAGAGGCTTTCAGATTATCTGGCCGCTCGTTTGACAACATCGGGAAAAAAAGACTGAGCATATCGACTACATGGCCTGATTTTAATAAAGACATGGAACTGGTAACTCGTTTTGCTGATGACGTAATTACGTCATGGACTGCTAAACAGGCAAAAGTAGTCTATCAGGCAATACTCTTTCCTAAACTTCAGAAAGACCTTGCTGAGGATTTGGGCATGACGAGACAAAACTTTAATTATCACTGGAGTTCTGCTAAGGGTCAGCTAATTCTTGACTATGTGGAATATTTCAAATCGTTAATTTCAAAATACAATAAGCAGTAACATGGAATCAATCATCATTTTTATAAAGTTACTCTGCGCCCATCTATGTTCTGATTTTATACTTCAGACTGATAGCATCAATAATGGGAAGCGCATACCTGGTATCAAGGGGATTGGTTATCTGTTGCTTCATAGTGCCATACATGCATGTGTGGCATATATCTTGGTGGCAGATTGGTTATGCTGGCTTGTACCTTTGATTATCTTTGCCAGCCATTTTATAATAGACTTGATTAAATGTAGGTGCTACAAGGATTCTCTTTCAACATTTCTTGCAGATCAGTTTTTACACATTATAATAATTGGAGTATTATGGTTCGTTTTATACGGAGATTGCACTGTTCTTTCATATATTGAGAACCATTGTTCTGCAAATGTTTGGTTGACCGTCGTGGCATATATATTAATGTTAAGACCATCTTCTATCTTATTGGGGTTGTTTCTTAATAAATGGACACCTGTATCTTCTAACACACAGAGTTTACCTAATGCCGGACAATGGATAGGTTATATTGAAAGGATCATGATTCTTACATTCGTCCTTGTTGGCAGTTTTGAAGGAGTCGGCTTCTTGCTGGCAGCAAAGTCTGTTTTCCGTTTTGGTGAATTAAACAAAGCCAAGGAAATTCGCACAACAGAGTATGTGTTGATAGGCACTTTTTCTAGCTTCACTATAGCAATTCTTACAGGAATAGCAATAAAAAGTTTATTCTAAGCATCCCTGATTCACAAAAAAAGGTCTATATGTCACGATGCAGAGTGGCATATAGACCCTTATCGTTTCACCGTGAGGTGCAATGTGTGCAAACGATTGCCTCTTTTTTATATCATTTCTTCTATATTCCTTATTCGGTATTCAAAAAAGAAGTATTATCTTTGCCAGCGAAAATAAGTAACAAGATAAAAGATGATGGAAAACAGAAAAGCGTGGTTATGTCTAAGGCATAACCGCGCTTCGTTTTTTGTTGTATTCTATATAAAAGTTGTGTTCAGATTTCAGATGCTGGCTCCATCCAAGAGTTCCCGGTATTTAGCTACAGCATCAGCTATCTCGCTTATTTTGATGAATTCATCGGCTGAATGGGAGCGGGAAGACTCGCCAGGACCCAGTTTGAACGAAGGGAAGTGCATCAGAGCCTGGTCGCTCAACGTAGGACTGCCGAATGGCTTCATGCCCATGGCTACACATTTCCTGATAAGAGGATGCGACGGGTCGATGCGGGATGACTTCAGACGGAAACTGTGGGCCTTTACCTCGCTCTTCAGGTGCTGGCAGATAAACTTGTAAACATCCTCGTTGTCGTAAAACTCGTTGGTGCGGATATCCACAAGCATCGTACACTTATCCGGAATCACATTGTGCTGGGTTCCGGCATTCACTACGGTAAGCGTCATCTTGGTAGATCCCAGGAACTCGCTTACCTTCTCAAACTTATAGTCACGAATCCATCGCATATCATCCAATGCCTCGTAGATAGCGTTTACTCCCTCGTTGCGGGCAGCATGACCGCTCTTACCGTGAGCAATCACATCCAGCACCATCAGTCCCTTTTCGGCAACAGCCGGGTTCATGCCGGTAGGTTCACCCACGATGGCAAGGTCGATATGCGGAAGCAAAGGCAGGGCACGGGTAATGCCATCCTTTCCCGACACCTCTTCTTCGGCAGATGCCAGATAGATAAGATTATACTGCTGAGGCTTTGCGGTCAGCATTCTGAATAGCTGGAGGAGCGAACAGAGTCCGCCGCCACAATCGTTGCTGCCCAAACCGTAAAGTACACCCTCTTCTACATCCGGTGAAAACGGGTTGCGTGTCCATGAAGCCACAGGCTTCACGGTATCGATGTGAGCGTTGAGCAGCAGGGTAGGTCGGCTCTCATCGTAATGAGGGTCGATAATCCAGATGTTGTTCGCCTCACGATGAGGTTCGAAACCATATTTGCGGATGGTCTGCTCCATGATGTCGGCAGCCTCCTTCTCGTTTCTGCTTACAGATGGGGTGGCGATGAGCTTTTTCAGCAAATCCACGGCATCGCTTACATATTCTTCTTGTGTCATCATAATCTCTCTATTTTTTGATTTTGGGGCAAAGATACGAAAAAAAGAGCAGATAAAGTGGAAAAAGTATCTTTTTATTTTGTGTTCTTAACAAATTCTATTATCTTTGCATCAGAATATAAATATAAGCTTATGCAGATTAATAGTCATCTTTCGGTACTGGTACATAATCTCGCCAAGAAATGGGGAGAGAAAACTGCTTTAACTTTCAGAAAGTTTGGCAGCGACCAGTGGCAATCGGTTTCATTCAACCTCTTTTCCTTAAGAGTGAAACAAGTGAGCAATGCCCTCCTGAATCTTGGGGCTAAACCTCTTGACAAAATCGCAGTCTTCTCGCAGAACTGTGTGCATTATCTGTACACCGACTTCGGTGCGTACGGTATCAGAGTTACCTCTGTGCCTTTCTATGCCAACAGCAGCGAGCAGCAGATTCAATATATGATTAATGATGCGCAGATTCGCTTCCTCTTTGTTGGCGAACAGGAGCAGTATGACAAGGCTCACCGTATCTTTGCCCTCTGTCCTTCTCTGGAGCGTATCATCATCTTCGATTCCAGCGTGCGCATCAGTACCCACGATCCTGCAGCCCTCTATTTCAAGGACTTCCTGAAGCTGGGAGAGAATCTTCCTCGTCAGACGGAGGTAGAGGAACTCTACAAGCAGGCAAGTATGGATGACTTGGCTAATATCCTCTATACCAGTGGAACAACTGGAGATAGCAAGGGTGTGATGCTGACCTATAGCCAGTATTATGCTGCTTTGAAGGCAAACGATGAGTGCATTCCTGTTACCGAAAAGGATCGTGTCATCGACTTCCTTCCATTCACCCATATCTTTGAGCGTGGATGGGCATATCTCTGCTTGAGCGAAGGTGCCGAACTCATCATCAATACTTATCCTCATGAAATTCAGGAGAGTATGAGAGAGATGCATCCTACTTGTATGTGTAGTGTGCCACGTTTCTGGGAGAAGGTGTATATCGCCGTAAAGGCTAAGATGGATGATGCCGGTCCTATCCAGAAGAAACTCTTCTACCATGCCTTGGCGGTAGGAAAGAAACGGAATATAGAATATCTGGCAAACTGTAAGCGCCCTCCTCTGACCTTGGAGTTGGAATATCAGATTATCAACAAGACCGTTCTGAGCATGGTTCGCAAGCAGTTGGGCTTGGAAAAACCGAATATCTTCCCTACAGCGGGTGCTTATGTAAGTCCGGAAGTAGAGGAATTTGTACATGCCATCGGTATCAATATGGTGGTGGGTTACGGTCTGACCGAGAGTCTTGCCACCGTATCTTGCGATCATTCTGACAAGAAACGCAGTCTGGGTTCTGTGGGTCGCCCTATATCCTGCATTCAGGTAAAGATAGGTGAGGATAATGAGGTGCTCCTCAAGGGTCCTACCATCACTCCGGGATATTATCATCGTGATACTACCAATGCGAAGGCATTCGACAAGGATGGATTCTTCCATACCGGTGATGCCGGCTACATGAAGGATGGCGAGCTTTATCTCACCGAGCGTATCAAGGACCTGTTCAAGACATCGAATGGTAAATATATCGCTCCGCAGCAGGTAGAATCGTTGCTCCTGGTAGATAAGTTTATCGATCAGGTGGCTGTGATTGCCGACCAGCGCAAGTTCGTTTCAGCCCTCGTCGTTCCAGAGTTCCGTCTCGTGGAGGACTGGGCTCGTGAGCATCATATCGCCTTCACCTGCCGTGAAGATTTGTGTGCTAACGAGAAGGTGCAGAAGATGCTGATGGACCGTATCCAGATTCTCCAGCAAAATCTGGCTTATTATGAGCAGATTAAGCGCATTACCCTCCTGGCTCACCACTTCTCTATGGAGTCGGGTGAGTTGACCAATACCTTGAAGATTCGCCGCCCTATCATCAACAAGAACTACAAGGCGGAGATTGACAAGATGTATGAGGAGTAATCTAAAGTTTAAAGTTAAAAGTTCAAAGTTAAGAGTTAATGATTACAGCTGACCAGTTGAAGGATGTGATGGACAGAGCTGACGCTCTGCATCACTATCTCAATATAGACCAGAAGAAAGTAGAATTTGAAGAGGAGCAGCTCCGCACTCAGGCTCCTGACTTCTGGGAAGACCCGAAGTATGCACAGGAGCAGATGAAGAAAGTGAAGGGCATCCAGAAATGGCTCGACGGCTACAAGACCGTGCGTCTTTATGCCGACGAGCTGCAGCTTGCCTTCGACTTCTATAAAGATGAAATGGTGACCGAGGAAGAGGTGGATGCCGATTATGCCAAGGCGATCAAAGCCATCGAAGACCTGGAGTTGAAGAACATGCTTCGCCAGAAGGAAGACCCGATGGACTGTGTGCTCAAGATTAATTCCGGTGCCGGTGGTACAGAAAGCCAGGACTGGGCACAGATGCTGATGCGTATGTATATGCGCTGGGCTGAGGCTCATGGCTACAAGGTAACCATCACCGATATGCAGGAAGGTGATGAGGCTGGTATCAAGAGCGTCACCATGACCATCGAGGGCGGCGAGTACGCCTATGGTTATCTGAAGAGCGAGAACGGTGTGCACCGACTGGTGCGTGTTTCTCCTTTTAATGCCCAAGGCAAGCGAATGACCAGTTTCGCCAGTGTCTTCGTAACTCCGCTGGTAGATGATACCATCGAGGTATATGTTGACCCAGCCAAGCTCTCCTGGGATACCTTCCGTTCGAGTGGTGCCGGTGGTCAGAACGTGAACAAGGTTGAATCCGGTGTCCGTCTGCGTTATTGGTATACCGACCCTGATACCGGCGAGGAAGAAGAAATCCTCATCGAGAACACCGAGACCCGTGACCAGCCAAAGAACCGTGCCAAGGCATTGTTGCTCTTGAAGAGCCAACTCTACGACCGCGCCATGAAGAAGCGTCTGGAAGCTAAGGCTAAGATTGAGGCAGGTAAGAAGAAGATAGAGTGGGGAAGCCAGATTAGAAGTTATGTCTTCGACGACCGTCGTGTGAAAGACCACCGTACCAACTATCAGACATCGGATGTAGATGGCGTGATGGACGGCAAGATAGATGATTTCATCAAGGCATACCTGATGGAGTTCCCTACGAATGATGACGAACAACAATAATAATCTAAAAAATATACGACTATGAGTGGAAATAAAGACTTAAGAAGAGCCAAACATGAGGCTTATCAGAAGAAACAGGCTGCAAAAGGCGAGAAAGTAATCAAGTGGATATTTATAGGATTGATAGTCCTCGGTATTCTTTTTGCCATCTATGCAACAACATTAGTATAAAACAATGAGTGGATTAGAGATAGAAAGAAAATTCCTCGTTAAGAAGGGCGACGCTTACAAAAGCGCCGCCTTTTCTTCTAGTCATATCCAGCAGGGATATATTCCTGCCGAGGGGGCTACGGTGCGGGTTCGCACACGGGATGAGAAGGCTTACCTTACCATTAAGGGCAAGTCGGTAAATGGCGGCATGACCCGCTATGAGTTTGAAAAGGAGATAACGATGGACGAGGCGCAGCATCTTCTGCAACTTTGCCAGGGTGGCGTCATCGATAAGCGTCGCTATCTGGTGAAAAGTGGCAGTCATACCTTCGAGGTAGATGAGTTCTATGGCGATAATGAAGGTCTGGTCATGGCAGAGGTGGAGTTGGCTAGCGAGACCGAAGCCTATGAGAAACCTGATTTCATCGGTATGGAGGTAACAGGCGACAAGCGATTCTACAATTCGCATCTCTTGGGCAATCCTTTCTCGAAGTGGCGTGATACCCTGCCGGCTGAATATCGTTAGAAAATGTATAGAAAAGGTCATTTCTGCGCTCTAAAACAGACTAAATAGCATAAATATTACTAAATTTGTGTTTTTGCTTTCAAATAATTCATATATTTCAGAATTATTTTATAATTTTGCACGAAGAAAAATTAAAAAGTAAGAAATTAGTAATAGAAAGATAGAAATGACAGATTCAAATAGAGGAAGTTTTGGTAGCAAGATTGGATTGATTCTTGCTACAGCAGGTGGCGCCGTAGGTTTGGGTAACGTATGGCGCTTCCCTTATATGGCTGGTCAGGAAGGTGGCGCAGCCTTTATTCTGGTATACATCGGAAGTGTGCTCCTGTTGGGCATTCCATGTATGATTTCTGAGTTTATCATCGGCCGTCATGGTGCCTCAAATACCGCACGTGCCTATACCAAACTCTCTAATGGTACGGCATGGAAGTGGGTTGGCTATCTTGAGGTGCTTACCGGTTTCCTGATTACGGGCTATTATGCGGTGGTTTCGGGCTGGTGTCTGCAGTATGTCTATGCCAGCATCATGGGCGAACTGCATGGTGACCCTACCTTTGTGGCGAATTACTTCAAGGAGTTTTCTTCTGATCCTGTGCGTCCGGTTATGTGGACGGTAGCGATATTCCTGATTTGTCATTTCGTGATTATTCATGGTGTGCGCGGCGGTATAGAGAAGGCTTCTAAGGTGATGATGCCTCTCCTGTTCATCCTGCTTTTGATCATTGTGGTAGCAGCTTGTCTGTTGCCGGATGCAGGTAAGGGCGTGGAGTTCCTGTTGAAGCCTGATTTCGGAAAGGTAGACAGAAACGTGTTCCTGAATGCCTTGGGTCAGTCGTTCTATTCTATGAGTATCGGTATGGGCTGTATCTGTACCTATGCCTCTTACTTCAGCCGTCAGACCAATCTCTTCAAGAGTGCTTTGCAGATTTCCATCATCGATTTGCTGGTAGCAGTACTGGCTGGTCTGATGATTTTCCCTGCAGCCTTCTCTGTAGGAGTATCACCGGATAGTGGTCCTTCGCTCATCTTCATCACTTTGCCGAATGTCTTTAATCAGGCGTTTGCATCGTTACCTGTATTGGGATGGATCATCTCGCTGCTCTTCTACGTATTGCTGTCGGTAGCTGCCCTGACCTCGCTGATGTCACTTCATGAGGTGAATACCTCTTTCTTCTATGAGGAGTTGAAGATAGACCGCAAGAAGGGTGCTACCATCGTTACGGTTTCCTGTGCCATCATCGGAGCCTTCTGTTCGCTCTCTTTGGGTGCAACAGATAAGCTTTCGTTCTTCGGAAAGGCGCTGTTCGATTGGTTCGACTTCGTTACGGGTCAGATATTCCTACCTTTGGCAGGATTCCTTACCTGCCTGTTCCTGGGCTGGTATGTACCTAAGCAGATCGTACAGGATGAGTTTACCAACTGGGGAACCTTGAAGGGCCGTCTCTTCGGTATCTATCTTTTCCTGATTAAGTTCGTTTGTCCTGTCCTCATCTTCCTGGTATTCCTGAACCAGTTTGGTGTCTTCGGATAAAGTATTTGTAATCGGATAGATAATAATCATATATATAATTAAGGTATATAATCAGACAATCATATATATATAATAAGGTGTAGCATCTGCCGTTTCGTCGGAAAACAACAAACACTACACATTAAATACTAAGATAATGGAAACAAGAGGAAATTTTGGTAGTAAGTTGGGCGTTATTCTTGCCACAGCCGGCTCGGCAGTCGGTTTGGGTAATGTGTGGCGTTTCCCTTATATGGCAGGTCAGAATGGTGGCGCCGCCTTCATTCTCATCTATTTGGTATGTATCATTCTGCTCGGATTGCCTGGCATGATGAGTGAATTCATCATCGGCCGTCATTCTGCATCCAATGCAGCCCGTGCTTATACCAATCTGGGAAAGCATAAGGCTTGGGGTGCTTTGGGCTTGATGGGTATCATCACCTCTATGATTATCCTGGGTTTCTATGCCGTAGTGGCTGGCTGGTGCCTGCAGTATCTCTATGCCAGTATCATGGGTGGTGTTCATGGCGACGCAGAGTATGTGAAGACCTATTTCCAGACCTTTTCAGCCGATCCTATCCGTCCTACCTTATGGGCAGTAGGTTTTATCCTGCTTACCCACATGGTGGTAGTGCGCGGTGTGCGCAATGGTATAGAGAAAGCATCCAAGATTCTGATGCCTATGCTCTTCTTCCTGTTGATTGTGATTGTGATAGCTTCCTGCTCTCTGCCGGGAGCGATGAAAGGAGTGGAGTTCCTGCTGAAGCCGGATTTCTCTAAGGTAGATGAAAACGTGTTGCTCGAAGCGCTGGGACAGGCGTTCTTCTCTTTGAGTATGGGTACGGCATGTCTGTGTACTTATGCCTCTTACTTCAACAGACAGACCAATCTCTTGAAGTCGGCTACTCAGATTGTGACCATTGATACGGTAATCGCCGTATTGGCAGGTTTGATGATATTCCCTGCAGCCTTCTCGGTAGGTGTGCAGCCAGACAGTGGTCCTTCGCTCATCTTCATTACCTTGCCAAACGTATTCCAGCAGGCTTTCGGTAACATGCCGGTTGTCGGTTATGTGATTTCGGTGTTGTTCTATGCTTTGCTGGTATTGGCAGCCCTGACTTCTACCATCTCGATGCACGAGATAGGTACCGCCTTTATTTATGAGGAGGGTAAGATAAGCCGTGCCAAGGGAGCCTGGTTCGAGACCATCGTTTGCAGCATCATAGCTGTATTCTGTTCGCTCTCTCAGGGTGCCGTACCTGATTTGGGTTTCTTCGGCAAGGATTTCCTGAGCAATTGTGACAACTTTACTGCCCAGCTGCTCATGCCGTTGAGTTCATTCATCACCTGTCTGTTCCTGGGATGGTATGTGCCAAAGAAGATTGTGCGTGATGAGTTTACCAACTGGGGAACCCTGAAGGGAACTCTCTTCCCTGTTTTCCTGTTCACCATCCGTTTTATCTGTCCAATCTGTATTTTCCTTATCTTCCTGCACCAGTTTGGTGTCATTTAGCAAAACCGGCAAACTTGCAGACAGGCACCGGCAAATTTGCAGACAGGCTATCTTGCCCCTAGTAGGCAAGATACGGCTTGATTCTTTCTATTTCGGCAGGTGGAAAGTCTTTGAGGAGACGCAGCTCTTCAGCACTTTTCAGCGGACCATGGGTTCTGCGGTAGTTTACGATTTCCTTTGCCTGGTAAAAGTCCAGGTAAGGATGTTTGCGCAGTTCGGCTAAACTGAGCTGGTTGACATTCATTTTCCGGATATGTTTTGCATCAATATTCATATAGTGGAGGGCTGTCTCGGGCACGCCTTCCACTTCTTGTATCTGGCTCATGGAAACGAAACCGCCTAACCGCTCTCTGTAACGGATGATGCTTCTGGCATAGTAAGAGCCTATGCCGGGAATTTTCTGCAGTTCGGTCGTATCAGCAGAATTGATGTTGATATACTGACCTTCTTTCAGTTTCCGTGGATAATTGTATTGGGTAGTGTCTTTCTTCCTTTCTTCTCTGGTTCTTATAGCCGTCTCTTGATAGCCGTAGTTGTATCTTTCTCTTGGGTAAAAGTTGGCAGCCGGCTGGTAGTCTTTACCAATTCTGATAAAGGGCAGCAGTTTTTCGAATTGCTTCTTGGTTAGTCCGTAAACCCGTGCAAAGTCTCTAGGTGTTCTGAAGATACCTCCTTTATTTCGATATTTGATGATGTTTCTGGCTTGCCATGATTCCAGTCCCAGCCGTTGGAAATCAGATTGGCTTGCTGTATTGGGGTCAAAGGCGAATACTTCGCTCGACTGAAGTCCTTCGTCATAATAGCCTGGCTGTTGCCGCGTGGCATGTCTGATGATACTATCGTTATGGGCTTGTTGCTTTTCTGAAGGCATAGTTTCTTTAGAACCTACAATGAAAATCATTGTGGTACTGACAACGAGCAGGGTCAGGATTACGAGTAATGCTCGCCGTTCATGGTAATTGATATAAAAAAAATCCTTTAAAAACTTCATAGGCTTACGGATTTTTTAGTTCTTGTGATACCGAAATTGTACCGACCACTTTGGTACCGACTAAGGCGCAACCTCAGTGCTTGCGGCACATCTGACGGCTTTTGGTCGGGATTACTGGACTCGAACCAGCGACCTCATCGTCCCGAACGACGTGCGCTACCAACTGCGCTAAATCCCGATATCTGCTGCAAAGGTACATTAAATAATGGACAACACCAACAAAAATAGACTTTTTTATCTTTTTTTGAAAGAAATTTCCCGAAAAATTTGCAGGAACCAGAAAAAAGTATTACCTTTGCACCCGCAAATGATAAATCGCGATTTGTGAAAGTTGGTGCCATAGCTCAGTTGGTAGAGCAAAGGACTGAAAATCCTTGTGTCCCCGGT
>ERZ1023626.19-NODE-19-length-75100-cov-118.597202_pt1 | contig 75100 bp, 60 predicted proteins | sample MGYA00380331_ERZ1023626 | MGnify/ENA primary metagenome ERZ1023626 (study PRJEB33179, sample SAMN07448974) | human gut metagenome | biome: Human-gut; feature: Human associated habitat; material: Faeces | host: Homo sapiens | place: India: Bhopal | collected...
CCCTCGCGTCGCCGGCAGCGTCAGACGTGTCTAAGAGACCGATACCATATCGGGTGCCGGCTTCGCATGCTCCACATCATCGCCTGCAACAATGGAAGAGAATATGTCCTCCAGCTGCATCTGATGCACGTATCCATCCAGTGAGCAATGATTTCGACTGCTGGCCATACCCAATACAAACCCACAGCGATGCAACTCTCTCAGGGTTTCTATTACATGAGGGAAGGGCTGCACGATCATCGTCTTTTTGTTCTCCAGGAAAATCTCGCGATAGGTTGCTGCGCATTCCATTCCCTCCTCAGCACTCATTCCGAAGAGCGAAACGAAGGCCTCATCCAATCGAAGACCGATGGTCTTGGCACAAGCCTCCTCCGATTTCACCTCCAGCTTTCTTGCACGCATCGTATCCTGCAGAGTCTTCACTATGAGACTCTGCGAATCGCCGATGGTTCCATCAAAATCAAAAATTATATACTTCATTATTCTTACCTTATTTGAAAACGGTCACAAAGGTACAGATAATAGCTGAAACTACAAAGCAAATTGCTCACGAATTACCTTTATTATGTTATTACGAGCCACTTCTGGCTTCATCGCCTCATCCAATGGCATTTCTTCAGGAGTAACCTGAACAACTCTATCAAATCCTGCATCCAGCATAGCCTTTCTATCGCTAACTCCGCCCGATACTAGCCATATTTTCTGATTGGTAACATGCTCCAGAATCCTTTGCGGCAACTTCCCCATCAAGGTCTGACGGTCGCTATGACCTTCGCCCGTAATCACGAGATCTGCATCTAGAATGAGCGCATCAACCTCTATTTTCTCTAAAAGCAGTTCAGCCCCTGGACGAGCCTCTGCATTGAAATATTGCAGGAAAGCATAACCCAGTCCTCCGGCCGCACCAGCCCCAGGAGCCGCACTCCTATCATATCCGAAATGCTTGGCACTTACCTCGGCAAACTTCCTTGCCCTATCATCCAGCATCTGCACCATCTTAGCATCAGCTCCCTTCTGAGGGGCAAAAACATGAGCCGCCCCGCTTTCACCACAGAGCGGATTGGTAACATCCGAAGCCAACACAAAACTGCATTCCTGTCGGATTTTCTTCCAGTCGTCGCCCATTGCCTTGAGCATTCCGATGCCGCAATCGGATGTGGCACTTCCGCCCAATCCCACGATGAAATGGCGCACGCCCCGGCGATAAGCATTCATAATCATCTCGCCCACGCCCCAGGAAGTAGCCTTCATCGGGTTGCGCTGTTCAGGCTCAATCAGAGCCAGTCCTGCGGTCTGCGCAATCTCGATAATCGCCGTATCATCCACGATTCCGTATTCAGCCTCAATCCATCTCATCAGCGCATCATGGGCATGAATTCTCACTCGCTCTCCCTTCATTGCCGAGAGAAAAGCATCGAGCATTCCCTCTCCCCCATCACTCATTTCCAGGGTAATGATTTCGGGAGAAGCAGTATCAGAAATCAAATTATTCATTTCGGGAGAAGCAGCATCCGCATTCCATTCCTTCACTCCCGAAGCAATCGCCTCATTTACCTCTCTGCTCGAAAGGCAACCCTTATAAGAGTCGCAAGCAATTATTATCTTCTTATATCCAGCCCCATCCATCAGTCTGAGGCCATCATTTTTCCTATCCATATCCTATTTATATTATATCATTCCAAGAATCATCGCCTATCAAGCGATTCCCCTTTCAGCCCGCAAAATTAGCCATTATTCCTGAAACCACAAACCTTTTTGGGAAAAACTTTCAAAAACAGATGCTTCTGATAAGAGCTGATCTCTTTTCATATACTCTATTCAAGTTTCTTTACTTCAAAATATTGACATATCCCTTATTCTGTACCAATTCAGAATTTAAATCGATGCATTTCTGAGGAATCGGGAAGACGGTGGTGTAGCCGGAGGATTCACCCTGAAGAGGCGTACGGAGATCGTAGGCACCGGTGAATTTGCCGAAACGGATGAGATCCTGACGACGCCATCCTTCCCATACCAACTCCAGCAACCGCTCTTCCAGAATGTTATCGAGCGTAGCCTTACGGTAAGGCATTCCCACACGGGCACGAATCCTATTCAACTCCTCATCACCATTCTCTCCGTTTCGGACCTTTGCCTCTGCCTTCATCAATAAAGCATCTGCATAGCGGAAAAGAACTATATCGTTACTCTGCAACTTGCCGTCCATATAAGAGGTTCTATCCACCTCATACTTCGCCATCCTCGCTCCAGCCGTCTTGACAAACTTACTGTTGGTCAGGTTTTGAGCCACTTCAAAAGGCTGATACTCCAACGGCTTTCCATTATCCATCAGCAGTTCATGACCATCTACCTTTACCACTCCCGCCACAAAGTTCATCTTGCAACGGGCATCTTCATCAGCCTCGCCATAATGATTGGCTTTCATCGTAGAAATCGTGGCACAGGTACCATTCTCACTTCCCCATCCCAAGACACCGCCATGCGTATAATGGTAAGAGCGGAAGAGATAATGGAACTGGTTGGTGTAGATATTCTTATCCATCGGAATCGTGAAAATATTCTCCTTCGATGTCTCATTATGCGTAGAGAAATTGAATGAATCATCCGACTCCAGGACATAGCCTTCTTCTGCCAGTTTATCACAATAATAAATGCAGGTTTCCCAGGCATTCAACTTCCTGCAGTCCACCTTATCGCCATTACGCAAAGAGGCATCAGAAGCCGGCACAGAGAAATGAATGTCACTTCCCTTCGGACGGCTCGCATAACCCTGGGTCCAGTCATCATACATATAGATTTCTGCATTCAAAGCCAACTTCGCCAACAGAAAGTTGACTACCGGCTGGGTGATGCGACCATAATAATTGCCTTCCTTATTGCTGTGCTGGTCGGGAAGTGAAGGCAATACCTGCTGCAACTCCTGAAAGACAAACTGGAAGATAGAACTGCGATCTGTCTGACCTTGGAACAGGCTGGAATGGAGCTGTTCTGCACTGGAAAGGACCAATGGAACCCGACCGAACATGTCCATAGCATAGTAATAGAACATAGCCCGGATGGCTCTTATCTCAGCCCGATATTCCTCCTGCTGTGCGGCAGAAAGCAGGGCCGACTTGTTGCTGATAATATCCAAAGACTTATTAGCCAGCACGATAACCTTATAAAGGTACTTCCACGTATCATAAAGAGACTGGTCATCGGCACTCCACCGATGCTGGTACATGGCATTCCAGAGGCCACCATCATACCAGTCGCCGCCTCGAATCGGAATCATCGCCTCATCGGTGGTCAGCGTATTATAATCGTAAATGCCACGGCAGGTGCCCTGGATGCCCTCACTCTCGTTAGCTCCACCTATATAATTATAGAGAGAAGCCACGGCATTGATATAAATATCAGATGCAGAGCCATAGATGGCATCCTCGTCCAACTGATCCTTAGGATGTTCGTCCAGGCAGGATGTCATAGACAATGCCGCCAGCAGCAGAAATAAAAATCTATATCGTTTCATAACTTTCTGATTTTAGAATTGAACACTTAAACCCAATGAGAAGGTTCTGTAAACAGGATAAGTCCGCTTATCATCAATACCCATCGTACTGTTCACCACGTAGCTGTTAATCATCGGAGTCAAGCCGCTGTAACTGCTGATGGTGGCAAGATTGTTGACACTCGCCGAAACTCTGAGCGACTGCACCACGCCCTTTCGGATAGGGATATCATAGCCCAGCGTGAGATTCTCTAAGTTGAGATAATCGCCCTTCTCCAGCCAATAATCAGAAACATTCTGGTCAACGATATTCTTCTCAGGAGCTCCCTTCAGCACATTATAATCCGGGAAACTCGACATATTGGTGTAGGCTAAGCCCGTACCATTGAATATCTTATGTCCGAAGGCTCCGTTCATCTGCAATGAAAGATACCAGTCGCGATAACGGAAACTGATATTGGAACCCAACGTTACTTTAGGAGTAGCCTGACCGGCAATATATCTGTCACCGCCATCACTCAAATCTACGGTTCCGTTCTTGTCCAAATCTTCGATATCATAGCGGTAATGCCCATTTCCATCTTCTATAATTCCCTTGCAATGAGGAAGATAGAATACCCCCAAAGGCTGACCAACTATCTGATAGACCACATTGTTGTAACCACCATGCTGACCGGCACCCGACAAGGCACCCATCGCAGTAATATCGGCTGCTGACATCTGCATTCCGTCATATTCACCACTCAGCGAGAGGAGTTTGTTCTTCTGCCAGGAGAGATTCATATTGATATTCAGTTCCATGTCCTTCTTCTGGATAGGAGTGAAGGAAACGCCGACCTCCAAACCCTGGTTGCTCATAGAACCCAGGTTTGCCAACAGTTTATCATAGGCAAAAGGCGGAACCGGCACATCATAGGCATAGAGCATGTCGGTGGTCTTGGAATAGTAATATTCTGCCGTCAGAACCAGCCGGTTGTTCCACAATCCCAAATCAGCTCCGATATTCCAGGTAGCGCGGGTTTCCCACTTCAGATCAGGATTGTTATTGCTAATCATTCCCATCGTAACCGTAGGAGAACTGTTCACCGAAACAATACCATTCTGCCGTACCGTATTCAAAGTGGTATAAGAAGATATTCCGCCAAGATTACCTGAGCGTCCATAGCCCGTACGCAGTTTCAGCATGGTAAATTCCTTGAGAGAACGGAGCCATTTCTCCTGCTTCATATCCCAGGAAAGAGAGACGGATGGGAAGAAACCCCAGGTATGGTCATTGCCCACCATCGAAGAACCATCGCCACGCATGGAAACCGAAAGACTATACTTATTATATAAGGTGTAGTCGACATTGCCCATCACAGAAGCCAGGGTCGGATCTTCGTACTTGCTGTCTGTCCCACCGAAAGGCCGTGATGCAGCAGCACCTATATTATGGTAATACATGTCGTTGTTGGTGATTCCCTTCGCAGAAGTCCAGAATCCCGTTCGGATATCCTTCTGATATTCTGCACCCACCATTGCCTTCAGATTGTGGATTCCCCACGAATGCTGATAGTTAAACGATACATTGGCAAGCCAGTCCTCGCTCTTGAACTCCCCACGATAGAGATTGCCCTGCGCCCAAAACCAGGTAGGACAGAACTGGTTGTTCTCGTTGGAAGCATAACTGTATGCTCCGAAGGCAGAAACACTCAGAGAATTTGTCATATCATAGTTCAACTTCAGATGAGCATTGAAGTTCATGTTCTTCGTATCATTAAGCTCCTTGAGCAAGGCACCGGGAGGATTCACCTGAGATGCAGCCCCATTCTTTACCCAACTGCCGTTCAGCTTATCATAAGGATAAGTAGGATTCATGGCATCGGCAGAATAGAAAAGCGCCTGACTGTCGAAGATATCATTGTTCTTGAAAGACGAACCGAACACGCCGAAATCTCCCGTCAGTTTATCGCCAAATGCCTTTTGGGTGACATCAATCTTAGCCACCAGATTACGATAGCCCTTGCTCCGAATAATCGTGTTATGATCGATATAGCCAAAAGAAGCGCGGTAGTTGCTCTGCGGAGTGCCACCGCTGAAGGCCAGATAATGGTTTTGGATATTTCCGGTTCGGGTAATCGCCTTACGGAAATTGGTATCATATCCCTTATTGTTATACTCCAGCCCATACTTCTGTGCAGCAGCTATGTATTCGGCGGCATTGAGCATCTCCATACTTTTGTACATCGCCTCTATACCATAGTTTCCCTCGTAAGAAATCTGAAATCCCTTACCCGTACCCTTTTTGGTCTTTACCTGGATAACGCCCGAAGCACCACGGGAACCATAGAGTGCCGTTTCGCTGGCATTCTTCAGTACTGTAAAACTCTCGATATCGGCGGGATAGATTGTAGCAAGCGTCGCCACATCAGAAGTAACACCATCAATAATCACCAGAGGATCATTGCCGCCCATGATAGAAGTTGTACCGCGAACCCGGACGGAGTTCAACATAGCAATACGGTCAAGACCATTGGTAGTGACGTTAACACCTGCCGTCTGTCCGCTCAAGGCATCCAGGGCATTATTGAGCACACCCTTCTTCAGAAGTTCAGGCTCCACTACACCCACCGAACCTGATAAGCGCAAGGAATCTAAGCCTTCGATGTTCACAGACTGAGCACAGAGGGTTTGGGGTGCAAGAATCATCGCACCCATCGCATAAAATATGGTTTTTAACTTCTGTTCCATAACTATTTCATCGTTTAGTCAAGGTTCAAATCGATTTTCGATTGCAAATATAATAAAAAAGAGTGATTCAAAGTCCATTTCCTTGAAAAAACTTCAAAAAAACAGCAGGCTTAAGAGTTAAGACAGAAGAAAAGCTCGCCAAGACGTTCAAAATCTTAGCGAGCTTTCTCTTTTTATATCAGCATTTTATATCACTTTCACTTCTATCACATTCTTCGCAGCCTCAGCACTCGAACCACCTACGAATATCTGATATTTGCCGGGAACCACACGCATGGTATTGGTCTGGGAATCCCAACCCTCGAAACTCTGGCGAGGCAGACTGATGGTTACCTGCTGCTTCTCGCCCGCCTTCAAAGTAATGCGCTTGAAGGCTTTCAGGGTCTTGATAGGACCCTCAGCATCATCCATTCTACGGATGTAAACCTGCGCCACTTCCGTTCCTTCCCTATTACCCTTATTAGATAAAGAGAAGCTCAAGGAATAAGCCGAAGAATTCTTCACTCTTCGTTCTTCACTCTTAACTTTCTTCAATGTCGGCTTTCCATATTCATAAGATGTATAGCTCAATCCATGACCGAATGGGAAGAGAGCCTCACCCTTGAAATAACGGTAGGTACGATTCTTCATCGTATAATCAAGGAAATCAGGAAGATCGGAAGTACTCTTATAGAAGGTTACCGGAAGCTTGCCCGATGGATTCACCTCGCCGAAGAGAACCTTTGCCACGGCTTCGCCACCCCGTTCGCCCGGATACCAAGCTTGAAGGATAGACTCCGCATTTTCGGTTTCAGGAACCATGGCAATGGCACTGCCCGAGCAGTTGACGAACACCACTCGCTTGCCAGCCCGATGCAATATCTCCATCACCTTGCGTTGAGCCTGAGGCAATTCGATGTCGGTTCTGTCGCCACCCTTGAATCCCGGCTCAGAAACTTTCATCTCCTCACCCTCAAGACTAGGAGAAATACCGCCTACAAATACCACCACGTCAGCATCGCCAACCTCAGCCAGAAGCTGAGACTCGGTTGGCGTATAGTTCTTCACTATGTCAAACTGCATCACCGCCATATCGGTCTTTTGGAAATAATCCACCTGAATTATCACCGGCTTTCCAGCCTTTACGGAGATTGGCTTGTTGAGCATCTGTACACGGGCACGTCCCTTCCATACATCCGCCACCGTATCGCCATCAATGATGAGCCGGTAACCATCATCGCACCCCATTTTGATATTCAAGGTTTCATCCTTTTCCGGAGTAAATACGCCCTCGTATCGGGCAGAGAAATTGGTAAGGTTCACTCCCGGAGCAAAGACGGTATTTCCACCATTGCTCTGGTTGATAGGCGAAGTCATCATGGCTGTAGCCACCGGCTCGCCCTTCATCTCAGAATTGTTCCAATAAGTAGCCTTCATGCCTTTGCTGCCATCGGTAGAAGTCAGGAGATTGAACTTACTTTCCGTCACCTCATTTCTGGTCAACGTGCAGGCAGGAATATACTTGGCGTCCTTCACATATTTTCTGATGCCCTGCAGGATGGTTGTGGTAGAAGTAGGATAACCCGAATAGTTGCCCCACTGCATGATGGAATCGTTGGCATTCGGTCCCATCACGACTATCTTCATTCCTGCTGATTTCAGCGGCAGGAGATTGTTTCGGTTCTGAAGAAGCACGATTCCCTCTTCTGCCATCTTCTCTGCCAAATCCTTATGCGCCTTGCTGGCGATGACGGAAGATGGAATCTGAGTCCAAGGCACGTTCTCGTCCTGATCGAAATCACCCAGACGAAAACGGGCTACCAACAGGCGCTTCAAACTCTCGTTCACCTTTTCCTCGCTGATCATTCCTGTCTTCACCGCCTCAGGAAGCGAACGGTAAACGCTTCCGCATTCCACGTCGGTTCCGGCACCAATTGCCTGCGCCGTAGCCTCAGCCGGAGTCTTCGCAGTACCATGTCGGCCAGGCACATAAAAGTCGTTGATGGCTCCGCAATCGGAAGTAATCAATCCCTTGAATCCCCATTCATCACGAAGAATCTGTCGTTCATACCTGGCATTGCTGCAACATGGCGCTCCGTCAATCCGCTGATAGGCGCACATCACCTCTGCCACATTTCCATCCTGCACCAGCGATTTGAAGGCAGGCAGATAAGTCTCCCACAAATCCCGCTCAGGCAAATCCTCTACATTGAAACTGTGTCTGTTCCATTCCGGACCGCTATGTACGGCAAAATGCTTGGCACAGGCTAGGAGCTTGACGTATTGGGGAGCCTGTGAGGAAGGCGTAGCCAGAACTCCCGGAGCCGACATCGGTTTGCCATCAAAGGTCTGTCCCTGCAATCCATTCACCACTGCAAGTCCCATTCTTGTGGTCAGATAAGGGTCCTCGCCATAAGTTTCCTGTCCACGCCCCCATCGTGGGTCGCGGAAGATATTGATGTTCGGAGTCCAGAAACTCAGACTCTGGTAGCGCTTGATGTTGCCGCTTTTCTTCGCCTCCTGCGCCTTGGCTCTTGCCTCATCGCTCACGGCAGTAAACACCTTATATAATAAGGTATCGTCCCACGAAGCCGCCATGTGCATCGTGATAGGAAAAACAGTAACAAATCCGTTTCGCCCCACTCCGTGCAGCGCCTCGTTCCACCATTGAAACTGCGGAATGCCCAATCGTGCGATAGCCGGAGAAGTATCCATCATCAACTTCGTCTTCTCCTCCAGGGTAAGACGGGAAAGCAAATCGTTGGCTCTAGCCTCAGCAGAAAGGTTGGCATTCTGATAAGGAAGAAGCTGCTGTGCGCTGACAGAAAGCGACATCGCCATCAGCATCGCCATAGAAAATAGTTGTTTCTTCATTGATCTTATATTATTTATTCGATTTATGCTTTGATTTTTAAGTTGGTGACAAAGTTACACTTTTTTGTTGAGATAACCGCATCATCTGGCAGAAAAGTTTAAAATATTTATCCTTTCGTGCCAACATTACCACTTTCAGTCCGCTGGCACATAAGTTGCAAAAACAGAGAGTGAAAGCTGAAGCTAAAAGATAAAGGAGTTCGGAAGAATGACGGAGTTTCGAGGCGAAAGCAAAAAAATAACAAGAATATTAACAAGCAGAAATCCCGACGGAGCCGTAAGGAACCGAGAGGACGAGTAAAATAAAATTTGGAGGTTTTAATTATGTTGTTAGCACGTAGAAATAATGATTCAGATTGGTTGAGTAACTTCTTTGATGATACTTTATTCAATACCGAAGTAATGCCACGTATGAATGCTACTGCTCCTGCCATTAACATCAAGGAGACAGATAAGAATTACATCATGGAGGTTGCAGCTCCTGGTTTGAAGAAAGAGTGGGTTCGTGTAAACATCGATAACGATGGTAATCTGAACATCGCCATCGAGAACAAGATGGAACACAAGGATGAAGACAAGCACGAGCACTATCTGCGCCGCGAATTCTCTTACGGCAACTACCAGCAGTGTTATACTCTGCCTGAGGATGCTGATCGTGAGAAGATTTCAGCAAAGGTAGCTGATGGTATACTCGAGGTCGAGATTCCAAAGCTTACTCCTAAGGAGGAGGCTAAGACTACAAAGAACATCGAAGTCAAATAATCATCTCCCATAAATGATGGAGGCAGATTCCAAAGCAATTTGGAACCTGCCTTTTTTTGTGCCCTTACCTGAACCATCGCATTTTTCATCTACCTTATTATTATGATTTTCATGGAGCAGCCAAGAGTTTTTCACCATAAATCTTTTTTCTTCCATAATTAATATGTAATTTTGCAGGCAGAAAAGCAGACATGAAAACTTCTGCTTATAGATTTCAGAATATTAATATAAGAAACAGATGAAGAAAACAATTCCAGTAATAGGCATGGCTTGCAGCGTATGCTCTGCCAATGTTGAAAAGAAGCTGCAGTCGCTCGAGGGCATTAACTCCGCCTCGGTTTCCCTGGCAAGCCGAACTGCCCTGGTAGATTATGACCCCGACATTATCTCTCTGGAAGATATGAAACGGGAAATCAGCAACGCCGGATACGACCTCGTTATCGAAAACGACAGAAGCGTGGAGGAAATCAACCGCCGTGAGTTCACCCTCCTGCGCCGCCGAACCCTCGCTTCCTGGCTCTTCGCCATCCTGACCATGTGTTTCTCCATGGGCTGGATTTCCCTGGGTATGGAGCAGAATATGATTTCAGATGGCGTTGCCTCGGCTCATCACTCGAGTTCCTTCGCCAACCAGATTTGTCTGCTCCTGGCACTCGCAAACCTGCTCTACTGCGGCAAACAGTTTTATGTTTCCGCCTGGAAGCAGCTCCTGCATCATACGGCAAACATGGATTCGCTCGTAGCACTCAGCACCCTCATCGCCTTCCTCTTCAGCACCTTCAACACCTTCTTCGGAGAAATGGTATGGGGAGCGAGAGGCATAGAATGGCACACTTATTTTGATGCTTCCGTGATGATTATCACCTTCGTGCTGACCGGCAGATGCCTGGAAGAAAAGGCAAAGGACAGTACGGCGAGCAGCATCCGACAACTGATGGGAATGCAGCCGAAAACCGCCCGACTTGTGACTTACGAGAAGATAGAAGGCACCAACGACTACAAGATGGAGGAAGTTCCGATTTCCACCATTCAGATAGGCGACATGATAGAGGTAAGAGCCGGCGAGAAGATTCCGGTGGATGGCGTGGTTACCCAGGCAGAGAGTTTCATGACTCCCGATGCTGCCTATGTAGATGAAGCGATGATCAGCGGCGAACCGACTCCGGCGATGAAAAAGGCAGGCGACAACGTGCTGGCCGGCACCATTCCGAGTCAGGGAAAGCTCCGCATGAGAGCCAAGCAGATTGGCGAGAACACCGCCCTGGCACACATCATTCGCATGGTTCAGGAGGCGCAGGGCAGTAAGGCACCCGTGCAGCGCATCGTGGATAAGGCGGCTCTGATTTTCGTTCCAGCCGTGGCAGCCATCGCCCTCATCACCTTTTTAATATGGTGGCTGATAGGCGGCAACGCTGCTCTTCCGCAGGCCATCCTTTCAGCCGTAGCCGTATTGGTCATCGCCTGTCCTTGCGCCATGGGCTTAGCCACTCCTACCGCCCTGATGGTGGGCATCGGCAAGGCGGCGCAGAAGCAGATTCTCATCAAGGACGCGTCGGCACTGGAGAATCTCCACAAGATCAACGCCCTCGTCATCGACAAGACCGGCACTCTCACCATTCCTAACCAGAACATCGATTTCACCAAGCAGGAGGATTTGGATCTGGAGACGAGAGAGACCCTCAAGCCTCATGCCCAGGAAGCAATGAAGCTGTTGCAGGAAAGGGGAATAGAGGTCTATATGATGAGTGGCGACAAGGAGGAAGCGGCTCACTACTGGGCAGAGAAAGCCGGCATCAAGCATTACCAGAGCAAGGTGCTACCTGGCGACAAGCAGGCATTGGTAAAGAAACTTCAGGACGAAGGTAAGCAGGTAGCAATGGTGGGCGACGGAATCAACGACACCCAGGCTTTGGCCCTTGCCAACGTGAGCATGGCGATAGGAAAGGGAACGGATGTGGCGATGGATGTGGCGCAGATTACGCTGATGAGCGACGACCTTCTGGCGATTCCGGAAGCCGTAAAACTGAGCCAGAAGACGGTTCACATGATTTGGCAGAATCTCTTCTGGGCGTTCATCTACAACATCATCTGCATCCCGCTGGCAGCCGGTGCCCTTCATATCTTCGGCATTGATTTCCAGATAACCCCAATGTGGGCAAGTGCCCTGATGGCCTTCTCAAGTGTAAGCGTAGTGCTTAATTCGCTGAGACTGAGATTGGCGTAAAATGATAGAAAATGGATTTTACCCCATAACCTCCCCCTCTACCTTGCAGCTGTCGAACCCCATCTCCTTGGCTTTGTCAGGACCGAAGGTGAAGTAGATGGCTTCGCCCTCATCACAAACCTCGCCTTTAGAGTTCTCCAGAGTCAAGTGGATGGTGACGATGTTGCGGCGCTGACTGGCGATGTGACCACGCACCGTAATCTGCGAATCGGTGGTCATCACAGGCTTCTTGTACTTCACGTTGAGCTGCATCGTCACACCCGTGGTCTGCAGTTTGCGGTTGATAACCCAGCCTGCCACTTCATCCATCAGCATACTGATGATTCCGCCATGCAGGGTGTTGATCCAGCCCTGGTAATTCTCGCCGGGATTCCAGATGGTAAGCACATCCTCACCCTCTTCCCAAAACTCAAGATGCAATCCTACAGGATTGTTTGGGGCACAGCAAACGCAGTTGTAACCCTCCTTGTTCAAATATGGATTTAATATCTTCTTCATTTTCTAACTTTTTTAAACAATGCAAAGGTACGAATAATATCTGATAAGACAAAGTTTTTAAAAAATATTATTGTTGGTAGCCATTTAATACCTAAAAATAAGGACAGAACAGAACCTTCCATCCATATAAGAGAACCACAATACCTAGAAATGAGGATAACAAAGAGTACTTATCTATTTAGACTAAATAAAAATACTAATTATTAAGTATTGCAGGATTTTAAAATATCAAGTATCTTTGCAGCGTGAATTAGAAAGATGCTCGCAGACGGCGGGCAAGTGAACAAGAAATTATACAAAACATTAAGAAATGAAGAGAATTATTTTTATTATTTTAAGCAGCATCAATATTTGCCTTGCTCATGCACAGAGCTTTAACGGACAATATATTTCGGAATGGCAATGGGACATGAACAAGAACACCAATTTGATTAATCAGCTGAGACTGGAACTGAGTGTACCGATAGGAAAAGGAAAGGATTCGTTCGAGGCGGCTACGCTGCATGTGGCAAAGACCAACGATGGCATTATTGATGACTGGCAGGGATTTTCTAACATAGATGCTGACAATAACTTCGCCATGCTTGCCGTGCTGGGCTACATGCACGAGTGGAATTCGGGCCATCTGTTTGTAGGTGTGAGAAACGTGAACGAGGATTTCTTCACCTCTGATGTTACGGCACTTTTCCTGAACAGTTCAGAGGGAATCTTCCCAACCGTTGCTTCCAGCTATCCGATAGCCAACTATCCGTATTCGGGGCTGACCCTTTACTTTGATGTAACCAAGGGAGGATGGACTTTCAGAAACAGCCTGTATAATGGTGTGGGCTATAATGGCTGGAAAGCGCACGACAATCCTTTCCTGGTTCGCCCGAAGAAGGATGGAATCTTCAACATGTCGCAGTTGGAGTATGAACATAAAGGTGGAAAGTATTTTGCGGGTGCTGCCGTCCATACCCGTCAATATCCGATTAACGAGGATGGCGAAATGGTTCCTGCCGATGAATCCAAGGGCAAGGCAACCTGCGCCTGGTGGGTTTACGGAGAGCAAAGTGTATGGAAGGCTGGCGACAAGAACATTTCGTGCATGGTGCAATATTCCGAGAACACCAGTCATCAGAATGCCTGCTACCGATACGCCGAACTGGGCGGCGCCTATCAGGACGATAAGAACGAGTGCGGCCTGTCAGGTCAGTACGCCCGCTTCCAGCAGGGTTCAGAATATTCGCTGGAAGTAACATGGAAAAGACAGCTGACGGAATCCATATCCCTTCAGCCATCGTTCCAATACATCAAAAACGACAATGGAGATTTCACGGCGCTCAGTGCCCGACTCTATGTCAGTTTCTAGCAATCCATTTCGGCAAGACCAGGGTGCCCATCACCAGGAAAGGGTAATAGAAGATGGCGCGCCAGAGCATGGCGGCAAGGATGGCTACTGAGGCATCGGGCAGGAAATCAGCATAATAAAGGCGGAACATCAACTCTGCCACGCCACTTCCGCCAGGCGTAGGACTCAGAATGGAAATCATCCACATCACCCATTGGCGGCACCAAGCCACCAGCATGTTGCCCTGACAATGGAAGGCAATGAGAATAGCTACCACGATGGCGAATCTCGACAGCCACGCCAAGGAAGTATAACCCATCAGCTGCAGCCAGAATCTTCCGCCCTCCAGCTTTGCCTCCTCCGAAGCCATCGTCATCTCCTCGGAAAACTTCTCTACCTTGGGCAGGAATCTGCGAAGGAAAGGAATCTTGCAGCATCCCTTCAATACCCAGCCCAGAATCTGAGGACGATGCAACAACAAGAGGTAGAGGATGGCCGTCCAGACAGCAACGATAAGGGTGCTGACGATGAAGATAACCTGCACTCCGCCCTTAATCCATTCGTTCGTAGCATCCACAGAAATCCCCACTCCATCAGCCAAGCTGAACAAGAGATGCGATGGAACACAGAAATAGAGCAACACGCAACTGATGGCAAGAAAAGCCTCATCAGCCAGCAGGGCTGCAAACATGGTGAAGACACTTCTGCCCATAGAAACTCCCTCGCGATTGAGATAGACAAAAGCCAAACCACTTCCCCCCACCGCCGAAGGAGTGACGGCAGAAGTAAACTCGCAGAGCACATTGATGCGGAACGCCTCGGCTACGGATAACTTACGCTGGCAGAGATGACGGAAACGGAGGGTGAGCATCAGATTCTGGATCGCAAAGAGCAACACGCCCATTACTACCCCCAGAAAGAACCTGGGAGACAAATCTATCCTGCTCAGAACTTCCACATCAAACTCCCGGATCATCATTCCAACGATAACCACAAGTCCGATGGAAGCCGCCAACCATAAATGCCATTTTTTCATATTACTCTCAAAATAAAACTATACCTTATTATATATAGTAATATAACGATTAAATGGCTAATCTATTTTGTTGTCTGTCAATTAAATGCTGATATCTGTCCAAAACTTCTACAACTATGTCATTCCAAGAGCACACCAGAGTCTCCGCGGCTGCCATATAGTTCATCTGCACCCAACTGCTCGCCGTCTATCGCCGCCTTTGCCAAATCAATCGTCAGCGAATTGCCGAAAGGAGTTTTGCGGATAATGCTGTAATACTTTTTACCGCTGCAAAGGTATTTAAAGGATGTTGCCATCGTGTTACAAAGAAATGAAAGAAGAGTGAAAGCATTGCCTTTTTACAAAAAGATTTAAAAAATGGGACTGAATAAAACAAGGTAACGATATTTTGATTATATTTGCAGTATTATTGCAAAACTAACAGATTTACGATATGAAAAAACTACTCTTATCCATCGCCTTTCTGCTCCCTGCTATGGGAATGATGGCGCAGACTCAGGTAACGACTGCCGAAGGTATCCTCGAAGGAAAAGACCTCTCAGGCATCACAGTATTCAAGGGTATTCCGTTCGCTGCCCCTCCGGTAGGAAATCTCCGCTGGAAGGCTCCGCAGCCTGTACAGAAATGGCAGGGCGTTCGCGAGGCTAAGGAGTTCGGACCGAACCCGATGCAGGAACCTCTCTTCGGCGATATGAACTTCGGTACGAAGACCAACAGCGAGGATTGCCTCTACCTTAATATATGGACACCGGCAAAGACCATGAAGGAGCATCTGCCGGTACTCATTTATTTCAACGGCGGAGGACTGATGGCGGGTAGCGGAAGCGAACCTCGATATGCGGGCGATGCGATGGCACGCAAGGGCATCATCTCCATCACAGCCAACTATCGTGAGGGCATCTTCGGATTCTTCGCCCACCCACAGCTCTCTAAGGAAACATCCTACAAGGGTTCCGGCAACTATGGATTCATGGACCAGGTGGCTGCCATCCAGTGGGTAAAGGATAACATCGAGGCTTTCGGCGGCGACCCTAACCGCATCACCATCGTAGGCGAATCGGCAGGTTCCATGTCGGTCAGCGCCCTGATGGCTTCCCCTCTCTGTCAGGGACTCTTTGCGCAGGCAATGGGTTCCAGTGGTTCGGTGATGGGATTCAAGAAGGTGGCTACGCTGAAGGAGGCCGAGGAGGAAGGCGTGCAGCTTGCCCAGAAAATAGCCGAGAAGATGGGTAAGAAAAACGGCAAGAAGGTGGGAAAGAAGGTCGGAATGAAGAATCTCGACGACCTTCGTGCCCTTCCTGCCGAGGAACTGATGAAGCTGGCGGAAGTAAGAGCGGTTCCTGTCTATAATATCGACGGATATTTTATGAAAGAACAGCCTGTAGAGGTATTTGCCAAGGGCGAGCAGACCAAGGTACCTCTGCTTATCGGCGGCAACAACCAGGAGATGACTCCATGGGCGGTATTGATGGGCAAGCAGCCTACCGTCGAGAATCTGAAGGCTGGCGCCAAGGCTACTTTCGGAGAAGAGAACATCGAAGAACTCTTCCGCCTCTACGGCATCAACAGCGATAAGGATGTATTGGAGCAGCCGGGCGTGAACCTAGCTTCGGATATCTTCCTCGATTATTCTACATGGAAGTGGGGCAACATGCACAAGCTGACCGGCGGACAGCCTGTTTACCGCTACCGCTATTGCCATCCTCGTCCTACAATGGCCATCAAGGGCAAGGTGGCTGCATTGGCTGGCGGCGTGGTAGATGCCAAGGAAGATGCGGCTCCTGCGCCACAAGACAAGGGAGCCGTTCATTCTGCCGACATCGAGTATGCAATGGGTACATTGCCAACCAACCGCGTGTTCAACTGGCAGCCGGAGGATTATATGATCAGCGACATCTTCAGCCAGTATTACGTCAATTTCGTAAAGACCGGCAATCCGAACGGTCTGGGCCTGCCGGAGTGGCCATCCACCAACGGCAAGGCTGTAGCCCCTGTGCTTCAGATAGACGTGAATACCGTCGTAAAAACTGATGCCCAGATGGAGAAGCGCTATGATTTCATAGACAAACTGTTTTGGGAGAAGAAATAATTCTCTCATTACATTGAATCAATCGGAATACAGATTTCATTGAATAAACCAGAAATAGAGATGTTTCAGAAATTCATTATCAACAGAGACGGAGTACTGAAGTTCGGGCGTGTCTACCTGCACAGTGACATGCTGTCACCCGGCGAGCAATGCACCTACGGGGGCGGTTTGTGGAAGATAGATGAAGGCAGAGGCGCCATCGTGCTCTACGGCAGAAGTTTCGACTTCGGTCCTCCCGATTTCGACTTTGTGAAACAGATAGACTGGACGGGCTTGGGCGGCACCCCTCGCCCGCTCTTCTATCTGCCTCATTGGCCTAGCGAAGAAGAGATTGTGCCAGTCATCATCAATTAAGAAAATAGTATAATATTCTATAATTTTCTGTGTAAAACTTGCGGATAACAGAATAAAACACTATTTTTGCGAAGAGAAATCCTTCTCGGGGAAAGTGCTCCCTAAGAGAAGAGATTCATTCCGTAAATAAGTAACAATTAAAAAGCAGTATAGTATGAAAAAGAAATTAGTTTTGACAGCAGCCGTCATCGCTGCATTATCAGTTGTCTCCTGCAATGGCAAGAAGACAAATAGCCAGGGGGCTGACCAGGATAGCCTCAGTTATGCTGAAAATGATTCGCTCAATTCCAACGATGTCATTCTCGATTCCATCGCCGGCACCTATGAGGGTACTCTCCCTGCTGCCGACTGTCCGGGCATCAAGACCGTTTTGACGCTCAACGCCGACAGCACCTACCAGTACTCAGCCGACTATCTGGAGCGCAAGGATGGTCACGACGAAGCGAGCGGTATCTTCAAGGTATTGGCTAACAACGTAGTAGAAATCACCCGTCCATCGAGCGGCGAGACATCTTACTACAAGGTAAAGGATGCCAACAGCCTCATCATGACCGATTCGCTGGGCAATGAGCCTGAAGGCGCCATGGCTAAGCACTATGTGCTGACTAAGAAAAGGTAAAAGGGTAAAAGGGTAAAAAGAGCCCCCTAGCTTAACATTCCGCTAGGCTCTTTTTACCTTTTTACTTTTTTACCTTTTTACCCTTTTATCTTTAAAACGCCTTTTTGCCGGTTCTCACAGCGCCATTATTACAAACCTGTTACATTCCTGCCTTTCAAGTTAAAATCAATTAAGTTTTGCACCGGAACCTTCGCTATTCCAGATATTTTTCCTAATTTTGCGCCCACGTTTCTAACAGATGAAATGATTTTAAGATTCAATGGTATATACTAAATAGATTAAGGATAAAGAAAAAATGGAACATGTTTTTACTGAATCGATGTTTTTGGTGGGATTCGTGATTTTCATCGCCGCCATACTCGTATTAGACATGCTGGTCATCGACCGAAAGGCACATGTGGTGTCTATCAAGGAAGCCGGTTCATGGACGGCTGTATGGATTATTCTCGCGCTCGCCTTCGCCGTATTCATCTATTTCCATGGTGACATGGTACACGGCATAGAGAACTTCGACGACCTGAAGCTGATAGCCTCGCGCTATGCTCCGCATCTCAAACTGGACCCGAACGACTATGAGGGGAGTCTGCAGCAATACCGGCACTATATGACCATCTCCTACATCTCGGGTTATCTGATAGAGAAAACGCTCTCGGTAGATAATCTCTTCGTGATGATGATGATTTTCACCTCGTTCGGAGTAGACAAGAAAGATTACCAGCACGTACTGAACTGGGGTATTCTGGGAGCCATCGTGCTGCGCTTCGTCTTCATCTTCGCGGGTGCTGCGCTCATCAGCCGGTTCGCCTGGATATTGCTCGTATTCGGAGGATTCCTGGTTTACAGCGGTGCCAAGATGTTCCTCAACAGAAACAAGAAGGAAGAGATCAATGCCCTGGAGCATCCGGTGGTGAAGTTCATGCAGAGGCGCCTGCATCTGGGTCCGCTGGTGATGACGGTGGTATTCATTGAGTTCTGCGACCTGATTTTCGCCTTCGACAGCATCCCAGCCGTATTCTCGGTATCGCTCGACCCGTTCGTGGTGTTCTTCTCGAATATCTTCGCCATCCTGGGCTTGCGTGCCCTCTTCTTCCTGCTGGCAGCGATAGCAGACAAGTTCCGCTATCTGAAGGTGGGTGTGAGTGTGCTGCTGGTGTTCATCGGTGTGAAGATGCTCATCCACGATTTCTTCGAGATTGATGCAGTCAGTTCGCTGGTATTCATCATCCTCGTACTGCTCGTCAGCATCGGGGCTTCGGTGGTGATTCCGCAGAAACAGGAAGCGTTGGAAAATACAAAATAAGCAAACCATTCGTAAAGGAGATTATCATCAGGTAATCTCCTTCCAGGAAAACATAAAAAGGGCGATTGCTATTCCCTACGCAAGGGATAAGCAATCGCCCTTATCTTTTATGAACTCAGTTTAGAAAGAAGAGCAAATGAATTGGCTTTCCCTTCGGCCGCCGAACTTTGTTTCTTCACTCTTCTCTCTTCACTCAATTTACTTCCAAGGATTCTCTGTTGGGTAAGGCAGGCTAGCTGGCTGGTTGTAAGCGATATCCTTGATGCCGAGATACTTGAATACCTCGAACAAGGTCTTACCTACGTGAGAGAATGCTACGGCTCCGTGGTGTGGATAACCCTTCTGAATCAGTACGTGACGATAGAAGCGGCCCATCTCGTTGATGGCGAAGATACCGATACCACCAAATGAACGGGTAGGAACATCGAGAACCTCACCCTCTGCGATGTAGCTGCGGAGGTTACCCTCAGAATCGCACTGCAGACGGTAGAATGTGATGTCAGAAGCTGCGATATCACCCTCCAAAGTACCACGGGTGAAGTCTGGTTTACCACCATTCTCCAACAAACGGTTCTGGATGAGCTGATACTTAATCTTTCGGCTAGAGCACATCTTGCACTGTGGAGTGTTACCGCAGTGGAAGCCCATGAAGGTATCAGTCAACTTATAATCGTACTTGCCCTTGATGTCCTCATCATAGATATACTGAGGAACTGAGTTGTTGATATCGAGCAATGTAACGGTATCGTCAGAAGCACACATACCGATGTACTCAGAGAGTGCACCATAGATATCTACCTCGCAAGCTACAGGAATGCCACGGCTAACGAGACGGCTGTTTACATAGCAAGGCTCGAAACCGAACTGGCTTGGGAATGCAGGCCAGCACTTGTCAGCGAATGCTACATACTGGCGAGAACCCTTGTGAGCCTCTGCCCAGTCGAGCAATGTCAACTCAAACTGTGCCATTCTGCGGCTGAGGTCAGGATAGTAGCATCCCTCGCCCATCTCCTTGGCCATATCAGCGCAAACCTCTTCGATACGTGGGTCGTTCTCGTGCTCCTTGTAAGCTACGAGAAGGTCAAGCTCTGAGTTCTCCTCAATCTCAACACCGAGTTCGTACAAGCCCTTGATAGGAGCGTTGCAAGCGAAGAAGTCCTGTGGACGTGGACCGAAGGTGATAATCTTCAAGCCCTTCAAACCGAGGATAACGCGAGCTACTGGTACGAAGTCCTGAATCATCTTAGCTACGTCCTCTGCTGTACCTACAGGATACTCAGGGATGTAACCCTTCAGGTGGCGCATGCCGAGGTTGTAAGAGCAGTTGAGCATACCGCAGTAAGCGTCGCCACGACCGTTGATCATGTCGCCGTCACCCTCTGCAGCTGCAACAAACATACAAGGACCATCGAAGTTCTTTGCAATCAAAGTCTCAGGAGTTTCAGGACCGAAGTTACCGAGGAATACAACCAAAGCGTTGCAGCCCTGCTCTTTCACTTCGCCCAAAGCCTTGAGCATATCTTTCTCGTTCTCAACTGTAGTCTGGCAGTTGAAAATTTCACCCTTGTACTCTTTTACGATGTTCTCACGGCGCTGAGTAGAAAGCGCGATTGGAAAACAGTCACGGCTAACGGCAATAATACCGAGCTTTACTTGTGGAATGTTGTTGCTTACCATAATTTTAGTTTATTACTTAAGTTTTTGTATAAATTGCTTATATTTATTGATTCTTTTCTAATTTGTTTGGCTGACAATTATTCATTGTTCCGAGCACAAAGGTACAAATATATTTTGTATCACCAAGCGTTTTAAGGAATTTTTAATTCAAAAAAATGGCGCAAAATCGAAATTCTGCGCCAAATGTAACATATGATAAAGTTCTTGATACATTTCATACATGTCTCTATTATCATCTGATACCCCTTTTCTGCCTTAACATCTTCTTTAATATCTTCGCAGCGGGCGGTACCGGATGGTGTAAATCTGATTGAAGTACTCCTTCCAGCTGTTCGGCTCCTTGTCGTCATCACGCACGATGCGGATGCCGTAGAATCGGGTACCAGTCTCCTTGTATTCCCGGAATCTCGACAACAGCTGCTGTGGCGGATCGGGAATCAGGAAGTCGGTTATCCAAAGCACATCGGCATTCACGTAATGAAGACCGTCGTTGTCGAGAAGTTCGAACATCTGGTTCATCATCTTCTTTGCCGAAGTTCCGCCGCCGATAAATGGAAGGTGGGTTGTCGTTGGCTGGCGACGGATGCCTCGCCCGGTATGCGCCTGTCCATCTCCGTCGGACGGAACTGCATCTGCTTCGGCTGATTCCATCATAGTGATTCCTATTCTCTTCAGGCGCTCTGCCTTGCGCTTCGCCATCAGGTCGATGGCACGGGTACTGACGGAGAAATCTATCAGGAAGCAGTCTCGCTCCAGATCTTCTGCCGTTTCTTCCAGCAGAGAGATGAGTGTAGAGGATATCCTTTCGGGCGTGCCATACATACTGGCTGAGGTGTCCAGACAGACGATCATCGGACCCTTGCGGGAGGCATGGGTAAAGCCGAGTTTGCGGGATGGTTTCGACATTTCGCTCTTATAACGGAAGGTCTGGAGTCTTCGCGTGCGATACTTATAGATAAAGAGGCCCTCCATATCCTCGTCACTGTACTGTGCCAGTTCGAGCGGGAGAAGGGAGTTGAGATCATCGCCCACGGTAATGCCCTCGATATCGCTACCCGCTGAATGCTCCATCTTCATCTCTACGCCCGATGCGATGGTGAGCCGGTCTTTGCCGTTGGCATCAGCTACTCGTCCCATCTTCGCCACAATTTCCTTGATTTCGGGGTATTTATCCTGAATCTTCACCTGGTTCAGACGGCGTTCAAACTCCGTTTCAGTCCATCCGTTCGTCATCAGTTCCCAGGCTTGTACGGCGCGCTGTTCCGAAACGCCCTTCGTCTTCATGTTGCGGGTTATCTGGTCCATCATGCGCACCAGTCCTGTTTCGAAGTTGTTCTGACGGAGCGAGATAAAGTCCTTCAGCTTGTTCAATACCTGATGGTCGATGCAGACCTTCCAGTCTCTTACCAGCCTTTCCCAGTTTTCGGGTTTCGAAGCCCCGTCTCCAGTCATCAGCTTGAGGAAGAAAGGCTTATCGAACCCATCTTCAGCATGTTCCTGTTCCAGCTGGTCGAGCAAAGGGAGCCACACCAGTTCATCCATCCGCTTGAAGGGAGCCCAATCGAGCACATCATCAGCCCGATGACTCTCGGTCCAGGCACGCTGGCGCTGGAATCGCATGTGATGGACGCATTCCACGATGAATTTTCCCACACTATCATAGAACACCTTGCTCTTAATCTTGCTGTTCACCACCTGTCGCACGAATTTCTGCACCACTTCGCCAGTTTCTTCCATGGTTATTTTCAGGGTAAAGAGATGAATGAGATAATCCTTCAGCGGGTCTTCCTTCAAATTCCAAGGCATGGCGATGCCTGTCGGATCAGGAATCTTCACCTGTCCCGACTTGCAGAAGTCATCCAGCATCTTCAAGTAATACTGTGCCTCCGCCAAATCCTTGTTATTCTGGTATTTCATAGGAGTAAATCCTTATTTTTTCTCCATCAGATATTCTGCGAAGATTCTTGCAGCACTCTCTACTTTGGCTGCGCAAGGGCGAGACTTGTAATATTCTGCCGTTCTTGCCGAAGCCACATAGCTAGACTGCGCTTTCTCGTGGCCCTTCAAACCGAGGATTTCGGCACAGATGATACTGCCGTTCTGCTCCTTCGATTTGGCGAGCAAATCCTGCACCACCTTATAGCAGGCCGACTTGCCCTCGCGGTCATCCCCCTCGGTCTGTCCACAATCCAAGCCAACGAGCACCACGATGCCCGAAACAGCACCACACATCATTCTCATTCTGCCTACTCCACCACCGAAGCCGGCACCAATGCGCTTCGCCATCTCATCATCAAGACCATATAAATCGGCAAAGGCAGCCACTACCGACTGGCAGCAGCCATAGCCCTGCATAAAGTTATCCACCGCCTGGTGAACACGCGCCTCCAACTCAGGAGTCAATATTTTCTGTTCGTTCATCATGTTTTGAGTCTTCTATATTATAATAATGTAATAGGAGGCGATTAAACCTCATAAAGTTTCATCGTATCCTGACGGGTAAACGCCAGCTCCTTATAGAAATCACGGAGATAAGCCGATATTTCCGCCTTATCATCAGCAGATGCGAAGAGATTCTCGCCCAACTGCCTTTCCAGCGAGCTCAAGCCATCCGAAAGGTTTTCTATCTCTCCCTCGTAATCCCTTCCATCCTCCGGATTCCTGCGTACACGATGATACTTAATATCCTCTGCAAGCGCATTCTTCATCTCCACGAGTTTTTCTGCAAAAGGAGAAAAGAGGGCACGAATCACGATGTTTCGGATAGCATCCCGCTCTTCCGGTTCCTGCCACAGACAATGGTAGATAGGCAGCAAATCGCAGATATCCACCTCTTCCCTATCCTGCATAAAGGCTGAAGTGCGAAGCAGGCGGACGATATTCTTCCATCTTCGGTCACTCACATAGATGTTTCTGCGCTCGGCAGCCTCATCCACATTCACGGCTCTCAGAGATTTACGGATAGCGGAAATTGCATCGAGCACCTCGATTTTCACGCCAATCTTATCGATACGCTCCGTCCATTCAGCATACTCCTCAGCAGTAATAGCATTTGAATTTGCTTTTCCTTCGGCCGCCGAACTTTGTTTTTTCACTCCTCGTTCTTCACTCTTCACTTCCAAGAGCATCGCCCGGAAATTCTTCTCCAGCTTAATCGGTCGGCTTTCTATTCTGATAACGAATCGGTCCCAGAGCGCCTCCAGTCCTTCTCCCTTAGCCGGCAACTCATTACTTGCCGCCACGAGAAGTTTCAGAGGAAGATGCATTTCCCGATTGCCGTTTCTGAAGATTTTCTCGTTAATCACCGTAAGGAGCGTGTTCTGGATAGCAGGTCCCGCCTTCCAGATTTCATCCAGGAAAACCACATCGGCTGTAGGCAGATAACCCTCCACCGCACGCTCGTAAGTATCCGAAGTCTTCAGTTTCTGAATGCTCACCGGACCGAAGATTTCATCGGGTGTAGAGAATCGCGACATCAGATACTCAAAGCTCTGAGCCTCCCTGAATGCCGTCTTCAACTGTCTGGCCACCATACTCTTTGCCACACCCGGAGGTCCCAGCAGGATGATACTCTCACCTGCCAGAGCTGCCAGGAGCGAGAGCGATATCTCCGTCTCCTTCTCATAAATGCCCCGGTTCATCTCACCGAGTAATTGTTTGAATCTTTCAAGCATATTCTTACTTTTCTATTCAGAATCATATAAAGACAAAAAGAAGTTAAGAGATAAAATTCATTATCCCTTAACTTCCTCATATTCTTTTATATAAATAAGGTATGGCTTACTTTACGTTGCCCACCTTAATCAAGTACTCAGCAATCTGAACAGCGTTCAGGGCAGCACCCTTACGAATCTGGTCGCCAGTCAACCACAATGTGTTACCATTGTCATCAGCCAAATCCTTGCGGATACGACCTACATATACATCGTCCTTACCGGCACTCTCCAATGGCATTGGATAAACGTAGTTCTGGGCATCATCCTTTACAGTTACGCCTGGAGCAGCCTCCAAAGCCTTGCGGATGTCCTCTACAGCCAATGGCTTCTCTGTCTCGAACCAAACACTCTCTGAGTGAGAACGGAGTGAAGAAACGCGAACGCAGGTAGCACTGGTGCGAACATCAGAGTGCATAATCTTGCGGGTCTCGTTATACATCTTCATCTCCTCCTTGGTGTAATCGTTAGGAGTCATCTTGTCAATCTGTGGAATGACATTATATGCCAACTGATGAGGGAACTTATTGATATGCTCAGTCTTACCAGTCTCGATGATATCCTTATACTGCTGCTCAAGTTCAGCCATGGCAGCAGCACCAGCACCTGAAGCACTCTGGTAAGAAGAGATATGAATCTTCTTGATATGGCTCAAGTTATCGATAGGCTTCAACACTACAACCATCATGATGGTGGTACAGTTAGGGTTGGCGATGATGTTGCGAGGGCGGTTCAGGGCATCCTCAGCATTTACCTCAGGTACAACCAGAGGCACGTCGTCGCACATACGGAATGCGCTAGAGTTATCAATCATCACGGCACCATACTTGGTGATAGTCTCGGCAAACTCCTCTGAAGTGCCGCCACCAGCAGATGTGAAAGCAATATCGACATCTTTAAAGTCATCGTTATGCTGCAAAAGTTTGACCTCATAGTCCTTTCCCTTGAAGTTGTATTTTCGTCCGGCAGAACGCTCAGAACCAAACAACACCAAATCATCCATAGGGAAATTTCTCTCAGCAAGGATACGCAGGAATTCCTGTCCAACTGCGCCACTTGCACCAACAATTGCTACTTTCATAATCGAATCTTTTAATTTATAAAGTTGTTATAAGTGTAAACTGTGGAAGAGAAAGCCAGCCTCCTTATCATCTTCATGATTTCTCATCTTTCTGACAGCTTCATAATTTCTCATTTTCTGATAGCCGGAAACTGCTTATTTTCTCAAATCCGCTGCAAAGTTAAGACTTTTTCTACAATATCAAGCATAAATTCCCAAAAATTATTGCTTTTTGCTGCAAATTTATCATTTTTGCTTACTTTTCTGCAAGAATATGCAGAAAATTGGAGAAAAATAGTTGCAAAAAACTTCGGTAGTTCAGTTTTTAATCGTACTTTTGCAACAGAATCATAATCATTAATAAGAGGATAGAAATATGTCAAGACCAATCAAAGAAACGCCCATTCTCTATGGCAAAGCAGCACGTAAATTTGAAGAAGAAATGCAACGTGTTGAAAACATGACCAGAGAGGAAAGAATGGCTAACAGAAAAAAAGTAGAAGAAGGATGTTCTGCATTTCTTAAGACTGTAAAAGTTTGCATTTAAGCGATATGAAGTTACTTTCTAAGGTCATCCCACTAGGCTCGCAAGACCTGCTGACTGCAGTGAGCAGACCTGCTGACTAGGCTCAGCAAACCTGCCGAGCCTAGTGACAACTTTCAAGAAGGTATATCCTTGTACTCCTGAAGATGGTTTCTTTCACTCAAGTAGCCGTATCCGTTCACCTGACGAGACGTATTCTTTCATCCAAAGAGACGTATTCTTTCACTTAAGGAGACGAATCATTCAAGGCACAGAGACACATCCATCAATGTTTCGACTACCATACTTCTATTCCAATAGGTTCTTTACCTGTACGTTCAAGACAGCTATTCCTTACCAAGGTTTCTAGCTTTTCAACCATTTTACGCTTGGTTTCCTTAGAAGCATTCCAACGACGCAACGCTTCTTCTCTTGTTATCTTTGTTGTATTCATTCTTTATTCCTCCTTTTTTTAGTTCAAATTACAATTGCAAAAATACCTCCCGTCAATATTTATAACCAAAATTCATATACCTACAAGTTGTGAATCTAGCGATAAAAACAAGAGGATTGAGAGGCTGGGAATCTCTGTTTTCTGCTCTATATTAAGAACAAGACCTATAGTTGTACGACTATAAAGTTACAGTTGTACGACTATACATGCTATGGTTGTACAACTGTAGAGTTATGGTTGTACAACTATAGGGGTTATAGTCGTACAACTATAGATTTTCCTCAACGGCATCTTCTTGTCAAGAAATCACAAACACCTGATTATCAGCAAGTTCTTATTCCTCTTCATATTTGCGATATTCTCAAAGAAACAATAAGCGTCTGGAAATACGAAAATCTCAGGCAAGCTAATGTAAAAAAGTTTCATTCTTAACAACGCCGCATCACTACATCTTCAGAATATACTTACAGATTACCTACTTCATTTTCCATCCATCAATGGTTCCCGTCTTCGATGAGAAGTTGCAGCCTATCTGATAAATCTTTCTGCCATCTGCTGCATATTCCCTGGCATAGCCCATATCCTCTATCTGCTTCAGAGCTTCCTCTGCCGAACCATCACGCTTGAACTCGAAGATGTAGATATAGTTCGGAGTCTCAACCACACAATCTACCCTACCTTCGCTTTGCTGCTTTTCGATGAAGACCGTGAAGCAGCTGATCATTCTCAATACGAGATAAAAGGTGTATTGGAAGTAACGTTCCTTCTCGCGTTCATCGTCCTTACGACGCTGGTTATAAGGAATGCTGGCAAAGAAGGAAGTCATCAGATTCTCCAACTGATGGCAATCTCCCTTCGACATCACATCTACTACCTGAATAATCCAGGCATCCGTTGACTTCGATGGCTTCAGATAACTGGAAGCTACCAACGTCAGGAAACCGCTCCTCACTTCATCATTCGGGAAATCCAGAAGATAGGAATCGGTATCCATATTCCAATCTTTAATGGTGAGATAACCGCTCTGATAAATCATAGGCAACGGTGCTTCCACATCTGCCTTGTAGTCGATAAAACTACTCGTAGGATAAAACCTGTTCACCATCTCGTTGATGTTCTCATCAAAATGAGACAATAGGCGAACAAGATAGGTTGGCGAACCGGTGCGGAACCAATAATCTGCCAGAATCTTCTTGCTCAGCGCATTCAAGATACTGAAAGGATTATAGATATCAAGCATATTAGGACTGAAGTGATAACCATCAAACTTCCTCTTCAGTTTGTATTTCATCCCTTCCTCCGTCGTCTTGTATCTCACAGCCATCGCCTTAATTTGCTCATCAAAGGTAGAATACAACTCCTCTTCCGTAATACCACAAAGTGCCTCATAATGCTCGTCCATACTGATGTCGTTAGGCTGATTGAAACCACTGAACACGCTTACCTGCGAGAACTTGGTGACACCCGTTAGCAAGACAAACTGCAGGTCATCATCAGCTTCCTTGAACACAGAATATACGCCTTTGAGCAGATTGCGATTATAATCCTCCAAAGTCATCTTTCCATATTCATTCTGCACAGAAATATCCATATCCATCACATCAAGCAAAGGCTTGTCATACTCATCAATGAGTACAACTGCTCTTAACCCAGTTTTTGCGTGAGCTTTCTTGAGTACGGCCCGAAAGCGACTACTCAATGTCTTGGCAAACTCATCCTTTCCATATAACAATTCTGCACGGGCAATAAATTCCTCCAAAACATGCTCCAGAGTATAAGGTTCAACATAATTCTGTCCGCCAAAAGAGAAGTGAAACACAGGATATTGCTTCCATTCCTTCTCCAGATTATCGATGGCAAGCCCCTTGAACAACTCCTTTTTTCCCTCGAAATAGCATTTCAAAGTAGATACGAGCAACGACTTTCCAAATCGTCGTGGACGACTCAGAAAGTATATATTGCCATTTTGCACCAAATCATAAACGAGGCTAGTTTTATCAAGATATACATATCCACCCTCTATGATTTTTTCGAAGTCTTGTATTCCTATAGGATATTTCATATTGCTGCCATTTTAATTTCTTTCGGCAAAGTTACAAAAAATAATGATACAAGCAAAGGAATATCCCGAAAAAATAACGAGATTGCAAAATACCATATTTGTGGGATTGTTGACAAGGAAAAAAAATAATACCTTTGCCTTTTGAAAATAATAGTTTAAAATCATGGTAGAAACAAAGAATAATATTGGAAATAGACAGCCGGATAGCAATGCTGGCTGCAGTAAGCAAAAAGGAGTGAAGAATAAGCAAACCCGGCAGCTGGTACTATGGATTGGCGCTTTGATAGTAGGCGCCGTCTTGGGGATATTCGGCATCAGCTGGCTGGATGGTCTGATGAACTTCATAGCCACGGTCTATACCCGCTTATTCCAGCTTCTGGCAGTACCAACCATAGCCTTGGCAGTCATCACAACCCTGGCATCCTTGGGCAACCAGGCAGATACCGGTAAGATATTCCGCCACGCCATCACCTACACCCTGCTCACGACGATAGCAGCTGCAGCAGTGGGACTGGTGCTCTACAACATCGTTTCTCCAGGCAATTTACCTACAGCCTTGGTACAGAGCGGTATGGCGGATGTTCCCCAAAAGCTGGGAGAAACCAGCTATTATGACCATATTCTTGGGGTAATACCCAACAACATCATCAAGCCGTTTGCCGAAGGAAATGTACTCTCTATCCTGATTTTGGCGGCAGCAGCAGGTATTGCTTTAGCCAAGATGCCATCAAGCGATAAAAAAGAAGTCGTGATGAAGGGATTGTTTGGATTACAGGATCTGCTTTTCATGCTGATTCATGGATTAATCTGGGCTCTGCCTCTGGGTATCGTTGCCTTTGCAGCACAACTCTCAGCCCAGTTCTCTGCGGGTATCGTGATGGCTTCTCTAGGAAAATACGTAGCTGTTATCCTGGGAGGTAATGTCATTCAATTCTTCATCATCCTTCCGCTCTTCCTCTTGGCAAGAGGCTTGAATCCAGTGCGCACTTTGGGTAAGATGATGCCGGCAGTATTAATGGCTCTGTTTACAAAGAGTTCTGCTGCTACGTTGCCGGTGACGATGCAGACTGCAGAAGATAGACTGGGAGTTTCCAATCAGGTTTCCCGCTTCGTATTGCCTATTTGTACTACCATCAACATGAATGGTTGCGCTGCGTTTATCCTCGTAACCTCCTTATTCCTGATGCAGAATGGAGGAATGCCTTTACCTTGGACTACGATGATTCTCTGGCTCTTCATTTCAGTTATCTCAGCAGTGGGTAATGCAGGAGTACCGATGGGATGTTATTTTCTTACCCTATCTCTGATGTCCGGCATCAATGCTCCTATCGGCATCATGGGTATCATCCTGCCAATCTATACCATCATCGACATGATTGAAACGGCAGAAAACGTATGGTCAGACTCCTGTGTCTGTGCCATGGTGGATAGGGATTTGAAAGAAGAGTCCAATTGAAAAAGTATTCTCATTAAAAGTTTAACATACATTCATTCTTCAAGCAACAGACGGGAACAACTGAGGAGGGAAGTATCTATCGAGAACAAGAACAAGAACGAGAAGAAGGAGGAGAAGAAAGACGATGTTAAGCACATTGAGGTAAAGTAATCACTCATAACGTGCTAAGCAGCTTTCTGGATGACATTTCATTGCACCCTAGAAAATAATTAAAACGGAGGGCTAGTCCTGGTAATGGGCTAGCCCTTTTTTTGTGCCGGTTCTCATATATATATACATATATATATGTGCCGGTTCCTTTATATCAATATCAAAAAACACCTATTCCAATACGAATACCTTCGTTTCATGATTACTGCAAGAAATCATCGTTGCTTACCTTTACACCAAGTGGTCCATAGTCGCCAAGAGCTTTGTGAGCAAGCTGCTTGTCGGGATCGGTCACATGGTCGATAGGTTCGCCAGTCTTATCCTTGTAAGCAGTAGGTGTCATGGTTGCGATGGAGTGTATCCATTTCCTGTCTGGAAGAATGTTCCTGTACATGACAGCCACAATCTCTCCGATAGGATTGCCGTCTATGTTCTTTTTCTCACTGTCCCAAATGAAGAGATTGACATACTCTCCGTTGGCATTCATTTCGTTCACCTTGCTCTGTATGGCTGATAGCTTAGGATTCTTTTTCAGGCAAACCACAAATGTTGCTTTCTTGCCATCGGCATAGCGAGCCTTCGCATCATATACAGACATATATGAGCGTGTGTCGCTTGCTGAGCCAATGCAGATAGACCAATAACGTGTCACAGCTTTTCTGTATTCCTCAGGCTTTGTTGGCACCGTGGCCGGTATGAAGGAGAATGTGAGCACAGAGTCCTCGCGCAAGTGCGTTCTTCCATAAAGGTATGCCGTGGAGTTGTTTGGATAGTACATGCTAACTGGAGCAAGGAAGAATGGCATCTCCCTGTTTTCGTCGGATTTCTGTGTAAACACCTTCGATGTTATCTTATAGACATTTGATACAACGTGTTCTGGCACGTAGGTCTCATGCAAGTTCATGTCGAGTGCAGTGATGGCTGGCAGTTCTACTCCTGCGTATTCATCTTTTTGGCTTCCATCGGCAGTAGTGCCCAGGTAATGTCTGAGAACTACAGCTACTTTGTTCACACCTTCTTTAACTTTCACCACATTCTCTCCAAGTTTGTCTATTACGCTTTGTGACGTTCCGTTTGGCACCACATAGAGGGTGAAATAGTTCTTTCCAGAAGTGGTTGCGACGAAAGGATTCGTGCTTCCGTTATCTGCCGAGATGTCCTGGTCATCGATGCCTGCAAAAACGTCTCCTGTCTTATCATTGTATAGTGATATGCTGAAATATCTGCAATGAGGATATTCTCCTTTCAGGCATAGAATCTTGTCACTGTTTTTGTCTATCTCATAGGTGTATTCCCAATAATTGGAGTATAAGTCCGGGTATGCTCCGAGAACTTCACCATCGCCTTTCAGGGTTGCGCCCCATTGCTCCTTTGGTGACACGGTAGGGATTTTTATATCGTTGTTGCTGTCGTCATCGGAACATGCGATGAATGTCATTGCCGTGATAAAACTTAGCAATGAGGTCATGATAATTTGCTTGATTTTCATACTTCCTGTTTTTTAAAATTAATATACTTTTTGTTCTCACTCTGTTTTACTTGATTTCCACTCTGAACGGTCCAGACACCGAGTTGTAGAGTAAGTCACCATTGTCAAAGAACTGTATGATGGCATATGCTCCATTGGCCCGATTGTCTTTGCCTAGGATTGTGCGGTGGCGTGTGGTGCCGGTGCGCCAGTCGAGTCCGGTTACTTCCCATCCTGTGGCATCGTTCCACCCACTTACGAATACCATTTCAGACGATGTGCTTACAGCAGGTATCATGCTTGGTGAACTGACATCAGCACGTGTCCACTTAGTCTCCCACTTGTTCTCCTTTGTGTTCCAGCTCACGCATTCAACACCTCTAGGAGTCTCTATGGTTGGACCGATTGCTAGTACGCCTATAATCTTGTCGTTTATCTTTTCCGTTGTCTGGCTGATGTTGTTCACCACAAAAGCGTCGTATCCTGCGGTTACTACGGATTGCTCCGACTGTACCCATTCGGTAGAGGCTGGTAATCCGCACGTTATGTCGAACGTTCCTGCCAAACGCTTGTTGCCGGAATCTACAGGCTTGGCATCGGCAGGTATGGCATCACGCCAGAAAGCTACGAGTTTCATTTTCTTTGCTCCGTCTGTTATCACTACGAGTTTGTCCTCGTCGTTGCCAAATCCCATTAGTGTAGGGGTTGCTCCTGTGCCATATCCGAGCTTGATACATGGTGCCATTGGACCTCCGTCATACTCGGCTTTCCATGCTCCATCGCTCTCACTGTCAGAGAACTTTCCATTCTTGCATATCAGCTTTTGCATGAGTCCCTTGCCGTTGGCCTCCTTGGCGTTGCTTGCCACATATACCCCGCCGTTCTCATCCACTGCTATTGAGTTCGTCAATATCTGGGTGCTTGCCAGTGGGTAGGTATCTTCTACCGTGGTCAACTCACGGTTGAGTACAACAAGAGCATTCTGTGCCGCCACGAGCAAATGTCCATCGTATGTCATGGTAGCTCCCACCAGAGTGTAAGAGTTGTTGATATACGGTGTGAGCTTAATCTGACTGTCTAGCTCTATGCCTTCCTTTGGATTATTTGGGTTCTTCAGCTTGTATCTTGCCATGATGTGTCCAGCATTGGTATATACATAGTTGTCCTTGTCGCACAACACGTAGTTTCCATTGGCTATAGACATCTGTGGGGCAGCACCTAGCACTCCGGTTACGGCTGTTGCAAGTTCTGAGTAAGACGAGTAGCTGGATGTCAAGATGTTGAGCTGTTCTTGATTCTTCATTGTTATTCCAGGCAAACCAGCTTCTGCGAGTCTTTCAAAGTTGCCGTTGGATACGTCTATGATAGACACTCTGTCGCTGCTCATTCCCCACATGTATTTTGGGGAAGTGGATGCGAGCGTCATGAGGTTCACAGGACCGCTGCTTGTTGCCTTGCATTTCGTCAGGTCGGCATAGAACGTGCCGTCCTTTACTTTTGCAGTGAAAGCATCGGTCTGAGCCGAATTGAAATGGGTGATGCTGTATTCCTCTTGTGCCAGCCAAGGGTTTGCCTTTGGCTTGGATAGTTCTGCCAGAGGAATGTTAGGATTTCCGTTTTCCCCATTGTTGTCATCGTCTGAACAAGCAGTAAACATCGCCGCTCCTATTGCGAGGATGAATAATGATAGATACGATTTTTTCATAATTATTTATTGTTTTAAAATGAATACTCGTTTTGTAACAACAATTCCGAACCTACCAAAAGAAGGAAGAACAACAGTATATAAATATAGAATTGTTCTTGCTTGACGAAATCAGCGAAACTGAATTTCTTTTTCCAATGATTTCCAAGATAGAGACGGTAGTCGCGTATCATCACAAGGATGAACACTATGATAATCACAGTCACGATCACTACAACAATCATGATGAGATTTTCATCTGAAATTGAAATGGTTGGTTCTGCTCTTGTCATTTTCATTATCTGTTATGTTATTGATTCGATTGCAAAAATAGCTTTTTTATTTTGAAAGTGATAGTAGCTTTCCTATGGTAGTTGTAGCTTTTCCACAAAAAAAGTAGTAGCTTTCCTAGGAAAACTACTACTTTTTAAATAGTATTTAATGTAAAATTACAAAAATACACATTTAGATGGAGGCAAACTGTTTGCGCCATTGGCTAGGTGACATGCCCGTTTTCTGTTTGAATATACGATAAATCCATGTGTGGGATGAGAAACCGCACTCTGTGGAAATAGCGTCAATGCTATATTCGGGGTTGGCTTTCATCATGCGAACTGCCTCATTAAAGCGAATGTCGCTAAGCCAGGTTCTAAAATTGGTGTATTCTGACTGGTTGAAGTATTCTGTCAGTTCGTTTTTCTTGTATCCCAACTTGGTAGCTAGCGAATAGATGCTAACTTCATAGTCCTTATAACATCCCTCTTCACACCATTTTTTGAGGGCTAATTCTATTTCCATCTTTCTATTTGCTGTCAAGATATTTGTGCTATGAGTGTTCTTATCGTCATTTATGTCTTCTGCTTCCGTGACTTTTGCCTCTGCATCATTTTCATCAGAAATGACTCCTTTGGGTGTGATGTAATAGCCCATAGCAATGAAAGTGTGGACGAAAAAGATGACAGAGAGTAACATCAAGGGACCTATTATATATAATAAGGTATTGAAGAGGATTGCTACAGGCAGGAGTCCAGCAGTGAGGTATAGCAAAATGACGCTGGCTTGCGAATAGCGCACGTATGGAATCAAGTCACTTCCGAAATTTTCCATGAGCTTCTGCCTTTGGGTATTTGTTTCTTTGCGAATGATAAAAATAAAATATGCCATGCTAGCCACAAAAAGACCGAGCATCACATAGAGCATATTGCCAATGTGTAAACTATGGCTTTTGAATATGCCAATGACGAAAACTAGGGCGATGAGTATGTATGCCATTATACTACGTAAACAATAACGGCGCACTTTGCTGCCTGTGCTCTCTATGTTGATGATGGAGAGAGTGATGGCAAATGCCACTGGGGTATAGAACAGTATGTTGAATGCTGCGCCCACATCGGTACCTTGTGCACGGAGTCCATGAACCATCTGTAAGAGGTAGTGGACGGAGAAGAATAGCATGGATGCAACGAGAAGCCATCTTGATATTTCGTAGCGCCACACCTTCCATCTCACCTGCAAACTTGCCATGGCTAATTGCAATGCCAGTATGGCTGTAATGACGCAACATACAAGTTGCAATATGAATAACGATGTCATAATATTGTTATTACCTTAAATCCACAACACTATTATAAATCAAACCTTTTAAGCCCCAGAACAACAAAAAGTTGCTCAGGATTTTGCCATGTGAGAATTTTCACTTATCTTAGTGTTGCGAAAAGAAAACAAGCAAAACTCTGACATAACATGGCAAAGATACAAATTAAATCTGAGAAACTCACTCCTTTTGGAGGATTTTTTCGGGTCATGGAGCAATTTGACTCCACATTGTCTTCTGTAATCGACTCAACCCTCGGTCTAAGGTGTAGATTGTTCGGTTGTTTTTTTTATTTTTTTAATCCTATTTTTCCTATGCATTCAGCTAAAATTCATACCTTTGCATTATCTTTTCAAAAAACAACAAAATGTAATCAATATGAAACAGAAAGATGTTATAACGGGATGGCTTGTCGCATTCATTATCAGCTGTATGATGCTGACGGGATGCACCGAAAAATCCAGGAAGCTAGAGAAGAAAAACGTGAAAGTTGAGACTATCTCCGTGGGGAATACAAACCTGGGGGGAACGAAAGACTATGTGGGAACCATCGAGGAAAAGATGGGATCTACACTCAGCTTCGAGATAGCCGGGAACATCACTTCCATACGGGTGGAAGAAGGAGATAGAGTGAGCAAGGGACAGCTGCTCGCCACCATCAACCCTACCACCGTGAAGGAGGCTCACCGGGCAACACTCACCACCCTGAAACAGGCGCAGGATGCCTACAGAAGATTCCGGCCCCTGCACCAGTCGGGATCCATCTCGGATATGAAATGGGTGGAGATAGAAAGCAAACTGGAACAGGCAAAGGCGGCTGAAAGCATCGCTCGCCAGCAACTCTCCCACTCTACCCTCACAGCTCCTTTTGCAGGCGTCATCGCTGCCAAGAACGTGGACTTGGGAACCTACGTGCTCCCCGGACAGCCTGTGCTGAAACTCGCCAATGTGGCACAAGTCAACGCCAAGATATCCGTACCCGAAGCTGAAATATCTCATCTGCACGTGGGCGACAAGGTGAAACTGACGGTAGCCGCTCTTTCGGGTGCCATTTTCCGGGGAACGATTTCAGAAAAAGGCATCGATGCCAACCCCATCTCGCATACCTACGATGTCAAGGTGGGCATCACCAATCCGCAGGGCCGTCTGCTCCCAGGCATGGTATGCAACGCCCAGGTGCAGGGTAGCGCTGCTACCCCATCCCACATCACCGTTCCGCCACAAAGCATTGAACTGGATGTAGATAACTCCCGATTCGTATGGACCGTGGTAAACGGAAAGGCACATCAGCAACCCGTAACTACCGGCGATTTCGAAGGCGACGGCATCGTCATCCTTTCGGGACTGAAGACTGGCGACCAGGTTATCATCAATGGCCAGCAGAAAGTTTCTGAAGGAATGAATGTAGATACAGCAAAAAGCGATAACCGATAAAAAAGTGGAGGGAAAAGATATGAATCAAGAGACAAGGCTAGAGACAAACAAACCGGGGGATTCCAAAAAGCCGGAGAGAGACTCCGCCCTTCGCGACCACATCAAGGCACGCATCACCAGGAAGCCCAACCGCATCATCAAGCGCTCGTTCATCGAGTCGGCGATGTGCAACCACAACATCGTGCTGCTTCTGATGGGCATGCTCGTATTTCTTGGCATACTCGGCATCTGCATCATGCCCAAGCAGGAGATGCCGCAATTCACCATCAGGCAGGGTGCCTGCGTAGCCGTATATCCGGGCGCTACATCCGGAGAGGTGGAAGAACGGGTGGCTAAACCGCTGGAGAACTTCATCTTCGGATACAAGGAGGTGAACAAGAAAAAGACCTATACCCAGAGTAAGGACGGCATGCTGATCGTGTTTCTGGAACTCAACGACGACGTGGAGGACCGGGATGCCTTCTGGAGCAAGTTCAAGCATGGTCTGCAGGCCTTCAAGAGCTCCCTTCCTACGGGTGTCCTTGCCCTGCAGGCTGTGGATGACATCGCCGATACCTCTGCCCTGCTCATCACGATGGAAAGCAAGCAGAAAACCTATAGGGAACTGAATACATACATAGACCAGCTGAAGGACAGACTGCGCCGCATTGATGCCATCTCGAACCTGCGAACCTACGGACTGGAAAACGAACAGATAAGCATCTGCCTAGACCAGAACAAACTGGCCAAATACGGCATCGGCCCCTATAAGATTCTGAACGACCTTGCCCTGCAGGGCTTCACCACCGTGAGCGGAAACCTGGAGATGGGCAACCTCAACCTGCCCATCCACATCACCGACTCATACAACAACGAGCGGGATGTGGCAGAACAAATCGTATATTCCGACCCCAAGGGCAACATCGTGCGCCTGAAGGACATCGCACAGATTAAAAGAGAATATCCGAAACTGAATAAATACATCAAGAGCAACGGCAACAAATGCGTGCTCCTATCCATTGAAATGCGACCGGGAAACGACATCGTGAAGATGGGAAGAGACGTACACAAGATGATGGATGATTTTGAACAGTCCCTGCCAGGCGATGTACACATCAATACCATTACCGACCAGAGCAAGGTGGTAAGCGAATCGGTGCTAAACTTCCTGCGCGAGCTGCTCATATCGGTCATCTCCGTCATCATCGTGGTCATCCTGCTCATGCCGCGCCGCGTGGCAGAGGTATCAGCCCTCAGCATCCCTATCACCATCTTCTCGTCGGTGGGCATATTCTATCTTTTCGGCATGGAGCTGAACACCGTTACACTGGCTGCCCTCATAGTAACACTGGGTATGGTGGTGGATGATTCCGTGGTTATCATCGACAACTACATGGAGAAGCTGGGCCATGGCATGTCGCGCTGGCATGCAGCCATCGCCGCTCCTAGAGAGTTCTTCATGTCGGTGCTTTCTGCCACGCTCAGCATCTCGCTCACCTTCTTCCCATTCCTCTTTACCATGCATGGCGACATGGGCGATTTCGTAAAATCATTCCCCTGGGCCATGTTCATCATCCTGAGCATCTCGCTCATGGTTTCGCTGCTGCTCACACCTTATTTACAGTATATGGTGATTCACCAGGGCATCAGCAGCCAGCACAAGCCCAACGCCCGCAAAAAGCCGCTCGACTATCTGCAGATGGGGTACACCTGGTTGCTGAAACGCTGTTTCGCCTTTCCACGCACCACCCTCGCCGTGGGCATCATGCTGGTGAGCACCGGAGCCATCATCTTCGTACACCTTCCGCAGAGAATGATGCCTATCGCCGAGAGAAACCAGTTTGCCGTAGAGTTCTATCTGCCTAGCGGAACCACCGCTGCAAGAACCGCACAGGTGGCAGATTCTATGGCCCACATTCTGCAGCGCGACCCGCAGGTAACAGCCGTAACCACGTTTGTTGGTCAGGGTTCACCCCGTTTCCACACCACCTATGCGCCACAGATTGGCGGTGAGAACTTTGCACAGTTTATCGTGAATACGGTAGATAACGATGCCACAGAAGAGGTACTCGACCGATATGCCGACCGATACTCCAACTATTTTCCCGACTGCTACATCCGCTTCAAGCAGATGGATTACAACAACGCCACCTACCCTATCGAAGTAAGAGTGAGCGGCGACAGCATGGGCGACCTGAAGGCTGCCGCCAGGAAGATAGAAGCCTGCATGCACAAGATAGAAGGCATCAACCTGATTCGTACCAACTACGAAGAGCCCCAGCCTGGCATCAGGGTAACTCCAGATGCCACCGAGGCCAACCGGCTGGGTGTGAACAAGACCATACTCTCTGCCGACCTTGCCATTCATTTTGGCGATGGCATCCCGATGGTCACCCTTTGGGAAGGCGACTATCCGGTGAAGATGGTTCTGAAATCGGAAAACGACAGCGACCTTGCCAATGAATACATCCCCGTGATGGGAGGAACATCGAGCGTTCCACTCCGCCAGCTGGCTAAGATTTCGCCCGACTGGCACGACGGCAGCATCATACGCAGAAACGGCGTGCGTACCATCTCTATCATAGGTGAACCTTTAAGGGGATTCAATGCCAACCGATTGGCCAACGAACTGAAGCAGGAAGTATCCAAACTCCCGCTAGATTCCAGTCTTGATTGGGAGATTGGCGGTATGGCAGAAAAGGATGCCGAAACCCTTCCTCAGGTTACATCGGGCGTGATGATAGCAGCCTTGATTATCTTCTTCATCCTGCTCTTCCATTTCAAGCGCATCAGTCTGGCACTGGTGAATCTCTCGTCCATGTCGCTCTGCATCTTCGGTGCAGCGATAGGCCTTCTGGTTACGGGTTTCGACGTGAGTCTTACCTGCATATTGGGCATTGTGAGCCTGATGGGTATCCTGGTAAGAAACGGCATCATCATGCTCGACTATGCCGAGGAACTGCGCCGCGACAAGGGGTTATCGGTAAAGGAAGCCGCCTTCCAGGCTGGCGAGCGCCGCATGCGCCCTATCTTCCTTACATCGGCAGCCGCCTCGGTAGGCGTACTGCCTATGATGGTAGAGAACAATACGCTGTGGTCGCCAATGGGAGCCGTTATCTTCTTCGGTACGCTTATCTCGATGGTACTCATCGCCACCATCCTGCCAGTGCTCTATTGGCTCGTGTTCGACAAGCACGGCAAGTATAGTTTGAGGAAGCAGTAACCACCCCTGTGTATTAAACACTTCGTTCTCATCGGTTGTGATGCCAATAGGCATCGGTGCACCCGTTTTCGGGTTCACAAATTGCAAAAATATCACCATGATTGTAGGATAAGGACAGAAAAACTTTGTGCTTTCAAGATTTATTCGTACTTTTGCAGTCAAAAACAGAAAGGGAGGGATGAATGCAGATGCAGAAATCCCTCTTTAAGTATAACAAAAAAGAAGAAAGCCTATGTTCCATATCGCTCAATACTTCCCTATCACAGACCCTACGTTGATATTCTTCGTAGTGCTCCTCATCATCCTCTTTGCCCCTATCATCATGGGTAAACTCCGTATCCCGCACATCATCGGAATGGTGCTGGCAGGTGTGCTCATAGGCAAATACGGACTGAATATCCTGGAGCGCGACTCTTCGTTTGAGCTCTTCGGAAAGGTGGGACTCTATTACATCATGTTCCTCGCCGCCCTGGAGATGGATATGGAAGGCATGAAAAAGAACAAGTCGCGACTGCTTATCTATGGCCTGCTCACCTGTTTTATACCGTTCTTCCTCACATACGGCATGAGTATCTGGCTGCTCCACTACTCTGCCAAGGCTTCCTTCCTGCTGAGCTGCATCATGGCATCCAATACGCTGATTGCCTATCCTATCGTTTCGAGATACGGACTGCAACAGAAACCGAGCGTTACGCTGAGTGTGGGGTCGAGCATGATTTCGCTGCTCATAGCCCTGATTATGCTTGCCGGACTGGTAGCATCGTTCAGCAAGCATGACGGCGTACTGTTCTGGGTATTCTTCACCCTCAAGTTTGCTGTCTATTGTGGCGTAATGATCATGCTGATTCCCCGACTTACAAGATGGTTCTTGCGAAGATACAGCGATGCGGTGATGCAGTTTATCTTCGTACTTTCGATGCTCTTTATGAGTGCGGCACTTTCGCAGATAGTGGGCATCGAGGGTGTTTTCGGTGCTTTCTTCGCCGGTCTGATATTAAACAGATATATTCCGCATGTTTCGCCACTGATGAACCGCCTCGAGTTTATCGGCAATGCCCTCTTCATTCCTTATTTCCTGATAGGTGTGGGCATGCTGATCAATATCAATCTGCTGTTTCAGGGCAGTCATATTCTATGGGTCGTGTTCTGCATCGCCTTCTTCGGAACCCTAGGCAAAGCCATCGCAGCCTATATCGCCTGTCTGGGTTTCCGATTGCCACTTTCTTCGGGTCACATGATGTTCGGACTCACTTCGGCTCATGCTGCCGGAAGTATCGCCATGGTGATGGTGGGTATGCATCTGCTCGTAGCACCGGGCACTTACCTCGTCAACGATGATATGCTCAACGGTGTGGTTATAATGATTCTGATTACCTGCATCATCTCATCCATCCTTACCGACCGGTCTTCGCAGAAGATTATCCTGAGAGACAAGGAACTGCCTGATGCGGAAGACGACAAGAAGGTGAGCGATGAGAAAATTCTGGTTCCGGTGAAATATCCTGAATATGCCGACAACCTGATGAGTCTGGCGTTTCTGGTGAGAAACCAGAAACTGAACAGGGGACTCATCTGCCTGAATGTGGTATATGAAGACAAGGACATGCGATACAACCAGGAACAGGGAAGACGGATTCTGGAACATTGCAGTCAGCTGGCTGCTGCCACCGATGTGATGACGCAGACCCAGGTTCGTATTGCCGCCAACATCGCCAACGGCATCAAGCATGCCTTCAACGAGTTCCAATGTTCTGAGATTATCATCGGAATGCACATGCATCCTGAGGTTTCGCCGAAGTTCTGGGGAGAATTCCACCAGAGTCTTTTCAACGGATTGAGCCGACAGATTATCATGGCACGCATCAGACAGCCGTTGAATACATTGAGAAGAATACAGGTAGCCGTACCTTCGAGAGCAGAGTTTGAGCCGGGTTTCTACCGCTGGTTGGAACGCCTAGCCCGACTTGCCGGCAACCTCGACTGCCGCATTCAGTTTCATGGCAGAGAAGAGAGTCTGGCGCTCATCAATGAATATATCAAGAACCGGCATCCGGAAGTGCGTGCTGATTATACCCAGATGATTCACTGGAACGAGTTGCCACAGCTGGCTTCGCAGATATCTCCAGACCACCTGTTCGTGGTAGTAACCGCCCGTAAGGGAACCGTATCTTACAAGACAGCGCTGGAGCGTTTGCCGGAAGAAATAACGAAATACTTCTCAGGTACCAACCTGATGATTATCTTCCCCGACCAGCATGGTGATTCCTACGGCGACCAGCTTACCTTCGCTGAGCCTCAGCATCAGGAAGAGATCAGTGCTTACGAATCATTCCTGCAATGGTTTAAGAAGAAGTTCAGAAAATAAAGAGAAAACAAAGGATACTACTAAAAAAGGTCGCCAGCATTTTGGCGACCTTTTTTAGTATATAAACATTCAAAACGATTCGGATTAATCAAATCGATTCGAATGATTTATTTCTTCTTACAATCGTCTTTCAGGGGAAACTTACTAAGCATAGTCAAATGTTAAAAAACACCCTAAATACGAAGAATTCCACAACAAAAGCCTTTAATATCAATCTTTTTCCTTACCTTTGTGTTCTATATTTGGCAATTCTTAAAAAGAAAAGTCAATCGGTTTTTCATCTAACCTCTGGATATAACATTGGAAGATAAAATCAAACAGCCTTTAACGGCTAATGCTTCATTGTATAATGGGCAACCTACTGACACAGGTTCATCGTGTCCAAGTGCAAGACTTACCTCTTGTACGCCCTCCATCTCAAAGAACAAAGGTGGGGTGTCGGTAAAGAATGTGCCTTCACGAAACAAGCAATGGTTTGTATTAAGAGTTTCTTATGGGCGTATTATCAAGGCAAAAGCATTCGTTGAGGCTAAAGGATTGGAATGTTATGTTCCTTTGCGATATAAAGAGGTAAGAAAGCAAGGAAAGAAGCGAATCATCACGGAGCCTCTTCTCCCCTCTTTTCTCTTTGTTCATGCATCAGCAGAGCAAGTTGATTCTCTTTTGCAAGATAAGAACATCAAGGCTTTTGAAAATAGAGCTTTGTTGAGTTACTATTACGACCATACTTCACATTGTGAAAATGCGCCAACCAAGAATCCTCCTCTTATCATTGCCGATACAGCTATGGATAATTTCATCCGTTTAACCTCCATACATAATCCTCACATCATCCCTGTTACTTCGGATAATATCAAATATAAGTTAGGAGATGAAGTAGTGATTACAGAGGGTGAGTTTAAGGATATACATGGTAGAGTGACAAGGATTGCTGGTCAACAGAGAGTGGTGGTAGAACTTTTTGATGGATGCTTGGTGGCTACGGCGTATATACCAAAGGAGGCTTTGTCATTCTTTAAAATATAAAATCTCATAAAAATATATCAAAATGGTATACCAATACTTGCCAACCAGATTTAGGCAACCTTATGAAGAATGATAAATTGCTTGAAGCATGTCATGTCTGGTATCAATGATCCACAAGATTTACAATCAAACTTATCTAGTATTTTTTTACAACTTTCATTATGAAGCGCTTTGTTTTGCTTATTATAAGTGTTTTTACACAAATTCTTCTTGTAGCACAAACTCAGTTTGACTACATGGACGATGACGCAGTTGCTGGTGGTGCAGATAAAGCACTAAATGGCATAATAATTATTGCCGTCCTTGTGATTGCAGCGATTGTGTTGTTATTTATTATAAGTGCTTTATTAAATGTCTATTATTGGTTTAACCCAAAGGCAGACCCAAACTATAAGAGACTTTTGGCAAAACAAGAACAGGAAAGAAAACATGAAGAATATGTAAAAGGGAAAAGAAGACATGCTTTTCCTAATGCTGTTGATATAGGTCTGTCTGTTAAATGGGCATCATTCAATTTAGGCGCTTACAAACCATCAGATGTAGGAAGTATGTTTTACTGGGCAGAAAATCAATCATCGACTATAGGATATCCGAAATATTGTAAAATCAATATTGATGTTATTGGTGATATTGCAGGCGATGAAAAATATGATGCAGCTACAAACATGCTTGGTAGGAATTGGCGTTTACCTACAGAAGAAGAATGTCGAGAACTCTTAAATATGTGTAAATGGGAAACAAAAGTTATTGATGGCATTGAGGGCAGATTGGTTACAGGACCTAACGGGAACAGTATATTCCTTCCTTTTAATCAAAAGAACATCATATCAGGGAAATACGTGTCAGGACATTACTGGACATCAACTCCGCATCATGGGAGTGAAAGCGCAAATGATTTGAGATTTGGAGAAAATTGTAAACAACCTGCTGAATTATGGTGTGCAACGGCTTGTCGCTGTTTGTTCGGCATAAGACCTGTTTATACTACAGTTACAAGAGCTATGTCCGAAATTCAGAAAGTAACAGAAACAAAGAAAGCTTATGAGCAAATTCTGGAAAGAGAACCTCGCCTTACGGACACAGAATGTAATTATAAACACTATCAGGAACAATGTATAATACACGAAGATGAAAAGGTTCCAAACAGAAATCCTCTATTGGGTGGCATTTGTTTTGTTGAAGATAAAATTCTAAGAGACGAGCATGGCATTATTTATAGTTTGGATGGGAAAAGGCTATTAGAAGGGAGGCATTGTGATTGCAAAACATACAGAATTAAGGAAGGAACCGAGTTCGTATGTAATGGCGCATTTAGCAAGGATGCCTGGGAAGACTTATTTAACAAAAGACAAAAAACGCTTGAAAAAATTATTCTTCCATCTACACTTCTATATTTTCCGAGAACAGCTGTTTCTGAGGATTGTTCGATAGAATCTTTAAGCCCCAATTATAGTATAATCAACGAACTACTTATTGATACAAGAAAGATGAGTGTGGTTAAGTGTCTCAATCGTTATATTCAAAAAATTGAAATATATGAACCCATTGAAGAAATAGAGGAATATGCCTTTGCCAACTGTAGCGTATTACAAAGCGTTTCTTTACCGAAGTCAATGCAGAGAATTGGAGAATACGCATTTCGAAATTGTGAATTATTATGCAGTATAAACCTACCGGATTCTATTGACACTATTTCAACAAGTGCTTTCTCTGGTTGTAAAGTTCTTCACATTAATCATTTGCCAAAGCATCTTTCTCATATTGGTGATTCTGCATTTCAGTGGTGTATAATAGATGGTGTAACAATTCCGGAGTGTATAAAAGAAATCGGAAAAAATCCTTTCTCGAAGAATACGAATAATTTAACTTCAGCATCCTCTCGATTTGTTATTATAAATTCATTATTAATCGATTCTGTAACTAACGAGTTAATTCAACTTGTTGATTCTGCTGTTAAAAATGTTTTTATACCAGAATACATAACCAAGGTAAGGGATAATGCATTTATGCATACAGACATTAAATCAATCGCAATTCCGTTTTCCGTGAAAGAATTGGGCAGTGGAATATTTTGGAATTGCAAGTTTTTATCAAGTGTTCAACTTGATTGTATAATAGAGAGACTTCCTAATTCTATTTTCGCATGCTGTTCATCTCTTACATCATTCGATGTGCCTGAGTGTATAAAGGTTATTGAATTCGGCGCATTTGATAGATGCACAAACCTTCAAGCAATTAATTTAAACAAAGGACTTAGGATTCTTGAGAATCGCGCATTTGAGAAATGTACAAATTTAGTGTCATTGAACATTCCTGAGTCTATAGAGAAAATTGGAAATGGTTATGGCTATTGTTTTAAAGATTGTAAGAATCTAAAAGATGTTATCTACGATGCAAGAGAAGCAGAAATTACAGGCTTACCTCTGGGTGTAAATAAATTGACAATTGGCCCCCACGTTAATAAGTTACCAAAGAACTTTCTATGCAAAAATCCTGTAATAGAGGTTTTAGTTATAACCAACAATGTAAAGCGAATTGAAAAAGGATGTATTGCCGATTGTCCAAATTTAAAAGAAATCTCAATAACTTCAAAGGACATTGTGATTGAAGAAGGATGGATTAGAAACTGCAAAATCCTTCAAATAATTTAGAATACATGTAAATGCATATGAACAAATTCTTCCATTAATACCGAAAGAACAAAAAATAAAGGTTAAGAAGATATTTGATCATAAATTCCTATTTTTCAAATGGTAGCTTTGCAATGAACAAACCTAACACAAAGATTAAACGATGGGGTATTGTCGTAGTACAGTCACTTACCCCCAACGATGTCAAAACTGGAGAGAATCTGTATCATGATGTTCTCCAATATAAAGAATATCATAAAAGAGAATCATTCTCTTCCTTTTATGATGTCAATTCCTCTGATGAATTTCGTTTAGCAGTACTAGACATTGAAAAATCACTCTCGGAAGGGGATATTCTAACCCTACAACTCGAGACTCACGGCTGTGACGAAGGTATCGGTTTCAATAATGGAGAAATTCTTAAATGGAAGGATTTCTACGATATCATTAGACCTCTTAATATTAAAACGGGACACTTGTTATTTATTGTGATGGCTATGTGTAAGAGTGTTGCCATGATTTCTTCGATAAATCCTGAAAAACGTGCTCCATACAGAGCGTTTATATGTACAACGAGAAAGGTTACTTCTGACGAAATATATAGAGGCTTTCTTGCCTTTTACGACAAATACTTCAATTTACTAGATGTTTCACATGCCCTCACTGCCTTGCAAAATGAAGTGAAAGATGATAATGAGTATTCTCCTTTTCAAGCGTTATCTGCTGAAAGCGTTTTTGATGAAACATTTAATCCCAACAGGAATATTTCTAGTCTAGTGGATAATCAGTTGGAACAATTAAACATCCCCATTACTGATTCAACGAGGTCAATAATGGCTTATCACATTCAACAGTTACTGAAGAATTTGCATAACAGGTTCTACAACTACTATAATTTCAAAGACCTTTATTGATTTATGCTAGAACTCGAACTACAACAATACCTCCTTCGTGAGTACCCACAAGAGAATGCTCGCTGCGAATGGAAGGAATATAAGAATTTGAAGAACTCGTTCTGTGGGGACGAGAAGGATGATGTTATTTCCTACGTGTCAGCTATTGCCAACATGGAGGGTGGACATCTTGTGATTGGTGTAAAGGATAAGACGCTTGAAATTGTTGGGACTGATATTTCAAGGCTTACTTTTAATGGGCAACCTGCAAACACTCAGTCGGCAACGTTCAAACTCACAGAACAATGCACTTATCTTTCATCTGAAGGTCTAAGCATTGAGGAGTTTATAACCGATGATACAAATAAGCGAGTATGGATAATACATATTCCAAAGCACTTGCCTCGTCGCCCTGTCCTTGCCCACAAGAAGGCATGGCAACGCATAGAAGATTCGTTGGTGGAATTGACCCAAGAAAGAATGGCTGTCATTCTTGAAGAGCCAATCTATGCAGCAAAGGACTGGTCTGCAGAAATTGTACCTGATGCTACAATAGACGATTTGGATGAGGTTGCTATCGCCAAGGCTCGAATGATGTTCAAAAAAGTACATAGCCGTATTCCTGCTGAAGAAGTGAATGCTTGGAATGTTCAAACTTTTTTGAGCAAGTGTGGATTAACGAGAAACGGAGGTATTACTCGGGCAGCTATCATTTTGTTGGGCAAATACGAATCCGCTTTCAAACTGCGTCCTGCTGTTGTACAGGTTACTTGGACACGGCGAGACAAGAACCAGGAAGTGGTTGACTACGAACACTTCACAGTTCCATTTATATTAACGGTGGACGAAATCCTCTCAAAGATAGAGAATCTGACATTGCGTGAAATGCCTGGAGGTACGCTTTTCCCCGACACGATGAAGCAGTATGACGACTATACCATCCGTGAGGCCCTTCATAATTGTATTGGCCATCAAGACTACACTCTTCAGCAACGCATCAATTTCGTGGAGAATCCAGGATATCTGTATTATTCCAATGCTGGCACATTCATTCCTGGCACTTTGGAGAATGTTTTGAGAAACGAAGAGCCTCTGACGTATTTCCGCAATGAATGTTTATGTAGGGCGATGGTAGATTTCAACATGATTGATACCGTAAGCCGTGGTATCAAGAAAATGTTCAATGAGCAATGGCGCAGACACTTCCCTATGCCTGACTATGAGATTGACCAGATCAAGAAGAAAGTAGTTGTCCGCATCTATGGCAATGAAATCAATAAACGATACACTGATTTGTTGAAAACAAACAACACTCTTTCTCTCTGGGATTGTATCTCACTAGACGCAGTACAAAAAGGCAGAACTATTCATGAGGATATAGCGCAAGACTTGCTCAAACGTGGACTGATAGAAGGTGAGGCCCCACATTACAGCATTTCTCTTAGCATTGCCAAGAACACTCACCAACTGCCTTCTTATACAAAAACAAAAGGATTGGATAAGGAGAGGTTGCGTCAAATGGTTCTCCAATATCTCAGCAATGCAGGAAGTGAAGGTGCCAAGCGAGATAGTATATACGAATATCTGAAGGATGTTCTTCCGCAAAACAAGACGGAAGAACAAAAAATTCGTATGCTCGGAGATTTGCTCAAAAATATGAGCAAAGAATATTTAATAAAAGCGGAAGGACGAACTTGGTATGTCATGCCTCAATCATAGAGGACATATTATAGCGGATTATAGCGGAATTATAGCGAATTCGGCATTCTTTATAGCGGAAAATCCGTCGAATTTCGACGGATATAGCGAAATTAATACTAAAAAAGGTCGCCAAAATGCTGGCGACCTTTTTTCATATTTATTTCGTATTCAGAACCAGCTTCTTCGTTTTCATCTTTTCTCCCGCTACCGAAAGTCCTACCTTTCCAGGCTTATCACCGGCGCACAATATTACGAGGGCGGAACCCTGGAAGAGATGGCGCTGAATGGTTTTCTCCAACTGGGTCTTTCCGATATGAAGTTCATCCGATGTGATGTTTCCATTATCCACCGCCACGATATTCGCATCGCCTTTTACGGTGAAAGTCAACTTATCGAATGCCTTGGTATTCTTATCTAAAAATATTTAATTTTCACCCAAATAGCCAAAACTACTGCCAATTAACAAGATATTTAAAATAGGGAAATATCAATCTAACATCTCAAAGAAATGCAACTTAAAAAAAATGTAAAGGCAGCATCATTTCTTAAAATATGTTTAAGAAAAGCGAAAAAACACCCTTCACACCCTTCACCTGTAATAAATTGATTTACAGAATGTTAAATAAAAAGGTGAAGGGTGAAGGTTTGAAAACTCTATTTATATATGTACGCGTGGGTAAAGAAAAAAGAGGGTAATTCGAAAAAAGACCCTAGGGTCAAAAATCGAAAAAGCCCTAAAAAAGAATATAATATAAAGATTTAAAATATACCCTTCACCCTTCACCTCGTCACCTCAACACGGTTTCCATATCTTCTTTATCGGAGATATTTTCTTATTCTTCGGAGATATTTTGCTATCTATCGGAGATAATTTCTTATCTATCGGAGTTATCTTTTTATTCTTCGAAGAAATTTTCAGAATGATTTCATGGTATTTTCTGTACTTTATTTCCCGAATCCACGCAAATCGCACAAATCGCATAGGTAGGAAACGGAAATGTTGTATCTTTGCAACGTCAATCAGAAGTAACAACGAAATGCAGGATTGCTGAAAAAAACAACATAAAAATTTGGAAGTTAGAATTATTCAGCATAATTTTGCAGATGAAATAAAACAAGAAACAATATGCAAACAAGCAAATACCTATTAGCAACAGAAAGAGATATGTGGCGCAAGGATACCAAGAACTGGCTGATGCAATTTGATAGAATGGATTTCATATCATCATGAAGCAACATCACGATGAAGAATATCCAGATGGATTGCGACAACTTCTTCGATGTGGGCAAGAGCGAGAAATACCGCCTGGTAGATTTCACCTTCGAGAACATCAACTGTACCGACAAGAAGATGGCTTTTGATGCCAACCTTATCGAGAACACCATAGCAAAGAAGGTGAATATAACCCCTAGAGAAAAGAGCAACAGATTGAAGACCACCGGCGATGCCGATGGGTTGAAATAACACATACATTTTATAGAAAGTAATACAGAATAGAGTACTGAAATGAGCTTAATTTGCATGAATAAGGCGCGTTTTGTTTTTTTATATCCCTCCTTATTTCTTTTTATCTCTTAAAATTAGGCATTTCCAAATATTTTGCTTAATTTTGCCTGCAAAATAATTTTGAGTAAGAAAATGATAGATATAAAAGGTATAACCAAGAGCTTCGGCTCCCTGCAGGTGCTTAAGGGCATCGACCTGCATATTGACAAGGGCGAGGTGGTAAGTATCGTCGGTCCTAGTGGTGCCGGCAAGACTACACTCCTCCAGATTATCGGTACCCTCGACAAGCCTGATAGTGGCAGCATCATGGTTGATGGCATCGATGTAAGCAGCCTCAGCACCAAGAAACTGAGCGATTTCCGCAACCAGCATCTCGGTTTCGTTTTCCAGTTCCACCAACTTCTCCCAGAGTTCACCGCTCTGGAGAACATCATGATTCCTGCCTTCATTGCAGGCAAGAGCCGAAAAGAAGCCAAGGAGCGTGCCGAGGAGTTATTGGAATTCATGGGCTTGAGCGATAGAGCCAGTCACAAGCCTGCCGAGTTATCCGGTGGTGAGAAACAGCGTGTAGCCGTGGCGAGAGCTTTGGTCAATAATCCTGCCGTCATCCTTGCCGATGAGCCATCAGGAAGTCTCGACACCAAGAACAAAGCTGAACTTCACCAGCTCTTCTTCGACCTCAGAGACAAGTTCGGTCAGACTTTCGTCATCGTAACTCATGATGAGGGCCTTGCTTCCATCACCGACCGCACCATCCATCTCAAGGATGGAATGATTGAGAAGACGGTGGAAGCAGGAGCTGCTGATAGCCAGGAAGAAACTGCTGATAACAATAAAGAAGTTTCTGCTGAAGAACCAGACTCATCCATAGATTGCATCTAAACGCCCTGAACCAACGGTCACCGGCCGAAGGGAAAGGTAAAGGGCAGAAGCTCCTAGCCCAGGGCAACACCCTGGGTAATTACGGACACAAACCTGTCGCCCTGTAAGGGCAAAAGCATTTTATATTCTCGAAAATAATATTATATGAGCAAAAAGATAAAACTCGGCGATTACAATCGCCTTCGCATCGTAAAGAAAGTTGATTTCGGTCTGTATCTCGATGGTGGTGACGAGGGAGAAATCCTCCTTCCTTCCCGCTACGTACCTGAAGACGCAGGCATCGGCGACGAGCTGGATGTCTTCATCTATCTCGACCAGGAAGAGCGCCTCATAGCAACCACCGAAACCCCTTTGGCAAAGGTGGGCGATTTCGCCTATCTCGAAGTGAAATGGGTCAACGAATACGGAGCCTTCCTGGGCTGGGGGCTGATGAAGGACATCTTCTGCCCATTCCGCGAGCAGAAGAAACGTATGGTGCTCGGCAACTCCTACATCGTGCATATCCACATCGACGAGGAGAGCTATCGCATCGTTGCCTCTGCCAAGATTGAGCGTTATCTCAACGAAGACCATCCTCACTACAAGCATGGCGATGAGGTGGATCTCCTCATCTGGCAGAAGACCGACCTCGGCTTCAAGGTTATCATCGACAACCAGTATCCGGGTCTCCTCTATCAGGACCAGATTTTCCAGTACATCCATACGGGTGACAAGATGAAGGGATACATCGGAAGAGTTCGTCCTGACGGAAAGATAGATGTCACCCTGCAGAAGACCGGTATTCAGCAGACTGCCGATTTCGCCGAAACCCTCTACCAGTATCTCTTGGACAACGATGGCGAGTGCAACCTTGGCGACAAGAGCGAGGCCGACGACATCTACGAGCGTTTCCACGTGAGCAAGAAGGTTTACAAGCGTGCCATAGGCGATCTATACAAAAAGCGCCTCATCACCGTAAGCCCGATGAGCATCCGATTGGCGGAATAAAGCAGATTAGAACTATATATAATTAAGGTGGACATTGCTATTTTTAAAAAGCATTGTCCACCTTATTATTTATTTTGCATGATGCATTACATCCTTCTTTATTCTTCTACAACAGCATCCAATACGCTCCGCAAATTACCTATCAGATAAAACGGAAGATTGATCAACGTAAGCTCCTCTCAAGATAAGAGGCTTATGCTTTTTGTCTTGCTTCCAAGCCTCCAATTTACTGATGATATTTCGTCTAAACATATGCATTTGTTTCAAATCAGGGGCAAAGATACTACTTTTTTGTCGCAAATCAGCGGCAACAGCGTTAAAGTTTGTCGCAAATCAGGGGCAACAAGGCATTTCATTTAAAAAGGTGGCGCATCAAATTGTGCTTGATTAAAAACAGTTGCTGCCATATTTTTTTCCAGATTCCTTTTCTGCATATTATCCTTTTTCACGTTTATCAAGCAAAAAGCTGATAAACTCATCGCGATATTAGAGAAGTCTTCTCAACAAATCACGAGCATCCATCGGCTTAGTCCCATTCTTCTTATGAGCTTCCATTTCATCAAGAGCACGGTTAAGACTTTCTGCCACATAGGCTTCCTGCTCTGCCTGGCTCATATAAGTTTCCTGGTAACTGTTTCCTGACTTGGAGATAGAACTGGCTAATTTTTCAGCATAGTCTTTGAGCTTGGCGACAAATTCGTCAAGCGTATATTGACCTGTAGAAGGTACTTGAAACTGAATATTAATCGTTTCCATCTTATTCCTTTCTTTTAAATTAACGCCACAAAATTAACGAAAAGAATTAGAAATGCCAAAGAAAAGAATAACTTTCTTCATTTTAAGATACAAAAAAGCCTTTCAGTATCAAAAATACCAAAAGGCTCTATTGTCTTATCTCGATTTCACTTCAAAAACATTCAATTTACTCCTTCAACCATAAGTTCATAAGCTGATCATCAATATAATACGCACTTTGAGAAGTAGAAATTAGATGATATTCCAGCAGTTTCTTCACGGCACTCTGCACGCTACTTGCCGAACGGAGACGATGCTTCTTCACAAAACCAGAAGAAGTAATCTGACTAGCCATTTCCTCCTTAGCAACAGCATATAGTAGTTCCTTCTGCGGAAGAGTGAGACGGGAAAGTATCTCGCTAAACTTATGATCATTATCCAATACCAAAGCATGGATAATGCCCTCTATCATCTCACAATCAGCCTCAGCCTGTGGCACAGTCTGATTAAAAGCCTCGTGCATCACCTTCTGCATATAATAGGTATTGCCACCAAAAGCCTGATACACCTGCTCTATAGCCTTCTCCTTAATCTTCTTATCAAACTTACCAAACAAGCGGATAGCAAACTCCTTGTATTTATCAAGCGGAATCACCTCCAGGTTCATCATATCAGCACTATTGTAAAAAGGATGCGCTTTCTCGGAAAACATCTTGGAGATTAGATGACGCTCGCTGCCCGAAAAGATGAAATTGGCATTGCTGCACTTCTGAATATAAGTCCTGAGAATGGCTTCCATATTTTTCTCTGGATAATAACCTATCTGCTGAAACTCGTCGATGGCAACGATGCATTTCTTATCAGCCTGCTCCAAACAGGCAAATATCTCATCCAAAGTATAGAGCGGATTAGAAATATCACCCAACGAAAGATTAAACGTTGGGATATTGGAAATCGGATCGTAACCGAAGCAGCCATTGATAGACTTCAGAGTGTTAACCACCATTCTCATCATCTTGGTTCCACGACGGGCAGCCAATTCAAATACAGCCTTTCCCAACTCGAACGCAAATTCATGGATGCTGGAAGTTCGGAGGATATCGATGGATATACAGATGAAATGGTCTTTGATGGCAGAAGAATCCATGCAAAAGTCTATCAGTTTACTCTTGCCTACTCGTCTTGCAGCCATTACCACCATATTCTCACCACCCGTTACCTTATTGATGATTCTTTCCGCTTCCTTTTCTCTGTCGCAGAAATATTCGGGCTTGATATAACCCGTTATGATAAAAGGATTCTCCATATAGCTCACCATTTTAAAATGTTACTTTCGGCTGCAAAGATAATTATTTATTTTGAATTATGCAAATTGCATAATGCAAATTGCATAATTCATATTGATTAAAAATCTGTTTATTATCGGTCTACCTTTTCGATAATCTTCATTCCCTCTTCCACTGCCTGCATGTTCAGTGGAATCAAACCATGATGGCGCTCTGGCAATGACTTGTAAAGCGCCTTGTTCAAACCATCGGTGCTCACTACAGGACAAACCTTCAGCAGACCGCCCAAAACAATCATATTGAACACCTTGGAGTTTTTCATCTCGGCAGCCTTGTCCATCGCATCAATGCGATAAATGGTGATGTCCTTGCGCTGTGGAGGATTCATCACACCATAGCCATCATAAATCAGGATGCCGCCTGGCTTAATCTTCGGCTCAAACTTGTCGAGCGACGGCTGGTTGAGCACGATGGCTACATCATAATGGCTCAGGATAGGCGAAGAGATGCGACTGTCGCTCACAATGACCGTTACATTGGCTGTACCGCCACGCTGCTCTGGTCCGTAAGCAGGCATCCAGGTTACCTCCTTATCCTCCATCAGTCCTGAATAAGCCAGAATCTTTCCCATAGAGAGAACGCCCTGACCGCCAAAACCGGATATAATGATTTCTGTCTTCATTGTTCTAATCTTTTGTAAATGCCAAATTCAACATTCAACATTCAACATTCAACATTACATGTTCGTTGTATCCTTCAGGTCACCCTTAGGATACTGCTTAAACATGTTCTCTTCCATCCACTTGTTAGCCTCAACAGGTGAGAGTTTCCAACCGCTGTTGCAGGTAGAAACAATCTCTACCAGGCTGGAGCCCTTGCCCTGCATGCTTGCCTCGAACGCCTTGCGGATAGCCTTCTTTGCCTTCTTAATGCTTGCCACGGTCTCCACACTTTGGCGGGTTACATAACAAGTACCCTGCAGATGGCTTGCCAACTCGGTAATATTGAGTGGATAACCATGAAGATCAGCCTCTCTACCATAAGGACAGGTAGCAGTCTTCTGACCCAACAGGGTGGTTGGAGCCATCTGTCCGCCGGTCATACCATAGATGGCATTATTGATGAAGATGATGGCGATATGCTCACCACGGTTCAGGGCGTGGATAGTTTCGCAGGTACCGATGCACGCCAGATCGCCATCGCCCTGATAAGTGAAGACAAGACGATCAGGCCACAAGCGCTTGATACCCGTAGCTACAGCAGGTGCACGACCATGAGCAGCCTCCTGCCAGTCAATATCCAAATAGCGATAAGCAAAGACAGCGCAGCCCACCGGACATACGCCTACCGTCTTGTCCTCCATGCCCATCTCCTCTATAACCTCGGCAACGAGCTTATGAACTACGCCATGCGAACACCCCGGGCAATAATGCATCGGGGTATCGTTCATCAGCGTAGGCTTCTTATATACCAGATTCTCTGGTGAAATTATATCATTCATTTTATTAACTTCTTTAATGCTTCAACGATTTCCTCCGGCTCCGGTACGATACCGCCCAGACGACCAAAGTGCTCCACAGGAGTCTGACCATTCACAGCCAGTCGCACATCCTGAACCATCTGACCGGCATTGATTTCTACAACCAGAATGCCCTTCTTGGTCTTGGCGAGTTCATGAATCTCCTTTTCAGGGAAAGGCCAGAGGGTGATAGGACGGAACAATCCTACCTTGATGCCCTGCTCACGCGCACTCTCGATGCTCTTCTCGGCGATACGTGCCGCACTACCGAAAGCTACGATAACATAGTCGGCATCATCCATCTGCTCGGTTTCATAACGAACCTCGGTTTCACGGATTTTTCTGTATTTCTCCTGAAGAGCAATATTGCGCTCCTCCATCACCTCAGGCTTGAGTTCCAAAGAGGTCATGATGTTGACAGGACGACTCTTCGGACGGCCGATGGTAGCCCAAGGACATTCCTTCGCAATCTCCTCCTCGGTACGTCGAGGCTTGACTGGAGGCAGAACCACCTTCTCCATCATCTGACCAATGACACCATCGCTCAGAATCATCGCAGGATTGCGATACTTAAAGGCAAGCGTAAAGGCGAGATCAACGAAATCAGCCATCTCCTGAACAGAAGCAGGAGCCAGCACAATCACATTATAGTCGCCGTTACCACCGCCGCGGGTAGCCTGGAAATAATCACTCTGGGATGGCTGGATGGTACCCAGACCCGGACCGCCACGCTGCACATTGACGATAACGCCCGGAATCTCAGCACCTGCCATGTAAGAGATACCCTCTTGCATCAAAGCCACACCCGGACTTGAAGAAGTGGTAATGACACGCTTACCGGCACCGGCGCCACCATAAACCATGTTGATAGCCGCCACCTCACTCTCAGCCTGCAGAACCACCATACCTGATGTTTCCCATGGCTTGAGCAGAGCCAGCGTCTCTATAATCTCACTTTGAGGTGTGATAGGATAGCCGAAGAAACCATCCGCACCACATCTGATACAGGCATGGGCTATCGCCTCATTGCCTTTCATTAATGTAACTTCCTGATTTGCCATTATTTAGTCCTCCTTCTTACGATAAACAGTGATACAGCCGTCCGGACACACGATGGCGCACGAAGTGCAACCAACACACGCATCAGGTACAGCTGCCTCTACATAACGGTAACCATGCACATTGACTTTTTTCTCTGCCAATGCGATGACATGCTGAGGACAAGCCTCCACACAGAGCGAGCATCCCTTGCAACGCCCGGTGTCGACTACAATAGCCCCTTTAATCTTACTCATATTCTAATTTCTTACTAATTATCTTTACCATTGGAGTAAACAAAGCTCCTGCTGTCCACATGTCGGTTGTTATGGATTGTAGTAGTCTTTGCAATAAAAGCTCATGATATCATCCAGCATCTCCTTGGCTGCTACGGCAGGGCTCTCCGGATCGAGAGCAATGGCCTCCATATAGCAGTCGAGGGCACGCTTAAAGTCACCCTGCTTGCGCCAGGCGTTACCTTGCTGATAATATTCTTCTGCTGTCATTTACTCTTTTCTTTTTAAGTTTTGCTCTGCGAAATTACTAATTTTCGGCTAAGAAAAAGAATATAAGCCTAAGATTTAAACTATATTAATGTAGTTTTTCACAAAAATGCGCACACTATAATTCAGTGTGCAATTTTTATGAAAGATGTGCATTATTTCTACTAAAATATTCTATAAAAACACAATTCGTCATTTACCGCAGTTTTTTACGGTAAATGACGAACAGTACGATTCCCCTTAACAGAAGGTAGAGAATGAAGGCCAACCACAAGGCATGATTGCCCAGGAAAGGATGCAAGCCAAAGAACAGGCCGAAGAACGAAGCCGAGGCTACGGCGGTAGAACAGAGCATCGACTTAGACTGGGTGATGCCTACAAAGATGCCATCGAAGACGAATGCCGACATGCCAGACAGCGGAATCAGCACAGCCCACCAGAAATATTCGCCCGATGCAGCTATCACCTGCTTATCGCTCGTGAGCAAAGAGAGGAAATTCTCGCCACCCACTATATATAATAAGGTGAAACCTACTGCCACGACAGCTCCAAAACCCATCGTTCTTCTAACCACCTCGCGGAATGCCCCCATGTTTCGGGCTCCGTAATACTTGCCGCTCAACGCCTCTGCCGCATAGGCAAAACCATCCATAAAATAAGAGAAGATGGTAAAGAGCGTCATCAGCAGCGTATTCACAGCCAGCACGATGGTACTCTCCCTGGAACCTGCCGCCGTAAAGAAGAGGTTTACCGCCACCAGACAGAGGGTGCGGAGAAAGATATCCTTATTGAGCGAGAAAAACTGCTTCAGCGGTTCGGCAGCAAAGAGATGCCGGCGATAGTCATACTTGCTTAACCGGCGATAACAGATACGATAGAACAGACATGCCATCAGGAATCCCCACCATTGGGCAATGACCGTTCCGAGCGCCACACCTTCTACCGTCATCCCGCCGACAAAGACCAGCAGCAGAGAGGCAATAATGTTAACCACATTCTGCGTCAGCGATACCATCATCGGAATGCGCGTGTTCTGCATACCGATAAACCAGCCCGTAAATCCGTAGAGTCCGAGCACTGCCGGGGCTCCCCAGATACAGACATAACAGTATCTCCGTGCCAGTTCCACGACATCCGCTTCCGGCGACATCGCCCAGAGTCCGCAGCCTATCAGCCATTTCTGGAGAACGAAGAACAGCACTCCTATCCCCACACCGATACTCAGAGAGCGCACCAGGAGCCTCAGCACCTCAGCCAAATCTCTCCTTCCCAAAGCCTGCGAAGTCATTCCGCTGGTTCCCATTCTCAGGAATCCGAAAAGCCAGTAGATGACATTGAATAGCATCGACCCCACGGCAATAGCTCCGATGTAAGCCGCATCGCCGATATGCCCGACGATAGCGACATCAACCAAACCCAAAAGCGGTACCGTGATATTGGATATTATCGACGGTACCGCTAATTGCAATATTCGTTTATTCACCTTTTTCAATTCTTAAACCTCATTTAGTTTTACTGGTATATGATCTTCAAGCTGTAACCACCTCTTTTAGAATTTAAAATATACTCAATAAACTTACATTCATTTCGCTATTACCATCTGCTTATCAGCGAAAGCGCTACAAGCGTCAACCAAAGCCAACAGTTTGCTCCAGTTTGAGACAGGTTCCACTCTATGAGCAAAACATTTGCGCACATACACTTTTACACTTTCATTTCCAGCGGTAGCCTTAACCGTGAATTCTCCACACTCATTAGCCACCGAAGTCTCAATCTTCTTTAATGCTTCAGCAGAGACCTTATATCCTTGCGGCAACGGAATCTCTATATTCCATTCATCAACAAACGCCATCTTGCGCCAAACATCATCGATACGCTCTCGATCCTTGCCTTCTAGTTTCAACGAACTTCCTATTAACTTACCTACCGACAACAAATAGTTATTTCCAGCGCGTTTCACCATTCCATCCATCACATAATCTACATGATAGACAAAGTTAGAACTATCTCGACGGATTCCCACGCAATCTACTCCATAGCCACCGACTTGCACAGGATCACCATCGTGATAACTACTGATTTCAGCCTTAAACGGATCTATGGCATTTTTCTGATATTCATTGAAAGCTCCTTTTAATTCAGCAGATTCCTTCTTAGTATAACAAGAGTACGGATCTTTGTCGTCGTATTTCAAATATCGCCAATAAGCTTCAAGTTGGCTTGAACCAAAAAGCGTGTTATCAGGACTCACCAAAGACTGACCGTACATTTTCTGTTCACCCGAATAAGTTACCTTCCTACTGATATCAAGTTTAGTACCATCAAGTTTAACCACCATATCATTCACCGACTTATTGTCTTCAGCTTGACTCACAGGTATCGTTATTTGTTCCTCGGAATCTTGCATATACGCCTTTCTTCCTTGATATATATAAGGTATCTCGGAAGCAACCTTAGGATAAGTCCCAGGGAAGTAGTACACATCAGTTCCCTTAAGGCGGAAGAACCAAGATGTAGAATTATAATTAATCAGTTTATCAACAGGCAATGCACCAAACGGAGTGGTAATGCCCATTTCTATTTCCACGCCCAATTTACGCAAATAATTAGCCACTGTATTAAAAACCCTCTGAGAAGCTCCCCCACTAACATACTCAAAAGAATAAATACGGTCAGCTTTCTCCTCGGCAGACATCCCCTCTTTTTTGGCAGACTTGAAGACGCTCTTATACGTACTAGGAAGACCAGCAGGAGAATATCCCCCCTTAGACACATAAGATTTCAGCAATTTCCAATCGTCTTGCAGGATTGGTGTTACATCAGGATTGCCTCGAACACCTTTTTGGCGCATAGCTTTCTCTACTACTGCCACTTTAGCCTTGGTCGGGGTAATATACATCTCTATAAAAGGTGACTGCTCCAAAGAATTATACCAAATGGATGATTCTGCATCTACCGGCTTATCCATAACCATATCAAGCACTGCATTTTTGTCCTTGTCTGTGGTCTGAGTAAAATCAGGGGCACCATTCATCGTCCGATAGACGGTGGCAAGACTTTGGTCTAGCACACAGTGAACCTTGGTATAAAGGACAGGTTCGTCTTGACGAAGAACAAAATAGAAAGGATCCAGCTGTTGTTCCTGTGTATCTATTTGGTCTAGAGAAAAGACATCAATACAATCTCCCACTTCCAAACCAGGCACAGCTATCTTCTGACTCAAGTCCTTGTCATTTTTGCCTTCCTTGACATCTACATAGTCATCTAAACTTACTTCCTGTACGTTACCATTCTTCTTTATAACACGAATGCCAAGCACCGTTTGCGTTTTATGATGATATCCCCAGGTCCACTTTCTACTTTTCGTCTTGAAAGTAAACTCAGAATAATCCTTCAACGCCTTTTTGTCATTGATTTGAATTAACATACGCTCCATATCCGTACAGTCTATCTGACGAGTAAGGCGAAGATTGAGCACCAGATCAGCCGTTGCCTTACGATAATAATCCGTGCTCAACTCCCGATAATAAGATAGTATGACGGCCGAAGCATTCTTGTATCTGTCGGGAACCGTTCGTTTTTGAAAGTCAGCAGGCGTACTGCTCCAAACTTCTTGCCGCACCTTTTGCGCCAACTTCAAATAATCAGCTTTCTCGTCAGCATTCACTGACAACGTCAAGAGCTGTACCAACAGAATACTGAAGACAACTCGGATTACTTTAATCTTTCCCATAATTCAACTTTTTGACTATGAATAATACATTTAACTCATTTTTCCTTTAATACTACTTGCTCATTACAAGCTGCTCCCCAATCACTTATAATCTTATTCCAAGCAGGGATTTCGCTTCGCGGAACACGTCTGTGGTGTATTACACACTCCTTATGCATAACAATCTGATTGCCTGTTTGAGAATAAGTGCGACAAAAATCAACCCATGCAGTATGAATCTGAAAAGGTGCGGGGAGACTACTGACCTCCATTTTCTCTGGAATCAAAATCTTTACATCACGTACTTCCTTAGACCGCAAGTCTATCATGTAATCGGAAACCCGTTTGGTTGTATCCACTGGAGTCAGAAAAAGGCTCTCATCGAGATTGGCATCTAAATAAACACTACCGTCAACCAGTTGCCCAGCTCCCTTTTTCATAAAAAAAGCAGTGATATTCAAAGACTCATCCCGAGGACGATTTCCCGTCATCACTATATCCCCAATCTTATCCAATCGTTCATCAACCCCCATCGCTGCTACCAAGGCCTTCTCTTTTTCATCTTGTGCCGTAGCGTCATTCCCCACTAGTATCCAAGACTTCATATCACCCTTCCATTTAGAGTACAATTTTCCCTTTATATCGTAGTTTCCATCATCCCCAGATTCTAAGGTTGCCTGATATGTTATAGAAGAAAAGCAAGAATCAGCAGCCAGTTCAGGTAACTTATTCATACGAAAGCTATCTGCGTCTTCTACCAAAGCCATCCTTCCTTGTATATTGTCTGGCACATAGCCTAGAGGAACATATGGATTCGTAGCATCCAGATAATATGGCTTTCCCTGATAGAAAACCGTACATATCGCATGATCAATAGATGCAATAGAAGGATTTTCCTGCAAAGAATAAGGTACATCCCATGTCCCTATATCCGTTTGACGAGCATCAAAGCCTTGAGCCTTGAGCAAGGTTTTGAGCAAAAGAGCCATAGCCTTGCAATCACCATAACGCTTACGAATAGTTTCAGCAGGTGTTGCCGGTTGATGGGCAGAAATACCTGCCTCAAAAGCCAAATATCTGATATTCTGCTGTACCCAGGCATAAGTATTGGCTATCTTGTCATAATCGTTTTTTGCCCCTTTCTGTATCTCTCTTAGTATTTCATCTTGATTAGGAATAGAGCAATCCACATTAGCCAACTGATGAGACCAGACAAACATATCTTGCAGACTTTGGAATGCTCCCAACACCAAGAGATGAGGAGCACTATATCCCCAAGATGGAGAATTAGGTTCTATCAGCTGTGCAGGTAAGGAATGAATCACATAAGTAAAAACGGAATCTCCCTCAGCATTACATGTAGTACTTTTCTCTATACCAGCAGGAAGATTATATTCTTTTATCCGAAACTGCTGGAAGGCTTTTGGCTTGATTACCTCTATCTTCTTATGCTCTACATAATTAGCTTCACACAAAGGAATTGTTGTGAAATAAATAGGATTGAGATAGGTTCGAGTAAAAGAAGCCTTCAGAGTCTTGCCAACCTTTGGAATCTGATAGCTAAAGTAGCAAATCTTGGTATCATCGTAAAAGACATTACGAGGAATGGCTGACTTGTATTGTGCATACCCCTTACACTGTGCCTTGTCCAAACGAATAAACTCTCCGTAATAAGCACATGGTTGAACTAGAGCGGAATATTGGGTTACACCATACTCATAATCCGTAGTGTTAACAACAATAGTCTTACCTGCGTCATCAGTTTTGAAGACGTATCTATCATTGCATTGCAATATATGCACATTGTCATCAGCTTTTTGAGCCGAGATGGGTTGCAAAAAAGCGAAGAGCAATACCAGCATACTATCTAAATCAGCAAGTCTGTATTGGAGCATTTTTCTCATTTTCATTATACTCTGCTTCTTTTATTTATTCTGTTTGCAAAAATAAGAAAAAAAAACGAGAACAAAGGATAAGAAAAGAAATTATTTTGTTTTTTGCGTTAAAAACATATCATAATAATATAAAAAAAAACAAAAGTTACCAGCTGACGATAACTTTTGCCTTTTCACTTTATATTTCTATCTTTTACATCATCATCAAACCTTAAATTTCGCAGCCTGCTCCTCAATATAGGCAGCATCGCTGAAATAGTCGATACGCATAGCCTTGCGAACCTCATCCATGGTCTGGGCTGCAAACTCGCGGGCATCCTCGCTACCCTTCTTCAGGATATTGAATACCTCAGGAATATCCTGCTCAAACTCATGACGGCGGGCACGGATTGGGTCGAGCATCTTGTTGATGACGCTGTTCAGGAACTTCTTGCAGGTACCGTCACCGATACCACCCTTCACATACTGCTCCTTCAACTCATCCAAAGTCTTGAACTCAGGCCAGAACTCAGCAAAGTCCTCAGGAGTAGAGAATGCCTCAAGATAGGTGAACACGGCATTGCCCTCCAGATGTCCCGGCTCTTCCATGCTCATGCGTGGCTCACCGTTAGACATCTTCTTCACCTTCTTCCAAACGGTCTTCTCATCGTCGCTCATGTAGATACAGTTACCGAGACTCTTACTCATCTTCTCCTTACCATCAGTTCCTGGAAGACGACGGCAGCAGGCAATCTCTGGAAGCAGAATCTCCGGCTCTACCAATACAGGTGCATAAGTCTGGTTGAAACGGCGAACCAACTCGCGGGTTACCTCTAGCATAGGCTCCTGGTCCTCACCGGCAGGCACGGTTGTAGCCTTGAAAGCGGTGATGTCGGCAGCCTGACTCACAGGATAGCAGAAGAAACCGAGCGGAATGTTTGCCTCGAAGTTACGCATCTTGATCTCAGTCTTCACGGTTGGGTTACGCTGAACACGAGATACGCTGATGAGGTTCATCAGATAGGTAGTCAACTCAGCCAACTCTGGAATCATACTCTGGATATAGAGTGTACACTTCTGTGGGTCGAGGCCCGCAGAGAGATAGTCAAGAGCCACCTCTGTAATGTTCTGACGAATCTTCTCAGGATTGTCGGCATTATCAGTCAAAGCCTGAACATCTGCCATGAAAACGAACATTCTGTCGAAGTCGCCAGCGTTCTGAAGTTGTACTCGGCGCTGCAGAGAGCCGATGTAATGACCCAGGTGAAGTTTACCTGTAGGACGGTCGCCCGTCAATATAATCTTTCCCATTTTCTTGCAATTTATTATTATTTTTGTGCAAAGGTACAACAAAATATTGAGAAACTGCAAGAAATGGTGAAAAAATAACAAAATGAGCGGGAGAAGGAAGGGATATCTGAACGAAAAACGGGGCACCCTTGAGGGATGCCCCGCCACCAATTAAAATAATTGATTGTCGCATTATAAACTTACCGTACTACTTAGCGATCATGATCGTTACACGGTTCTCTGCGTTTTCTGCAAAAGGCTGCACACGTGCACCCTTAGATTCTTCTGTAATGCGCTCTGAAGGTATATTGTATTTCTTTGTCAGTATCCAAACCACAGCTGCTGCTCGCTTGGCAGCGATGCGGTCGTTGATGACGTCATTGCCTGTACCCTTGTCAGCATAGCCGGTTACTACAACCTTTGCCTCTGTGTTCTTGTTCAGGAAGTCAACCACCTCACGGATCTTAGCATCCTCAGAAGGAGCAATCTTGTAAGAATTGATGGTGAAGAAGATGTCACGGCGAATCTCCTCTACCTTCTTCTCTACAGGAGCTGGCTTAGGCTCTGGCTTAGGAGCTACATATTCCTGCTTAGGAGCTGGTGCCGGAGCAGGTTCCTCTACCGGCTTAGCCTTCTTGGTATAGCTCTTGCCCAGGTTGATGCGTACACCTGCCAGTGCATTGAAGTACCAGTCAGGGTTATCTGCCTTCTTAGAGTTGTACTTGTCAGAAATCATGTTGGCATTGCCTTCGAGCATGATGCTCACAGCCTTGCTTACCTTGAATTCCAGATCGATACCGGCTCTGCCGTACGGGCGAACCTTCTTTCCCTGCCAGAGATATTCCAGCAGATAGTTGTTCTGATTCTTGATGTTGGCAGCTAGGTCGTTTACCTCCTGGTTAGCTCCTGCCCAGTTGATACCACCACCTACGAAGGCAGTAGCGTTGAACACGCGATTCGGGTTCCAACCACAGAAGAGGTTAGAGAGGTTGAACATGAAGTCCACACCCGGAGCTACATATTTCCATTTGTAGCTGGCGGTATACGGAGTACCGTCCTTGGTAGCCTTGTATCCGTTCCATCCGCCCTTACTCCAGATACCGTTAATCTGACCACGGAGTCCGAAAACAGGAGAGAACTGGTAGCCGATGGCACCCTGAAAGTTAGGAGAAAGCAGGTCTGAGAAGCTTGCCTCACCCACAGTATATTGCCCACCAGCCTGAATATCCAGGAACCAGTGACGCTTAAACTGATATTCGTTTCCATCCTTGTCTGTGTAGGATGCTTGCGCCATAGCGGCTGTAGAGCCGATGGCTAACAAAGAAGCTGCATATAAACACTTAATAGATTTCATCATAATTTAATTGTTTTGTTATTGATTCACTCCTTTGACAAACAAACTTATGTATTTGTTTGAAGCATTTGAATTAACTACAATTTCTTTATTAAAACTCCCGATAACAGATCCTTTCCCATCATAAGTGATGATGATAGATCCTTTTTTGTCTGGCATGATGGGAGTTTTACTGAAACTAGCTTCAATACAGCCGCAATAACCATGTACATCATGGAGTATTAATGGAGATTTTCCTATATTTTGAAAATCGAACCTAACCTTCTGCAGTTTTTTTGAGTCAACCTTGCCGAAATCATGTTCATATTTCAGAAACTTTATTTTCGACTTTTTCGAATCGGGCAGTTTATCATATTTGTATTCAGCCTCCATCCGTTCTCCAGGAGTCAGTTCTTTTTTCTTTTCGGAGCAACTGGCTGTGAATATAGCACAGCACATAAGAAAGAACAGAACTTTCTTACTCATCATAAGTTATCTTGATGGCAGCTCTACCTTCATTCATATCAGTTTCCTGACGATAAAGTGCTCCGTCTCTCAGATAATAATAGGCAGGATCACCATTCCATTTTATAGTGGCAAATGGACGCTTGTGATCATCTCCATCACTCCAGGTGATTTGCTCTTTCTTCTCATTACCGGCAAACTGAATTGTACCGGTATAGTCTTCGTTCAGAACGAACTTGTTCTCAAATTCGTCAGTAAAAGAGCCTGCAAAACCATGGTTCTCTTGCTTACTGCCTCCACCGCATGACATGAAGACGAATGTAACTGCCAGACATATAAAAACTAAAAATCTTTTCATTTTTTCTGTTTTTGTTTTAAAAAAGGGTGCCCTCTGAGGAAGACACCCTTAATTTTATGTTATCTTGAGATATACTTACTTCTTTCTGGCATTAGCCTGAATAGTTGTAGCAACATTAACCTTGATAGGATCTGTTACAATCTCACCCCAACCATACTTAACCTTAACAGGGATGTACAAGTTGAATGCATTCTGAACACCTGCACCATTGTTACGGTAAGTGATGAAGCCATACTTAGAGTTAGCACCTCCCATTGATGTAGCATCGCTCTGGGCAAGAACGATAGTTGCAGGTACATCCTGAAGTTCACCATTCAAATCACACTTAGCCTCATCGATAAGAGCCTCAACATCGAATGGACCATAGAAGTCCCAATATGTCTTATGATCCTTGAAGAGACGGTTCTTTCCGGTCTTAGCATCAATACGCCAATCAGATGGAGAAATCAAATCCTCAATTGTGATGAATGAACCCTTCTCACCGAAGTCAACACCATCAATGAAGTTGTCATTTGCATTTGTTGTAATGTTGATTGGACGGATGAAGTTAGCCTGGAAGTGATCCTTTCCATCAAATGTAATAGAAACTTCCTTGGTTGTTTCGCCACAAACATTTGCCTTTGCACCGATGAAAGTGTACAACTTATTGGTATTCAACAAGAACTTAGCGAGATCACTCTCCTTATTCAATTCGATAGAGTTCTTACGCTTAACATCATAAACACCTGTTGTTTCTGCATTATTAATTGTAGCAATCTTCTCATCTGTATAAGTTACGTTACCTACCTTAGCAGAAGCATGCAACTCAAGACCATTTGCACTTACAGTGAATGTAACCTTTGTACCGTTGATATCCTTGATAGCTGCAACACCATCTTTACCAGTACAGAAGAAATACTGGAGATTAGTAATGCTCTCATCGAGATACAACTGACCATTCTTATTATAGAATGGAGCATTCAAATCACTTACGAACAAGCACTTATTTGCATTAGTCTCGCTTTCATTAGGAGTCTGTACATTCAGCTTAGCATACTCCTTAGTAGTGTTCCAATACTCAGCGTAGTAATGAGCATTTTCACCAACTGGAACCTCGCCCTTAGTCTTCCAAACATTGTATGTCTTCTTGACGCCCTTAATCTTAGACTTCAAAACTACGACTACAGAGTCTGTTGCATTTGTAGCAGCGTTCTTGAATACGATTTCGTTAGAAACCTCTTCACCTGCATGCTTCCACAAATCTTCATTCTTAATCGTCCAAGTATACAAATAGGTCATTCCACCTTCTGCATCGCGCTCTGGCTTATCAACTACAGTACCTACATCGCCCTTAACATGAGTGCAATCGGTAAAGTATGGATAAGCTTTATGGAACTCATTCTTACTCATACCAAGTTTGTTATACAACTGAACGTTGATCTGCTCAACAGTCGTTTCAGACTTTCCATCCTGACCACAAACGAATTTGAATTCGTCAACAGTCAATGGAATAGGATCCTTAGCTGGTTTAATCTCACTTGGCTTAACAATCTTGATCTTTACGTAAGCAACCCGAACTACATTGCTGCCATTCATCAAGCTTACACGTACGATAGGCGTACGATCGATAGCAGCTTCACCTGTTGTATTGAATACCTTAGGAGTTACGATACCATCCTCAGTAACTGTTACGAAGTCCTTCTGATCTGTCAGGTTTGTACCAAGTTTATAGTTCTTCACAACCTCGTACTTAATGCTCATACCAAGTGGAGCAAGGTCTTTCACAACAGAGCAACCAGTAGTACTCTTCTGGTGAACACCTACGAATGTAGACAAGTCGAGCTGACCATTGTAAGCAACTACGGTATCAACAACTTCCTTCTTCTGAGCATCTGCGCTCCAAACAAGACTGTTCTTCACCTTAGCACCAGCCTCGGTATCCAAAACACTGATACCAACTGTACCACGACGATAGTGATAATCCTCTGGAGTAGACCTGTTAATCTTTTCTACATCAGCGAGGTACAATGGATCCATATCTTTCTTGTAGATAGTGGTATAGTCGGATGTCACCGTTTCGCCATTCTTTCTCTGAGCCTGCAAAGCTACGGTTGTAATGTTTTCTGCTGTAGCTGGAGTACCAGTTACATTAACCTTAACCTTCAAGATACCATCCTTGAACTCAACAAATTCAGGCTTTGCAGCAAAATCAGTAGAAGCTTTAGCACGAGATTTGATAAAGTCGCCATTAGCCTCAAGTGCAAATATCAAGTTCTTCAACTGCTCTTCAGAAGCATTGGCAGGATTCACGTGATAGTAAGCGTATGTCTCAGGGTTGACAACCTTTGCAGCACCTTCAGTCCATTTCTCAGTCTTAGTGTCCTTAGTTGCACCAGCACTCAATGCCTTGTACTCGAACGAAGAGATGCGGATAGCAGGAACGCCATCAACGTAAGCACGAGAGTCACCATCCTTCATGAATACGATACCACGGAGATTACTGCTCAAAGAGATTGTATACTCACCATAAGTACCATCAGACTTGAGTACGTGACCCAACTTCAAGTCTTCCTCGCCCATAACTGCTGTGATAGCATCATTAGAAGCAGTCTTCCACATAATGCCGGTCTTGGTTTCTGTATTGCCATCAACCTTGTAGAAATAGCCATCTTCCTTTGGCAAGTAGTAAGCACCGTCCTTACCAGGAGTGCCAGCAGTTCCAGTACCAGGATCACCCTTGTCACCCTTGTCGCCCTTAGCATTCAAGCCTGTGCTTACATCATCAATGTACCAAACTCCGTCAACGATTTTAACAACAGAGCCAGCCTTACCATCCTTACCATTTGTGATGTCATAAGTCTTACCATTGCTCAATTTGACAGTAATACCATTGTCGTTCTTTACTACATCTGTGAGAATACTACCAGCTGTAATCTGAGAATTGATTTCATCAATGGTCTTCTTCAATTGGTCAATCTGACTCTGCAAACCGCTGATGTCATCATCGTAGTCTTTACAAGAAGTAAATGTGCTTACCGAGGCAATTGTCAATGCACCCATAAGCAGCGCGCTAAAATACTTTCTTTTCATACGGTAATAATTTATAAAGTTATACGATTTTCCTAACCTTTCGGCAGGAAGTTATTAATTAATTCTCTATATCGAATTAAGAGTTCCGTTTGATGAAAAGAGTCTGCACTCTTAGAAAAGTTTATCGTTCTCTTTCAAAGGTCCTCTTAGAAAAGTTATTTTATCGTTCTTATATATCGTGTGGCTTTTTATGGCCACTAAGTTCTTATTGTTTTTGTGATATCTCCAGCCGGGAGATTTTTCATGTTGCAAATATAAGTATTTTTTTCGAAACTTGCAAGTTTTTGAGCATTTTTTTTCAAAAAAAGGCTAATTTTCTTATGTTTTTTATAAAATAGCCCCCATATTGGGCTTCTAACCCGTCCATTTTCCCTGTTTTCCTCCATTTTTCCGATATAAAACCTACACCTTATTATATATAGGGGAGATTGGCGGTCCTACACCTTATTATATATATAAGGACCATCTAGATACGAATGTATGAGTAAATCGTATTACACCAAGCCGCTTCATTCTGATAACTCAAGTGCTTCATTCTGATAACTGAGCTACTTCGTTCAGCCAACGCAGCCATATTATTCAGCCAACGAAATTGACTCTTCCACCCAACGAAGTCGAATCTTTAACCCAACGAAATCGAATCTTCTGCCCAGCGCAGTCGTATCTTGAACCCAACGCAGCCATATCTATCGACGCAATGAAACGTATGAACTTGTAAAATGACGTACATGATTTCATCTGTTTACTTAAACAGGCTGGAGTCCCTACACCTTATCATATATACTGGCATTGATGTGAATATCGGAAAAGTATCAATGACGATGTGATAGACAGATACAACGATATGCTTATCGAAGCTATCAGTATATGAGAGGGAGGTCGAGTTTTTCCGCCAACGATGCTGGAGAAATTACGTCACGACGTAGCAGTAGCTACGTCACGACGTAACAATAACTACATCCCGACGCAGTGACAGCTACGTCGTGACGCAGTTTCAGGAGCATCCTGCCCATTATCAAGTAAGGCTCTTTTGAAGTTCGAAAGAGCCTTTTTTGAAGTTCGAAATAGCTTTTTTTGAATCAAAAATAAGCCTCACTTCCATTTTTGGTGATAAAAAGACGAAAAAAGGGGCTATATTGAACGCAAAAACCCTTGTTTTGTTCAGTCGATGCACCAAGCGTTCCAATGAATAGAAAAACAAAAAGCAGACAAGAAGCACCTGAATATCAGTTAATTATGCCGTTTTTAGCGTGCCTAGGGTGTGGCAATAGGTGACAATAAGGTGACAATAAGGTGACAATAGAAATAGGGTCTATTGCCACCATTAAACCATTGTATGCCAGTAAGTTAATATGCGTGTGGCAAATGTGGCAATAAAATCGAGAGTAAACTGATGCAAGTAGCTGCGTTGGCCATCGCAAGTACTTGCGAAGAGCAATGAAGCCTGTTTCGAAGGGCATCGAAACAGGCTTCATTTTTTTATTCTAGAATTCTGCGTTCTTTGGTGTACGTGGGAATGGAATCACGTCGCGGATATTCTGCATACCGGTTACGAAGAGAATCAGACGCTCGAAACCGAGACCGAAACCTGCGTGTGGGCATGAACCATACTTACGGGTATCGAGATACCAGTTCATATCCTTCATAGGGATGTTGCGAGCCTCAATCTCACCCATCAGCTTGTCATAGCTCTCCTCACGGACAGAACCACCGATAATCTCACCAATCTGTGGGAACAGTACGTCGGTACCCTGAACGGTCTGACCGCTCTTGCCGCCGAAACCACTCTCCTCCTCGTCTATCTTCATATAGAATGCCTTGATAGCCTTAGGATAGTTGGTCATGATAACCGGGCGCTTGAAGTGCTCCTCTACAAGGAAACGCTCATGCTCTGAAGCCAGGTCATCACCCCACTCGCATGGGAACTCAAACTTCTTACCGTTGGCAATAGCCTCCTGAAGGATGCGGATACCCTCGGTATATGGAAGATGAACGAAGTCGGAATTCAATACGCCTTCCAGACGGGCAATCAGACCCTTGTCAATCATCTTGTTCAAGAAAGCAAGATCATCCTTGCAATGCTCCAGTGCCCAACGGATACAATACTTGATGAAGTCTTCCTCCAACTCCATCAAACCGTCCATATCCAGGAAAGCAACCTCTGGCTCTACCATCCAGAACTCAGCCAGGTGGCGAGGAGTATTACTGTTCTCTGCACGGAAGGTTGGACCGAAGGTATAGATGGCGCCGAGTGCTGTAGCACCGAGCTCACCCTCCAACTGACCGGAAACGGTCAATGAAGTCTGCTTGCCGAAGAAATCATCAGAATAGTCAATCTTGCCATCCTCGGTCTTCTTCAGGTTGTAGAGGTTCTTGGTAGTTACCTGGAACATCTGACCTGCACCCTCGCAGTCGCTGGCTGTGATGAGCGGAGTATTGAAATAGAAATATCCATGCTCATGGAAGTAAGTGTGGATAGCCATTGCCATGTTGTGGCGGATACGCATCACGGCACCAAAGGTATTGGTACGGAGACGGAGGTGAGCATACTGACGCATGTATTCGAAGCTCTGTCCCTTCTTCTGCATAGGATAGTCGCTGCCGCAGAGACCGTAAATCTCGATGCTCTCGCACTGGATCTCAACACTCTGTCCGGCACCCTGGCTTTCTACCAGCGTACCTACGGCGCTGATACAAGCACCGGTAGTAATCTGACGGAGCTGATTCTCATCGACCTTTGATGGGTCGACTACTATCTGAATATTATTAATAGTAGAACCATCGTTAAGAGCGATAAAATCGACTGCTTTGCTACTACGATGGGTACGAACCCATCCCTTGACATTCACGATTGAGCCGTAGGCTGTACTCTTGAGCAAGTCTACAACTTTAGTTCTTTTTACTTTTTCCATTGTTAATTAATAGGTTAAAAAGGAGACTAAACAGATAGTCTCCTTTCTTATTATATCTTATTATCCTTATTCAAAAGCGCCCATGCGGAGCATGTCTACCTCCTTCTCAGTAAGGAAGCGCCAGTCACCGCGACGGAGATTTTTCTTAGTCAAACCTGCGAACTGTACACGGTCGAGTTTGGTAACACGATAGCCGAGGCTCTCGAAGATACGGCGCACGATACGGTTCTTGCCACTATGAATCTCGATGCCAACCTGTGCCTTGTCGCGATCATCAGCATACTCTACAGCATCTGCCTTGATCTCACCATCTTCCAAGGTGATACCCTCGCGGATCTGATCCATATCGTGAGCTGTCAGGTTCTTATCGAGATGAACGTGATAAACCTTCTTCTTCAAGAACTTAGGGTGAGTAAGCTTAGAAGCCAGGTCACCATCGTTGGTCAAGAGAAGTACACCTGTTGTATTACGGTCGAGACGGCCTACAGGATAAATACGCTCAGGACAAACATCCTTTACGAGGTCCATCACAGTCTTGCGCTGCTGAGGATCATCGCTGGTTGTAACATAATCCTTTGGCTTGTTGAGCAATACGTATACCTTCTTCTCCAAAGTTACAGGAGCGTCGTGGAACTTCACCTCATCGGTACGAAGAATCTTGGTACCCAACTCGGTAACTACCTCACCATTGACTGTTACCAGACCAGCCTGGATGAACTCATCAGCCTCACGGCGAGAGCATACACCAGCATTGGCGAGGAACTTGTTCAAGCGCAATGGCTCTGTAGGGTCGATGTTTTCCTCCTTATATTCGATACGCTTCTTCATGCTATACTTAGCATTTGGATCGTAACCAGGAGTGTGCTGACGGAAACCGCCACCACGGTTGTTGCCATAGCCACCACCCTGTGGACGGCCATAACCGCCACGGTTGTTGCCATAACCACCCTGCTGAGGACGACCATAGCCGCCACCACGGTTGTTGCCATAGCCGCCACCCTGTGGACGACCATAACCACCACGATTGTTGCCATAACCACCCTGCTGAGAACGAGACTGGTAGCCACCCTGCTGGCGTGGCTGATAGCCACCCTGCTGACGTGGCTGATAACCACCCTGCTCATCATTATTGTTGTAACGAGGACGATAGCCACCCTGCTGAGAACGAGACTGATAGCCTCCCTGCTGACGTGGCTGGTAGCCACCACGGTTGCTGTTACCATAACCACCACGGCTCTGATAGCTGCTGCGCTGTGGACGCTCGCTGCTGCCTGTACTCTGCAAGCCAGCACCGAAACCTTCAGGACGGAAACCGCCTTCGCTGTTACTGCTACTTCTGTCGCTGCTGTATGCGCGATGTGAATTGATACGAGGACGCTGTGTGCGACCTACTGGTCGATAACTCTTCTGATAACCACCTGCTGGGTTGTAGCCCTCACGGGTTCTCTCATTCTCAGAAGACTGATCTTGAGGTTTGTTTTCAAATTCTGAATCCATTTTCTTAAAATACTTAATAGCCTCACGGCTGGGTTAATAAATCTAATTTTTACTTATATATATGTACTAAAACTACAAAATTCCTTTGTGTATATTAGATACCTGTATAATTGCTTGGTGTGATTGCCATCAGTTCTGCCTTAACGCTATCACTCACATTCAATCCCTGGATAAACTCATGAATAGTTTCCTCAGTCATGTGCTGGTTGGTACGTGTCAACGCCTTCAATGCCTCGTAAGGATGTGGATATGCCTCACGGCGAAGGATAGTCTGGATAGCCTCAGCTACAACTGCCCATGTATTATTCAAATCTTCCTGCAGTTTCTCCTCGTGAAGAATCAGTTTACGCAAGCCCTTCAATGTACTCTGGATAGCAATGACGCTATGACCGAGAGGCACACCGATGTTACGGAGCACTGTACTGTCAGTAAGGTCGCGCTGCAAGCGGCTAACTGGAAGTTTCTGTGCCAGGAACTGAAGAATGGCATTGGCTATGCCCAGGTTACCTTCACTGTTCTCATAATCGATAGGATTCACCTTGTGAGGCATCGCACTTGAGCCTACCTCACCTGCCTTGATCTTCTGCTTGAAGTAATCCATAGAGATATACATCCAGAAGTCACGGTCTAAGTCGATGATAATGGTGTTGATACGACGGATGGCGTCAAAGATAGCGCCAAGGTAGTCATAGTTACTGATCTGTGTGGTATACTGCTCGCGTTCCAAACCGAGTTTTTCGCTGACAAACTTGTTACCGAATGCTTTCCAGTCATACTGTGGATAAGCTACATGGTGAGCATTGTAGTTACCGGTAGCACCACCGAACTTAGCTGTAATCTTGCAAGCCTTGAGCGAATTAAGCTGCTCGGTAAGACGGTAAACATAAACCATGATTTCCTTGCCCAGGCGGGTAGGTGAAGCAGGCTGTCCGTGAGTCTTAGCCAGCATAGGCACATCCTTCCACTCATCAGCATAAGTCTGGAGCTGTGCAATCAGCTCTTCAACCTGCGGATAGAAGCACTCTTCCAAAGCCTCTTTTACAGAGAGAGGCACACTTGTGTTGTTGATATCCTGAGATGTCAAACCAAAATGGATAAACTCCTTGTAAGCATCCAAGCCTCCGATCTTATCGAATTCTTCCTTGATAAAATACTCTACAGCCTTTACATCGTGATTGGTAATCTTCTCGATGTCTTTTACGCGCTGTGCTTCATTTTCGTCAAAATTACGATAAATGTCACGCAGACGTTCGAACAGCGACTTGTCGAAAGAAGCAAGCTGTGGCAAAGGTAACTCGCATAGAGTAATGAAGTATTCAATCTCTACGCGTACACGATAACGAATGAGAGCATACTCTGAGAAGTAGTTAGCGAGTTGCTCTGTTTTTCCCCTATAACGACCATCAATTGGTGATATGGCAGTCAATAAATCTAAATTCATAACAATACGTATTATATATAGGGTGCAAAATTAATGAATTATCGTGAGAAAACAGAGAAAATAGTGATAAAATAATTTAAAAGCATAAAAAAAGGTCTCTCAACATTTGTTGAAAGACCTTCACCATTGTGGGCGTTGACGGATTCGAACCGCCGACCCTCTGCTTGTAAGGCAGATGCTCTAAACCAGCTGAGCTAAACGCCCTTAAAAAAGTCCCTGCAACCACTAAAGTGAATCACAGGGAACACCCCCGTGGGCGCTGACGGATTCGAACCGCCGACCCTCTGCTTGTAAGGCAGATGCTCTAAACCAGCT
>ERZ1023626.20-NODE-20-length-71420-cov-146.886695_pt1 | contig 71420 bp, 63 predicted proteins | sample MGYA00380331_ERZ1023626 | MGnify/ENA primary metagenome ERZ1023626 (study PRJEB33179, sample SAMN07448974) | human gut metagenome | biome: Human-gut; feature: Human associated habitat; material: Faeces | host: Homo sapiens | place: India: Bhopal | collected...
CTTAACACCCGTTAACCAATTCGTTTAAACTTGTTTCCAGGTGCAAAGGTAAAAGGTCTGGTGCGTCATTATTATGACAACAACTTCTGGCCGGAGAAGATTGAGAGTACGCAGGATGAGATGACTCTCCGTTTCCTGGAAGACCATCTGGTGATGATTCCGATGGAACCGAGAAGATCGGGATGCAGTGTGGTGGAAGGTAAGGATATCACGCCTGAGAAGGTGAAGGCGCTGGCTGATGCAGCTGATGCCTGCTGGAAGGCGATTCTGGCGCACGACCTTGATGCCTTTGCTGCAGCATACAGGGCATCTTTCGAAGCCCAGATTGCAATGTTCCCGGGTATGGTGAATCCATCTATCAATGGTGTGATAGAACCGGAGGCGAGTGTGCAGCCGATGATAGACCGCTACAGCCGCATGGAGGAGGTACTGGCATGGAAGATGCCGGGAGCCGGTGGCGGCGGTTATCTGGCACTGGTAGTAAAGGACAGTCTTAAATTTGCAGAGAATCATGACGAAGCCATCCATCTTCAGATACGAAGGGCATAACTATCTGGTGCCCTTCCTCATCATCAGCAGCCTCTTCTTCATGTGGGGATTTGCCCATGGCATCCTGGAGGTGCTGAATCCGCATTTCCAGGAGTCATTCCATATCAGCAAGGCGATGTCGGCCTTGACGCAGGCTGCTGTCTATGGTGCCTACTTTCTGATGGCACTGCCTGCCGGATGGATTATCCGAAAGTGGGGCTACAGGAGGGGAGTGATAACAGGACTGGTTCTCTTCGGTATCGGTGCCCTGATGTTCATACCGGGAAGCAGGATCAACAGTTTCTACTTTTTCGTTCTGTCGCTGTTTGTGATAGGATGCGGACAGACCTGTCTGGAAACGAGTGCGAATCCTTATACTACGGTACTGGGACATCCTGACAAGGCGGAGAGCAGAATCAACCTGTCGCAGTCGCTCAATGGTATCGGATGGATTGTAGGACCGCTAGTTGGCGGACAGCTTCTGTTCTCAGGTGTCAACATCGCTATTCCTTATGCCCTGGTGGGTATCTTCGTGCTTGCTGTGGCACTGGTCCTGTCAAGGATCAAGTTGCCGGACCCAAGGAGAGCGCATGAGGCGGATACGAACGAAAAGGTAGAGGAGAAGCCGATGCGAGTGACGGCATTCGGTTTTGGTATGCTGACCTTGTTTCTTTATGTGGCAGCCCAGACGGGTGTGAACAGTTTCTTCATCAACTATGCTGAGGAGAGCATTCATATAGAGAAGCAGACTGCCAGTCTGTATCTCGCCTTTGGCGGAATGGGGTTGTTCTTTATCGGCAGGTTGGCTGGTGGTGTCATCATGAATTATATCCAGCCAAGGCTGGTGCTACTGGTCTGTACCATCCTCACCTTTGTTGCCACATTGATTGTGGTGGTATGTAGCGGTACCTTATCTCTCATTGCGTTCTTCGCCCTGTATCTGGGAGAGAGCATCATGTTTCCGACTATCTTCTCGCTGGCATTGAGGGATGCGGGTACAAAGACCAAACTTGCCTCTTCGTTGCTTATCATGACGATAGTGGGTGGTGCGGTTGCTCCTGTAATCATGGGGTATATTGCGGATACTACGGGCAGCATGGCGATTGCCTTTCTCATACCATTGGTTTGTTATGGGGTGATTGGAGGGTATGCACTTTTGAAACGCCACGTTCCTCTTTAAATAAAAGGAGGATTTTTCGAAAAATGCCTCGTTCCTGCCATGTGACTATGTCCGCCATTTTGAAGATGGTACGGATGCGGAGGTAACGAAGACATCCCAAGCCGTCGCTTGATAGTTAAATTTTAGAAAATCAAAACTTTATTCAAAAATACTGGTATGGTTAACCTGCTGATAAATAGTGGGGACGCTGTATTGGTGGTTTATATTATGACAGATACTGAATTTGAACAATTGTTGCATAAAATGAGCAAAGAGGATTTGGACAATTGGCTTAGGATGAAAGGACAGCCTTTTGATACTTTTGCTAATGCTTTAGCAGGAGGAACAATAGCTAATTTAGCTCCCCCGTTTGATGTGTATATTAATTATACTGGTAGCTTAATTGATTTTTATAAAAACTTTTTTCAACGATATCTCCAGTGTTTAAAAAATATAGATTCTGATACGTGGGAGTTTGTCAATAGTTGTATGAGTGTATTTATAAACTATAAAGGTGGGCCATTGGTCGATTTTGATTTAGTTGCAGAATGTAAAATGCTCATGGATTCTATAATAAAATCACTAAGTGCATATTTTAATGGTTCTCCAAATATGGCTTATAGGATATTGGAACATACCTTTGCTGATAAGAATTTCCATTTATTGGAGACTCTTCCACAAATCCAATATCTAGGACCTCTTTATCGTGTGCGTGGTGTACGAAATCTAAGCGCACAGAAAGATTTGTTTCATACACCTTTTGAGTTAAGAAACAGTTGTGGTAGCTATCGGTATAGCATATTGGGATATCCTTCTTTATATTTGGCTGGTAGCATTGAAACTGCATTGGCGGAGAGTCGAATTATTGATAATCAATATTCTGTCATGCTTTTCAGAAGTAATGAAATTTTACAATGTATAGATTTGTCTCTACCAAGCAGAAAGTTGTCCTTTTGGGAACGATATAGCCTAGTATTGTTTTATCCATTGATTTTTGCATGTGGTTTGAAAGTAAAAGAAGAGAATAAACCGTTTAAGCCAGAATACGTCATTCCACAATTGCTTTTCCAAGTTGTCAGTGAGTGCTCAAATTTGATGGGCGTATCATATACCTCTACTCGTATGGAGAATCCTGATTATCGTAATGGAAAACAACGAAACTATGTACTGAAGGTTCCTAATGCTGATACAGCTAAAGGTCAATCGCTAGAACTAGCAGGAAAGTTTAAATGTACGATGCCAGTAAGTCCACATGACAATGAGGATGCTCTGTCAGTTGAAAACAGACTAGGAGGTATGGAGTTATTTGAAATAAAATTTAACTAATTTTTTATCTACGAGAGTAAAATTTCAATGTCAGAACTTGTCAAGTTTGTATGATATGTTTCTTGTTGGATACCAATGAATGATATAATTGTTATTTTCGCTTTCCAGAGATATTGCCTTGGGTGTAAGGTAGATATGGGTAGGGTGGTTGCTTGTATGAACTGGCAGCTATTGTTTTCTTTTGCTTCCAAGCAAGCTTTGCTTGGACTTTGTTTCGATGCTATTGAACGACTTGGGAAGGAGTAGCCTGATGAGTTGAAGCAGAATACGATAGATTGGAATCTGCTGATGCCCTGGATGGGTAAGGCGCAACAGATTCGCAGGCAGAACATGAAGGTGAATGTGGTGGCCGGTAAGCTCTTCGCTATGTTGAGAGTGGATGGGATGAGGTGTTGTGTTTTGAAAGGACAGGGGAATGCCTTGATGTATCCGAATCCTTATTCACGTACTCCTGGAGATATTGATGTTTGGATTGATGCTAGTAGGGAGAGGATTATGGAATATGCTCAAAAGAAGTTTGAACTGGGGGATGATATCAGACTGCAGCATCTGGAGACTTCTCTTGATGGTGTGCCTGTAGAGTTGCATTTCTTTCCTTGCTCAATGAATAATCCTATCTATCATGCCAGGTTGCAGAAATGATTTCGAAGGAATGCGGATCTGCAATGCTCAAATGTTGTTAGCCTGCCAGACGGTATTGGAGCAATTGCTATACCAACGACGGCTTTCAATGTGATTTATCAGCTGACGCATCTATATCACCATTTCTTTGATGAAGGAATTGGAATGAGGCAAATCATTGACTATTTTCTTGTAGTGAATAATGATGAGTTATTAGTGATTAGGGATACTTTGCAGAGAGAATTGAAATATCTTGGATTGTGGAAGTTCGCAGGGGCGGTGATGTATGTACTGCATGAGGTTTTGGGATTACCTGAGGACAAGATGATAGCTCCGATGGATGAAAAGCGAGGAAAGTTGTTGCTGGCAGAGATTCTGAATGGTGGCAACTTCGGAAAGCACTTCACCAAGTATGGGCATTTTACACAACAAGGAATGGCAAAGAAATACTTCCTGAAGATATGGAGAAATATGCACTTCGTGCGATATTATCCTGCCGAGGCTTTAAGTGAACCAATCTTCAGAACTTGGCACTTCTTCTGGAGGATGAAGAACAAGAAATAATAGATATACGGCTAACGGCTCCTCTCTCCCATTTTTTTGAATTAGTTTTCGGAGATGGAGCTTAGTAGCCCGTTTTTACAGAAGTTTTTGATTGATATGGAGATGACAAAAGAAAATGGCAAATTTGTCATGAATCATGAGAATTTACTTTACGGAATTGAGTATGTTATCAGTTTCATGAATGAAGTGAAAGCTGTAACATCTAATCGGCTGAAATATTACAAATATCCTCAATTGAAATTTGCAAGACTATTAAGAAAATGATTTACAGTGCAGAATACAACAATCTACCAACTCTTGACGAGTTGGTAGATAATTTGAATAATGCTTTGGCACAGCAGCCTGTTTTGCATTTGAACCCTTTGGAGCGCTTGGTGCAAAGGCGAGATTGTTTTGTTGTCACCAGATTGATGAGTGGAAGGTATTCGTTGAAGCCAAATATAGGATTTAGCAAAGCGTTATTTAGAGGAGAATCATATGTACATTCAACATGCAAGTCTGTATTTTCAAGGAACTGGAAAGACAGATGCACTGTTGAGAACGTCAAGAGAAATGAATTTGAATTGTTGATGAATTCGCATCCCATATACCAGTTATTTAGAGACGGCATTCAACTAACGGATAGGTTCAGATTAAAAATGTATAATCCGTATGGAATTGCTATGTCATATGGTTTTCCTACACAATTGTTATCACTGACATCCGACATAAAGATTGCCTCATTCTTTGCAGTGACAGAATTTGATGAAACAGAACAAAAATATAAACCAATAGACAATTCTGATAACACAAAGACAGGAATACTCTACGTATTTAACCTAATGGCTCCATTTGGACTTATACCAGGGTTATCGACTGTTGGGCTGCAACCATTTGTAAGACCAGGATTGCAAAAAGAATTTGCAATCAATTTACCAAAGGATGTCGATTTCAAAGATCACCAATTCACTGTAGGATTTGTCTTTAAGCATGACAACGCCATATCGAAAAGGATATTTAATCAATTTCAACAAGGAGAAGCTTTAAGACCACACAATGACATCTTAGCACTCAGAGCTCAGCAAATTTTGGAAAGCAAAGAAGTTTCACAGGCTGCATTAGAAAGAAATCTGCGGCAAAATCCTAATGATAATCAGGGAAAAATAGAAAAGGAACTTGAAGATAATGATATAGCTATTGTTAAAAAAGAATATCCAACATTCACGATAGAAGAACTGTCTTATATATATAGTAATCCTTCTGACTACTGGATGGATTTTTGTAAAAACATAGAATTTGGCGGCAAAGATGCAGGCAAATTAAAAGACCTCCTTTTGAGCGTGCCACAAAAAGAAGAGTACAAAAAATATTTTCAACCTCATTAATAACGCATAATGAAATATTTGATTTCAATCTTACTTGGTGTCATAATTACAGGATTAGCTGCCTTAGCATTGATTCTATATGTTACACCATTATTATATACCCATCGTTCACTGTTAGGAGTACATTGTGATTTTGGTACATGCATGGGAACATTTGGAGATAGTGCAGGACTCATGAATGCCTGCTTCTCATTATTAGCTTTTGCTGCAGTAGTGGTGACATTCGTTATACAAAACAGAAAAGACAATAAAAATGAACAGCTTGCAAGAAAAAGCCAATTTGAGAATGTATTCTTCAATATGACTTCTACTTTTGAAGAGATTGTTTCACACCTTGTGTATAAAGTACAGGAGAGAAGAACAAATTCTATTCCTTTACAAAGTTCTCTATATCCATCAAATGAAACTGAATCCATAGTTACCACACCCCAAACCGAGAAAGAAATCCATGGTAGAGAAATTTTCAAATACTTATACCTTTATAAGCCAGTAAATGATGACAATGGTCACGTAATTCAAGGCTTAAAAAGGTTGGTAGAGGTTAGTTCTGACATATCAATGGAAGATATTCGAAAAAATTTCTTTGACGGAACTTTGGATCATTATTTTCGGTATGCTTATAGAATTGTGAAATACGTAAAGACCAGCAAGTTAATTGACGATGATGAAAGAGAAGGATATGCTTCCATCTTTCGGGCTCAATTATCTTGCTTTGAACTTTTGATATTGTTCTTCAATTGCCTTGAAATGGATGAGAACAAATTCAAACATTTAGTTGAAGAATTCCATCTATTCAACAATATCCGAGAAGAATACTTCCCTGAAATAGAACCATACACTACGATATACTCTGACAAAGTAAATAGTGAAGACGGAAGTGAAAGAGATGGATTTGATGAAAAAGCAGAGAAGAAAGAATATTCTATATCTGCTTTTCATAAGACGAAAGACATCCAAATCATACAACAGACATGGTTAATCAAACAAATTTGGGAAATCAAATTGTCTTTTTCTAAAAGACGCAAAATTTTGGATGAATAAAAAGCTGAAGAAAGTTTAGCTGCATTATGGGAAGAATAAAAGCGCTTATGATGGAAATGGAAGAGCATGGGTATGATTTTTTTGAAAAAGGAGAAAAATATGTATGTTCGCACCATTTTGAGGATAAATATCTGAATGGCTATATAAAGAAGCATGGTGAAACTGGTGTATGTTCATATTGTGGACACAAAGAAACAGTCATTGACATGAGAGATTTGGCTGACCATATAAGAATGACAATATCGGTTTACTTTAATGATGTTGATTCTGAGTGCCTGCCTTTGGCGAGTTCATATTTTGACGATGAAGAGGAGCAGATTCCTGGTATAAAACGAGCAGGATGCTTTGCTGTTCCTGAGAATGCGGAGATATATGAAGACACTTCAGAGATGATGGAAGACTTGGGGCTACATACGGATTGTGACAGTCTGAATGATGATATTGACCATCTTTTTGAAGATAATATGTGGATTAAAAAAAATCCTTTTGAGTTATGGTGGAACGAGGAAATGGAATTGCTGTGGAAAAGATTTGCCGAAATGGTCAAACATTCAAGGCGTTTTACGTTTTTGGCAATGCCTAAAGTAAGTGGTTCTGAAAATATTCTTGAAGAATTGAATGAGGTCATCCTGCATACTGATGGTGTTCTTCATCAAATACCTATAGGAACAACATTATATCGGACTCGGAGTCTCGATAAGGCACTCGACAACTCTTTCGGTTTTAAAGACATTACTTCTGCTCCTAATGCTTCTGCTGGTCAATGTCGTATGAGTCCTGCTGGCGTATCTATGTTTTACGGTGCGTTTGATAAGGAGACGGCTATATCCGAAAGTATAAAGTCGGCAGATGAGAAAGTCTTGGTCATTGGAGAGTTCAAAACAATACGAGAAATTACGGTGGTTGATTTGACTACACTGCCAACAGATGTTTCAATATGGATGGACAAATGGGAAGGATTTGCCTTCCTGAAATCATTCCATAAGGATATTACCCAACCTCTTTTGAAAGATGCAAAAGAGGCGATAGAATACGTACCATCACAGATATTCACGGAATATTTGAGGTGGATGTTTACAGACAAACAAGGACGACATGTTGATGGCTTGATGTATAAGAGTTGTAAGTCTAAAAAGGCAAATGTTGTCTTGTTTTGCAACAATGAAAAAAGTCGTGACTGGGTAAAGTTGGAAAATCTTTCTGTGGAAAAGTAAACAATTAAAAAAAGCTATCATGAAATATAAGAAAAGTGAATTGGATATATTTCTTCAAGAGCGAATTAGGGAAAACGAAGAGGAGCTTTGCCGAAATCTTGATGCAACACTTCAATATGAACAAAATTGCTTGGAAGAAATTGTCAATGGAATAAGACATTGCAAGAGTAATATAGAAAAATGTAATAAAGCATTGGAAAAAGCTTCCATTTCTAATATGGCTGTTTGGAATGCCAAAAAAGGAGCTTTCAAAGATAATCTTGTTATTTGGAACACCTTGGGACTTATTCAAATGGCAAGTATCGAAATAAAAAGATATACAAAGGTATTGTCTTCAGATGTTGATGAATGGATAATATATGACGCTATCAAATCAGTCTATACTGCCATTTATGAGACTTCAAAGAAGTTAGTTGATAGCACAGGTAAGCTAATGAAATTCGTTAATAGTGAGTTTCCAAGTTATGACGTCTCTTTATTCAAAGATGTTAAAAAAGAGTTGACAAAATTCAGAGAAGACAATAAAGATTCTCTTACGAGCGTAAGAAACAAGATAGATGCCCATCGAGATGAAGACGTCTGTATGCAAATAGAAACTGCGGAGAATTTGCATTTGTCAGATGCTGTCAAGCTGATACTTGATTATGGGCGCATTGTTAATGAACTTGGGACGGTTGTAAGTCCGATGAAGCAATTGGGAATATTGCGATTGGAATCAGTTTTCCATGATCGCAACCGATGATAACAAATAGCAATTTGAAATAGAAAATGGATTTTTAATATAGTCACTATGTATTTAAGTTCTATATTTATACGCAATTTTAGAGGAATCAAAGAATTGAATGTAAACTTTGATAAGAAATTAAACGTGATTATTGGTGCAAATGGTCATTTGAAGACAGCTCTTATAGATGCAATTCGATTGTTTTACTCATGGGGAAATCCCAATAGAGATATTGAAATCACAAAAGAAGATTTTCGTGTTGAAATCAGTGAATCTTCTGGTGGTTCTGTGAAAGATAAGATAGAGATTGCATATAAGTTTGAGGGATTAAGTGAAGCGCAGGAGGCTGCATATTACCAATATTTAGTTTGCGGAGAGAAAGGGATGTACGCAAGAATAGGACTAACCTTTCAACTAACAGACAAAGGTAGGATAGTTAGTTCATATACAACCGGAAAGCCTGAGAATGGGTTAAGAGCAGATTGGGATACATTTCAATATTTTGTTTCTTATTATTTAGGGGCATTACGTGATAGTACAAGAGATTTGCTTAGTTACAGAAATAATCTGTTGGGAAGTGTTATTAAGCGTAAAATAGATAAGGCAGGTTCTGAAAATGATGTAAGGCAAATTATTAAAAATGCAAACCAGAAACTGCTAGAACGAGAAGAAGTCATATCTACCAAAAATGGTATTAATGATAATTTGGAAAATATCAATAAGCAAACTCTTGATAAAGTTAGCCTTCATATAGAACAAAGCCGAGTTGAATACATAATTAATGTAATAAAACCTTATCTTCCTTTTTCTGAAAATACAGAAGAAGGTTTTATGTTGACTCAGAATAGTCTCGGATTTAATAATTTGATTTATATTGCAACAGTTTTAAGTGACATTAAAGAATGTCATGAAGATGATCAAATAAGTACTTATGCCTTATTTATAGAAGAGCCAGAAGCACATTTGCATCCTCAACTTCAGGTAAATTTATATGATTTTTTGAGAACGGCAGATGATAATGTCAATAGTCAAACTTTTATAACTACCCATTCTCCAACGCTTACATCGAAAATACCTTTGGAAAACCTAATTCTTCTTGAAAAGAATTGTCATGCAATCAAGATTGGGAATTGTTTCAATAATAGAGAATCTGAAGGTATTATTAGAGATGCTAATTCTAAAAAGCAGTTAAGAAAAACAGAAGTTGAGTCTTATAAGAAAATGATTATAAGATATTTGGATGTTACTCGCTCACAACTATTCTTTTCTAGTGGCTGTATTTTTATTGAAGGAATTTCAGAATGTCAGCTTTTAGAAGTGTTCTCTAAAATATTGAATAAGTCTTTACTTGATAATCAAATAGAGATTGTGGATACTGGTGGTATAGCATTCTATCAATTCCTGATGTTGTTTAATTCTTCAGATGAGACTAAGCGTTTGTCCATTAAAGCTTCAATCATTACAGATGAAGACCAGTTTACAGAATCAAAAGATTCAAAATATAATCTTGATGAATTGGTGAAAGAGGACTATAAGATACTTGAAGAATTACGCAATGGAATCAACAAATCAAAACGGGATAGTCATATTGATAACTTAAAGGCCATGTGTAATAATCAAGAAAATATATTTATTGCATCTGGAGTAAAAACTTTAGAATATCAAATTTGTTTAGCCAATATTGCTACTACTGCTGCCGAAATAAAATCGTCCTCTTTATTCGAATATGTAAAGGAGTTAAATCCAAATGGAATTAAAAAGATAGAAACATATCTTAGTAGTATTAGTAGTGAGTCGCTAAATGATGAGCAGAGGCAAAATACTGCAATCTTGTTATGGAAATGTCTTTCTTCAAAGGCTGGATTTGCGCAAGGACTAAGTGCATTTTTGATGGACAAGCTTGACAATCACCAAGAGATACATTTTTCTGTTCCTAAATATATTGAGAATGCAATTAATCATCTTATATCGTAATGGAGTATGAAGTAACAGAAGAGAGAAAAGCATATTTGGATGCCAGAGGATATACAATATTGTCCGCTTGTCCAGGAAGTGGCAAAACAACAAGCATTGTAAAAAAACTGTATGATATTTCGGCTTACTGTAAACAACAGTATGGAACCCATACTGGTTTTGCTTGTCTTTCATTCACGAATAAAGCTTGTGGCGAGTTAAAAAGCAAATATGTTGAGATGCATAGAGAATCACTTTTGCATCCTAATGTCGTTTCGACAATTGATAGCTTTATTATGCAATATGTTATCCTTCCATTTTGGTATTTGTGTGACTTTTGTAAAAGCAAGCCAATAGTTGTAAACGAAAAGGAAATTTTGTCTAAAGTTTATCTTAATCATGTTATGGTTAATGGAAAAATGAACGAATATAAGGTAATGGCGTTACGTCCATATAATGATTTGTTCTATAAATATCCTCCAGAAACTGTTAGGCGAAAATATAGAGGATTCTGCTTCGGAAATGGTCCTATTGTAACAGATGAAAAAGAAAATAATTATTGTGAAGCTGCATTTAACCACAGATTATCAAAAGGTATCATAACAAGTCAAGATGCTTTGTGGATAGCTGTTTATATAATTTCGAAGCATAAGCATATAGCAGAAATAATAATCAGTCGTTTCCCTTATATAATAGTTGACGAAGCTCAGGATAATTCATATTTGCAATTTGCTTTTTTTGAGAAGCTAAAACAAGCTGGACTAAAAAACTTAGAGTATGTAGGGGACATTTGCCAATCCATTTATGGTTTTAGAAATGCTTATCCCAAGGCTTTGCAATCTTTGATGAAAAATAAAGAATGGAATACATTGCATTTTACGGAGTGCAGACGTTCAAATCAGAGAATAATAGATTTGTATAGTAAACTAAAGCCATCGTTCATCCCACAAATTAAGTCACATAATGTAGATGATAAAAATATCCCAATTATTATATACAGATATGATAATACTAATAAAGATGCTGTAATTAGAAATTTTCAATCGATTTGCAGAGAATATGCATTAAACGATAGTTGCATATTGGCAAGAGGTGAAAATATGTGTAAACTGTTGGCTGGAGTAACAGATTTAAAATTCCGATATTGGAAGTCACCAATTCCATATTACCTAATAGACGCAAAATTATTATATGCTGAAGAACAATTCGATAAAGCTTTTGATAAAATAAGAATCACTCTTGCAGAATTACTCTTTGAGGCAGATAATTATGCAGAGAAAAAGGATTTCTTATTAGATATTAAAGACAAATTGGATTGGAACATAAAAATTCTAAGATTTATTAAAATGATACCTTCTTTGTCCATGAGTTTTGCAGAATGGACTCAAAAGATGCAGCAGCAATTATTTGAATATTGGAAATTATCAGAACTTCCTGATTTCCAAGTTTACTCAAGAAAGGCGGGCTATACAATGAAAAAAATGAGCAAAGAAGCGGTTGAAAAATTCCATTCATCAGATGACAAAGCAAGTGTATACAGAAACTATGTCAATACCATTCATTCTGTAAAGGGTGCTTCTATGGATGCCGTATTGCTATTTTTATCAGAAAAAAGTACAGGACAGAATATTTCGTTAAGTGATTTGCCAATTGCACCAATTACTGAAATGACAGAAAAGCAAAGGCTAATTTATGTTGCATGCTCTAGAGCTAAACATTTTTTAGCTATTGCTGTTCCTGCTTCCGTTTCCATAGAAAAAATTGAAAAGGTTTTGAATAACACAACATATGAAATTAGACAGTCTGGCTTACAGCTGTCTTTTAAAATGTCTTAACGATTAAGTTATGAACACAAATACTGAATTTGACAAGATTGATTCCTGAAATAAAACGAGCTGGGTGTTTTGTTGTTGTTGTCTTGTTTTGCTACAATGAGGAAAGTCGTGACTGGGTAGAGTTGAAAAGTTTTTCTACGAGAAATAAAATATTGGAGAGCCAAACAGCTCTCCGATATACCTAATGAGCAATGTTTATCAAGTTACATCCCAATGCGGTTTGAATGCGAGCAATGGTTTGTGTGGTGAAGTTATGTCTGCCTGTTAGCCATTAGGAGATTTCTGAGTCTCGCTGGTTGAGCAATCGGGCGAAATCCTTTTGGGTGAGACCCTTGGCTTTCAGAATCTCACTAATGCGCTCGGCAATACCGAAAGACAAATCGAACTCTGCCTTTTGCTCGGCAGGTATCGCAGCGAGGCAATCACGGAATAATTTATTCTGTATCATAACGCTTAAATTTCAAATGCGCTTATAGTTCGTTATCCAATATTTCCATCATTTCTGCAGCTGTAATCACTTGCGGTTCTTTTGGAAAGTGTTTGAGATTTCCTGTTACTAAGAAGGAGTCTTCCTTGCTTAGGCAGACTTCGTAGAAGACTCGGTCGTCCTCATCTGGCATGGTGCCATCATAAGAAAAACGGGACGAATCAATGCCGTATTGCTTAAAAAAGTTCAATAACTCATGGATTCTGATTTCACTTAGATGAAATTTTGACCTATTTAGTACATCAAAGTACTCATCCAAGATTTCTTCATTATACAATGGCTTAATTTTACCACTGAGCATACTATTAATGACCCTTCTTGTTGCTGAAGAAGGGTTCTTGGTTATAAACGAGGACACAATAATGTTCGTATCAATGACTGCATATACCATTGCGTTCTTTTCTTAATCGTCTGACTTCTCTGATTTCTTCATTGATCTCATCAAGTGACATATCAATGTTATTCTCTCTTGCTGTGTCACACATATACTGGAACGCAGCTTTTGCTTTTGCAGTCACTTCATCTTCTTCTTCATTCTTTGCTTGAATGGAGAATGGAATGCTCTTACTGCGAATTACGGCCTTAACAAAGATGTTAATGGCGGTATTCGCACTCATACCGAACTGTTCGCAGAGTTTATCAAACTGTGCTTTCTGCTGGTTGTCCATACGGACTGTCATTGCTGTCTGTGCCATAAGCCTAACATGTTTAATTAATAATCATTCTGACTGCAAATATACATCATTATGGCGTAAAATGGTGCGATAATATTAATAAATTAATAAAGATTAATAGTTGAATGAATGATATAACTGCTTGTTTCGCTTTCTTGAGATATTGCCTTGGATATAAGGTTCCTTACCGTTAAAGAAGGAGTCTTTCGAATCCCTCCGTCTCCCTTTAGCCAAAGGGAGCTCCACCTCTAACCAAGCCTTCCTCCTCAGAAGGAAGGATGTAACCGCCCTCCGGTGCTCAGAACCGCTACGCTCTAAGGTTGGCGGGACATCAAAGCCCTCGCCATATTTTGCGGGATGGGACCGCCAGGGGAGAAGAGAGTTTATAGTTAATAGTTTACAATTTATAATTGATAGTTTGCTGTTTATATTTGGGGGATTTGGAGGTAATTGGCTGATGAGTTGCAGATTTCTTGCTTTTTTCTCATCAGGATTGTTGTAATCCGCTATGGAAAAGCCATTGTTCTTTTTATAGGCAAAGCGTATTTTGACCGTTTTCTTGTCAAAGGTTACCTGGAGTCCTGGGTAGAACCTGTATCTGATATTTTCATACCACAGTTCTTGTTCTGAAGCCTTCTTCATGGAATCCATCCTCAGAAAGATTCCAATCTTTTTCATTTCACATATAGTGTGCAAATACTTTCATATCATTCTTTTTTATTCTTATGTTTGTGTTTACTTTTGTGTTTGCATTTGTGTCAGCAAATCGTATCCAGCCGTTCCTTCACTTTTTCTTCTTCATTTGCACCCTTTGTTGATAATCTTAAGAGTTGGAGATGATATGATTTGAAGATGTGGTCCTTTAGGGCGTCACGACTACTTTGTACGGTTCCTTTATGGTGATAGGCATAACCATCGATTTCTATACCGAGTAATGGTTGCTTGGTAGCCCGATTTATGATCAGGAAATCTACATGGGTATTGAAATTGCCTGCATAAATTCTTTCTTCTTCACTCATTAAGTCTGTTTGCCTGAAGATAGAACGCAAAGGGATATGGCATAATACATGGAGACAGGAATACTTCCGGTCACTTTCAAGTATACTTTTGATCAGAGAATACGCAATGTTCTCAGAAGCATACTCTGAGATTTTCGGATGGCTTTCCAAGAATGCGATGCGCATATCTGTATATTGACTATAGAGATAGTCAAAGATAGAAAACACCTTGCTGTCTACGACCTTACAGTTATTGTAGTCAATATAATCAATGAGATCTTTGATGTTACTTGTCTTCTCTTGCTCATTGCCTGTTACCACTAGGTAGAATTTCTTCTTAGCTCTTGATACAGCTACATTTATGAGATGTGGATCATCAATGAAATCATTAATCTGATTGCTTACTACACTCATTATAATGACATCCTTCTCTCTTCCTTGGAACTTATGAACAGTACCCACTTCAATATCAGGTAACTGCTGGCGAATGGCATTCACCTGATTATTATAGGGGGTAATGATTCCTATTTCATCCAAGCAAATATCTTTCAGCTCAGGAATTACCTCTTGTTTGATGACTTCAATTTCTCTCAGATTGGTCATGTTTGCTGCATGGTTACCCTTTACTGTCTTATAAGCAGCAAGAACATTTTTGTTGGTCTCATCTTCCTTCATAATGAGAAGATTTCCACCATAAAACTTCTGGTTACAGAAGTTGATGATACGGGAATTGCAGCGATAATGTTCACGCAGTAAGGTTTGGGGTACATCCTTGATCATGATACTTACTGACTCCAGGAAACTATGATTAGCACTATCATATCCATCATCTATGTGGGATAAGCCAAAAATAACTTTCAGTTTCTCTCTATCATTATTTGTAATTACATTTGGCAACTGTTTTGTATCGCCTACAATTACAGCGTTCTTTGCACAGGTAAGAGCCAACGTTCCTGTCTCAAGTGATACTTGAGAGGATTCATCCATAATTACATAATCATAGATCGTATTGCCGCCTAATGAAGATCGAGCTGAGAAAGTTGTACTCGTAATAACCGGATATTCCTTGAGGACTTCCTCAGCCTGGGTGGACAACGTATCTGCATCCGTAAACTCACGACGCATTCTGCCTGAATATCTGGCATGAAGCGTATTTTTCAATATCATCATTGAATGATCAGATAATGAATCCATAAGAGTTTTGTTGTCATGTAGCTGTAATTCATCTTCTATCTGTCTTAGCTCCTGTTCCAGTTCTTCAATTCTCTTCATATAGTAAAGGGCCTGAAGTTCTATAATGAGCTCATCCAGGTGATATTTATCAAACTTACTCTTGAGATGCAGCCAATATCTGATAAGCAGGCTTGTCCATAACCATTTCAGCCATTGCCAAAAACTCTTGGAATTATCATCCCTGGTATCGGCAAACTCCTGAAGTTTTACCCACATTTTCGTCAGCCCTATAGAAGATAAAGAACGCTTGAGGTAGAATGTGCCATCTGAAATGTTATGATTGCTCTTGAAGTGAGTCCATTCCAATTTGAGGTTTTCCAATTCCAACCTTGAAGTTGCCTGTTGATTCTTTAAATCAAAGACTGTGTCTAATTGCAAAGAAATTCTTTGAATCTCTTTTTCAACAACAGTTTTTTCCTCTTCTTCTATTCCCCAATCTTTTACATTCTCTGGTATTGGGGGTTGTCCTTCCTTGATAAAGGTCTCCTTATTATCATGGCTTCCCAAAGTTGCAACAATGAAATCAATCCCGTACTTGGCGAGTTTCTCCTTTACATTTGCTGTAGCAGAATTGTTATTTGATACTACGAGTATTGTTTTTCCCTGTATGAGAAGATTGGCTATGATATTGAGAATTGTCTGAGTCTTGCCTGTACCTGGAGGTCCCTGGATGATACTAACCTGATTTCTCAAAGCGTTCTCCACTGCCTTCTTCTGACTGGAATTGCAGCCAAAAGGGTAGATAAAGAAGTCTGCTCTAAGTTTTTTGCTATGATGTTTAGTATTAAGATAAACATCAGCAGCTGTAGAATTAGGTATCTGCTTTATCTTTTCATAGGCAGTTAAGAGAATCTTTTGGTTATTGATGTCATTCTTTAAAGGATTGATCTCTGCCACCTGTTTAAGATAGGCCCAGACATTTCTTGCCTTTTCATCTGCCAGGCAAGAAACTTCTACTTGAATTCTGCTTCCTGGATATTCTTCTACCTTGTCAATTTTATATTTGATGCGCCAGTACTTCATACCATGATGTGTGAAGCACCAGAGATCAGAAATGCCTTGTCTTATGGTACCATCCAGCATCACTACAGCATACTCTCCGTCAATATGTAAAGACTCCTCTATGATGACCACATTTTCTTTTTTGTAAAGATATGTTTTCGGGTTTTCCTTAAACATCACAGCCATTTTCTGCTCATTGGCGGGAGTAATGCTCTCAATATTCAAGGAGCGTGGCTCTCCTTTTATGAGGATTATTTTTGATGATATATCTAACATGTTTAATTTTTTATAATACATTGTTGCGAGTGCGTATGGTAATTCTCTTAACTTCAAAATACAAAACTAATGGTTATACTGCACCATCATGTCACTCGTATCTTTTCTTCCATATTCGTAACTGCACCAATTAAAACATGTGCAAAGATACAATGATTTAATGTAATATCCAATTTTTCAAGCATATTTCTTTAATATATCACCCGAGAACTTAAAAGAGATTGTTGAGTACTACTCGGATGCTGAGAATGACAGGATGGTTGAGATACCATATGAGGTAGCTCACAATCTGATCTATGGTTCTATTGAATTTGCCGGATCACATCATCGATTTCTTGCTGACTATAGATCACGAGGAGTTGCGTCAGGACTTGGAGAACATAATCAGGTATGGCTTGGGCAAATACCAGCATTTGATAGCGACAGGGGAACTGTTTGCTGCCATACGTCATAGCATCATCCTTCTAGCAGAGGTGGTTGAAGGGCTTCATCGGGGTGAACTGCTCGGCAGGAGTATGCTCTTGATGTATATGAACGGTATCACAGGTTAGAGGAAGACAGCAACAGGTAATGGAGTAAAGGCATCATCGCATTCTTCCTTTGGCTGAGTTTTGGGCTTTAGAGGGTAGTGTTCTCTGCTAAATAGCATTGGTGGTGCTTTTGTTTACATATCGTGCCAATTCATCAAAAAGGTCTTTTGCCTTTGGGATGAATTGGCACTATTATATAAATATCATCAAAGCAGATTTTCCTTGAGAATTCTGCTTCCATTGCAGCATTTCATTATATATTTTTCTCTTCATAATTATCTGTTTGTCACGTTATGACGACCTATCTTTGCCCTATTTCTCACGTTTTGATGAGATAATAGTAGGCTATTTCTCACGTTTTGACGATTTTTTATGTTGCAAAGATACAAAAAAAATGCCTTAAGTTATTCACCTAAGTCTTCTTTCTCATAAAGGCGTAATCAGCAAAGTCTCGCGCACCAGCTACAATTACCTTATAGCTGTTGAGGTAACTGGTTTTGATGACAGATAGGGCTTTTTCCTTATCTAGCACCTTGTCATTAAAGTGATCCTTTTCCATTTTCATTGTTTTTCCTTTCTATTTTTTTGCAAAATTAGCTGAATGGTGAGAAAAATAGTTGCTCTGGAAGGCATCTACCTTGAGCACCACCTTCTGAACTTCGGAATCCTCGTTATTGATGATTCCGAAGCAATCCTTGAAATATTCGGCCGGTTCCAAATCCTTTGGCATCTTGAAAACTTTGTCTGAGATGATGACATTTTCCATACGGTCAAGGGCATAACAACGGATATCGTTCGTGCCAGGGCTATAGGCAACCACATACCAGCGTTTCTTGAAAGCCTTCACGAAATAAGGATGGATGTCAAACTCATAATACTTCTCGGAATTGTAACTATAGTAAGAGATGAAAATGACATGGTTGTCACGCATGGCCTTGATGATGTCTTCCAGAAAGTTTCTGCCAGAAGGCATATCCTCCAGAAGGACCCGTTCCTTGAGCTTGCGGCTGTTGCCAACCATGGCATGGAGGGAGAAGGCATTGAGCATCCAACTTCGGGTACTTCCTTCATCGAAACAGTCGCCATACTCGATGTTGTAGCGGTATCCGCTGCCACATTCGATGTTTATCTCAAACAGTTCCTCGATGCTATGGATGTTGTTGATGAAGGTTCTTCGGGAGAGTTCCGTTCCCTCACTGAGGTCAGAGTCCAACCATCTGCTTTGGATTTCCTTCAGGGTGATGCCGCCCCTTTTCTTTGCCCGGTGGATGGTTTCCACGAGCCAGACATATTTGTTTAATTGGTTGATTGCCATATTATCTTGTTTTATTTTGTTTCTTATAATTTTGGTACAAAGATAACGGAAAAGTAGGAAAATATGTTGCACAAGTTGAATTATTTTTGATGTGTGAAGTGATTTTACACCCATTTCTTCTATCTTTGCATTAAAAACTTAGAAAGAAATGATGAATTGTAACAGAAACAGACAAATTATCGTATATTTGCCATGGAAAAGCGGACAAAATACGTCCGTTTAATATTAGAAAAGGGGACAAGGTTTCATTGGTCAATAATTCAGGTATTCCAATTTACCTGTTGTTCAAATCTGGTTGCTTTTAAGTTTCAGGTTAACAAGAAGACTCAAAACCACATTTCTGTTTACCTTCAGGAATGTGGTTTTGAGTCTTTTTGTATTTTACTATTTGAGCAGCAGTACAGATATATGAATGTACATTTACTGATACATATATTACCTATTTTTAGGTATTGTGAACTATTTAATTTTGTCGTATCTTTGCACCCAAAAAAATAAGTTAAAAGATTAGTATGAAACATATCCTGTTGCTTATGATGCTTTTTGAGGTGAGTCTGATGGGAAAGGCGCAATCTATGTCTGGCAAAGTTGTGGACAAAGATTCTCATGAAGCGATTATCGGTGCTGTCGTGTATGTGGGTAGTTCTCAGAAAGTGGCAGCTATCACTGATATTAACGGGCGATTTTCCATAGATGCAGCCAATGCAGGTAAATCTCTTAAGATTACTTATATAGGATACAAAAACTATTTAGGTAAGTTAAACCAGGCTCTCTATGAAATGGAACCGGAAATCAAGTCTGTGGGTGAAGTAGTGGTTACAGCTCAGGAGTCAAAGAGTCTGGCTTCTGCTTCTGTTATCGAGAAGCATGCCATGGAGCACCTGCAGCCTTCAAATTTTACGGACATTCTCGAACTGTTGCCTGGTGGACGTTCCAAAGATCCTGATTTGAGTAGCCCTAATACGATTCGTATTCGGGAAGCCGGAAGTCCTTCAGGATATACTACCACTTCCCTCGGAACGAGTTTTGTAGTAGATGGAGCTCCCATCAGTACCAATGCCAATATGCAATATGTGGCTGGGTCTTGGGATGCTGCAACAACATCCAGAGAAAATATGAATGCCGGAGTGGATATGCGTAGCATCTCTACCGATGATATCGAGAAAGTAGAGGTGGTACGTGGCATTCCATCGGTAGAATATGGCGATTTGACAAGTGGTCTGGTGAAAATAGAACGTAGGAGAGGTGGAAATGACTGGAATGCCCGTTTGAAAGCAGATATGGGAAGCAAACTCTTTTATCTTGCAAAAGGATTGGAATGGACTCCCCAGCAGATGACCCTCAATCTCAGTGTTGATTACCTCGATGCGAAGGCGGATCCAAGAAACCGGCTTGAAAATTACAGGAGACTGACGTTTTCTGCCCGGTTCGGAAAAACTTGGTTGACAGATTTTTACCGTTGGAAGATTTCGTCCAATCTCGATTATACCGGTTCTTTTGATAATGATAAAGTTGACCCGGATCTGAATAATCAGGCGGAAGATTCTTATAAATCGCAATATAATAAATATGCATTTAATTCACATGTAAGTCTGTCTCCCAAGAAGCGCATTTGGTTTAAGTCGCTGGATCTGACTTTGTCAGCCTCTTATGAGTATGACCTTATCAAGCGAACCAAACTGGTACAGCTGACCCGCCAGACAGTGGCAGCTACAGCAACTACACAAGGGGTTCATGATGGTGTTATCCTTCCCTATAAATATGTGGCTTGTCATGATGTAGAAGGAAAACCGCTCAATCTTTATGCTAAGGTCAATGGTAAATTCCAGGTTCCTTCTCTTGTGGTTTCCAATACCTTGCTGTTAGGCACCGATTGGAATTACGACAAAAATAAAGGACGGGGGCAGATTTATGATGTAACCCGCCCTCTTTATGCAGGTTCCATGTCATGCCGTCCCCGAAATCTTTCTTCAATACCTTCCAACCAACAGTGGGGAATTTATGCAGAGGAACAGTTGACATTGCCTTTTGCTGGGCATTCTCTTGAACTGGTAGCCGGTATAAGAGGTACGCAGATGTTGAATCTGCCCAATAATTATGAGATGCATGGTAAGTTTTTCTGGGATCCCCGTATCAATCTCGGCTTGACTTTTCCGAAATTCAATATTGGCAAGCTACCATCCTTTATCCGAATAGCAGGTGGAATAGGTGAACATACCAAAATGCCTACTTTGGAACAGCTTTACCCTGATCCTGTATATCTGGACTTAACCCAGCTGAATTATTACCATACGAATCCAGCGTATCGCCGTATCAACCTGATGACGTATGTGATAGATGCAACCAATCAGAATCTGAAGCCAGCACGTAATTTCAAATGGGAGGTGAGTACTGACATCAATATAGGAGGCAATCGATTGTCTGTCACACTTTTTAGGGAGAATATGACTTCTGGCTTCCGTTTGCAGACGGCTTATGCTCCCTATATATATAGGTGGTATGATGCATCGGGAATTGATGCCGATGCACTGTCGGCTCCACCTTCTTTGGAAGGATTACCCTTTGAGGAACGTAAGGAACTGAGGGGCTACAGTTATTACACCAATGGCAGTCAGACTCTCAAACGGGGAGTGGAATACACCTTTGCTACCCGAAGAATAGAAAAACTGTTCACCAGACTCACCATCAACGGAGCATGGTTCCGCACGGTTTATCGTAATTCTGTGGTAGAGACTTATCGCCCAAGTGCTGTTATCGGCAGTAAGCAGATACAGTATGTGGGGTATTATGAACATGATGGAGGCAATATGAATGAAATGCTCAATACCAATTTCACGTTAGATACGGATGTCCCCAAGTTGAAGTTGGGCTTCTCAATATCCGCCCAATGCCTATGGTATACGCTGAAACAGAGTAAAGAGGTGAGTAATTATCCTACCAGCTATATGGATAATGACGGTGTGATGCATGAGTGGAAAGCAGGTGATGAAAATGATGCTTATCTCAGGTATCTGATCAGGGATTATAACGACAGCTATTATCTCAAATACAGAGTACCTTTTGCCATGAATGTCAATTTCAAGGTAACAAAGAAACTCTTTGATGAGAAACTGAATGTAGCTCTGTTCTGCAACAAACTATTGGATTATACTCCCGAATATGAGAACAATGGAGTAACGATCCGCCGTCATGTAACTCCCTATTTTGGATTAGAAATGAATGTAAAGATATGAAGAGATTGTTGATTATATGTATGATGACCTGTGGTTTTATCATTTCCTCCTGTCATCAGGATGAAGATTCCCTGTTTGCCGAAGCTTCCATCGTGTTGCAGGGAGAAACGGATATCGTTCTCGACAGGGTCCAGGGTACGGTAAGTCTTACCAATCTGAATACCACCCAGGTTTTCACCGTATCATCATTTGAAGGGAATATAGCCAGAGCCAGTATTCTTCGGGGTTCTTATGCTATCCTGGTAGAGGGTACTGCCCAATATCATGACGCTTCAGGTAAAACCTACATCAGGATGTTCAGGGCAAGTACCGATTATGTGGGATTGGAAAAGGAAGGACATAATGAAGCGATGTTGAACATAATTTGGATGTAAATCATGAAGAAGAGATATTTCATATTATTTCTGTGCTGTGTGTCTTGGTTTACTGGAAGGTCTGCAGTAACAGATTCTGCCAGGATAGAGCATCATGCTACGTGGAAAAACTGGCAGAAGGAGACAGCATGGCAAAATCCCGCCATTCATGGGCTTAGCCTCACGCTGCCTTATTCTGAAGTGTATGTCCAGATGGATTACCTGCATCAATCTGCTCCCTTTGTACTGCAGAAGGGAACAGGGCATTTCCTCTCTGATGCCAAGGCTGAAACCTTCCTTCGCTTGAGCAACCACTCTTCTGCTTGGGGGGCAGCATCTTACATGACGGGAAAGCAATATCAGGTCAGCTGGAATTCTTCTTCTGATTATGATTTGCTGAATCCTTATATTCTGGCGGATACTCTAGGAGGTGACACACATTGTGAACGGTATGGTTTTCAGGGCGGATATGCTGTTAGCAAGGGGAAATTCCAACTCGGTATTGAAGCGATTTTCAGAGCAGAACATGAATATCGGAATGTGGACCCGAGAATGCGAGGTATTGTCACAGATCTGACTCTACGCCTTGGTACTGCCTATGATTTCGGTAAATACCAGTGGGCTGCCGGTCTAGAAGGGAATGTATACAAGCAGACCAATGATGTGGATTTCTATCGGGAACTGGGTGTTATACCTGAGTTTCAAATGACAGGATTGGGAACAGAATACAGTCGTTTCTCCGGAGATAAACGCACCTTGTATTATAAAGGTGGAGGATATGGAATAAATCTGGATGTCAATCCGTTGAACGAAACTGGTTTTTATGGTCATGCCAAGCTTTGGAGACGGCAATATAAACGTATGCTTGCCGATTTGAATTCCGTACCCTTAACCCAGTTGTTTTATCATTCTGCAGAAGTCTCCTTGGGATGGAAGCACATGGGAGGGAGCCGTCAGGTAGCCTTAGATGGAAACCTTGTTTTTGTCAGACGTAGTGGTGATGAAAACATCATTGGCAAGTCCTCTGCCCAATATTATCCTATTATCGGTAAACTTACGATGTATAAGAATTATCTTATAGATACCTATCTCAGAGGACTTTACGGATGGGGGAGTGGCTCTGGTACATGGTGCTTGAATGGAAAGATCGGATATTGGAGCAATCGTGAGCGATATGTCTATCCTGAACGCAAAATGGAGGCTGCTAAGATCTATGGAAGATTGGGTGGACAGTGGATGCGCAGTCTCTCCCGAACTGTGGCCCTTACTGTGGACATGGCGGCAGCCTATTATGGTAATGTCAGTTCTGGTATCGTCATGCCTTATGCCAATATGAAGGCTTCGTTCCAGGACATGATCAATCATCAGTACCAGTTTGAAAAAGCAGGCTATGGAATGCTCTCTGCTAAGATACGTAGTGATTATCGGCTATCAGGCTCACAGATCGGCTTGTTTGCCGAATTAGGTGGAGATTGGATAACTTGTTCTGAAAATGAACACCAGCACCATCTGCATTTGGCTCTTGGTATCACATTCTAAAGTATAATTTCTAAAGTATAATATAGTATTAATGTAACTAAAAGTAGAAAAATGAAAAAGTTAATTTTAAAGAGTATGATGTTGCTTTCGGTGTTGGCATTGACTTTCACCTCTTGTAGCGACAATGATGACAAAGTAGTTACCACTCCTGTGTCATTGAGTATTGAAATGCCATTGGGACTGGAGAATATAGTTCTCTCCAATGCCAAAGCGGTTTTTACCAATGTAACTACCAATGAAACGTTTATCCAGGAGCAGTTCCAGGAAAAAAATGGTAGCTTTATGGCATCTCTTGCCGATGTGCCTGAAGGAACATACAATGTTGCCATCAGCGGTGACCTGAGTTTTACTAAGGATGGTATTGCCGGTAGCAGTAAAATCAATCAGAAGAGCGAGAATGTGAGTGTAAAATCCGGCAATGCCCAAGTCAAGTTGGCTGTGAACACATTCAATGCTAAGGGAGGTTTCGTTATCTCAGAGATTTTCTTCACGGGTACGCTTACTCCAGAAGGAAAGCAGTATTCTGATGACCAGTATTTCATTCTTTCCAATAATTCTGATGTTACACTCTATGCAGACAGTATAGCGGTTCTGGAATCTAAGTTCCTCACAGTAACAAAATATGATTATAATCCGGATATCATGAACGAAGCAATGACGGTAGATGCTATCTATATGATTCCAGGAAAGGGTACGGAAGTTGCAGTAGAACCAGGCAAATCTCTTGTCTTGGCATTGAATGCCAAGAATCATACAGAAGCAAACTCAGCTTCATTTGATTTAAGTAAGGCTGATTACGAATTCTATGATGAGAGTTCAAATCCACGCTATACAGACGATGACAATGCCAGTGTTCCTAATCTGGATAAATGGTATTGCAGTTCGCTTACCTATTTCTCTTTGCATAACCGTGGTTTCAAGACTTATGCCATTGCCCGTATGCATGGCGATAAGGAGAAGTATCTCAAAGAGAACACTTACGATGCCAGCTATGTGATGGAAGTGAAGGGTAATGCTTATCCGATGACAGCCAAGAACTGTATCAAGGTTCCTAATTCCTGGATACTGGATGCGGTTAATCTTTCTATTGCATCTATGTGGCAATGGAATCTGGTATCTGCAAACCTTGATGCAGGATGGGCTCATTGTGGTCAGGTAGACAAAGATGAAAACCGCTACGGCAAGTCAGTAATCCGTAAGAAGGATGCTGATGGCAAATGGGTTGATACCAATAATTCTACCAATGATTTCGAATCAGATGCAACAGTCTCTTTCCTGAAGAAATAGGCATTCTTGTATAATTTTAAAAAAGAAAAATTTATGAAGAATCAGTTTTTGGGATTATTCCTTCTCTCTTTGTTTCCAGCTTCATTGTTCGCTCAGACTGTGGAGCAGGACACTTCCGTGCGACAGGGCAAATTGAAGAATGGACTGACTTACTATATACGACATAATAATAAAGAGGCAGGCCTTGCCGATTTCTATATTGCCCAGCGCGTAGGTTCCATCCTTGAGGAACCCCGTCAGCGTGGACTGGCTCATTTTCTGGAGCACATGGCTTTTAATGGTACCAAGCATTTCCCTGGCAAGGGGAAGAAGTTGGGAATCGTGCCTTGGTGTGAAACCATAGGTGTTAAGTTTGGAGCCAACCTGAATGCCTATACATCTGTAGATCAGACAGTCTATCACATCGGGTCTGCCCCTGTCAAGCGTGAGGGCATTATCGATTCTTGTCTTCTGGTACTCAACGACTGGAGCCAGTATATCAATCTCGAACCTAAGGAGATAGACAAGGAACGTGGTGTTATTCATGAAGAGTGGAGAAACCGGCGTACCGGTATGGCCATGCAGCGCATGATGGAGAATGTGATGCCAAAAATATACAAGGGAAGCAAATATGAAGATTGTATGCCTATCGGCAGTATGGATGTTGTTGATAACTTTCCTTACAGAGATTTGCGCGACTATTATCAGAAGTGGTACAGGCCTGATCTTCAGGCCATCGTGGTTGTGGGCGACTTCGATGTGGATATGATGGAGAAGAAAATCCAGAAACTTTTCGGTAAGATCAAAGCCCATAAGAATCCTGCAGAGCGTGTCTATTATCCCGTAAATAACAACGACAAGATGATAGTTGCCATTGAGAAGGACAAGGAGCAGCCTATTATCATCGGCCATCTCTACATGAAAACCGATGCCACTCCTGACAGCGAAAAGAGCCAGGTAAAGTATCAGCGTGATGACTATGTAAGCGGACTCATCACTTACATGCTCAATGGCCGTCTCTCAGAAAAGAAACAGGTGGCAAATCCTCCATTCATGAGTGCTACCGTAAGGAATGGTGCTTTTTTTGTTTCCCGTACCAAGGATGCCTTCAGTATGAGCATCAGCTGCAAGCAGGATCACGTACTCGGTGGTATCTACGAGGCTGTGGGTGAAATAGAGCGTGCCCGCCAGCATGGTTTTACAGAGAGTGAACTGGAACGTGCCAAGAAACTCTATCTCAATGCAGCAGAACGAAAACTGAAGATGGAGAAGGATTATCGCAACGGCCATTACGTAAGCCAGTGTGTGGATCATTTCCTTGAAGGAGAGCCTATCCTTACTCCAGCCTATAATCTGCAACTGGTAAAGCAGTTTGATGGTGAAGTAAACCTGGCTGAGGTTAATCAGTCTGTAGGTAACATCATTACGGATAAAAACCAGGTATTTGTGATGTATGGCCCAGATAAGGAAGGATTTGTTATTCCTTCAGAATCAGAAATAGAAGCTACGGTACTTGCTGCCCAGAAAAAGCAATATGAACCGTATCAGGAGGAAAAGATTCCTTCTACGTTGATATCTGCCTTGCCAAAACCGGGCAAGATTGTGTCTGAAAAACCATACGGCAAGTTTGGCATGACAGAGATTACGCTTAGTAATGGTATGAAGGTTTACGTAAAACCTACCGACTATCAGGCAGACCAGGTAATGATGAGCATGCGCGCTGAAGGTGGAACCTCACTTTACGGAAATGAGGATATTCCTAATTTCTCTCTCTTGACAAGTGCCATCACAGAAGCGGGTGTAGGCGACTTTTCAGCTACTGCTTTGCGTAAGGCTTTGGCAGGAAAGTCAATCAGGCTGACTCCATCCATCAGTAGTGAAGGCCAGCGTATAACAGGCTCATCTTCTGTAAAGGATATGGAAACCATGTTCCAGCTGGCACACCTTTATTTCATGGCACCCCGTAAAGACAGTGTGGCATTTGAGGGGTTGAAGAATCGAACTCTGTCATTTCTGAAAAACCGTAATGCAAGTTCCAAGGTGGTTTACAATGACTCCCTTTCTGCCGTTCTCTATGACCATAACCTGCGTATGGCTCCTGTCACCGGTGAGGTTCTTGCCAAGGCTGATTACGGGCGCATTATGGAAATCTATCGTGAACGCTTCAGCGATGCTAGCAATTTCAAAACCGTTTTCATCGGAAAGATAGACATGGCAGAACTTCGTCCTTTACTCTGTCAGTATCTGGCTACCTTGCCTTCGACCTATAAGAAGGAGCAGACAGACAAGAAAAACGTTCCGCAGATTGTTATGAAGAACGAAACGGTGAAGTTTGTTCATCAGCAGGAAACACCGCTTGCCAACGTGAGCGTGTTCTATACGGGCAACGTACCGTTCTCACCAAAGAACGATCTGGTGCTGGATGTCCTGACCCGCGTATTGCAGATAGCCTATACAGATTCTGTAAGAGAGGAGAAGGGAGGTACCTATGGAGTAGGAGTCAGTTTCAACCTTGAGAAGGATGCCCTTCCAAATGCCTTACTTCGCATTACCTACAAGAGTGATCCGAAACGTTATGAAGAACTGAATCCTATTATCTACCAGCAACTTCAGAACATCGCAGATAAGGGACCTTTAGCCAGCAGTATGGATAAGGTGAAGAAATATCTGAAAAAACAATACCAGCAGATGATTATCACCAATGACTACTGGAGTTATGTTATCTGGCATGAGTTGGATGATGATGCCGATTTTGATAAAGATTACTATAAGATGGTGGATTCTCTTACTTCTGAAGAGGTGCAGCAGATGGCACAGACTCTGCTCAAACAGAATCATCGGATAGAGGTAACAATGCTGTCTGAGTAATAATCAGAATATTTCATTAAAAATAAGACCCGGCAAGAGAATAGCTGCAAGCTATCTCATGCCGGGATTTTTCATTTTACGATAGAAGTTTGAGCGAACTTTAGCAAAGTTCCCATTGGACATACAAAACGACAGTAGGGACGTGTGATTATAAAGGATATTGCGATGAAAAGAAGCGCAATCACAATCACTATCCATGAGGCAGAATGGAAGATAAATGCCGAGAATGGTTCAAAATCAGTCCATTCGCTCCAAACTCCTCCCCATATACATATCATCAATAATGCCCATATCATCTTGCGAAGCTTATCAAGCCGTTTTATAGTAACGGGTCTCATTTTTAACTTGTATTTCACGCATCTGCCAGCTATCTGTTGCAGGGAGCCATACGGACATACATGGGTACAGTAATGCGACTTCTTTCCAAAAAGCGGATAGATAAAGGCTGTTACCAGCATGACTATCGCTATGATGCTGCCCGAAATTTCCATGCCATGGGCTGCAAAGCCCAGCAGGAAGGTATAAGAAAGGCAGGTACCACACCAGAAGCCGAGCACAATGACATTCAGTATCAGTTGACAGAAATGGTATCTTCTGTTCTTGATAAACAATGGCAGAATGGCTGCCATCAGGACAACAGCTATCCCTATGATGTTTCTGAGAGAGAACAGGGAAGAGCTGTTGTTTTCGGAAGGACTTAAACTGCTGCTACCATTTTCTGAATCTTCAGTCGCTAAATGCGCTTTAGCATACAGAAGTCCCTGATGCATGTTTCCGATGATAGCTTTGGATGAGAAAGTAGCACCTGTGACAGCATCCACCTTCATATCCATAGCTTTGTCTATCGTTTTACCTTTCCATTTTTCAAACAGAGTAGAGGCATTGTCAAAGAATTCCTTGGTCTCATCATTCTTTAATGCAATGATGTTTTCTACAACGCCATTCCTGATTACTATTTTGAGTGGAACCTTTCCTCCATATCCCATGATGTTGGATGCTAGAACAGAAGTATTAATCTCTGCTCTTCCGTTTCCAAACATGCGTAGCGTGTCGTTGCTTGCAGTTTCTGCCTTCTGTTCAGATTTGAGAGAGTATCCAAACAGTTCATGATGCTTTGTGATGGCAAGTGATGAAACAACAATCAGACAAATGAAAAGATTTACAACCTGTTTTATCCGGAAAAATGATTTCATATTACACTTAATCCTTTCTTTCCTGTTTTCTCTTATTTATGTTTCAGGTAATAAGCAATACCGCGTTTTACGTTTTCTTTCACAGCTTTGCTTGAGAAAGTGGCTCCAGTAACGCCATCTACTTGGACTGAAGCGGCCTTGCTGACTTTCATGCCGTTCCATTTATTGAGCAACCCCTGTTTTACCTTATTGAAGAATTTGGGCGTTTCCTGGTTGGCAAGCGGTTTGATATCTATAATCTTTCCTTTCTTGATGTGGATGGAGAGAGGGGTGTTGCCACGAAATCCCCTTACATCTTTACCCAAAGTAGTGGTGTTGATAATGTAACTGCCATCTGCTTCTTTCGTCATAATCTCTGAATGAGAACTTTTGGTTGTTGCAGTCATGCTACCAATCAATCCTGTGCTCAGTAAGGCTGCTAAAATGAATATTCTTTTCTTCATAATTGTATTGATATTTCTATAATAGAATGCAAAATTACACAATTATTCTGTAATATACAAGACCCTATAGAAAAATCATCATTTTTAGGTATAGCCCTTCCAATGATGAGAATGAACCTTCCATTGCTATGGTAGGCAGAATCTGTCTTCCCAAATCTCATCCAAATATCAAAAAAGCCAGAAAAACCTTGTTGTTTTCATTTTTTAATAGTATCTTTGAGTCCACTTGAAAAGTGTTCTCGTTAAAAGTTTAACATACATTCGTTCTTTGACATTTTGTAATCTGGAGATTTTTTGTACCCTTGGGGTCTCAAACAATAATTCAAGTTATGTTCAAGAAGAGTCCAAAGACAAAGCAATTCGATATGTTCAGTTCTCCTTCAGGACTGTTATGTGAGCGTGAGGGACGCCTATACGATGACCCATCAGCTTGGCACAACACGTTCTACAGAGACGTGACCTCTAATATAGGCGAGGAGATATTCAAACCACTCTATACAACAGAGAAAGACGACAACCGTGTTGGTCGCCCAAATGTTCCTATACGCATCCTCGTAGCCATTATTATATTAAAGGAAGGAATCGGTTGCAATGATGAACAGCTATATGAGCATTGTCGCTTCAATTTGCTCTATCGCCGTGCGCTCGGCATGATGAATCTTGACGAGCAATGCCCAACCATCGATTCCTACTATGGCTTTCGTCGTAAACTTTGTAAGCATGATGAAAAGTTCAAGGAGAACCTCTTCGACAAGTGCTTCATCACAAGCTTTTCTTCATCCGAGTATCGGCAATACTCGTTTATTCTTGCAATGTCTTTCTCCAGCATGACAATGCGAGAGTCTTCAAATACATGTTTTATGTTCATATCTTAATCCCATAAATTACGGTTATACTTATAGAAAAACTTAATTCCTTTATCCGTTAAGAATCTTAATGGCTCTGTTCTCTTTAGTTCAGCCACTGTCTCCGGGTCGAAGAAAGCTCCATACTTGTCTTTCCAGGATTTCCCATGATACATAAGCAAGTTCTAGTTGTACTCAGTATTCAGTACACCGTCAAAATCGAGAAAAATTATTTTCTTCATACACATTATTTTATTGGATAATGAGAGATGTACTAATCCTAAGAGAGTGCTTCACGGTATGAACCCGTGAAAGCAACTCCCTTGTAGTTGTCTACAATAGAGATATACAAAAGTCGACAAAACTGCCTATATGCAACATTATTATCTGAATTTATGCCCATTTGCTAAGGAATCCAAGACTTCAATAAGAGTATCAATACTATCAGGTTGCTCTTCTGACTTATACTCAGGATTGTCAATTCTGAAAATTTCGCCTTGCGCATTCCAGTTATATTCAGCTTTGTTATAGAAGAATACAATGTCTCTGGCATAGAACAATCCGCATGATTTTTCAATGTTTGGATCACTTAATGAAATAAGTTCATTCTTTAAGGCTTCACGCACAACCTTATCACGGCATTCATTGAAAATGATACAGGCAGATGAGTTTTGGTGATGCCAATACACGTCATATTCTGCACTATTACTATAGCTGACGTACATGCCGTTTTCATCTGTAATCTCTTGTATTAATGCGGTTTGGATGATACATTTTTTAACGTATGAAGATTCTTGTGAGATACATGTTGACAATTGATTGCAATCTAAAGGTTCGGCCATAAGCCATTTATGAACCGAAGGTGGAAAGTAAGGAAGTTTGCTGCGCCATGTAGCATTTCTCCGAGCCCCACGTGGATACCAGTACCAGGAAGCAAAATCGTAGTCATGTAACAACAGATTCCGCTGTGCAATGCTGTTAAGCTCGCCATTATAGTTGTTGAGATACCAGTATAGATGGCTATACTTTATATCAAAATTTGACCAATCTATTTTTCCATCCCCGTCTTTAAACAACGCACTGATAGTTCCTTGGAAGAATGGCAATTTTTCCAAGGAGACTATAATCTTTTCCCATGTTCGGCCTTGAAGTTCATTTAACGTACCATTATAAGCTCCAATTTGGAACTGACGAATTTTTGCCTGTTCCTCAATGATATGTAGGGAAATTTTATCTGCTGCATCATATTCTTTTGGCAAAACAAGCCATTCAACATTATGTACATCCCATTTATATGGGAAAGCATGATGGAGGGAGAGAATAGTTGAACGTAGTTGTGTTTTAGTCCTTATTTCGTTCTGGACTTTATTATTCTCAAGAACCTGATAATTGCAAACATTCCAAACGACTCGCATCCATTGTTTAAGGCGAATTTCTGTGCAATATTCTGCTGGAGATAGAAAGAACTGACAAACAGCCCAAAAGGCTATAGTTTCAGGAATAGTCTGTATGTAGTAATCGTTCTTACCTGATGTATAGATGGCCTCAAACCTCTCATTTCCATCTCCGTATGGATATACTAAACAAGCTGTGAGCTTTTCTCTATCGAAAAATCGGAGATTTTCAAGCAGAGTGCGTATATCATAGAGAATACTAAAGCCTCCTAATTCATCAAAAATAGTCTGATAAACACCAAATCCCGTCATGTTATAATTTGCCCACGTACCCTTTTTCTCTGTAAAACTATAGAGATATTTAAAAGCTTTGTCTATTGGAGAAATTCCCAAATCTCTGTCCTCAATCTTCTGTGGTTTCTGCGCCATCATCAGCTTTACCAACAAAAAGCGGTTAATGAAGCCGAACATCATATCGTCAAGCGAGATGTTGGGATCACGATACTTCCAGAAAAAGTCCAGCCACTTTGTGTCTAGCAATATTGGCAGACCATTTTGAGCGTGAAGCAAAGATTTCCATTCTTGGTCGGCTATATACTTTATAAGATCCGCCTTGAAGTTCTCGAAATCGGACAAAGGTTTTCCACGTCCATTCATTTTTACGTACAGGTCATCCGACTGACCAAGATTCTCAAGGTCAAGTTGATAAAACACCAATGGACATTTGGCAGCAGGAAGCATCAGAGCATCCCAATATTCAAGAAGAGTCTGCTTATCTTTGTCTGCGAAAAGTTCTTCAATTCCATCAACCTTTCCGTTATGTTCTCCACTGAGCATTCTCAGCATCGATTGTACGGTCGGGTCTTGCCTCCAGATAGAAGGAACCCATGTCTGACGAATTATGGCATCAGCAATGCTTTCTTCTCCTCCCTGTGCAATTTCAGACCCACGTTTCACGATTCGTTGACAGAAATTAGTACTGCTGACACGGGTCTCATAGCTAAAGTTTGATAGATGTTCAATAGTACTTTGTTCTGACAACTTGCCCAAACGGAAAGCAAGATACCAGTGTAGCAACCATAGGGTGGTCAGACGTTGCTGCCCATCCAATGGATTGAACCTACCTTCTTGGTCTGAAGAACCATATACGAAGTCCATTTTTAATTGTTTATCTCCGTCAAGTGCAGCAACAATTGCCGACAAGAATTTCTCACGTAGGTTTTCATACCCTACACGTCCTTGTGCGTAATCACGCTGCAAAATGGGAATCACCACTTTGCACTTACCAAGTAGTTGCCAAAGTGTGGTAGTATTAGCGATATTATTCATAATTTGACTTGTGTTCTTATTGTAGGAAATCCTTTAATTTCTCAGTTATATCATCCAGATATTTCACGGAATCTGTACGAGACCATGACAATAAAGCATTAGCATCCTCAGTATAGTATTTCAAGAACGCTTGTTTTGTGCATATTGGAACAAAGGCGATGGCTTTACCGTCAATGACAACCTTGCCCTCGTCGGATATATGGCAATGCTTTCCTTGTTCCTTATTGATGATAAAAGAACGTTTTACACAGAATATGGAATTGCGATAACTCTTGTTTGTGCTTTCGTCAAGGAGCGAAAGGTTCCAGATATGCATACGTTCGTTATCAATGACATCGCCAGTCTGTACGTTTTCACATAGCAAGTCATCTGAAGGGAACTGAGTCATTACTTTATCATAGATTTTCTTGAAATCGGGAATATCAGTACACCTCTTGTCAAGGTACTTCTTGATTTTTCCGTCATATTTCAACTTTCCAGAAGCTAAAGCAGCTCGTAACCACGATTTCTTATCCCTTGCATTTGCCAGTTCATTGGTAGTTGCGGAGTCTATATGTTCTACATTCCATGTTTCCTTTTTAAATAAGTGAAATGGGAATTTATGGAAGGTTGAAAGCTTGTATTTATCTGCTTGAACCTCCTGTTGTGTGATGATTGTCTGTATATTATGTAGCAAAAGTATTTTTCTGATTTTGCTTTTCTGATATACGTCTTCGAAGTGCAACTTGTTCAAGTCCTCTTTCCTGCACTTGATTATATTGTCACGGATGGCTTCTTTTACTGCTAAGAGAAATGCTTTTTTATCTTTTGCCCATTGCATCCATTGGTTATACCAGTCATTTATCCACTTTCGTCTAACTTCGGCATTATGGTTGTTGTCATCAATAGCCCATATGCTAAAACCGATATAGTGATAGAGCAAAGAATCTTCAAACCATTCCTTAATAGTGTCGAAGAGTGAGGTTACTTTAGCCCAGATCGACTCTAGATGTTCTGCATCAGACGTGTGTTCGTCCTTCATCTCAATCTGCTTGGCGAAATAACGGTAAACGCTATATCTGTCATTTCCTATCTGATTATCGTAATCCTCTGGTTTAATTTTCGCTTTGATGCCAAAGCAATCATTCTCAAACAGTATCTTAAACAGGAAATCGATACGTGTACGTTCCTGATAATTCGTGTCGTTCAGGAAAAGCCACAGTTCGTCATCCTGCAGGGCGTATTCAATATCATCCCATTGCGAGGCAATCTGTATCTGCTTCGTACGTATGAACTCAGAATGACTACCCGCATAATTTGAGCGATTGAGTAGAGCAGCCTTGATCAGTTCTGAATTTGTAAGCGAAATCTTGCCTATATTGAGTCTTGTAAACACATCAATAGGGTTCTCTCCAACAGATTCATACCAGATGAACTTTACTCTTTCAAGTATAGTGTCGTAGAGTAAAGCCTTTTCTTCGTCAGATTTATCCTGAAGCCATGTTTGTGCGATGTTACGAGCAAGAATCATGTGCTGGAAATCTACATTCTTAGCACCATCTTCATTTGTTTTGTCAATAATGTTTTTCAGAAAATCCTTGCTATCTGGTCTGGTTTGATAACTAATGCGATAAGCGGGATCATGCTTTAACACCATCATGATGATGTACAGTGTTGTCAGACGCTGTTGACCATCTATTACTTCCCACGAAGTAAGTTGTTGCAGGTCTTCTACAAGACACCCTATTGGGTCGGGCTCGTCTTGTATTCTGTCTAACCTTCTGCTTATTTCCTCAGAAAAAGCCTTACTGTCAACAATACTGCGTTTGACAACCAATGGTTGCAAACAGTAAAAACCAGTTCGCGAGTTCTCAATAAAGATATTTAAATCTTTAAGGAGTTCAGTGACCTGCAGTTCTTCCCATCTATAACCACGTTGGTAATCTGGTATAATGAAATCCAATCCTTGAATTTCTGAAATAGAGACAATACCTATTTTATTGTTATTTCTCATATTTAATAGTTTTTGTAATGCGATGGCGGTGCAGGCTTCTGCGTCAACCTGGGCATGATGATGGTTTGACAAATCATAACCGCAGCGGACTGCGATTACATTAAGTGAATGACAGCTTTGTGACCAAACTCGGCGCAGAACCACATAGGTGCTGTAGATCCACTGTTAGCCCATATTCTGAATTTGGTTCCGTTTATACTCTTTACCCTATAACCGACAGATATAATAACATCAAGGCTATACATCTTTGTTTCATAGCTTTGATTCTGTGCCATTTTTGTATATTACATTTGTTATTGATAACGTTTCGACAGCAAAGATATTGCCATGGTTTGTCTTTTTTGTTCATACTATCATAAATTTTATCAGAACTACAGATTTCTAATAGGCTTCCAACAGGAAATGGCATTTGTTTTACTTTTGCCGATGATGTTTCTATACTCCATGCGGCAAGATCCATTTTAGACTCAATATAACACTTTTGCTGTAGTAGTTATAGTAGTTCCCTGGCAATCCAAGCACAAGCTTCTGCGTCAGCCAGGGCATTATGGTGTTGGGTTAGGTCGTACCCGCAATAAGCAGCTACGGTTTGTAGTTGGTGGTTGGGTAGGAGAGATCCCAACTTTCTTCTGGAGGCTCGGCATGTGCAATGGAACTCATAATCGGGATAGTCCATCTGATACATTTGGAACACAGACTTCAGGCATCCCTCGTCAAAGGGAGAGTTGTGAGCCACCAATGGCAATCCCTCAATCTTTGGCTGAATCTCAGCCCATACCTCTGGAAATACCCTGGCGTTCATGGTATCCTCCATGGTAAGTCCATGCACCCTAGTATTCCAATAGGAATAATACTCAGGCTCTGGCTTGATGAGACTGTAGTAGCTATCCACAATCTCACCATCCCTTACTATCACAATGCCTACGGAGCAAACGCTGGTTCGTTGCTGGTTGGCTGTCTCAAAATCTATCGCTGCAAAATTCTTCATGAGTGCAAAGTTACTAATTTTAGATGTATTATCCAAATTTTTAATATTTATATATCCATACTGGTATGCCCTTTTCCTTGGCAATTTCTATCATGTGCTTGGTTTCATGAAAATTTGAGAGAATTGTAGAAAGAAGTTTCCATATATATTATAGAGATGGCAGTTGTAGGCGTTTGTGAAGATGCTTGCAGCTGCCTTTTCTTTTTGTATCTTTAGGGTGTCGAAAATCAAAATTAAAGTTGTACCTTTGCACCCAAGTTGAGATTACAGAAATGAAAAAGGAACGTGAAACGGCAAACAAATATCGTCAGCAAGCTCTTGAAGGAGATTTAATGGCGATGAACAACATGGGTGTCTGCTATGCGCAAGGCATCGGTGTTGTGGAGGATCATGTGATGGCATTTCAGTGGTACATGAAGGCTGCTGAACTGGGTGATATTTACGCATGCTACAATGTGGCAGAATGCTACTACCAGGGAGATGGAGTGGAACAGGACTTCGAAAGAACTCTTCATTGGTATCTGATTGCTGCAGAGAAAGGAGATGTACAATCACAGGTTAATGCTGCCAATGCATTTTACCTGGGTCAGGGAACTAAAGAAGACCACGTAAAGGCTCACCAATGGTGGCTGAAAGCAGCTCAAAGGGGACATCTTCAGAGCCAAAAGAATGTAGGTGCCAACTATTGGAATGGAGATGGAGTAGAGAAGGATGACAGTTGGGCTGCCTTTTGGTATGAAATGGCAGGTCAGCAAGGTGATGCACAGGCTCAGTTCTCTACCGGATGGTTCTATATGACCGGTACGGGCGTTAAACAGGACAAGCGCAAGGGACTCAAATGGATTCACAGAGCCACTGCCCAAGGATTTGAGCATGCCAAACAATGGTGCAGGGACAATGGGTACAGTATATATTAATAATGTAGTGAAACAAATGAAGACAGATTTACGATTGATACAAGAGCAGCAGCCTCTCATACACAACATAACCAATTATGTGGCTATGAACTTTGTCGCCAACAGCCTATTGGCTATTGGAGCATCACCTATCATGGCGCGTGCCGAGGAAGAAGTGGAGGAAATCAGTAGCAAGAGCAATGCCTTGGCTCTCAACCTGGGCGTTCCGGAAAGCACCACTGCTCACTCGATGATACTGGCAGGGGAAGCTGCCATGAAAAAAAGAATTCCTATCGTATTTGATGTGGTTGGAGTAGGAGCCACCCGCTTTCGTATGGATATAGCATCACAGATTATCCTCAGGTGTCACCCTACAGTCATCAAGGGAAATGCCAGTGAGATTCAGGCATTGTACTCTCACCAGATAGGCATGCAGGGAGTGGACAGTCACCAGGAAACCTATGAGGTTGAGAAACAGGCTAAGAAACTGGCTCAGCAACTTTCCTGTATCATAGTTGTAACTGGAGCCATAGACTTCATCACGGATGGCGAAAGAATGGCTTATGTTCATGAAGGACATTCCATGATGAGCAAGGTTACTGCAATGGGATGTACTGCCACTGGTATCGTTGGGGCATTCCTTGCTGTGAACTCCGATCCTCTGGAAGCATCTTTTCATGCCATGAAAGCCATGGGAATTGCCGGAGAAAGGGCAGCTTCCCAGTCTAGAGGAACCGGTAGCATGATGATTAACTTCCTCGACGAACTCAGCAATCTTATGGCTTATGACTAGGATTATCAAAATCAAGAGACGTTCCTTCATGAAAAGCTTCATTGCAATCAATCTCTTTGGCATGATTGTTACTTGCGAAGATCTTTCTAAAGTGGAACTCAACCATGAGCTCATACATACGGCCCAAGCAAGGGAGTTGTTGTATATCCCATTCTACCTCTGGTACATCATAGAATGGTTTTTCTTATATCTCAGATATCGGGATTGGATGCGGGCATATTACAACATCAGGTTTGAAAAGGAAGCCTATGCTCACCAAGAAGACCTGGAATATTTAAATCGAAGGAAGCATTATTGCTATAGATGATGTTACGTGGTGCCATAATCTTGCTATTCCCCAGTTTTTGGGGGAATAGTTCTACACCTTTTCCCCAAATTCCACAGGGGTAATTTATGGCGCACAAATTATAAGTCTCTGTATATCAAGCTTATCATCTTTTCTATTATCTTTTGGCATGCAGGTTGCAACTATGAATAGCGGGTTCGATAATGAATCCACAAAACAGAGTAAATAACAATAAATAGTAACAATTTAAAACAGATAAGATTATGAAGAAGTTCGTTTTTGCAGCTATCGCAGCTATGGTAATGGTTTCAGTAAGCAACGTATTTGCATCAGGCAAAATGATGATAGATAATTCTGAAGTAGTTCCAGTTGATACAGTAGCACCTGAAACTCCAAAGGATTCAGCAGAGATCAGCACACCTGTTTTGCCTCAGGCTGGTACAGAAGATTCAACAGAGCAGGCGACTCCTGCAGAGACAACAGCAGAGTCTGTAGAAACAACCCAATCTGAGCAGCCAGCTGAGGTTCAGGAGACTCCACAGAAGAACGCCCAGCAGGAGTCAACAGAGATAGAACAGGCTGCTGTTTCAGAGTAACAAATATCTGATTTTCAATATTATTAAAACGCAGAGGTCTGCTGGCAGTAATGCCGGCAGATTTCTGCGTTTAATTTAATACATCTAATTATTCTTAAAAAAACATGATAACCCATCTTATAATAAAGTAAATTATGTATTTTTGCATATCATAATTAAGATTAAAGCTATGACACTGCGACGTAGAGAAAAATCTTCTGGAACTCTACCGAAGGGTTGTCTTCAACATCTGCATTGGAAATTCTGATGACCACTTCAGAAACCATGGCTTTCTACTCACACCAAAGGGCTGGACTCTATCACCAGCCTATGATATGAATCCTACCCTCAATGAATATCAGAGTCTTCTGATCAATGAATCTTCAAACAAGGCAGACATCAATATTCTGCTTGATTCATCTGAAAGCTACTTGATTAAGAGGGAGAAAGCTGAAATCATCATCCAAGAGGTTCAAGCAGCAGTTAGTCAATGGGAAAGTTTAGCTACTCTGCTTCAAATCCCGGCTAGAGAGATGGCTATGTTTAAAGAAAGGTTTAAGCTTAACCTATAATATAATGAAGTAATAATTCTATTTGCTTCATTATATTATGGGTTACTCTGCAGTCTCTATCATGTCGATGATGGTATAGATTGGCAAGATATCCAATGCAAGTTGGGTGTTAAAATGGTAAGAAAGGAGATTATTTATGTCACAAAAGAAGATATTCAGATGCCAGGATTGTGGGTACGAGACCGAAGTATATGAGGGACGTGGCTTCATGGGACAGCATATCGAAGCCATGTCTTGTCCAGACTGCAGAAACATAGTACCTCTTGTGGTGGGTGGAGTAATTGGTGATGCTGCACCTAGTTTTAATTCTCTTGTAGGAAGGCTATGTCTAAGATGTGGTTCTGACAGGATTCACAGGTGGGATATGCATACTTGCCCAAAGTGCGGGGGCAAGATGCAACCCACTGGCGAAGAAGAGTTTTGGACATGAAAATTCTAGCCTATATTTACCTCTTTGATATTTTGCTGAAAATTACTTCTCAGAATTTCTTCGTTCTCAGATGGCAATAAGGCTCACCACCTGTTTTTTCATAATAATGCTGGTGGTAGGCCTCGCCAATATAGAATGTCTCCTCTGGCAGGAGCAAGGTATTGACCTCGTCACCCTTACTACGGAGAAGTTCCGTCACATGTTCGGCTGTCTGCTTCTGAGATTCATTACGATAGAAGATACAGCTGCGGTATTGTGGCCCCAAATCAGGACCAACACCATCGGTCTGTGCCGGGTCGTGAATCTCGAAGAAGAGTTTACATAAGCTCTCATATGAAACCTGTTGGGGATTGAACTCCACGATGACGGCCTCTACGTGATGCGTCTTGTGGTCTCGTACATCGGCATAGGAAGGAAAAGCCTCTTTGCCACCGGTATATCCTGCCAGGGTATTGAGTACGCCGGGCTGTTTCTGAAACTGATGTTGCGCGCCCCAGAAACATCCGCAGGCAAAGATGCCAACCTCTATACTGCAGTCTTCAGGCACATGATAGATGTCAACCTGAGAGCATTTTTCGATGGCTGCCTTAATCATTTCCAGTGCCTTGCCATGTTTCTTCTGAAGGTCTGGGTAGTCCTTACCTCTCTGAAAGTTATGTTGGAGGTCATTGTACTTCACTTGAAGTGCAATGGGATTTTGAGAATCGATAATGCTCTGCACATAATCGAAATAATCAGTTCCCGGCTTATGTGTAAGGATGCGAAGGGCATTCACTACACCTGTGGGAATACCTTCATGAAGCAAATCCTCAAAGGAGTAGGAGGTATCTTCTACCACATCATGCAGAAAGCCTGCCATCTTTTCCTCGTCTGTATGGCCCATCAAGCCCACTGTGAGTGGATGAAGGATAACAGGATAGCCATCGCGATCAAGTTGACCGGCATGGGCTGACGTTGCTATACGGAGTGCTATATCAATTGGATTCATTGTTAATTATGTCATTCTATGTTTATAATTTTGTCGTATCTCTTGCCTTGCTAGTCCTGGAATGATTACCACCCTTCATGGAGCAAGAATCATATATCTATCGATTCGCCCTCATGTGCTATCTTCCAAAACGGAATTTGCACAGCATCGGTAAACTCTTTCATACGCCAGGCGCTTTTGAAACCACTTGCCACAAAATGCATTGGGACAAACAGACCTGTCTGGAATTGCTCTATGAACTGTCTTGCACCACGGGTATAGCCATTACCTATGCGGCCATCTACAGGAAACAGCACAACATCAAAGCTATCAGTCATTTTTCTGATGTCCTTGAGTTCACCCAAATATTGCTTCTCGTCTTTTTGAGGGTCTATCTCGCCAAACTCAAAGCTCCAGATGGTTCCACCCTTATAGTCGGAAGTCAAGAACCTGGCGTACCAATTATTCAGATCGCCTGCATGAAAGATACGCTTGCCTTCAACTTCTACTATCCAAGACACACCGCTATCATTACTACCGGCTGCAACTATCTTTATATTTTTGTCGCACCATGATTTTCCCTTTACCATCAAGACGTCAGCTTCGACCTTTTGGCATCTGTGATGTCTGATGATGTCCTTGGAGAGTATGTAGGTAAAAGAGGTCTGTGGGTAGCGCTTGCGCCATGAAAAGATTTCCCGCGAGAAGTGATCTTCATGGAAATGACTTACAAGTACATACACAGGCTTACCCTTGGACAGAATCACCGGCATACAATCGGCGGGATCCATCCAATAATCGAAGACCAATACGCAGGATTGGGTCTCCACAGCAAAACCACTATGAAAGATATATGTCAGTTTCATGATTCTCATTCTGATTTACGATTGAATCTTTGAATTCTTTCTTGGACGATTTGAAATAAGTATGTTTCATCTTACCGTCCAAAAAAGGATAGCTTTTCTCATATCCTACTATATTTAAACGGTTTGACGAATCTCATATTTAACCTCCATGCCAAGGATATCCATGATTTTTTCAACCGTCGATAGGGAAGGGTTGCCTTTACCACTCTCTATTTTCTTGATGGTAGAAATGGCTATCTCAGACATGTCAGCGAGGTCTTGCTGGGTAATCCCCAAGGCCTTACGCTGCAATTTCATTACTTCTTGAATTTTCATACCAAGTAGTATATTATATTGTACTTTTCGTGCAAAGTTAACCAAAAAATCTAGATTACACAAGAAAAGGTATAATATATTGTTCTTTTTATAAAAAATTATAAGTTTCTGAGATTTTTCTTGTTTTTTTGCCTTTGAATATTGTTTTTTTCTTAACTTTGCATGCACAATTCATTATAGAAATCATGACTATAGAAGAAGCTATCAAACAAAGACATAGTGTACGAAAGTACATACACAAACCTCTTTCAACTGAGGTAGTTAGAGCACTTGAAGAAAAAATCTTGGAGTGCAACAAAGAGGGTGGCCTTCACATACAACTGGTTACCCAAGAAACCAAGGCATTCTCCGGCATTATGTCATATGGAAAATTCCATGGCGTGGAGAACTATCTCGTAATGGCAGGGCAAAAAGACGACGATCTTGATGAGCGTATTGGCTATTATGGCGAACAGCTTGTGCTGCTTGCCCAAGTCCTAGGACTCAACACCTGCTGGGCAGGATTAAGCTATCGCAAGGTGAATGAAGCCTACAAGATAGAAAAAGGGGAGAAGTTGACATGCATGATTGCCTTGGGATACGGAGAGTCACAAGGGGTTAGTCACAAAATCAAGACCATGGAACAGGTGAGCAATGCAACCAGCAATTCTCCTTCATGGTTCCGAAAGGGCGTGGAAGCAGCTCTTCTTGCTCCCACTGCCATCAATCAGCAGAAGTTCTCATTCTTCCTGCAAGACCAGGAAGGTACAAAAGCTGGTTGTAAACCCAAAGTTCTTGCCAAGAGAGGCTTCTCAATGGTAGGATATACCAAGATGGACCTCGGTATTGCCAAGCTTCACTTTGAAATAGGAGCAGGAAAGGAAAACTTTAAGTGGATAGTAAAGAAAGGTTGAGAGACTTCACGGAAATATGGCAACTTCAAGATACCATCATTACAGCAGTCAACGCATGCGGTTATGGTGTCTGGGATTTGCATGCTACCAGTTGGGGATTTCATCTGGAGTTAACAGAGCATTTGGATGATGCAGAAATCTGCAATATCTGCAGTCAACTTCCGCTTTCTGGAGATTATGAAGGAGAAGGCACAAATGGTTCTGTTCTAAGTTTGTACAACTACTGATTATTGATGTTCAAAAATAAAGCATATAAATTGTATTGCAAGGATTATTATCTTAAATATCCGTAAAAAAATTACGGCGTATTGATATTTTGTATATCTTTGCAACTGCTTAGCTGCACTTGACATTATAATAGTTTGCATTGTTTAAGTGTGTATTAGCTTTGCACCAACAAAATTGTTATCAATTAAAAATAAAGTATATATAAGCATGCTAGTAAAATTTGCCGTAACGAACTATAGAGGATTTGCCAATCGTATAGAATGGGATTTGTCGAAACCAAGTAACTATTCGTTCAATACTTTTGCCATTAAAGATGGTATCATCAAGAATGGCATCGTATATGGACCTAATGGTTCTGGCAAGTCAAACTTTGCAATGGCCATCTTCGACATTACCAATCATCTTTCACAGAAGTGGAAGAAGGTGAACTATTATGATAACTTTACATATACGGGAAAGTTGAACTTCCCCGTAAAATTTGAATATACATTCAAGTTTAGAGATAATACGTTACTATATACATATAGCAAATCACCTGATGGAAAACTGGAGGAAGAAGAACTTGTTGTGAATAACAAGCTTATTTTCTGCAACAAGAATTCAGTCTTGACATTGGATGATGTTGAATTCCCGATGGATTCTGCGGTGAAGGCAAACCTTGCCAATAACGCCAATAATGTATCCATCGTAAACTTTCTGCTTACTTCCTATCCTCTTGCCAAGGAACATTATCTTCTGAAACTGCAGCAATTCGTAAACTCAATGTTATGGTTCAGAAGTGTTGAAAAAAATGAGTTTATGGGGTTGGCTACTGCTCCGGCAAATCTCGATGAGTATATCATCAAGAATAAGCTGACTCGGGACTTTGAGGAATTCATCCATCGGGTAAGCGGACAAAGTTTTGAGTTTCAGGAGCCAAAGGATGATGATAAAGAGTTGTATTGCGTATTTGGATTAGGTCGCATTCCATTCGATAAGATTGCATCAACGGGTACTCAATCTCTGATGCTGCTATATTACTGGCTGAAACAGATGACAAAAGCATCGTTCGTTTTCATAGATGAATTTGATGCATTCTATCATTTCAGACTCTCTTATGAGGTTTGCAAAACCCTCTTTTCCCTTCCATGTCAGGCTTTTACGTCATCACACAACACCTATCTGATGACCAACGACTTGCTTCGCCCAGATTGCAATTTCATCTTGCAAGACAACAAAATCAAGCCGTTGAGCGACTGCACTCAAAAAGAGTTGAGATTCGGGCATAATATAGAAAAAATGTTTAGAGGTAACGCATTCGAAGTATGATACTATTCGTTTTTGAAGGAGTAAAACGGGAGCCGGATTTGTTCCGCACCATCCAGCGATTATACTTTGCAAATAGAGATGAGCAGATAGTATGTTCCTATAACAACAACATCTATCAGCTATACAAAGATTTGCAGGAGTATGATGGCGATGGAGATATTGTGTCTTTGCTGATGGAGAAATTTGCTGGTCAAGCAGACAATCCGCTCAAGGATATTGATGCATCTGCTGACATTTCTGAAATCTATCTGTTCTTCGACTATGACTTTCATAACCGGAATTTATCTCTCGAAGAAATCAACAGGCAGGTAAAGGAAATGCTTGAAACATTCAACAACGAAACGGAGTTTGGTAGGCTATATATTGACTATCCGATGGTTGAGTCTATACGATATACTAAGCAGTTGCCCGATGCAAACTATTGGACGTATTCTGTAACACGTTCTGAGTGTGGTAAGTTTAAAGGTGTATCTGCAGATTTTTCTGCGTATGACAGTTTCGATTTCATCCTACTGAAAGATCATCGAGAGCCAACAGAAGTAGAGATGGAGGAAGTTAAGCAAAATTGGGAATATTTAAAGGAAATGAATGTGGGAAAAGCGAACTATCTATGTAAGGGGAAGAATACGATGCCTGCATCTAAAGAAGACATACTTCAAGACAAAATATTCAACTCACAAGTAGAACAGTATGTGAATACCGAAGATTGCAAAGTAGCTGTACTCAATGCTTTCCCAATTTTTCTGTTTGACTATTTCAAATAATATTTTAAGAGAAGGTTATCATACGAGGACATTCTATTAAGCAACATATTTGGACTATCTAAAATTATATTTGCACAAATATGCGTAAGGGCAATAGGTTTAAGAGTAGCTAAGCTCGTATTGACATTATTGCTGACAGCAAGGTTGCTTTAATTCATCTAATTATTCGTTTTAAAAAAAGGGCTAGCCCCATCATCAGGACTAGCCCCCAGTTTTAATTATTTTCTCGATGCAATGAATGTATCTTGAAAGCTGCATAGCACTTCAAGAAAGATTACTTAACCTCAATGTGCTTAACATCGTCTTTCTTCTCCTCCTTGGCTATCTTAGGAATCTCAATCTTCAAGACACCGTCACTGACCTCAGCGGAAATCTTCTCCTGATCAGCATCCTCTGGCAAAGCATAACTCTGAGAGTAGCTGCTGTAAGAGAACTCACGACGCAAGTAATGCTCTTCCTTCTTCTCCTCCTTCTTCTCATCCTTGTTCTCGATGGATACATTCAGATAGCCATCCTTATCGATGTTCATCTTGACCATATCTTTCTTCAAACCAGGAGCTGCAACCTCCATCGTATAAGCTGTAGCACTTTCCTTGACGTTGACTGCAGGAGCTGTTGCGTTCATGTGTGGCATCAAGCCTGTATCAAAGAAGTTGTCATTAAACCAACTGTTCAACCAATTTGAAACACTGTTATTTCTACGAGCTAACAACATCATGTAAAACCTCCTAATTCTATTTTTCTCGTCCTCTCTTCGCCTTCCGGCTCAGTCGGGATTTCTCATTGTTTTTAATTTATCCTTTTTAATAACGATTGCTTCGGCTTACGAGGTTCAAGGATTTCCAGAAACCCTCAACTGTCATTACTTAGGGTTCTTGTCGTTCCCCTTGCCCTTTCGGCTTCGGCTTTCACTCTATGTAGGAGCAAGTTACGTGCCAACCCGGTTTGTAGATTTGGAATAAACAGTTTTTGCCAATTTTGACTAAAGATTCTGCAAAATTGACAACAATGGATAATTAATTTAAACTTTGCTGCTAAAACTTCATGCTTTTTAAACCTGTTTTTCAATCCATGCCATCAGTACCGCTACAGCATACTGCTGTTCTTCTCCTGTCAGCTGTCTTCCGGCAGGTATATGATGCCATTTGAAGAAACAACCACGGCAACAGCAGCCTGTAGCATGCTGGGCAATGAATACAGGATGCCCTCTCATAGGCGTCTGCTTGCCGTCATTGGGAATCACGGCAGGAGCAAGGCGTTTGGCAACGAAATCCTCCGCATGCTTACGGATGGTAGCCAAACCCTTTTCTGCAATATATTCCTTATCCTTCTTCGAGAGATGGAATCGGCTGCGAAATGTTGATTTGGAAAGTCTTTCAAACAAATCAGTCAAGTCATACTCTTTGTCTGGAGAAGTATCGCTTTCCATGTTTTCTGAAGAGATAGAGTCTTTCTGATGATCCTCTTTCTCCTCAGGAAACAAATTGAGTTCTACATATTTTGCTTGGTTTCCTTTTGATTCTTTTTTCATTTCTATTAGCCTCCTATATCTATGAATCTCCTATTCATATTAATGGATATCAGACTCTTGCGCTGCTGATGCTTTGTTTTCCCTGGGTTGTGGGTTGGGTACGAAGCCAAGGATGGCAACCAGACAACTCATCAAAGGACTGATGATGTTGAAGAAGCAGAAGGGGAGATAGACAAGTGTCGGGATACCAAGAACCGTACTCTGCGTCATACCGCAGGCTGTCCATGGAACCAATACGCTCGTTACGGTAGCGCTATCCTCTGTACTACGGCTCAAGAGTTCCGGACGATAGCCTCGTTCGGCATACTCATCCTTGTAGATAGATGCATTCATAATAATGCTCAGGAACTGGTCGCCCATTACGAGATTGAGCAAGACACCTGATGTCACGGTGCTGCAGACAAGCGATACGGTGCTGTGGATGCTTTTCAGGAGCATGTGGGTAATGGCGTGGAGCATGCCGCTGGCTACCATACATGAACCGAAACACATGGCACAGAGGATGAGCCAGATGGTATTGAGCATGCCAGCCATACCTCGGGTGGCTACGAGATCATTGATGTTCGCCATACCGCAATCTACCTGGGTATGGGTATAGCAGGTGGTCATGATTCCTTCAAAGAGGCTTTTGGCAGAGATGCTGTCTTCACCTGCTATCCCTACAAGTACTTCCGGCTGGAGAATGAGGGCACAGATGCATGCTGAAAGGGCTGAAAGAAGAAGTGTGATGAGAGATGGCGTCTTGCGGTAGATGAGCCATCCTGTAAAAGCCGGAACCAGCATCGTAAACAAGGAGATATTGAATCCATGGCTCAGACCGGTAAGATACTGGCTGATATCCACTGGATGGGAATCATAACAGAGTCCGATGATGAGATAGAGTACCAGCGAGAGCAGGATGCTTGGAATGGTAGTATAGAGCATATAGCGGATATGTGAGAAGAGATCCGCTCCGGCTATACTCGAAGCAAGGACGGTGGTATCGCTCATTGGCGAGAGTTTATCTCCGAAATAGGCACCGGAGATTATAGCTCCAGCGGTGTAGGGGGCTGGTATACCCAGGGCATCACCGATTCCCATCAGAGCAATACCGATGGTGGCAATTGTGGTCCATGAGGTTCCCGTCATCACAGAAATGATGCTGGAGATGATGCATGCGCAGGGAAGGAAAAAGGTTGGCGACATGATCTGTACACCATAATATATTAATGTGGGTACCACACCACTGATCATCCAGGTAGCTGACATCATTCCGATGAGCAGCAGGATCAGGATAGATACTCCGGCATCGCCCACGGTCTTTTTGATCATCTCTTCAAAGATATTCCATTTCATCCTATAGATGCCCATACCGAGTGCTACACAAACGGCAGTGGCTATCATGAGGGCCACCTGAGAGGCACCAGCCAGGGCATCATCAGGGAAGATTTTGACAACCAGGACGATGAGGGTGATAAGTACTGCCAGCGGTATGACAGAAATAAAAGGATGTGGTGCAACTGGCTGCAGAGACGAGCAGGATGCCTGATTCTCTGCAGCTTGAGATTTCTGTTTCTTTTCTTCTTGTTCCATTTGTTAATATTCTCTTATCATTTTAGTTTTTCATTTACTTTGCGTTTTCATCCGTTTCTTCAACGCTTTTCTTCTGTGTATTCGGCAAGAATCCTGCTATGATGCCGAGCAATGGCAGGAAGGCACTCACCTGGAAGATAAACTCGATGCTCGTCTTGTCTGCTAACCAGCCGAAGAAAGCAGAGCCCAAACCTCCCAAGCCAAACATCAGTCCGAAGAAAATGCCGGCTATCAGTCCTACTTTATCTGGCATCAGGTCGGTGGCATATACCACGATGGAAGAGAAAGCCGAGGCAATGATCAATCCTGACAGGAAGGTAAAGATGATGGTCCACGTGAAGTTGACGAAAGGCATGGCGATGGCGAAAGGTGCTGCTCCCAGAATGGAAAACCAGATGACATACTTTCTGCCGAACTTGTCACCCAGCATTCCTCCTGCCACTGTTCCTATGGCAAAGGCTGCAAGGAACACGAAGAGACACAGCTGTGAAGTCTGTACCGAGACACCGAACTTATCCATCAGGAAGAAGGTGAAGTAGCTCGTGATGCACGCCGTATAGAAATACTTGGAGAACACGAGCATGATGAGGATAAACAGTGCCCAATACTTCACCCTTTTAGAAATATGGGTATTGAGAAGCGGTTGTTTCTGCGGATGGTTCACCACGTAAGCCAGCCGTGCCTTGTACCAGACTCCCAATCTTACCATGATGATGGCAGCGAGGAGGGCTGCAAGGGCAAACCAGGAGATGGCATGCTGTCCGAAAGGCAGGATGATGATGGCAGCCAGCAGCGGACCTACTGCTGATCCGCCATTGCCGCCCACCTGAAAGATAGATTGTGCCAGACTCTTCTTGCCTCCCGATGCCATCTGTGCCACTCTTGAAGCTGTGGGATGAAACACGGATGAGCCCAGACCTACGACGCTCACAGCCAGGAGAATCAGAAAATAATTCTCGGCAAAAGCCAGCAGGAGCAAGCCCACCAAGGTGAAGCACATGCCGAGGGAAAGAGCATAGGGACGGGGATGCTTGTCAGCATAAAGCCCCGTAAAAGGTTGCAGGATGGACGACGTCATCTGGAAGACCAGCGTGATGATACCTATCTGTGCAAACGAGAAGTCGAACTTATCCTTCACAATCGGATAGATGGAAGGGATAATCGACTGAATCATATCATTCAAGAAATGGGAAATGCTACAGATGATGAGCATGGAATATACCGTACCCTCTACCATCTTAGGATTTCCCTTGATTTTACTACCTATTGACTTGATGTTCATTGTATTAATTTAAATTATTCTTTTTCATACAGTTCTATCGGCAAACCATCTGGGTCACTGAAGAACACAAATCATTTCATTACTTCTTGAATTTTCATGCCAAGTAGTGCTTTTCGTGCAAAGGTAACTAAAATTTCCAGATTACGCAAGAAAAGGTCCAATATAATATTCTTTTTATAAAAAATTATTATTTCGTGGAATGTTTCTTGGTTAGTACCTTCCAATTTTTCTAAGGGTGATTATGGTAAATAGGCGGTACGTATATATAAATATTTGTACTTCGGAAATATGCGGGTGTCAAATATTGTTTCTTAATTATCGCAATTTCCGTATTTTCAATCTAGAAGGTCATGATGATAAAAATCTTTTGGTTTGATAGCGTATTACTTGCTCTCTGCAAGACGAATCACCTATAGTTGTACGACCGTAAGGCTACAGTTGTACGACTATATAGGCTATAGTTGTACAACTCTGGAGTTATAGTCGTACAACTATAGGGGTTATAGTTGTACGACTACAGAATTCCGGATTTCCGAAGAAATTAGTGAGATTTATAACACGTTGAATATCTGACGATTACGAATTTCGCCATATTTTCAATATTCTTCAAGAAATATTTTCCGAGCGGAAATTCGTGATTTTCAGAGGATTTAAATCATGATTTTGTAAAAAAATAAGCCTGGTCAACTGACGGAACATGACATCTGTATAATGACCACTTATACCTGAAATAGGGCTATTTTTGATTAATTAATAGTTATTTTATTCACATTTTAGCAAATATCATTACCTTTGCAATTAGTTTAAATTAAAACACGTAATATTAAGAATATGATTTCATTTGAAAGTGATTACAACAATGGTATGCTGCCAGAGATTCTAGAAGCTCTTGGCAAGACTAACAGTGATAAAACATCTGGTTATGGTTTTGATCCATACTCAGAATCTGCAAAAGAGAAAATCCGCAAGGCTGTGGACAATGAGAATGCAGAAGTCTTCTTCCTGATAGGCGGTACGCAGACCAACACCACGGTCATTGATTCCGTCCTCATGGGATGCGAAGGAGTAATCTGTGTGGAAACCGGGCATATCGAGGTACATGAATCAGGAGCAGTAGAAGCTTTCGGGCATAAGGTCATTACCCTGCCAGGAAAAAACAGCAAGCTGACAACCGGCACCCTGTCAGCCTATATGGATTCCTTCCTAGCCGACGAATCGCATCCTCACATGGTACAGCCAGGCATGGTTTATATCTCGATGCCGACTGAGTTCGGAATGGTCTACACCAGAGAAGAACTGGCTGCGCTGTATGCAACCTGCCAGAAATATGACCTCCGTCTCTTCATCGATGGTGCACGACTGGGATACGGTCTGGTTTCAGCGGCATGCGACTATGACTTGCCATTCCTTGCAAAACATTGTGATGTATTCTATATCGGCGGAACCAAGGTGGGTGCCATGATGGGAGAAGCTGTGGTATTCTCGGGCATGAAGGCACCGAAATATTTCTTCACCAACGTGAAGCGTCATGGAGCCTTGCTTGCCAAGGGCAGAATGCTCGGCATCCAGTTTGACACGCTGTTTACGGATGAGCTCTATTTCAAGATATCGCGCCATGCCATCGCTATGGCTACCCGCATCCGCAGCATCTTCGAAAAGCATGGTATCGCCATTGCCTACGATTCTCCAACCAATCAGCAGTTTGTAGTACTCTCACCTGCCCTCTACGAAGCCCTTTCCCAAAAAGTAGCATTCGAGATATGGGAAAGAAAGAGCGAACATGAAATCATCTGCCGATTCGTGACAAGCTGGGCAACAAAGGAGGAAGAACTCGACGAGCTAGACCGTATTCTTCAAGCTTACGCTTAAGAAGGCTAAGGATGGTTCTCCTCCAGAATCATCCTTAGCAATTCTTCATTTGCCTCGTTGTTAATCTCTGCATCCTCCAACTCAGAGAAATAGTCAAGCGTAGCTGAACATTCGCCTGTGATATCTATCCCTATCACTTTCTCATGGGCATAGATGATACGAAGCACGGCTTGGAGCTGCATAAGTGTCATATCTCCATTGCTCCAGTCGGTGATGGCATCCTGCTTTCTCAATACATCCTTGTCGATGGATATGTAAACCGGCTCATGTATAAGTTTACCTGCCTTCGACGGCCAAGCCTGGTGATGGTCTATCTCTGCCTGACTGTAAAACAACACCCTCTCTCTTAAGTGAACAGGCACCTGGGCTATCAACTCGTCCGATGCCCCCACAATGATAATGTGTTTGACAAACGGGTTCTTCTCCAAAACATCTCTCACCCAACCGCCACATGACACAACACCCTCCCATTCCGGTTGCTGCATATCCGGATGATGATCGAAAACAATGAGCGAGAAAGGTTCATGAATTCTTGACACCCAATATTCCGTAAGATAATGGAAATCTCCGGAATCTATGAAATGAACGGCTTTGGCAGGAAAAGGAGCCAATCGGCGATGCAGTTCCTCGCTACCCTCTTCGTCACAATAGCAGTCTACCCCTTTCATGTCCCGGCAATCTACATGGATAATATTCTTATTTGAGGCAAATGCCTCCAATTCATATACGCCGGTAAAGTTAAGGAGAATGATAGGTATTTTCTTTTTCATATTGAATCTGTTTTATAAATGCTGATTGCAAAAATACCTAATATTCATAAATACTTGATGAATTATACATTATATTATTGTTAAAATTAGATTTTTTTATACTTCTACATAATTTTACCAAAATCATATTAAAACAATTTAATTTTCAACAAAAACATAGTAAATTCGTATTTTTATCTATATCTTTGCAGAAAATTGAAACATATAGTAATGGTATTAAAAAATGCACTTATATTGGATAAACATAGATGTAATGTTCCCCATTACATCCTCAACTGTAGTCTTCGGAAATAATATCTATCTTGCTTGAGATAACATATTATTAACGAATTTAAAATTACATGGGTTTAATCATTTTATATTTTTTAGGTGCTCTGTCACTATCCTTTTTATGCTCCGTCCTGGAGGCGGTATTACTTTCTACTCCGATGTCGTTTATCTCGATGAAGGAGAATCAAGGCAGCAAGACTGCCTCACTGATGAAACAGTATAAGAATAACGTAGACCGTCCGGTGGGTGCCATCCTTTCGCTCAATACCATCGCCCACACCATCGGTTCTGCCGGTGTAGGAGCCGAGTCTATGAAACTCTTTGGCGAAGAATACTTCGGCATCATTTCCGCCATTCTCACTCTGTTGATTCTGGTACTTTCAGAAATCATCCCGAAAACCATCGGAGCTTCATATTGGCGCTCTCTTGCCATGACATCTACCAAGATCATCCGTGTGCTCATCTTTATCACCTATCCTTTGGTACTGCTTTCGGAACTTATCACTAAGGTATTTACTCCGAAGAACCACCAGGCTTCCGTGAGTCGCGAAGAGGTATCGGCCATGGTAGACGTAGGTACTACAGAAGGCATCTTCCGCGAATCGGAAAGCAAGATCATCAAAAGCTGCATTCGCCTGGCAGGAGTAAAGGCAAAGGAGGTGATGACTCCATCCATTGTAGTAGAATCAGCCAACATGAATCTGACTACCAAGGAGTTTTCTGAAGTGAAAGTACATATAAAAAGTGTTTGAGAGAAGAATGAGGAAAGTTTACTGGTTATCAGTTACTTTCCTCATTTTGGTTAAAAGTGGCGAGGACAGACGAAGACGGGAATACGACAAGATGAGACAGAGGAACGTTACCTATCCGTAACCTATACCCCAAATGGGGAATGTTGAGGTTCGGAAGAATGAGGAAGGTTACGAATTGAATTTGAATACTCTGATTTATAGTGAGTTACTGATGAGTAACGTAAGATTTTTGGTTACGAACCAAATTTGCCGTGTTCTGCCGTGAAATGCGTAGCAAGAAAAGACTCTTCATGTATTAATTTTGAACGCAAAAAAGAATGACGTTATGAAGAGTACATTTTCAATTATCTTCTACCTCAAAAGACAGGTAGTAAAGAAAGATGGTACTGTTCCAGTTATGGGACGTATCACAGTGGACGGAACACAGGCGCAGTTCAGTTGCAAGACAACTGCCAATCCAGATTTGTGGGACACTAAGGGCGGACGCATGATAGGTAAGAGTATGCAGGCTTTGGAGGTGAACCGCAAATTGGACAAGATGCGTGTGAGTATCAGCAAGCATTATCAGGAGATTATGGACAGGGACAACTTCGTCACTGCCGACAAGGTGAAGAACGCCTTTCTTGGCTTGGAGTATCGTTGCCATACACTGATGAAAGTCTATTCTCAAAGCCGTGATGAAATGGAAAAGCAATATAAGGCTGGCATGAAATCTTTGAGTACATACACGAAGTATAGAATCGGGTGTGCCTATGTGGGCGAGTTCTTGCAGACACATTACCATGTGAAGGATATTGCTCTGAAAGAGTTATCGCTGCCTTTTATAACAGACTACGAGACTTTTCTCAGAACCGACAAGCACTTGAAGATAAACTCTGCGATGGTGTTTGTCCGCAATCTCCGTGCAATGGTATTCCGTGCCATAGATAATGAATGGCTCGTAAAAGACCCATTCAGACGATATGAGTACAAGGAAGAAGAGACCACAAGAGAGTTTCTGAGCAAAGAAGAGATTCACCTGTTGATGGAAACACCTATCACAAGAAAGAAGATGAGTATGGTGCGTGACTTGTTCCTGTTCTGCTGTTTTACAGGTCTCGCTTTCATTGATCTGTACAACTTGAAGGAAGAGAACATCAAGGAATTTTTCGATGAAGGTGAATGGATCGTTATCCATCGACAGAAGACTGGAACGGAAGCCAACATCAAGTTGCTTGATTATCCCAAGCAAATTATGGAAAAATACCGTGGATTGAGTGAAGACGGCAGGGTGTTTCCAGTACCCAACTACCAAAGTTGTATGGATTCGCTCAAAAGACTGGGCAAAAAATGTGGTATTACCAAGCCGCTTTCCTGGCACATGAGCCGTCATTCGTTCGCAACCTCTGTTTGCCTCTCCAACGGAGTTCCAATAGAAACCGTGAGTTCAATGCTTGGTCACAAGAACATAAAGACAACCCAGGTGTATGCCAAGATTACCAAGGAGAAATTGAGCAAAGACGTGGAAAAGTTGTCTCAGCAGATTAATAACATTGAGGAATTCACGTTTGGAAATGTTTGCAACGATAATACTAACACTATAAATGGCAGAGTATGAAACGACAAGTGATAACAATACAAGAAGATATGGTCATCTACGCCCCACATCATGGTGAGGTGTGGATGACAGTTTGGGAGATTGCCGAACTGTTGAATGTAACAGGGACAGCAGTGAAGAATACCATCAAGCGCATTTGGAAACAAAGTGTGCTGAAAGATTTCCAGCATTCTCAATACATCAAACTTGAAAATGGATATTCTGCGCATGTCTATGATATGGAAGTGATTATCGCCATAGCACTTCAAATGGATACATACCAAGCCTTGTTGTTCAGACAATGGTTTATCAGTAAGGTTGTGAACCGCAAGGATTGCCAAGCAGAGCAAGTAAAACACGAGTATCCGATGATTATTGTGATGAACGGAACGATGCCAAGAGGTGCAAGTTAGAATCTCTTATCTTTTTAATAAGATTCCTACACCTTTATATAGCGTACAGGGGGAACGATTTTTGTCGTTGTACCCTGTACGCTATTTTTTGTTTCGCTATTATGAAGCAGTACCCTCCCCTTGTGAAACAGTGCCGTCGAAAATCGGCTTGCGGTAATTACCAGTGAGAAGTGCTTGTATCTCGGATTCCGGATAGAGGGTTTTGCCACATAATATAATGTAGGGCAAGATGCCTTGCTTGCGATATTCCTGCAAGGTACGGCGACTGAGCTTCAAATGCTCGGAGAGTTCCTTGTCGGTGAGGTATCGCTCCCCGTCCAAAGGTGGGCTGTAGGACTCGATGAATGAAGATAGCCAGTTGTTGGCTTTCTTCAAGGATTGCATGGCGGTGTCTATCGACTTGCTCTCATGCGTAAGAAGTTGGTTCATGTTCATTGTTTACAATTTGGATTAAGTGGTGAATATAAAATGTGTTGGCTCGCCCAGGGTGAAGTTTTCGGCTTTGCCTTGGGCGAGTTTGGCTTTACGCTATACCGATTTGATTCTGGCGATAAGCGGAACGATGGCTTTGACCTCTTCGGGGCAGTAATAGAATTGGCGACCTATCTGGGTATGCCCCAAGAAACGGCGGTCACGAAGTTTTTGTAAGGTGCGCTGGCTGATGCGAAGTTGCTGGCAGACCTCATGACCTGTAAGCCATTTGTTCAAACGCTTGCCGTTAGCCTTATGCTTCAGCAACTCAACTTTCTTTACCAAGGCATCGTATCTTGCCATCATCAAGTCGAATGCCTTCTTTTCCATTGTTACTACTTCCATATTCTCTGTTTTATTGGTTCAACAAATTCGGATGCAAAGTTAATGAGTGTATGTAGAAAAACAATGAAAATGAATAACTGTGGCAGTGCTTTTCTGGGGTTTGCCGACCGCTTGGCAAGAAAAATCAAGAAAATTATACGTGGGTCATTAATGAGTTGTTAAACGGGTATTTCTCAAATGTTTAATTTTGCCGCCGAGAAATCAAAACAACGAATTATATAACATTTCAAACGGAATTAGAATGGAAGTAATAACAATGGAAAGTGCAGCCTTCAAAAAGCTGACAGAACAGTTGACAGAAATAGTCCAGTACGTGCGATTGGCAAAAATGGCATTTCAAGATAACTTGACGGGTAAGGGATTGAAGCCGATGTTGACCAATGACGATGCAGCTAAGATGCTTGGTGTGAGCAAGCGCACCTTGCAGCGAATGCGCTCAGAGAACCGCATTGATTTTATTAAAATTGGCAATCAATGCCGATACCAAGTTGAAGCCATTGAAAGAATGGTTGAGGAACGAACAATAACAAAGGAAACATGAGCATGGAAGATGGAACATTGAGAAAACTGGAGTTATATCTCCATGACCTACACAAAAAGATAGACGGCATCTACGACATGCTGATGTTGAGACACGAACGAGAGACGGAGCAAAAAGGAAGTTCTGCCATCAATGAAAAATTGCTTGACAACCAAGACCTCTGCCTCTTATTTCAAATATCCCCTCGTTCCCTTCAACGCTATCGCAGTCTGGGAGTGCTTCCCTACAAGCGTTTGGGGCAGAAAACCTACTACACGGAAGAGGATGTGATGCAGTTTGTAGAGAATAATGTCAAAGAATTCAAGAAAGAGAATGTGGAGCATTACTTGACCCGCATTCATCAGAAATTCAAATAACAAAAGTATTCACCATTAAACATTTACAATTATGGGACAAAAGAAAAAAAGTGATGAACAAGACGTGCTGGTGGTCCGTGACGAAAAGACGGGCGAGATCAGCGTCGTCGCCGGACTCAGCAGAGACGGCACACCGAAGCGAGCACCCGCCAAGGCGGAGAACACGTCCGACTTCCTGCGTTTTGACCGCAACAGTGACTTGATGGACAGTTTCTTTAGAAACTTCTTCCGCCAGTGCAAGGAGCCAAGCCGATTCGGATTCTATCGCATAGCGGCAGACCAGGTGGAAAACCTGCTTGGCGTGATGAAGGAGTTGCTGAAAGATCCGGAGGCTAACAAGGAGATTCTTTCTGCCCACAAGGTTGACACCTCCAATTATGAGAAAGAGGCAAAGCAATCGGAAGGTCAGGCGAAAGAAACCGCATCATCGGACGATGCGTCCAAGACGCAAGCTAACACCGAAAAAGAGAATGTATCATCTGAACAAACCAACGAAAAAGAGAACGACATGGAACAGAAACCAGAACAGACCGCAACCGAACAGCAGGCACAGACCGCTCCGGGTGTAAAGCAGAACCTCATTAGTGGTAACGATGTGAACCTGCAGGAACTTGGTGCCAAATATGGCATAGACTTCAACAGTATGAATGAGAAGGATATGAAAGCCCTGCTCAACTACGGCAAGACGGGGCTTGTGATTGTGAAGCCGACCTTCGGCGGTGAACAGATAGAGATACAGGCCCGTCTGTCATTCCGTAAGGACGATAACGACCAGTTGCAACTCGTGCCGCATTTCGTGCGCAACGAGCCAAAACTCGATGTCGCTTACAAAGGCTATACCTTCACTCCAGAGGACAAGAAGAACCTGTTGCAGAACGGTAACCTCGGAAAGGTAGTGGATTTCCCCGACAAGAATACAGGTGAGCTGCGTCCTCATTTCATCAGTATCGACCGTCTCACCAATGAGATTGTTGACATCCCTACCAACAAGGTGCGCATACCCGATACCATCGGCAAGACACCTATTACCAAGGACGACAAGAGAGTGCTCTACTCAGGTATTCCGCTTCGCAAGGAGATTGAGCTTGCCAACGGGCGCAAGTTTACACCGCTGCTGCAGGTGAATGTGGAACAGCGTGGCGTGGAGTTCGTGCCTGGCAGCACAAGACAGGCGCAAGGTCAGAAACAGAATGGAGACAAGAAGCAGACCGCTGACAAGCAGGAGCAGAAGGCAGAAGGTGATGCGGGCGGTCAGAAGAAGCAGCAAGATCCCAACCACTGGCTCAATGAGGACGGGACCATCCGCCGACTCAACACCTATTTCAAGAAGGAACTGACCGAGCAGCAGAAGGACGACTATGTGGCAGGCAAGACCATCGAGATCAAGGAAGTGCCCAACAAGAACGGCAGCGGTACCTATACCGCCTACGTAAAGTTCGACTTCGACAAGATGCAGCCACGTTCCTACCGCAACAATCCAGACCTCAAACAGGCAAAGGAACAGATTCCGACCAATGAGAACAAGGTACAAGTCGCCGTCAACGAGCAGGGCAAGACCCATGAGGCGACCAAGCACACCAAGGATCCGCTGAGTCCGGGACAGTCTGCGCCAAAGAACGAAAAGCAGCAGAAGGAACAGAACGCCGAGGGACAGAAGCCAAAGAGAAAGGCAAGAAGCGTGAAGATGTAGTTGCCGCCACTTGATCCACAGAGTTAATCATCCATCATAACAACCGACATCTGCGACCGTCTATCCCACGGTTGCGGATGTCACAAAAACAACAGACAATGAAGACAATCATCGCAGAGAAACCAAGCGTAGCCAAGGAAATCGCCAACATTGTAGGAGCTGACAAGCGTGAGGAAGGCTATATGCAGGGCAATGGCTATTATGTGACATGGGCTTTCGGACATTTAGTGCAGCCTGCCATGCCGGAAACCTACGGCATGAAGGGATTCCATGCAGAGAATCTGCCTGTAATTCCCGACCCGTTCGTTCTTGTTCCCCGACAAGTCAAGACAGAGAACGGCTACAAACCAGATGCAGGTGTGCTTGCCCAGATTAAAATTATCGGCAAGCTGTTTGACAGCAGTGAGCGCATTATCGTAGCAACCGATGCCGGACGTGAGGGAGAGTTGATTTTCCGATACCTCTATGCGTATCTCGGTTGCAGGAAACCTTTCGACCGTCTCTGGATCAGTTCGCTTACGGACACCGCCATCCGTGAGGGACTTCTGAACCTCAGGGATGGCAAGGGGTATGACAATCTCTATCATGCAGCCAAGGCACGAAGTGAGGCAGACTGGCTCGTCGGCATCAACGGCACACAAGCCCTGACGATAGCCGCAGGACGTGGCACCTATTCCGTAGGTCGTGTGCAAACTCCGACCCTTGGCATGGTGTGCGAACGCTATTGGGAACACAAGCATTTCGAGTCGAAACCGTTCTGGCAGGTACACTTCGGTGTGGTTGATGCAGACAGTGGCAATATACTGAAGTTCACATCAGTCAACCGCTGGACAGACAAAGCTACCGCAACCGATATATATAATAAGGTGAAAGAAACAGGTTCTGTCATCATCACAAAGGTCGCAACCAAGCGAAAGGTGGAGAAGGCACCGCTCCTTTACGACCTCACCACCTTGCAGAAAGAAGCCAACTCCCAGCATGGCTTCACGGCAGAGCATACACTCTCCATCGCCCAGAAACTCTACGAGGCAAAGTTCATCACCTATCCAAGAACATCAAGCCGCTATATTTCGGATGATGTATTTGCCACCCTCCCCAAACTCTTTAAGAATCTGGAGAATCATTCGGAATATGGAGAGAAAGTGAAACTCTTGCCTGGCAGTGAGGACTACAGCAAGAACTGCGTGAATGCCGCCAAGGTGACCGATCACCATGCCCTGCTCATCACAGAAAATGCAGCCATTGGTCTTTTCAAGGACGAGAAGATCGTTTATGACATGATATTGTGCCGGATGATTGAAGCGTTCTCGGCAGACTGCATCAAGGACATCACATCAGTATCGGCGCAAGTGGATCATGAAGTTGAGTTTGGCATCAGTGGCTCCATCATCCGACAGACTGGCTGGCGAGCGTTGTCGCTCAAGGAAAAGAACAACAGGCAGGACAAGGATGCAGACGCAACAGACAATGAGGTCAAGGAGCAAGTCATTCCCAACTGGCAAGAAGGACAGCATGTCACTCTTTCTGGCTGCACCATCACGGAGGGCAAGACCAAACCGAAGCCATTGCATACGGAATCCACATTGCTTGCAGCAATGGAGACCGCAGGCAAAGAGATAGAAGATGATACGATGCGCCAGGCAATGAAGGACAGCGGTATTGGCACACCTGCCACACGTGCCGCCATCATCGAAACCCTGCTCAAACGAGAGTATATGGTGCGCCAGCAGAAGAAACTTGTGCCGACGGAAAAAGGACTCGCCCTGCATTCCGTGGTGAAGAACATGGCGATTGCCAATGTGGAGATGACGGGCAAATGGGAGGCGGAACTTGCCAAGATTGAACGAGGTGAAGCAAGTGCTGACGGGTTCACCCATAGTATCGAAGGCTATACCCGTGAAATCACTGCGGAATTGTTAGGTTGTGACAGACTTTTCAGCCACAAGGATTCCGGCTGCCAGTGTCCTAAATGCAAGCAAGGTACCATGCAGTTCTTCGGAAAGGTAGTAAGATGCAGCAACAAGGAGTGCGGTATGCCAGTGTTCAAGCAGGTAGCAGGAAAGTTGCTCACTGATGCCGACATCACCGACTTGCTCACCAAGGGCAAGACCAGAACGCTCAATGGTTTCACCAGCAAGCAAGGCAAATCATTCTCCGCAGCCATAGCCTTTGACGAGAATTTCAACACGAAATTTGTCTTTGCAGAGCACAAAACAGCAGAAAAGCGAGGAAATGTGAAGAGATACAAGAAATAGTTTGTACCTTTGCCACCGAAACATGGTTCATAAATGGTGTCTTTGCAGTTTCACTGCGAAGATAGGCTTCGGCTCAGCAATTAAAGCAAGCTTTATTGCGTTCGCCTTGCACTATCTTTATTAGATGCTTTTATTTACTGTGGATTAAGTGGCGGCACTCGGAGGGATACCGAGTGCCTTTTTCTTGCTTTCACACAAACATCAACCGCCATCCACGGTTTATTATTCACCACTTAATCCATTCAACAGACAGATGAACAGAAAGAAACAGGCACAGACAGAACTGTCCTATTACGGACTGTATCTCTTGAACCATCTCAGAGAGAACCGTTTTCCACAAGCCAGCGATGCGGACTTTATCCGCGAACGTGCAGACCATGCCGCAGAGGTATATGAGCAGGCTCGGCGTGATGCCCTCTTTGCCGATGCAGCACAAGAGCTTGCCATGGCAGCATTGCTGACAGGTCTCCGCTTTTCCAAGTACAGCATCCTGTACGATGTTGTTGACCGTGAGTTTCCCCTGGAGGTAGCAGTAGAAGACCAGGAAGCGTTTGTCAAGCACCTCCTGCCTTTGGTTGACAACGTGTATTCCATTTACGACCTCACCGATGATGATTTTGCCCAGTCACCGGACTACGACCAGCTCTATACAGAGTTGACGGGAGCCGTAGCCCTTTTCATAGAGTCAAATGGCGTACAATAGAAAACAACGTCTGAACGACAACATCAAGGCGATAGAGACGGCATTCATCCTTGACAGGGAACAGCGCACACCGACCGCCCGTGAGCGTCTCCTTCTGGAGCGTTACTGCGGATTCGGTGGATTGAAGTGCATCCTGAACCCTGCCAGGGAACTGGCGGATGCCGTCCATTGGGCAAAGTCAGACCTTGAATTGTTTGCTCCAACAGTGGAGCTGCATAGACTTATCCGTGAAAACAGCAAGAATGAAAGCGGGTACAAACAGTTGATGGACAGTCTGAAACAGTCCGTCCTCACGGCATTCTACACGCCGTCAGCCATTACGGAGGCTCTGACGGATGTGTTGAAAGAGCATCAGATTATCCCCGAAAAGGTGCTTGAACCCTCGGCAGGCATCGGTGCCTTTGTCGATTCCGTCTTGGATAACAATCCCAAGGCAGACATTATGGCATTTGAAAAAGACCTGCTTACGGGAAAGATACTCCGCCATCTGCACCCGGAGCAGAAAGTGCGCATAGAGGGATTCGAGAAGATAGAAAAGCCTTTCAATGACTACTTCGACCTCGCCATCTCAAATATTCCCTTTGGCGATGTTGCCGTATTTGATCCGTCTTATACAGCCATGAAAGGCATGAGGGCACTTGTCACCAGACGCATACACAACTACTTCTTTGTCAAGGCTCTTGATACGGTAAGGGACGGCGGACTGGTTGCCTTCATCACCTCACAAGGCGTATTGAATGCCAAAAACAACAGTGCCGCGCGTTTTATGATGCTCTATCATGCTGATCTCGTGTCAGCGATTCGCCTGCCCAACAACCTGTTCACGGAAAATGCCAATACAGAAGTGGGCAGTGACCTCATCATCCTCCAGAAAAATACCCAAAAGGAGTCGCTGCGAGGAGACGACAACCTGCTTGATACCGTCTATAATGACGAGAACCGCATTCCGACAAACAACTACTTTCTGGAGCATCCGGAACGCATTATCCACACAACGGCAAAGTTGGATACTGACCCGTTCGGCAAACCTGCAATGATATACACGCATGAGGATGGCGTGGAAGGCATTGCAGAGGATTTGCGAAAGATGCTCCACGAAGACTTTAAGAAGAACCTCAATTTGAACCGATACTTGGGGATAGAGGAAACCATGTCTGAGGAAGTTAAGGAGGTTGAAGAAACAGAAAAGATAGAAAGAACAGAGAAGATAAAGCCTTCCATTGAGGAAAAGCAGAACGATACGGTAGTATCCTTGCAAAAGCAGGAAAAGCCTACTGATGATGCTGAGCTATCCCAAAAGTCCAATCATCAGCAGCCACCAGTCCAAATGACTCTGTTTGACCTTTGGGGAATGGAAGAAGAAAAACGTCTGACTGTCCATGCTACAAAGAAGAAAGCAGAGGTAACAGTGGGAGCTGTCGCCAAGAAAGTGTCAAGGAAGAGAGCAAGTCCGTTGGTAAAAAGCGTCAATCCGACTTTTGAAGTTGTGACAAAGCCTGTGGAAAAAGAAGAAAAGCCTTCGTTGACAGATGCAAAAGATCAGGAAACAGCACAGGAGACAAAACCAATCCTGCCTGGGGATGAGCCATACGCAAGCATCTCTTGGGAAGAGAATCCGCCAATCAACGGCTTTTACGAGATGATGATGACCATGGCTCCCGAAGACAGGGTGCTGCTGCGCCAAAAGGCGGAACTGCACCGTCAGGAACAGCTCAAGGCTCTGGGCGTTGAAGATACGCTTGATCCGAAGTTCAAGCCGCCGATGGAACCGATAGAAGTTCTCAAAGTTCAAATCGGGCATGGGCAGTCGAAAGGGAATGAGGCAAAAGAAGATTCCAAGACTCAGAGCACATTGAAAGAAACAAATCATGAGCGGGAACAACAAAAAGAGCAAGAAAGAAAGCGGGAAGAGCTGGCAAAGAAGAAAGAGGATGCTATGAAGCCCCGTCCATTTGATGAGAAACTGGATAGTTTTCATCGTGAGGGTTCTATGGTGCTCGACTCTGCCAAAAACATCGGTGTATTGAAAGACCTTACCAAGTATGGTGCTACCTTCATGCCGTTGGATCTGAATATGGAGCAGAAAGAAAAGGCAGTCTTGTATATCGCCCTCCGTGATGCCTATCAGAAACTTTACACCTATGAAGCGGAAGAACAGACGGAAAACAAGCAGATGCGTGAGAGTCTGAATGTCTATTATGATGCTTTCTTCATCCGCTTCGGCAACCTCAATGCCAAGCAGAACGTGAAGTTAATCCTTATGGATGCCTCAGGGCGCGACATGCTGTCGTTGGAACGGGTAGAAAACGGACAGTTCACAAAGTCAGACATCTTCGACCACCCGGTCTCTTTTTCGCTTGACGAGGTCAGTCATGTGGATTCTCCAGAGGAAGCGCTCACCGCCTCACTCAACAAGTTCGGCCGTATCGACTTGCCGTATATGACTGAATTATCGGATATGCCGGAACAGGAACTGACGGAAGCGCTTAAAGGGCGCATCTATTACAATCCGCTCATAGATGGCTACGAGATAGCCGACCGCTTCATTGCTGGCAATGTCATAGAGAAAGCGGAGCGTATAGAAGAATGGCTGAAGGAAAATCCCGACCATGCAATCGTGAGGGAGTCGTTGGAAGCCTTGAAGGCAAGCATTCCCGAACCGATAGCCTTTGAGGACCTGGACTTCAACTTCGGTGAGCGTTGGATACCTACAGGTGTGTATTCCGCTTACATGAGCCACCTCTTCAATACACAGGTCAGCATCGTCTATTCTGACAGCATGGACGAATATTCGGCAAAATGCAGTATGAAGACCATGGCCATCACGGATGAGTATATGGTGAAGGGATATTACCGCAACTATGACGGCATGAGTCTTCTGAAACATGCCCTGCACAACACTTGTCCCGACATGATGAAGAGCATCGGTGAGGATGAACACGGCAACGACATCAAGGTGCGTGACAGCGAGGGCATACAGCTTGCCAATGCCAAGATTGACGAAATCCGCAACGGGTTCTCTGAATGGCTGGAGGAGCAGTCTGACTCCTTTAAGGAACGCTTGACCACAATGTACAACCGGAAGTTCAACTGCTTCGTGCGTCCGAAGTATGACGGTTCTCACCAGACCTTCCCCGGCTTGGATCTGAAAGCCCTTGGCGGAAAGTATGGTGTCAAGAGTGTGTACCCAAGTCAGAAGGACTGTGTATGGATGCTTTTGCAGAACGGCGGCGGGATATGTGACCACGCCGTAGGTACAGGCAAGACCCTCATCATGTGCATGGCTGCGCATGAGATGAAACGTCTCGGTATAGCTCACAAGCCGATGATTATCGGGCTGAAAGCCAATGTCGCGGAGATTGCCGTCACCTATCAGACGGCTTATCCCCATGCGAGGATACTCTATGCCTCGGAGAAGGATTTTTCCACCAAGAACCGTGTCAGCTTCTTCAACAACATCAAGAACAACGACTATGACTGTGTAATCATGTCGCATGACCAGTTCGGGAAGATACCGCAATCGCCAGAACTCCAGCGGCAGATATTGCAGGCGGAGCTTGATACCGTGGAGGAAAACTTGGAAGTGATACGCACGCAGGGCAAAGACGTGTCACGGGGAATGCTCAAAGGCTTGGAAAAGCGAAAGCAGAATCTGGAGGCAAAGTTGCAGAAGATAGCCTACAGCATCGAGCAGCGCACCGATGATGTGGTGGATTTCCGCATGATGGGCATCGACCACTTGTTTGTGGACGAGAGCCACCAGTTCAAGAACCTCATGTTCAACACCAGACACGACCGTGTGGCAGGACTTGGCAACAGCGAGGGAAGCCAGAAGGCACTCAACATGCTCTTTGCTATCCGTACCATACAGGAGCGGACAGGCAGAGATCTGGGAGCGACATTCCTGTCGGGAACAACCATCAGTAACTCACTGACTGAGTTGTATCTGCTTTTCAAGTACCTGCGCCCCAAGGAACTGGAGCGTCAGGACATCCGCTGTTTCGATGCGTGGGCGGCAATCTTCGCCAAGAAAACTACCGACTTCGAGTTTAACGTCACCAACAACATCGTACAGAAGGAACGTTTCAGATACTTCATCAAGGTACCGGAGCTTGCTGCTTTCTACAACGAGATAACCGACTATCGCACGGCGGAGGCGGTTGGCGTGGACAGACCGGAGAAGAACGAGATCCTTCATAACATACCACCGACACCCGAGCAGGAGGACTTCATCCAAAAGCTGATGGAGTTTGCCAAGACGGGTGATGCCACCATCCTCGGCAGACTGCCATTGTCGGAAATAGAGGAAAAGGCGAAGATGCTCATAGCCACAGACTATGCCCGAAAGATGGCACTCGACATGCGCATGATAGACCCGACTTGTGAGGACCATCCCGACAACAAGGCGAGCCATTGTGCCAAGATGATAGCGGACTATTACAAACGCTATGACAATCACAAGGGGACGCAGTTCGTATTCTCAGACTTGGGAACATACCGACCGGGCGAATGGAACGTGTATTCTGAAATCAAGCGCAAGCTGATAGAGGATTACGGCATACCGTCGTCTGAAATCCGTTTCATTCAGGAATGCAAGAACGAGAGGGCAAGAAAGGCGGTGATAGCAGCTATGAACGAGGGATCGGTACGAGTATTGTTCGGCTCCACATCCATGTTGGGTACAGGTGTAAACGCACAAAAACGGTGTGTGGCGATTCATCATTGCGACACACCCTGGGTGCGACATGAAGTCGCATAGATAATTGTTGGAATGATACTTTAAGTATCAGTTTTAACCCGCTGTTCCGTCAGCGGTAGCCTACCGACCGATGCACCTTAATGTTGTATTAAGCGGTCGGGACAAAGTACACTTTCACAAGACAAGACAGAACCGTGAGGGGAAGTCAAGTATGGTTAGTATCATACCGTAGAGTGGCGAGGCTGGATAGTATGGTTAGCGTAAGCGAACTGTTAGTAAACTTCGTAATGTCGTAAAAGAGTGCAAGATACTGATACACTCTACCCAAAATGGGATGCGGTCAGATAATCCTCTCCATGGTAGGATTACACGGATGTAAAGACCGTCGGAGGATGAGACAGAACCTAACCTATCCGTTAGTTATCTATGTGGAACATGGTAAGCCTGTACATCTCCTGTCAGACAAAAGACAGGTAAGCTGAAAGTAATGGATGCTGAATGATGTGCAGGTATAAGATAACAGAGAAAGCGAATGCCGTTCTGTAATGGGACGGATAGGGTTTGAGCCACTTATCACGAGTTGACAAGGGACAACATCAACCTACCACGAAAGTGGGCAGACTTCTGTGGTAATGTTTGGGAGGCAAATACCCAACATTAGCCAAATGGTAATTCTTTACAATAAACTTTTAGAACTTTTTAAAGTAGGAATGCAAATGAACGATAAAATCAAAGAAAATCTCCTCGACCAATCGTGTGCGCCGACTGACAACCTGCAATCAAATTGGGACAGAATAGACTGGACTAAGGCGGAGCAAGCTGTTAAGAAGCTTCAAGCTCGTATTGTAAAGGCTCAGAAGGAAGGCAGACATAACAAGGTGAAAGCCTTGCAATGGACGCTTACCCACTCTTTTTACGCAAAAGCCTTAGCCGTAAAGAGGGTTACTTCTAACGGGGGTGGTTGTACTCCTGGGGTTGACAAAGAAATATGGGATACCCCTAAAGCTAAAATGCAAGCAATAACCCAACTCAAACGCAGAGGCTACCAGCCAATGCCGCTGAGAAGAGTTCATATCAAGAAGAGCAACGGCAAACTGCGACCGTTGGGAATACCGACAATGAAAGACAGAGCCATGCAAGCACTCTATCTTATGGCATTGGAGCCTGTATCAGAAACTACAGCTGATACTCGTTCATACGGTTTCCGCAAGGAACGCTGCTGTATGGATGCAATACAGCAATGTCATAACATTCTCCGAAAGGGATATTCTCCCGAATGGATTTTGGAGGGTGACATAAAAGGGTGTTTTGACCATATCAGCCATGAGTGGTTACTTGCCAATATCCCAATGGATAAGGCAATACTCCGAAAATGGTTGAAATGTGGCTATGTTTTCAACAAGCAAATGTTCCCGACCGAGGAAGGAACACCGCAAGGTGGTATAATTTCTCCGACACTTGCCAATATGACTTTGGACGGATTGCAGAAAGCTCTTGCAGATAGATATAAGCGCCATCATGTTAATGGTAAGTTGTATTCACCAATGGTGAACCTTGTACGTTATGCGGATGATTTTATCATCACTTGCGAGAACAAGGAAACTCTTGAAAATGAAATCAAGCCATTGGTTGCTGAATTTATGTCTGAAAGAGGTCTGACCTTATCAGAGGAAAAGACGGTGATAACCAACGTGCATGACGGTTTTGATTTTCTTGGCTTTAATATCCGCAAATACGGCAAGGACATATTGACCAAGCCGACAAAGAAATCCGAGAAACGCTTTATGGAGAATATCCGTAAGGTAATTAAGGAGAACAAGGGTTGCAGACAGGAGTCGTTAATCAGAATGTTGAACTCTAAAATCCGAGGATGGGGAGGTTATTATCAGCATGGAGCGACACGTGATTCATTTCACAGAATCGACCATCAGATATTCCTCTCACTATGGCAATGGGCAAAACGCCGTCATTCCAAGAAAGGGAAACGGTGGATAAAAGACCGATATTGGCATGACATTCGAGGGAACAAATGGACTTTCGCTTCAAAATTCAAGAAACCAAACGGAAAGGAAGACCAATTGACATTATTGTCTCTGACTTCATCGTTTCCATTCCTGCAATACACGCAGATTAAAGGAGACATGAACCCGTTTGATGCAGACTGTCGTCTGTACTTCTATAAAAGAAAGAAGTCGAAAATGCTTGTTACGCTAAAAGGACGCAAGTCACTGCTGTACCTATGGGAAAAGCAAGGACGCAAATGTCCTATATGCGGTGAGCCTATTGATACGCACAAGGCATGGAATGTCATGCCAACCGTTCAAAACGGAAAGAAATGCAATCTGTTGGTTCATGATGAATGTTTTAAATTATCCCGCAAATCAAATGGAAACAAGAAGTAGTTTGAGCCGGTCTCTGCATACAAACAGAGGCTTAGAAAAGCTTGAGCCGTATGAGGGGAAACTCTCATGTACGGTTCTTAGGGGGGAAGAGGGCAGCAATGCCCTTGACCTACCCGATCGTCCATCAGATCTTGAACAACGCAATGGTCGTGGAGTTCGTGCTGGCAACGAGATAGCTAAGTTATACGCTGACAATAAGGTGGACATTATCATCTATGCGGTGGAAAAGTCGCTTGACTCGTACAAGTTTAACCTCCTGCACTGCAAGCAGACTTTTATCTCGCAGTTGAAAAGCGGAGCCTTGGGGGCGAGAACTATTGACGAGGGAGCAATGGACGAGAAATCGGGCATGAATTTTTCAGAGTATATGGCTATTCTCTCCGGGAATACCGACTTGCTCGACAAGGCGAAGCTGGAGAAGAAGATTGCTTCTTTGGAGGGTGAGCGCAAATCGTTTAACAAGGGTAAGCGTGACTCAGAAACAAAATTGCAGTCAAAGACGGCAGAGCTGGGCAACAACAAAGCCTCTCTCAAGGGAATGACCGAGGACTACGGCAAGTTTATGGGCAAAGCCAAGAAAGACAAGGACGGCAACATCCTCAACCTCATCACTCTCGATGGTGTGGAGTCCACGAACTTGGAGGTTATTGGAAAGCATCTACAGAGGTTGGCGGAGAAAGAGACGACAGGCGGACAATACAAGCGGATTGGAGAAATCTACGGATTCCCTGTCAAGATTGTCAGCGAGACAAGTTTCGAGAATGGTCTTCCATTTGTTGACAACCGCTTTTTTGTCGAGGGCAATTACAAGTACCAGTACAACTACGGTCACATTGCCAAGTCGGACCCGATAGCAGCTGCAAACAACTTTCTGAATGCCTTACAGAAGATACCAAGCTACATTGAGCAGTATGATTCAAGATGCAAGGCTTTGGAAAAGGAAATACAGCAACTGGAAGAGATAGCTGGCAAGACTTGGAAGAAAGAGGAAGAACTGAAAGGTCTTAAAGCGGAACTGGCGGCGTTGGACAGAAAAATACAGTTAGAATTGGCACCACCTGTTCCAGAAAAGGATATAAGTGATAAATCTCAAAAAGAAAACAACACTATCAAATCGGGAGAATTCTACGCAGATACTATAGTACAACAAGAAAGGAAGGTCCGTATTGGTCTTTAATTGTTCTATTTATAAAGTGGCAAACAAACTTATTATGAGTTTGTTTGCTACTTCTTTTTCTTAATACTGTATAAATTATCTAAAATTCATAGCTCTCCGTTCACGTTTTGATATCAAATAGTAATGAAAAACAGCATTTGTTTATACAAAATTTCTGAGATATTAAAGCGATTCGGCTTAAATAGTCTTAAATTTACAACGTCGTATTTATATTTTCTGCCATTTCTTGTCTTTTCTCAATAAATTTTCGTATTTTTGCAGTCGGATTGTATAGCCAGACCGCAGTTGTCGCTGTAAGACGAGTTCTTTCATGATAACCGAGTCGGCAGCCTACGCCGTGCTGAGTGTAGTGAAGTCAACCATGACATATCTATACGAAAGCGGGCTTTGGGTGGGAAAACAATCCAGACATAATGGAAGGCGTTTATCGACGCTGTGTTTAAGACTTCCTGTAATCTAGCAAATTAACAGTTAATCATAGTCTTGAATATGGTCAACGGTAGATGTCCCGGGTGTGATTATTTCAATCCCGTGGAGACCTTGTAAGCATAGATTGTACCCTTTCGGGCGCAATCAAATGTATTATATAGGTCTCTTTACACGGACATGATTTTCATATCGGCGTGGGCTCTGACGTTGTCTGTTCAACTATGATAGGCAATTGCTAGAGCCTCAGGAAGTGGAATGGACAACAGGACGATTCCACGCTTTTTTTTGTCGCAATTTAACGGATTTCTGTCTAGAAAAAAGTTAGCACCGATATGAAAGTCGATGAATGGACATCAGAAGATGTACACACCTCAGGAGGAGGTGAATTCCCTCCTTGCGCTGGACTTACCTCCAACGCCCTCCCCGAAGCTCAAAGCACAGTTTCCGCCGAGAGTTCACAAACAGGGGTGTCCACCAGAAATGCCCATATAGCAAGTAAGCCTAAAGCGCAAAAAGAGGAAGAAATTCCTCATTGGTATGTTTTACGCACCACCTATGGTAGAGAGAAAAAAGCATACGACTATATGACCGCCAAAGGCATCACGGCTTTCTATCCTACCACCGAGGTAGTGAAACTTATAAAAGGTAAGCGCAAAATTGTTATCGAGTCACGTTTACCCAACATCTTCTTCGCCTACGGTACCGAAGAACAACTCAAAACCTTTGTTTACGACAATGTAAATCTCCCATTCCTTCGTTTTTACTATCGTCACGTCCACGTTGGGCGCAGAATAGAGAAGGTTCCTATGATAGTTCCAGACTATCAGATGGAAAGTCTCAAAATCATCTGTGCTGCCGATGCGGATAATACAATCGTGTCATTAGTCGAAGTGCCAAAGTTCGAGAAAGGACAGTCGGTAAAGGTTATTGATGGTGTATTCAAAGGGGTGGTTGGAATAGTTGCACGCTGGCAGGGGCAACAGAGAGTAGGCGTGGTAGTAGATGATTTGGTAACAATGGCAACAGCCTATATACCAAGTGCGTTTCTTCAAAAAATATAAGTAACTGTTCAAAATTAATTTCTTGAGTTCAACTTATAAATGCAACTTTTTGGGTGCGGATAATAAGCAATAAAA